>JAESGR010000519.1_pt1 | contig 24757 bp, 24 predicted proteins | sample 9269771 | NCBI WGS metagenome assembly JAESGR01 (sample SAMN15739572, study PRJNA653492) | algae metagenome | isolation source: Chroococcus sp. CMT-3BRIN-NPC107 and co-occurring heterotrophs from well... | place: USA: Clark Mountains Wilderness, California | collected 2010-04-18 | reverse complement strand
GTCGTTGCGCCTCGCGCCGCGCCCAGACGCTCGGCGGCGACCCGGACCAGCGCCGGAACGCGCGCGCGAACACCTTGGCCGAGTCGTAGCCTGCGCGCTCGGCGATGCGCGCCAGCGGCATCGCCGCCTCCTCCAGCGCCTGGGCCGCCAGCGCCATGCGGTGCGCGGTGAGGTAGCCGATCGGCGTCGTTCCCACGAGTTCGCGAAAGCGCTCGCTGAAGCGGGTGCGGGACATGCCGGCCTCGCGTGCCAGCGACGCGAGGGTCCAGCCCTGCTCCGGTGCGCGGTGCATGCGCTGCAGCGCGCGCGCCGTGCCCGGGTCGGCCAGGCCGCGTAGCCAGCCGGAGCCGGGCGCCGGGTGCCGTGCCAGGTGGGCGCGCAGCAGGTTCACCAGCAGCAGCTCGCCCATGCGCGCGGCGGACAGGCGCCAGCCGGGGCGCCGCGCCAGGCACTCCTGTGTCACGGATTCCATGAGGGCGCCGAGGGAGGCCGCGAGCACCATGTCCTGGGCGCGCGCATGGATGAAAGGCTGCATCAGCGGCAGCACCGTGTGGCGGCAGTACGCGGACAACCAGACCTGGGTCGAGAACAGTTCGGTGCCCGGGCCGCCACCGCCGAGCGCGAACACCAGGGGGTTCTCGTCGCGCGGCCCATCGCTGTGCCGTGCGATCAGTTCGTCGAACGTGGCCACCGGCACGCCAGGTTGCGACACGATGCGGTGCGGCAGCATCGGCGGCAGCAGCACCAGGTCGCCGGGTGCGACCTGTATCGGCGCCTCCCCTTGCACTTCCATCCAGTAGGGCGCGCCGCGCGCGAAGCGGACCAGCGCCCCCGGCACCCCCGTGGAGGCGAGTCCCCAGGGCGCAGTGAGGGCGATGCGGGCCGGCGCCGCATGTTCGGAGCGGCAGACGGCGAGGATGTCGCTGAGCACGTCCATGGGCGCGCGGGTTCCGGACGAATTGCGGCTTCTTCGGTGATCCGGGAGGTTGAAGCGAGGCGGGCAAGGCCGAAGAATGGCCCTTTCGCAAACACTATAGCAAGCGAGCACCTCCCATGAACCAGTTGCGCATCGGGGTCGTCGGCGCCGGGATCGGCGGCCTGGCTGCCGCCATCGCGCTGCGGCGCGCGGGGCACGAGGTGCTCGTGTTCGAGCAGGCGGCGCAATTCATGCGCGTCGGCGCCGACATCAACCTGACGCCCAACGCGGTGCGGGCGATCGACGGCCTGGGCGTCGGGGACGCGGTGCGCGAGAGCGCCGCGCGGCCGACCTACCGCATCAGCCGCACCTGGGACTCCGGCGAGGAAACCTCGCGCCTTGCGATGGGCGACGAGGCCGAGAAGAAGTACGGCGCGCCCCAGCTGACGATCCACCGCGCGGACCTGCTGGCGGCGCTCGCCGCGGCCTTTCCGGCCGATCACGTGCAGTTCGCGCGGCGCGCGCGCGAGATCGTGCAGGACGCGGACGGTGTGCAGGTCCGCTTCCAGGATGGCGGCACGCAGCGGCTGGATGCATTGATCGGCGCGGACGGCATCCACTCGGCGGTGCGCACCGCCCTGTTCGGCGCGGAAAGCCCGCGCTTCACCGGCGTGGTGGCATTCCGTGCCGTCGTGCCGGCACAGCGGCTGGCCGGCGTGCCGAACCTGGACGCGTTCACCAAGTGGTGGGGGCCGACGCCCGAGAGCCAGGTGGTGACCTTCCCGCTCAATCGCGGCCGCGACATCTTCGTCTTCGCCACCACCGCGCAGGAAAGCTGGACTGAGGAGTCGTGGACGACGGCCGGCGACGTGCAGGAACTGCGCCGGCTCTATGCCGACTTCCACCCGGACGCGCGCGCGCTGCTCGACGCCTGCGACAGCGTGATGAAGACGGCACTGTACGAGCGCGACCCGCTGCCCACCTGGGTGCAGGGACGCGCGGCCCTGCTCGGCGACGCCTGCCACCCGATGATGCCCTTCATGGCGCAAGGCGCGGGCATGGCCATCGAGGACGGCGTGGTGCTCGGCCGCCAGTTCGAAGGCATCCCGCGCGACGGCATCCACGCTGCGCTCGTGCGTTATGAGAAGCTGCGCCACGAGCGAGCCAGCCAGATCCAGGTGGGTTCGCGCGGCAACAACTGGCTGCGCGCCGGCGGCAACGCCGACTGGGTGTACGGCTACGACGCCTGGACCGTTTGAACACACTCCCGAAAGCCACCACCATGCACCATCCCACCCGCCGCCTCACCGCCCTTGCACTCCTCGCGCTGGCGCTGGCCCCTGGGCTCGCCTCCGCGCAGATCGCCGGCGGCCGGGCCATCACGATCGTGGTGCCCTTCCCGCCCGGTGGCGGCCCCGACCTGGCGGCCCGCACCATCGCGGAACGACTGGCACCGCGGCTGGGGCAGCCGGTGGTCGTCGACAACAAGCCCGGCGTGGGTGGACTTGCCGGGGCGACGTTCGTGGCGCGCGCCAAGCCGGACGGCAGCACGTTGCTGCTGGCACCGAACACGCTCGCCATTTCGCCGCACGTGCTGCCCAAGGGCGCGGTCGGCATCGACGTGCTCAAGGAGCTGGTGCCCGTGGTGGAGGTGGGGACCACGCCGATGCTGCTGGTGGCCGCGCCGCAGGCGGGTATCCGCGACGTGGCGCAGATGCTGGCCGCCGGTCGCAAGGGGGAGCTGAACTACGGCACCGCCGGCAACGGCTCGCCCATGCACTTCGCCGGCGTGATGCTGGCACGCACGACCGGATTGAAGCTGGTGCACATCCCCTACAAGGGCGTGACGCCCTCGGTCGCGGCGACCATGGCGGGCGAAGTGCCGCTGCTGTTCGTGCCGCTGGGCGGCGTGACCGGGCACGTGAAGTCCGGCAAGCTGGTGGCGCTGGCCGTCGCCGAGCGCAGGCGCACCGACCTCCTGCCCGGCGTCCCCACCCTGGCCGAAAGCGGCGTGAAGGGCGTCGAAGTGAACGCCTGGTACGGCCTCTTCGCGGCAACCGGCACGCCGCCCGACGTGCTGGCGCGCATCAACCAGGAACTCAACGAGATCGTGAAGCTGCCGGAGGTGCGCCAGAAGCTGGAAGCCGCGGGCATCGAGCCGGGCGGCGGCACCCCGCAGGCCTTGGGCGCGAGCGTCGCCGAAGACTACGAACGCTACGGCCGCATCGCCCGCGAGCTGCGCATCCAGGCGGACTGAGGGCTCCCGTAGGTTGGGTTGCGCGCAGCGCACCCCAACATGCCTTCAGCGCAGCTTGAACACCGTCGGCCCGCCGTTGCGCTCCTCGAACCAAGCGAGCTTGCGGCACAGGTAGTTCCACGAGTGCTCCACGTGCACGGGGCTCATGATCTGCGCGTTGCGGCGGGCACGCGTCGCTTGCGAAGGCAGGGAATGGCGCAAGCCCGCGCCTTGTCCCAGCACATGCGCGCGGGCGGCCTGCTCCAGGAACACGCCGATGCAGGTGGCATGCTCCACCGAGGTGCCGCAGAAGGTGACGCCATGGTTGGCCATCAGCACCGCGAAGTGGCCGCCCAGGGTCTGAGCCAAGGCGCGCCCTTCTTCCGGCAAGGTCACCAGCGCCACCTCGTCGACATGGCGCGGAACGGCATCGAAGTAATCCGCATCGAGCGTGAAGGGAACCAGCGCGTCGGCCGATGCGGACAGCACGCTCGCATGCAGCGGATGCGTGTGCACCACCACCTGCACGTCCTGGCGGCGCAGCAGGATCTCGGAGTGGATCGGCCACTCCGAATGGCGGCCGCCCTCGCCTTCGAGCTTCTGCCCGTCGAAGCCGACCAGGATGAAGTCGTCGGCCCCGAGCACCTCGCCCAGGCCGATGCGGTTGCGCTTCATCCAGAAGCCGCGGCCCTGCGCGTCGCGCAGCGACAGGTGCCCGAGGGAAAGGTCGCCGTGCCCCTCGAGTTCCAGGATGCGGCTCGCGCGCGCCAGCTTGTCGAGGTCCGCGACCGGCTTGCCGTTGCTCATCGCTGCGGCGCGGGTGCGGTTGCCGGCGCGTCCGTCGGCGCCTCGACCGGCTTGATGCCGATCGCCTGGAAGGTGCGCGCCGCCGTGGCCTGCGACTGCGCGAGGTAACCCGCGAACTCCTCGACCGAACCGTCCATGGGCTGCATGCCGCTCGTGTTCGCGTAGTCCTGGAACACGGGCATGCGCAGCACCTTGTTCAATTCCGCGTTCAGGCGGGCGACCACCGCCGGCGGCGTCTTGGCGGGCGCATACAGGCCCCAGAACGTCGGCAGGCCGGGGTCGCTGTTGAATTCGCCGAGCGCCGGCACGTTGGGCAGCGAGGGAACGCGCCTCGTGCCGGTGACCGCGATGGGCTTGACCTTGCCGGCATCGATGGCCGGCTTGGCAAGCACCACGCTGCTGTACGCCAGGTTCACCTCGCCGGCATTGACCGCGAGGAAGGACGGCGCCGCGCCCTTGTACGGCACGGCGGTGATCTGCACGTTGTTCTGGCGCGTGATCCACGCGTAGTGGATGGCCGGGATGCTGCCCGGGCCCCAGGTGGCGAAGCTCAGGGCATTGGGGTGGCTGCGCGCGTAGCTCACCAGTTCCTGGAACGAACTCACCGGCGCGGACGGATGCGCCACGATGATGTCGCCCGCGCTGCGCACGACACCGCCGACACCGACGAAGTCACCCCTGGGGTCGTACGGCAGCTTCGTGAACAGGAGCGGGTTGTAGACCAGGCTCTGGTTGTCCGTGAGGCACAGCGTGTAGCCATCCGGCGGCGCCTTGGCGCACGCACTCATGCCGATGAGCGTGCCCGCGCCGGGCCGGTTCTCGACGACCACGGCCTGGCCGATGTTTTCGGCCATGTGCTTGGCCACCGTGCGCGTCACGGCGTCGGTGAAGCCGCCCGCTGAGCTCGACACGATGATGCGGATGGGCCGGTTGGGAAAACCGGCGGTCTGCGCGTGGCTGCCCGCGGCTGCGGCCAGCAGGAGGCAAGCAAGTGCGGCGGACGAAGCGCGTCGCAGCGACGGTGGGAACAAGGTGGTCATTCGTTCGCGTCCGGCAAAAGGATCGATTGTCTCAGCTACCATCGTCCGCGTGAAAGTCATCCGCCTGTCTCGCTGGTCAGAATTCGTCGAACAGACCGATGCGCTGGAGGGCTGGGCCTTCCGCGGCCACGTCAATGCGGACTGGCCGCTGGTGCCTTCGCTCACGCGCCGCCTGCAGCAGTTCAGCCTGGACCAGCGCCTGTGGCCGCTGCGCGAGGCGCGCGCCATGCGCGTGTTCCGGCGCAAGGCGCACATCTACCTGGCCGACCGCTCCGCACTCGACGACGACCTGCGTTGCCTGGCCCTGATGCAGCACCACGGTGCGGCGACGCGGCTGCTGGACTTCTCCAAGTCGCCCTTCGTGTCCGCCTTCTTCGCCCTGGAGAGCGCCGACATGGACGTGGCCGTGTTCGCGCTGAACACGCCGGCCTTGTGGCATGCGGCACCGGACTTCGATCCGACGATGACGCGCTCGCGGATCGACCCGCGCACGCCCGGCAACTTCGAGCGCCACTTCCTCGGCAACGAACACCCGCTGATCTGGTTCGGCGAACCCTCGGAGATGGACAGCCGGCTGAGCGCGCAGTCGGGCCTGTTCGTGATTCCCGGAGTGCTCGACAAGGCGCTCGACGAGATACTCGACGCCTATGGCGGTTCGGACACGCTGCTGACCAAGTTCGTGCTGCCGCTGTCGATGCGCGACGAGGCCATGCGTTCCCTCTACCGCATGAACGTGACCTACGCGACGCTGTTCCCGGACCTCGAGGGTCTCGCCCGCTCGGTGAGCTACGAGCTGGAGGCGATCTGGGAACGGCTGGTGGAAGACTATGAACGCGGGCAGGACGACGCGGAGAGCGCGGACCCGGTCTCCGGCGATTAGTTCTTCGTAGGTTGGGTTGCGCAACGCGCACCCCAACACATCGCGCGTCGTTGTTGGGGTGCGGCTGCGCCGCAACCCAACCTACAGGGCGCCGGCCACGGCCGGCACGCCCTCGATGCGCTTGACGAGGTTCTGCCCGAACTCCTCCCACATGCGATCGGCCTTGGTCTTCATGACGCTCAGGCCGAAGCTTCCCAGGCGCCCCAGCACGTCGACCTTCACCAGCATCTTCAGCTCGGTGCCGCCGTCGGCCAGCGGCGTGAGGAAGACCTCGCTTTGCTGCTTGAGCGAACTGGCCACCGAAGCGTCCTCGCCGGTGCCCTCGCTGCGCAGGTAATGCGGCGGACGCTGCTCCACCACCCTGGTATTCAGCTTGAACTTGGCGGTGACGAAGGAGATCTTCACGTGCATCAGCGCGATGTACTCGGTGGGGCTGACCACCTCGATGGACTGCATGCCGGGCACGCAGCCGCCCATCACGTTCGGGTCCAGCAGCAGGTCCCACACGCGCGCCGGCGCGGCGGCGACCGTCATCAGCTTTTCAATTTCCACGCATCTTCTCCGCTGCGTGGAGCACGGACTCCACGATCTGGGTGTAGCCGGTGCACCGGCACAGGTTGCCGTTGAGGCCCTCGCGGACCTGCTCGGGCGTAGGGTCCGGGTTCTGCGCCAGCAGCGCGGTCGCGGCCATCAGGAAACCGGGGGTGCAGTAGCCGCATTGCAGGCCGCCGCAGTTCATGAAGGCTTCCTGCAAGGGATGCAGCCGACCCTCGTGGCCGAGGCCTTCGACCGTGGTGATGCTCTGGCCGTCGGCCTGCACCGCCAGCGACAGGCAGGACTTCACGACCTCGCCGTCCACCAGCACGGAGCACGCCCCGCAGGTGCCGGTCTCGCAAGCGCGCTTGGTGCCGGTGAGGTGCAGGTCGTCACGCAGGAAGTCCGACAGCATGCGGCGCGCCGGCACTTCCGCGTCCTGGCGCTCGCCGTTGACGGTGATCTTGATGCAGTGCTTGCTCATGGCGTCCTCAATCCTGCGGCAGTTCGAACAGGCCCGCGATGGTGCGCCTGGCCACCACGCGCACCATGGCGCGGCGGTACTCCTCGGAGCCGCGCGCGTCGGAAATCGCGGCCATGTCGGCCGCCACGATGTCGGCGGCCTCGGTGGCGACCTGCGTCGTGATGGTCTTGCCGCGCAGGTACTCCTCCGCCCGCGCCAGCCGGCGCGGCACCGGCACCGACGCGCCCACCACCAGCCGCGCTTCGCGGCAGACGGCGCCGTCGCGCCGCGCCAGCAGCGACACGCTCGCCAGCGGCCGGTGTTCCGCGGCGGTGCGGCGAAAGCGGGTGTAGAGGCCTTGCGCGTCCGGCATCGGCGCGGGCACCCGCACTTCCACCACCACCTCGTCGGGCTCCAGCGCCGTTTCGTAGAAGTCGACGAGGAATTCCTCCATCGCCAGCACGCGCTGTCCACGGGCGCTGGCGAGCACGACCTGCGCATCCAGCGCCATCAGGCAGCCGGGCGGGTCCGTCGACGGGTCTCCGTAGCAGAGGTTGCCGCCGAGCGTGCCCTGGTTGCGCACCTGCGGATTCGCCACCTGCGCAGCCATCGCCGCGAGCATCGGATAGTGCTGCTGCACGACGGGCGAGCGCGCGATGTCGCAGTGGCGCTCGAGCGCGCCGATGCGCAGGCCCTTGGCGGGATCGAAGGAGATGCCGCGCAGCTCCGGCAGGCCGGCCGCCGAGACGATGTGCGTCGGCGTCACCATGCGCTGGCGCATCACCAGCATCAGCGCGGTGCCGCCGGCCATCAACCGGCATTCGTCACCGAGGTCGGCGAGCATGCGGCTTGCCTCCGTCACCGACGTCGGCTGCAGGAAGTCGAAATCACGCATGGGCTTCTCCCTGGCGGGCGCGCAGTGCGGCCAGCACCTTCTCGGGGGTGATGGGGAGGTCCAGGATGCGCACGCCAACGGCATCGAACACCGCGTTCGCGATCGCCGGCGCGCCGGGCAGGATCGCGCACTCGCTCGCGCCCTTGGCGCCGTACGGCCCGTTGGGGTCGATCGATTCCACGATGCCGCTGCGCAATTCGGGCACGGCGTCGGCCGTGGGCATGGTGTAGTCGGCGAAGTTGCCGTTGGCCATGCGGCCGTTGTCCAGGTGCAGCTGCTCGTACAGCGCCCAGCCGATGGCCTGTGCCGCCGCGCCGTTGCTCTGGCCGTGCACCGCCAGCGGGTTGAAGGCCTTGCCACAGTCGTCGGAGACGAAGCTGTCGACCACCGTGACCTGCCCGGTCTCGGTGTCGACCTCGACTTCCACCGCCTGCGCGGCGAAGGAGTAGGCCGGCGAGATGTTGCCGTAGATCGTCGCCTTGTCGAACATCTGCGTCTGCGCGTCCCAGCTGCCGGTGACCTGGATGCCTTCGCCGCCGTGCGTCCAGATATGGGCGCGGGCGAGTTCGGCCAGGGTGAGCTTGCGGCTCGGGTCGTCCTTGACGCGCACGGTGCCTTCGCGGCATTCGAGGGTATCGGCCGGAACCTGCAGCATCTTCGCGGCGAGCGTCACGAGCTTGTCGCGCGCGGCCTGGCCGGCGCGGATCGCCGCGTTGCCGGCGACGATGGTCACGCGCGACGCCAGCGTGCCGATGGCCCACGGCGAGGAGTCGGTATCCGGCAGCGCCACGTGCACGTGCGCCAGCGGGATGTCCAGTTCGTGCGCCACGACCTGCGCCAGCATCGTCTGCGCGCCCTGCCCCACGTCCGCTTCCGAGCTGTGCAGGATCACGCGGCCGTCCTCGTTGACCTTCAGCATGACGGTGGAGCCGTCCCAGTTGCCGATGGTGCGGTTGCCGCTGACGTGCATGGCGGCAGCGAGGCCGACGCCGCGACGCTTGGTGCTGGTGCCCGAGATCTTGCCGCGCTTGGCGCTCCAGCCGATCGCCTCGGTGCACTGGGTCAGGCATTCCTGCATGCCGGTGCTGCCGATCTTCCAGCCATGGATGGAGGTCTCGCCGCGTTCGATGGCGTTGATGCGGTGCACGTGCAGCGGGTCCAGGTCCAGCTTGCGCGCCATCACGTCGATGTGGCTGTTCAGGGCGAACTGCATCTGCGTGCCGCCGAAACCGCGGAAGGCGCCGTGCGGCGGCGTGTGCGTGTAGACCATCGTGGCATGCGAGCGCACGTTGGCGTTGCGGTGCATGTTGTCGCTGCGCATGGCGCTCACGTGCATCACCTCGGGCGCGAGGCCGCTGTAGGCGCCGCAGTCCGCGACGATGCGCACTTCCTTGGCCACGATGTGGCCGGCCGCGTCCATGCCCATCTTTAGGGTGATGCGCTCCGGCACGCTGCTGGGCGCCGCCAGGAAGTCCTCCAGCCGGTTGTTGACCACGCGTACCGGCCTGCGCGTGCGCAGGGCCAGCGCGCCGGCCACCAGGCTGTTGGCGTCCTCGATCATCTTGCCGCCGAAGCCGCCGCCGGTGGTGGCCTGGATCACCCGCACCTGCGTCACCGGCAGCTCCAGCACCGATGCCAGCCGCGCGCGCACCAGGTGCGCCGAATGCGTGGAGGTCCACACCTGCAGGCGGCCGTCGGCGTCGAGCGTGGCCACCGTCGCCATCGGTTCCATGTAGCCGGGGTACTGCGCGTGCGTGGTGTACGTGGCCTCGTGCACCAGGTGCGCCTGCGCGAACGCCGCGGCGACATCGCCGCGTTCGTACTGGATGTCGTGCGCCACGTTGTTGGCGCGGCCCGGGTGGACCGTCGGCGCATCGGGCGCCATGGCTGCTTCGGGCGTCAGGATCGCCGGCAGCTCCTCGTACTCGACTTCGATCAGGTCGATCGCGTCGCGGGCGATCTCCTCCGTGATCGCCGCGACGCCGGCGACTTCCTCGCCGGCGAAACGCACCACGCCCTTGGCGAAGGTCAGGCGTTCCTTCTTGTGCACGCCCCAGGGCACCTGCGGCCCGTCCTCGCCGGTGATCACCGCCTTGACACCCGGCAGCGCCAGCGCCTTCGACACGTCGAGACGGACGATGCGGGCATGCGGATGGGGACTGCGCAGCACCTTGGCGTGCAGCATGCCCGGCAGCTTGATGTCGCCCGCGTACTGGGCGCGGCCCAGCACCTTGGCGCGGGCGTTGACCTGGGGCACCCCGGTGCCGATGGTGGATGCGTTCATGCGCTGTCCCTCTGCCTTCGCCTTCACTGGCCGGCGGTGATGCCCAGCTCTTTCATCAGCTTGCCCATCTGCGCGTATTCGTCGGCGTTGGTGCGGGCCAGGACCTCGGGTGCGCCGCCGGCCGGCTCGGCCCCGTACGTGGCGAGCCTCGCCACCACTTCCGGCTCCTGCAGGATCGCGTTCAGGTGCGTGTTCAACAGGGTGACCACTTCCCGCGGCGTGCCCTTGGGAGCGAAGAAGCCGTTCCAGGAGCCGACCACCACGTCCTTGTAGCCCAGCTCGGACAGCGTCGGCACGTTGGGCGCGAGCTTCGAGCGGCGCGCGTCGCCGATGGCCAGCGGCACCAGCCGGTTCTGGCTCGTGTACTGCGAAACGGCGCCGATCGTCACCCAGGCCGTGCCGACGTGGCCGGCGACGACGTCGGTGACCGACGGGCCGACGCCGCGATAGGGCACGTGCGCCATCTTCACGCCGGCGCTGCGATTGAGCCATTCGCCCAGGAAGTGCATCGGCGAACCGGCACCCGGGCTGGCGTAGCCGACGGCCTTGCCCGACTTCACGGCGGCGACGAGTTCCGGCACCGACTTCACGCCGACGCCGGGATTGGCGACCAGCAGCAGCGGCTGCGTCGCCGTCTTGATGATCGGCTCGAAGCCGTTGAGCACGTCGTAGCTGGCCGCCGGCGCCAGGCCCATCACCATCGGCGCGGTGGTGAACGGATTGGGCGTGAACAGCAGCGTGTAGCCGTCGGCGGGCGCGCGGCTGACGAAGGTGTTGCCGATGGTGCCGCCGGCGCCCGGCTTGTTGTCGATGATCACCGTCTGCTTCAGGCGCTGGCCGAGCTTCTCCGCGAACATGCGCGCGATCGCATCCGTGTCGCCGCCGGGCGGGTACGAGACCACCACGGTGATCTGCCGGTTCGGGTAGGCGCCCTGCGCCATGGCAGGTGCGGCGGCAAGGGCGGCCAGGGCGACGGCGCCGAGCGCCAGCTGACGACGGGAGAAAGGCATGTGCGGAGCTCCTTCAGGGGGTTTGTTGACCTGTCAACAAGGCGCATCCTAATCCCTTGTTGACGGATCAACAAGGGGTATGCTCTGGAGGCCCGCTTTCCACCTGTGGAACAATCCGCGCCCGATGAATCGCAAGGACAGCACTGCCGAGCCCAGCCCCTGGGATGATGTCGATGCCGACGGCAGCGACTTGCTGGTGAGCGACTTCCTCACGACGCTGGTGATCACCACCGGCAATGCCTTGCGCCGCACCGTCACGCTGTCGTACACGGATCAGTTCGACCTGACCATGCCCGAGTGGCGGGTGCTCTCGGTGCTGGCGGAGGCGCGCGAGCTGCCGTTCACCGAGCTCGTGCTCCTGTCGGCGACGGACAAGGGGCAGCTCAGCCGCACGGTGCGCGGCATGCAGGACCGCGGATTGCTCGAGCTTCGCAACGAAGCGGCGCGCAAGGTCACCTGCCTCGTCACCAAGTCCGGCCTGGCGCTGTACCGCAAGGTGATGCCGGTGGCGCGCAGGCGCCAGGCGGAATTCATCCGCCAGCTCTCGCCCACGGAGCGCCGCGTGCTCTATGGCGCGATGCGCAAGCTGCGCGAGCTGTGCGGCGCCGCGAGGGAAGCGACGGAGTAATCGCTCCGCTTACCCCGCGAGCCCCATGGCCCGCAGGATCTTGCCGCCCGAGGCGCGCAGCTTCTGCAGGTCGCTGCCGAGATCGCCGGCGAGCAGCTTGCCGCCCTTCTTCTTCCATTTGCCCGCGACCATCACGCTGTCGATGTTGGCCAGCGAGGTCTGGAAGACCACCGCACTCACGGCATCGTGCACCGGCTGCATGTTGAGGTCGCCCGCGCGGATCACCACCAGGTCGGCCTGCTTGCCAGGGGCGAGCGAGCCGATGCGGTCCTGCTGCTGCAGCATGCGCGCGCCCTCCACCGTGATCCACGAGAGCGCCTCGCGCGTCGTGATCGTGGACGTCGAAGGAATCGTGCCGTGCTCCGCCCGATGAGCCACGTTGTCCAGGCTGCGCTGGATGCCCAGGGCGATGCGCGCCTGCGTGAACATGTCGCCCGACATCACGCTTTCGAGATCCACGCCGAGCGAGGGCGCGCGGCCGAACTGGCGCAGGCGCCCGGTGAGCGGGTGGCCGTGGCCCTGCGACATTTCGCTTTCCGCGGCCGCCGAGAAGCTCATGCCCAGCTGGCAGAAGCGCTGCAACTGCGCGTCGCTCAGCGCATGCCCGTGCACGATGTTGATGTTGGGACCGAGCAGGCCGGCTTCCTCCAGCCGCTCCCAGCCGTCCGGCGTGCGCGCGGCGCCGCCGCCCTGGTGCAGCGAGGCGATGATGCCCAGCTCGCGTGCCATGCGGAAATCGTGCATGGCGACCTCCAGCGTCGAATAGTGCGGGCCGAGCACCGCCGCGTGGATGGACAGCAGCGGATGGCCCTGGTGCGCCTTCATCAGGCGTTCGATTTCCTGGCGCGGATGCGGCACCTCCCAGAAGGGCACCTGCCCCGGCTTGGGGTCGGGCTTGGGCGTGCCGTGGAAGAAGGCAGCGCGAATGCCGGTGGTCAGCAGGCCCTCGATGGCCGCATCGTTGTGCTCCGGCGTCGGGTTGTTGTGGCACCAGTCGGCCAGCGTCGTGGTGCCGCAATTGAGCTGGTTCAGCGCGCCCATGCGCGTGGCGATGAACAAGTCCTCGGCCTGGAAGGCAGTGGCCAGGCCGGCATGCATCTTCTGGAAGTACTCCAGCAGCGTCCAGTTGGCGGCCACGCCGCGCAGCGCGGTCTGCCACGTGTGCATGTGCGCGTTGACGAAGCCCGGCACGACGATGCAGCCGGTGGCGTCGACGATCTCCACGTCATCGGCGGGAATCAATGGCGCGATGGCGGCGATGCGGTCGCCGTGCACCAGGATGTCGGCCTGCGGCAGGTCGCCCTGCGCGTCCATCGTGACCACCGTGGCGCCGCGGATCAGTGTGTTGGCCATCTTCATTCCTTCACCGTGTAGTCGACCTGGTGCCGCGCGATGCGCATGTCGCCCAGCTCCTGCTTCACGCGCAGGTGTTCGGGATGCGTGGCGTACGCCGTCAGCGCCTCCTGCGAGGCAAAGTCGCTCACCAGCACCACGTCGCAGGCGTAGTCCACGCCACTGCTGTCGACGCCGATCTCCAGGTGCAGCAGCCCGGGAATGCGGCCGCGCAGGCTGTGGAAGCTCGCCCGAAGCTGGTCGATGTTGGCGCGCTTTTCCTCGCTCGTGGCGCCGCGCACGTTCCACATGACGATGTGGCGGATCAAGGGGCTTCCTTCGCAGGGTTGAGCACGAAGTCGTACTCCACCAGGTAATTGCCGTCCGCCTGCTTCACCCAGTCGGCGACGAGCGATTGCCGGACGCCGAACACCGCGTCCGAATCCAGGTAGTCGTCGTCGCTGCGGAACACGTGGGTGATCAGCGTCTCGTAGCCCGGCGCCTTGATCATGAAGTGCAGGTGCGCGGGCCGCCACGGATGGCGCCTGGTGGCGCGCAGCATCTCGCCTACCGGCCCGTCGTCGGGAATGGGGTAGGCCTCGGCCAGGATGGAGCGGAAGTGGTACTGCCCCTTGCCGTCGGCATGCAGCACGCCGCGGGCCTGGTGCGCCTGGCCGGGCCGCTGCATGTCGTACTTGCCCTCGGCATCGGCCTGCCACACGTGGATCTCGGCGCCGGGGACCGGCTCGCCGTCGAGGCCGCGCACCGTGCCGCGCACGACGCAGGGAATGCCGGGCGCGCCGCTGGCGACGTCCTCGCCCAGGTCGAAGTGCGGCGCGCCTTCCACGTAGAAGGGACCGAACACGGTGGACTCGGTGCAGCCGGCGGGCTTGTCGTTGTTCATCGCGATGGTCAGCATCGACAGCCCGAGCGTGTCCGACAGCAGGATGAACTCCTGCCGCTTGTCGTCGGTGATGTGGCCGATGCGCGTGAGGAAGTCGATGCCGCGGAACCATTCGGCCTCGGTCAGCTTCACCTCGCGCGCGAAGGCATGCAGGTGCTGCACGAGGCTGGTCATGATCTCCTTGAGCCGCGCGTCGGGCGTGTCGGCCATGCGGGCGATGACGGCCTGCGTGATGTTGTCCTGCGTGAGGTTGCGCATGGTGGTCTCTCCTGCGGCCGACTCTAAGGGTGCGGCCATAATTTGGGAAAGTGCCGGCGGGCAAATGAGTTTTCCGCTGGTCGCAAGAAACCCAGGAGACCCGGAACCTTGGACCGCTGGACCGAGATGGCGCTGTTCGTGCAGGTGGCCGAAACCGGCAGCCTGAGCCGCGCCGCGGAGGAACTGGGGCTGTCCAACGCCGCGGCGAGCCGCCACCTGTCGGCGCTGGAAGAGCGGCTGGGTGCACGGCTAGTCGAGCGCAACACGCGCCGCCTGTACCTCACCGAGCCGGGGCAGGAATTCCTGCGGCGCAGCAAGGCCATCCTGGCGGACCTGGCCGAGGCGGAGTCGGCGGTCAACGCCTCCACGCTCAATCCCACGGGCACGCTGCGCATCACGGCGTCGCTGTCCTTCTCCATGCGGCACATCGCGCCGCTGCTGCCGGAATACACGCGCCGCTACCCCAACGTCACCGTGCACGTGGAGACCGCCAACCGCTACCTCGACCTCATCGACAACAACATCGACGTGGCGATCCGCACGCGCGAGTTCGAGCCGGACTCCAACATCACCATCCGGCGCCTGGCCGGGACGCGGCGCATCCTGGCCGCTTCTCCGGGCTACCTCGGCCGCGCGGGCACGCCGCGTTCGCTCGAGGACCTGGGCAAGCACGCGCTGCTGGTCTACACGTACGCGAACAACCCGCACGAGCTGCGTTTCACCCGTGATGGCGACACGCAGGTGATGGCGATCCGCGGCGTGCTCGAATCCAACGACGGCCAGGTGCTGCGCGCGGCCGCCCTGGACGGCCTCGGCATCCTGGTGCAACCGACCTACGTGGTCTACGACGACATCGTTGCCGGCCGGCTGGTACCGGTGCTCGATGCCTGGGACCTGCCGCACCTGACGGTGAACCTCGCCTATCCGAGCCGCAAGCACCTGACGGCCAAGGTGCGCACCTTCATCGATTTCATCGCCGAGCATTTCGACCGCATGGAGTACGACCGCAAGTGGACGACGCGCTTCGGGTACTAGAGGTCGAGGTCCTCATCGCGGGCGGCGGCCCTTGCGGGCTGATGCTGGCCAACGAACTGGGGCGGCGCGGCATCCGCACGCTGCTGGTCGACATGAAGCCGGGCACGGCCTTCAACCCGCAGGCCAACGCGACGCAGGCGCGCACCATGGAGCACTTCCGGCGGCTGGGCTTTGCCGACGAAGTGCGCGCGCAAGGCTTGCCGCCGGACCACCCGACCGACATCGCCTACTTCACGCGCTACACGGGGCATGAGCTCGCGCGGCTGTCCTTGCCCACGGCAGCCGAGGCGGTGCGCAACGTGAAGAAGATGGGCGGCAGCTGGAGCGCCGCAGAGCTGCCGCACCGGGTGTCGCAGAAGTTCGTGGAGCAGGTGCTGCGGCGGCATGCGGAGGCGTTCGCATCCAACGATGTGCGGTATGGGTGGAAGTTGGTGGAGTTCACTGATCTTGGAGATCGCGTCGAGGCAGTGATCGAGGAAGTTCGGGGGAGCGCCCCCACCCCAGCCCTCCCCCGGAGGGGGAGGGGGCAAGTCAAAGTCAGGGCGCAATACATCGTGGGCGCGGACGGGCCGCGCAGCCTCGTGCGCAGCCGCCTCGGCATCCCATGGGGCGGCGCCAGCGGGGTGCGGCGCGACTTCATGGGCGGTCAGATGTTCGCGGTGTACCTGAGGGCCCCTGACTTCTACGCCGTGTTCCCGCACGCCCGGGCGTGGATGTACGTGTCGGTCAACGCGCAGCGGCGCGCCTTCATGGCGTCGGTGGACGGCAAGTCCGAATTCGCCTTCCACGCCGCCGTGCACGAAGGCGAGGACGCGGACACGTGGACCGAGGAGGATGCGCGGCGCGTGTTCGCCGAGGCCCTGGGCCGCGAGATCCCGATCGAGGTGCTGTCCTTCGGCACCTGGACCGCGGGGCACTCGCTGGTGGCGCAGTCCTTCGGGCGTGGCCGGGCCTTCATCGCCGGTGACGCGGCTCACCTGTTCACGCCAACGGGCGGCCTGGGCTACAACACCGCCGTGGAAGACGCGGTGAACCTGGCCTGGAAGCTCGCCAGCGTGCTGCGCGGCACCAGCGATGCGTCGCTGCTCGACTCCTACGGCATCGAGCGCCACCAGCTGGCGCAGCGCAACACCGCCTACGCCCGGCACTTCGCCGACTCGGTGGGACTGTTCGCGGCGCGCCCGGTGCTGGAGGAAGCATCCGCTGCGGGTGAAGCGGCGCGCCGCGAGGCCTCGCAGCACCTCAACGCCCACGTGCGCCTGGAGTTCAACATCCCCGGGGTCACCTTCGGCGGCCGCTACGACGGCTCGCCGATCGTGGTCGCCGACGGAACTTCACCACCGCCCGACGCCGCGAACACGTATGTGCCCTCTGCTTGTCCCGGAGGCCGCCCGCCGCATGCGTGGCTGGAAGACGGCCGCTCGCTGTTCGACACCTTCCATGCGGAATGGACCCTGCTCGCCCTGGGCGCGCAGCCGCCGGACGCATCCGCGTTCGAGGAAGCGGCAAGCGCATCCGGCCTCGACCTGCGCGTGGTGCGGCACGCGTCGGAGGACCTGCGCGCACTGTACGAAGCGCCGCTGGCGCTGATCCGCCCCGACCAGGTCGTGGCCTGGCGCGGTGCGCACGCGCGCGACGCGCAGCACGTGCTGCGCACGGCGGCAGGTACAGTGCAGAGGCGGCATGCGAGCCGCAGGAGTCCGCCATGAGCAAGGTCACGGTTCGCGCGTTCTCGGTGTCCATCGACGGCTTCGGCGCGGGGCCGCGGCAAAGCCTGGCCGATCCGCTGGGGGTCGGCGGCGAGTCCTTGCACCCGTGGTTCCGCCCCACCCGCACCTTCCAGAAGATGGTGGGCGGCGAAGGCGGCAGCACGGGGGTGGACGACGACTTCGCGCAGCGCAGCTTCGCCAACATCGGCGCCTGGATCCTCGGTCGCAACATGTTCGGGCCGGTGCGCGGCCCCTGGCCCGACGAAAGCTGGAAGGGCTGGTGGGGGGACACGCCGCCGTACCACTGCCCGGTGTTCGTGCTGACGCACCATGAACGGCCGTCGCTCCAGATGCAGGGCGGCACCACCTTCCACTTCGTCACCGGCGGCATCCATGAAGCGCTGGAGCGCGCGCGCGCCGCCGCCGGCGGCCAGGACGTGCGCATCGGCGGTGGGGTTTCCACCGTGCGGCAGTACCTGCAGGCGGGACTGGTCGACGAGATGCACCTGGCGATCGTGCCGACGGTGCTGGGTGATGGGGAGAACCTGCTGGCGGGGATCGACCTGCGCAGGCTGGGATTTCGCTGCACGGAGCATGTAGGCACGGAACACGCGCTGCACGTCGTGCTGGCAAAAGGGCTTTCGTAGCTTGGGTTCGCCGCAGGCGACCCCAACACCCCGTCACTCCCCCGGCCGCCTGCCCTCGAAAGCATCCTGCAACAACTGCCGGATCGCCTGCCGCTCCAGCGGCCGCGGATTCGGATACTGGTTCTGCATCGCGATGTCGCAGGCGCGTTCGACGTCGGCGGCTTGCATGCCGATGTCGCGCAGCGCCACCGGCGCCCCATTGTCACGCGCCAGGTCGTAGACCGCCTGGGCGGCGCTGCGTCCTTCCAGCGCGCGGGCGATGCGGCGCATGGCCTCCGGCGCCGCGGCCGCGTTGTAAGCCAGCGCGTGCGGCAGCACCACGGTGTGCGTCTCGGCATGCGGCAGGTTGAAGCTGCCGCCCAGCGTGTGGCACAGCTTGTGGTGCAGCGCCATGCCGACGTTGCCCAGCACGATGCCGCACAGCCACGCGCCATAGAGCGCTTCGCCACGTGCTTGCAAGTCGCTGGGCGCTTTGCGCACAGTCGGCAAGGCGCGGCCCAGGGCCCGGATGCCTTCTTCGGCCATCAGGTCCATCACCGGATTGCCTTCGACCGAGTACAGCCCTTCGGCCGCGTGCGCGATCGCATTGATGCCGCTGGTGACGGACAGCGTCACCGGCAGGCTGAGGGTGAGCTCGGGGTCGTAGATCACGGTGCGCGGCAGCACCTTCGCATCGCGCCCGGTCTTCTTCAACCCACCTTCGGTGATGCCGTAGATCGGCGTGACTTCGCTGCCCGCGTAGGTGGTGGGAATCGCGATGATCGGCAGGCCCGAATCCAGCGCGATCGCCTTGCCGAGGCCCGTGGTCGAGCCGCCTCCGACGGCCACCGCGCAGTCGGCGCCCAGCTGGCGGGCGAGCTCGCGTGCTTCGCGGGCGGTCTCGATGGGCACGTGCATCACGGCGCGATCGAAGACGCCGGCGGCGCGCTCGCCCAGCATCGCCGCCACCTGTTCCGCCGATGCGCGTTGCTCCGGCGTGGACAGCACCAGGGCGCGCCTGGCGCCGAGCGCTTCCACTTCGCGCCCCAGTTGCGAGAGGGCGCCGGCACCGAAGACGACCCGGCCCGGCTGCCCGTTGTAGACGAAGTTCCTCATGCGCTTTTCCTGGCTGCGAATCGGCCCACTGTAGACGCCGCGGGCCGCAGGCGGCAAGCGCACGGGGCGAAAGCTGTTTTCCGCCCCCAGGAAGATTGGCCCGGTCCGTCAGCGCGCGAGACGGAAGCGGCCGATGGTCAGCGCCAGGCTGTCGGCCTGCTCGCGCAGGCTGTGCGCCGCGGCCGTCGACTCCTCCACCAGCGCGGCGTTCTGCAGCGTGGCCGAATCGATCGAAGTGAGCGCGGCGTTCACCTGCGCGATCTCTCCGCTTTGCTGCACCGTCGCCGCGCGGATGCCGGCCAGCAGGTCGGCCACCGCGTTCACCTCGCCCACCAGGTTGTCGATGGACGTGCCCGCGCGGCTCACCAGCTGCTCGCCGGCGCGCACGCTGCTCACCGAATCCTGCACCAGCGTGGCGATCTCCTTGGCCGCGGCGGACGCGCGCTGCGCCAGGTTGCGCACCTCGCCCGCGACCACGGCAAAGCCGCGTCCGTGCTCGCCGGCGCGCGCCGCCTCCACCGCTGCGTTCAGGGCGAGGATGTTGGTCTGGAAGGCGATGCCGTCGATCACGCCGGTGATCTCCGCGATGCGCTTGCTCGCATGGCTGATGCCGCCCATGGTCTGCACCATCTGCGCCACGACCTCGCCGGTCGCGCGCGCGGCGGTCGCAGCGCCGGTGGCGGTGTCGCTGGCCCGCTCCGACGCACGCGCGTTGTCATTCACCGCGCCACTGAGCTGGTGGATGGACGCGGACGTCTGCTGCAACGAACTCGAGGCGGAGTCGGTGCGTTCACCCAGGCTGGCGTTGCCATGCGCGATCTCCGCGGCGGCGGAGCGCACCGACTCGGTGGCCAGGTGCACTTGCCGCATCGACGCGGCCAGCCGCTCGCGCACCGCCTCCGCGTCGCGCATCAGCGTGCCGATCTCATCGCGGCCCTGGGCGTCGATGGTCCGGGTGAGGTCCCCGTCGCCCAGGCTGGCCATGGCGGCGGAAAGGCGTCGCATGCGGCGCAGCATGCCGCGCGTGATCGCCACGCTCGCCGCAACCGCGAGCAGCGCGGCGGCGAGCGAGGCGACCAGCGTCAGCAGCATCATGCGCTGGCTGCCCGCCTGGGCGGCGGCGACGTCGCGCCCGGCGAGCTCCAGCTGCGCCTTGCTCATGCCGCTGACGGTCTTCTGCAGCGCCGCGTACTCGGTGTTGGCGGTGCTGAGGAAGGTGGCGGCGTTGCCGAGCCCGGTGCTCTTGAGGTCCACCGTGTCGGCGAGCGTCTTGCGGTATTTCGCCAGCGAAGCGGCCAGTGCGGCCAGCTGCTGCTTTTCAGCGCCGTCGGATTGCTGCAGGCGATCGGCGACCGCCTTGTGCACACGGTCGCCGACCTCCACGATCGCGCGGTCGACGCCCGCCACTTCCTGCGCGCTGAAGCCGACGCCTTCCAGCGCGATGGACTGGTTGATCAGTCCGTTCAGGTCGCGCAGGTCGGCGTCCAGCCGCGCCGCGAAGCTGTAGCTGGGCAGCCGCTGCGCATACAGCGACTGCAGCGCCGCCCCGAGCTGCACCGATCCCCAGAGGGTGAGCGCCGCCCCGCCCGTGACGAGCACGAGGCAGGTGGCCAGCAGCAGCCCCAGCTTCAGCCGAAGCGAAAGGTCGTCGAAGCCGCGCATGGCGTCGTCTCCGGGCCTGCGCCCGGCCTATTCCCAGAAGCCGACGGCGACGTAGGCGTCCTGGCCCGGCACGCGGCGCGCCATCAGGCGGCCGTTGTCGATCTTCTTCGTCGCGGGGTTGGACCAGCGGTATTCGACCATCGACTCGCCGGAGGCCTTCACGTTCTGGATGGTTTCCTGCACGAAAGGCTTGCCCGTGGCGTCCTTCGCTTCCAGCATGGCCTTGCCGGCCATCTTGGGGTTGTCGGCATGCGCGAGCAGCGTGCCGCCGTCGAAGTTGACCAGCACCACGTAGGCCTTGCCACGCTTCCACTTGCCGCCGGCGTTGAATTCGCTTGCCGCCGCCGTCATGCCCTTGCTCACGACCAGGGCGTGCGCTTCGGCCAGCATGGCCTTCGCTTCGGCGGGGGTGTCGGCGGCCGCGAGGCTCGCGGACAGGGACAGGGTGATGGCCGCAAGGGCCCGGGTCCAGATCTTCATGCTTCCCTCCAACGTCTCTTTGCCAGGTGTTCCCCGCTCGGGATGAGGGGGCCTGCTGGGCAATATAGGGAGCTTGTTTCTGGATGTAAATGGAACGTGCGGCTGCGGCGCGACGTCGGCCATCCGTTTTACAAGATTGATGGGGAAGCTGCGACGGACTGCACGCTTTTGCCAGGCGCACTCGCGCCGTCCGGACCCTCAGGCCGGCGGAAAGCCCGCTTTCTGCGGCCAAAGGTTCACAAAGGGCAGCACCGACACCTTCTCGTACAGGCCCGCCACGGTGAAGGGCTCGTCGGCCTGCCAGCGTTCGGCGGCCGCGCGGTCGGGGAAGTCGATCACCAGCAGGCTGCCGATCATGGTCTCGCCGTCGTCCGCAAGCAGCGGCCCGGCGAAGGCGATGCGATCGGCGACGGTGGCGAGATAGGCCTTGTGTTCGGGCCGCATGCGCTGGCGCAGGGCGAGGGAACCGGGCCGGTCCAGCAGGTGGAAGACGTAGAGCATCACTGTTCTCCACCGCCGGCGGGCAGGCCGGCGGAACGTGCCACGGCGCGGATCACCGCCGCGTAATCGAGCTGGCTGTCGCCTTGCGCGGCGGCCGCCTGCAGCAGCTGGGCGACGCTGGCGGTCAGCGCCAGCGGCACGTGCAGTTCGGCGCCGGCCTCCAGGATCAGGCCGACATCCTTTTGCATCTGTTCGACCGTGAAGGTGGGCGTGTAGTCGCGCTCGCGCAGCTGCACGGACTTGGCCTTGACGATGGGCGAGCCCACGGCGCTGGCGCCGATCACGTCCCACATCTGCTTCCAGTCGAGGCCGCCCTTTGCGCCGAGCGCGAGCGCTTCCGACAGCATGCCGCTGGTGGCGGCGATCATCAGGTTGACGACCAGCTTCATCAGCCGCGCCTGGTCCTGCGCGCCCACGTAGAACTGGTTCGCACCGAACGTGGCCAGCAGGGGCTGGACGCGCGCATACGCGTCCTCGGGCCCGGAGGCCATCACGGTGAGCTGCGCCGCCTCGGCCATCTTGTTGTTGCCCGACACGGTGGCGCGGATGTGGGCGATGCCACGCGCCTCGCACGCCGCCGCAGCCTGCGCGCTGGCGGCGAGCGACACGGTGCTGGTGTCCACGTAGACGGTGCCGGCCACTGCGTGCGCCGCGACTTCCGCTGCCACCGACAGCAAGGCGGCGTCGTGCGGCAGCGACGAGACCACCACTTCGGCGCCATCCACTGCCTGCGGCAGTCCCCCGGCCACGCGCAGGCCGGCTTCACGGGCGCCGGCGTTGGCGGCTTCGCTGGTGTCGTGGACCAGCACCGCGTGCCCGGCGGCCTGCAGGTGCCGCGCCATGGGCAGACCCATCTTGCCGGCACCGATCAGCGCAACCTTCACGCGCGGCTCACTGCGCCTTGAGGTTCGCCGCCTTCGCGATCAGGGCCGCGGCTTCCATTTCGCTCCTGATGTAGGCATTGAAGGCCGCCGGTTCCATGGGCATGGTCTCGGCGCCCAGCGCGGTCAGGCGCGCCTTGACGTCCGGAGAGTTGACCGCCTTCAGCGCCTCCTCGTGCAGGCGCCTGACGATCGCCGGCGGGGTCGCCGACGGAACGATCATGCCGACCCACAGCGTGTAGTCCGAGCCGGGCACGCCCGCCTCGATCGTGGTCGGCACGTTGGGCAGCGAAGCGGAGCGCGTGGCGGAACTCACCGCGAGGGCCTGCACCTTGCCGTCCTTGATCAGCGGCAGGGCCGAAGCCATGGGCGCGAAGAACCAGTCGTTGCGTCCGCCGATGACATCGCTGATCGCATCGGGGGTGCCCTTGAAGGGCACGTGCTGCACGTCGATGCCGGCGCGCAGCTTGAACTTCTCGGCGTTCATGTGGGTGGCGCTGCCGACGCCGGCGGAGGCGTAGTTCATCTGCCCGGGTCGTGCCTTGGCCGCGGCGATCACGTCGGCAACGGTCTTGTAGCCCTTGGTCGGCGACACCACCAGCACGTTGGGCACCGAGGCCAGCGGCGTCACGCCGGTCAGGTCCTTGAGCGTGTCGTAGGGCAGGTTCGGGTAGATGGCGGGATTGAGCACGTGGCCCGAGGACACGATCAGCACCGTGTAGCCATCGGGGTCGCTCTTGGCGACCTGCGCCGCGCCGATGGTGCCGCCGGCCCCAGGCTTGTTCTCGACCAGCACCGGCTGGCCCAGGCTCCTGGCCATGCTCTCGCCCACGGTGCGGGCGATGATGTCGGTGGCGCTGCCGGCGGTGAAGGGCACGACCATCTTGACCGGCTTGCTGGGCCACGCGGCCTGCTGCGCGAGCGCGCCGCCGGCGAGGAGGGTGGCGGCCAGCACGGTGAGGATTCGCTTCATGTCTTGTCTCCTTTGGAATGTTTGTCGGCAACCGCTGCGAAGGGGCACGCGTCAGGACTGCAGGCCGTCGTCGACCTGCACGTTCTCGGGCTTGAGCTCCAGGCCGGCGTCGCGCGCCATCTCCTGCAGCAGCACCGCGAAGTCGATGTGGTCGTAGCCGCGTCCCACCAGGCGCGCGACCGATTCGCGCGTGGCGGCGGCAGCAGGCATGGCGACGCCGTGCGCCTTGGCCGCGCCCATGCCGAGGTCCATGTCCTTGAGCAGCAACTTGGGCGTGAAGGTCACCTGGTCGAAGGTGAGGTTGGTCAGCATCGGCGACTTGTAGCGCGTGTACATGGAGCCCAGCACCGAGTCGTTGATGCTCTCCAGGAACAGGTGGCGCGGGATGCCCGCCTTCTCGGCCAGCACCGTGATCTCGCACAGGTTCTGGATCACGACGCCGAACATGGTGTTGTGCGCGATCTTCCAGACGCGCGCCAGCTCGCCCTCGCCCACCCACATGGCCTTGCGTCCCATGGCGGCCAGGTAGGGCTGCACCTTCTCGTACAGCGCCTTCGGGCCGGAAGCCACGATCAGCAGCTTGCCGGCTTTCGCCACCTTGGCGTTGCCGGAGACTGGCGCGCACAGGTAGGCGATGCCCATGCCTTCGAGCTGCGCACGGATTTCGGCGGAGCCTTCCTGCGAGATCGACGAGCTGTCCACCACGAGCTGCGGCTTCTTGGCACCGGTGGTGAGGCCGCCTTCGCCGAACAGCACTTCCTTGAGGTCGTCGGTGGTGGAGACCATCGTGAAGACGACCTCGCAGCCCGCGAGGTCGGTCTTGGCGCGCACGATCTCGGCGCCGTATTCGGCCAGCGGCTCGGCCTTGCTGCGCGTGCGGTTCCACACGCTGGCGCCGAAGCCCGCCTTGAGCAGCCGCTTGACCATCGCCTCGCCCATGCGGCCGAGGCCGATCCAACCCACTTGATTCGCCATGCCTATCGTCCTTGGTGTCAGGTTCGGCGCAGTGTGTTTCGCGCGCGCCGGGCTGGCAAGCGGGAAACCCGGAATTCAGTTTTTCGGTTTTGTCCGTGGCTCTGACGCCCGGACCCGGGCTTGCCGTTCGCTCCGCCTTGGGTGGCCGTGCCTGTGGTGGGCGGGGGGTCGTTCTCCGGGCTGCTCGCGGCCGACCACCTCGGGGCGCCACCGTCGTGCCGTCAACGCGTCTCGAGCGCGCTAGGTTGGCGGGCAACCGCGAATGAGGCCCTGCGCCCGCCCCCCCACCCACCACAGGCCTCGAGCACACGCAGCAGCGCTCGACGACCGTGCGCGCGACCGCCGTGCCCGGTTTCTGGTTGGTGACAGCCTCTGCTGGCCGGACGTGCGCGGTTCTCCCGTCCAGGAGAGATGTCACCCCGTACGACCACGACCCGGCACGCGCCTGTGGCGCCCCGGTCGTTGCGCGCACGGTCTCCGCGTGACGTTCGGTGTGCTCGAGGACGGTGGCCGGTGGGGTGTCGGACGCAGGGCCTCATTCGCGGTTGCCCGCCAAGGCCATGTGGCACCTGCGTGTTGACGGCAGGGCCGTCGTGCCGCGAGGTGGTCGCC
>JAESGR010000518.1_pt1 | contig 24761 bp, 18 predicted proteins | sample 9269771 | NCBI WGS metagenome assembly JAESGR01 (sample SAMN15739572, study PRJNA653492) | algae metagenome | isolation source: Chroococcus sp. CMT-3BRIN-NPC107 and co-occurring heterotrophs from well... | place: USA: Clark Mountains Wilderness, California | collected 2010-04-18 | reverse complement strand
GTCACCACCGGCTCCGACGAGGTGATCGAGCAGATCACCACGCATCTCAACCGGCTGATCGAGGTCGTGAAGGTGGTCGACCTGACCGAGGGCGCCTACACGGAGCGGGAGCTCATGCTGATCAAGGTGCGCGCCGTCGGCAAGGAGCGGGACGAGATGAAGCGGATGGCGGAGATCTTCCGCGGCCGCATCATCGACGTCACCGAGAAGAGCTACACGCTCGAGCTGACCGGCGACGCCGGCAAGCTCGACGCCTTTCTCGAAGCCATCGACCGCAGCGTCATCCTCGAGACGGTGCGCACCGGCTCGAGCGGAATCGGCCGCGGTGAACGCATTCTTCGCGTCTGACGCACCCCCATCTGGAGAGAACGATATGAAGGTTTACTACGACAAGGACGCGGACCTGAGCCTCGTCAAAGGCAAGAACGTCACCATCGTCGGCTACGGCTCGCAGGGGCACGCCCACGCGCAGAACCTGTCGGACAGCGGCGTCCGGGTCACCGTCGGCCTGCGCAAGGGCGGCGCGTCATGGGCCAAGGCCGAGGCGGCCAAGCTGAAGGTGGCCGAGGTCGGCGAGGCCGTCAAGAACGCCGACGTGGTCATGATGCTGCTGCCCGACGAGCAGATCGCCACCGTCTACAAGGACGACGTCGAGCCGAACATCAAGCAGGGCGCCTCGCTCGCCTTCGCGCACGGGTTCAACGTGCACTACGGGCAGGTGGTTCCACGCGCCGACCTGGACGTGTGGATGGTGGCGCCGAAGGCGCCAGGCCACACCGTGCGCTCGACCTACACCCAGGGCGGCGGCGTGCCGCACCTGATCGCCGTGCACGCCGACAAGTCGGGCAAGGCGCGCGACCTTGCCCTGAGCTATGCGGCCGCCAACGGAGGAGGCAAGGCGGGCGTCATCGAGACCAATTTCCGCGAGGAGACCGAAACCGACCTGTTCGGCGAGCAGGCCGTTCTCTGCGGCGGCACCGTCGAGCTGATCAAGGCCGGTTTCGACACGCTGGTGGAGGCAGGCTATGCGCCGGAGATGGCCTACTTCGAGTGTCTGCACGAGCTGAAGCTGATCGTCGACCTGATCTATGAAGGCGGTATCGCCAACATGAACTACTCGATCTCGAACAATGCCGAGTACGGGGAGTACGTCAGCGGGCCCAAGATCATCGACGAGCAGACACGCGCGAAGATGAAGACGATGCTGAAGGACATCCAGACCGGCGAGTACGCCAAGAGCTTCATCATCGAGAACCGGGCCGGGGCGCCCACCCTGATGAGCAAGCGCCGGCTGATGGCCGAGTCGCAGATCGAGGTGGTAGGCGAGAAGCTGCGGGCGATGATGCCGTGGATCAAGAAGAACCGGCTGGTCGACCAGTCGCGCAACTGATCCGCCCTTCGTCGCGATGGCAGAGATCGTGACCCCGTCGACGCCGGCCGAGCCACCGCCTCGGCCGCGTCGCAAGGGCGTCTACATCCTGCCGAACCTGTTCACGCTGGGGGCGCTGTTCGGCGGCTTCTATGCCGTCGTGATGGCGATGAACGGTCGATTCGAGCAGTCGGCCTACGGCGTCTTCGCCGCCATGGTGCTCGACAGCCTGGACGGGCGCGTCGCCCGCATGACGAAGACGCAGAGCGTGTTCGGCGAGCAGATGGACTCGCTCTCGGACATGGTCTCGTTCGGCGCGGCGCCGGCGCTGATCGCCTACGAATGGACGCTGCGCACGCTCGGCAAGCCGGGATGGATCGCCGCGTTCGTGTACTGCTCCTGCACGGCGCTGCGCCTGGCCCGGTTCAACACCAACATCGGCGTCGTCGACAGGCGGTTCTTCCAGGGCCTGCCCAGTCCGGCGGCGGCCGCCCTGGTGATGGGCTTCATCTGGCTGATGAACGATCAGGGCTTCGTCGGACAGACGGAGGGCCCGTGGCTGGCCTGGCTCACCTTCGGCCTGACGCTCTATGCCGGCCTCACGATGGTGACCAACGTCCCGTTCTACAGCTTCAAGGACCTCAGCCTGAAGCGCTCGGTCCCGTTCGTCGTCATCGTCCTGATCGCGCTCGGCATCGCCGTCATCAACATCCACGTCCCGGCGACGCTGTTCGCGCTGTTCGTCATCTACGGCGTGTCCGGCTACGGCGTCTACCTGTGGAAGCGCCTGAAGGGCAAGCCGGTGAGCGTGATTGCAACATCCACCGACGAGCCGGACGAACAAGGGCTCCATCGTTGAAACGCCCGTGCTATATTGATCCGGTGATTTCCGCGATTCGTTCGGCACTGCTTCTTCTTCTTCTTGGCCCGCCCAGGGCTCGCTGAACGACCACGTCCCCACCGTATCGTCCGACCGGCCCGCTTGCAGATGCAGCGGGCCGTTTTGTTTTGCAGAGGAGAAAGCCGTGACCGACCGCCTGTTCATCTTCGACACCACCTTGCGCGACGGCGAGCAGTCGCCCGGCGCATCGATGACCAAGGACGAGAAGCTTCGCATCGCCCGCCAGCTCGAGCGGCTGAAGGTCGACGTCATCGAAGCCGGCTTCGCGGCATCGTCGAACGGCGATTTCGAGGCCGTCCGCGCCATCGCCCAGGCGATCCGCGGCTCCACGGTGTGCTCGCTCGCCCGCGCCAACGACCGCGACATCTCGCGGGCCGCCGAAGCGCTGGCCGGCGGCGAGTCGACCCGCATCCACCTCTTCATCGCCACCAGTGCGCTGCACATGGAAAAGAAGCTGCGGATGACGCCCGACGAGGTCTACGAACAGGCACGGCTGTCGACCCGCTTCGCCCGCAACCTGGCGAGCGACGTCGAGTTCTCTCCCGAGGACGGCTATCGCTCGGATCCCGATTTCCTCTGCCGCGTCCTGGAGACGGTTATCGCCGAAGGGGCGACGACCATCAACATCCCCGATACGGTGGGCTACGCGGTGCCGGAGCTGTACGGGCAGTTCCTGCTCGACTTGCGCACGCGGATTCCGAACTCCGACAAGGCCGTGTGGTCGGTGCATTGCCACAACGACCTCGGCATGGCCGTCGCCAACTCGCTGGCGGGCGTCAAGATCGGCGGCGCCCGGCAGATCGAGTGCACCATCAACGGCCTTGGCGAAAGGGCAGGCAACTGCTCGCTCGAGGAGGTGGTGATGGCGCTGAAGACCCGGCGCGACTACTTCGGTCTCGAGATCGGCATCGATCCCTCACAGATCGTGCCGGCATCGCGGCTGGTGGCGCAGACCACCGGCTTCGTCGTCCAGCCCAACAAGGCGGTGGTCGGCGCCAACGCCTTCGCCCACGCGTCGGGCATCCACCAGGACGGCGTGCTCAAGGCGCGCGACACCTACGAGATCATGCGCGCCGAGGACGTCGGCTGGACAACCAACAAGATCGTTCTCGGCAAGCTGTCGGGTCGCAACGCCTTCAAGCAGCGGCTGAAGGATCTCGGCATCGACATGGACTCGGAGGGCGAGGTCAACGCCGCCTTCGCCAAGTTCAAGGAGCTCGCCGATCGCAAGAGCGACATCTTCGACGAGGACATCCTGGCCCTCGTCATGGACGAGGCCGTCACCTCCGAGCACGAGCACTACCGCCTCATCGGGCTGTCGCAGCATTCCGAGATGGGGGCCCGGCCGCACGCCAGCGTCGCCTTCGCCGCAGGAGACGTCGACCATCGTGCGTCGAGCGACGGCAACGGGCCGGTCGACGCCAGCCTCAAGGCGATCGAATCCAGGGTGGCAAGTGGCGCTGAAATGCTGCTCTATTCGGTCAATGCCATCACCTCGGGCAGCACAGAATCCCAGGGCGAGGTCACGGTCCGACTGCAGCGCGGCGGGCGGATCGTCAATGGGGTCGGTGCCGACCCGGACATCGTGGTGGCGTCCGCCAAGGCGTACCTGTCGGCGTTGAACAAGCTGCATCACAAGGACGAACGGGTGGCTGCGCAGGGTTGATCCGGCCGAGCGGTCTTGCCGGAAGGAGCCGATCCGTGTCTATAGTCTCACTTTAGGAAAAACACGCAAGTTTTTGATCTTGCGTGTTTTTATGGGCTCCCATAGACTCGCGCCGCTGCTCCCCGAGGACCATCTTGTCGACGACTCGCCAGCTCATTTCGTCCTTCCTCCTGATGGCCCTGCTGGCGACGAGCAGCGTGGCCCTGGCCAAGGCGACGACCGCCGCCGAGGCCGCCAAGAAGCGCTCGGCGTCCGCCCTCTCGAAGATCGTCAGCAAGGCGCGCGTCCGCCAGGTTCTGGTCGTCCGCACCAGCCGGCACGGCAGCAGCCGTCGTGTCGCCTCGCTGGCCCGCGTCGAGCCGGCGCGGCCGTCCTTTGGCCAGATGATCGGCTTGCACGAAGCCGCCGACTCGCTCGACCTGAAGTCCGGCGTTGCCCTGATCCTCGACCAGGACACCGACGAGATCCTGTTCAGCAAGAACTCGCAGGCGGTCCTGCCGATCGCCTCGCTGACCAAGCTCATGACGGCCTTCGTCGTCGTCGACGCCGGGCTGCCGCTGAGCGAGACGATCACCATCACCGATGAGGACATCGATACCGAGAAGGGGAGCCGCTCGCGCCTGAAGATCGGCACGCAGCTGAGCCGCGAGGACATGCTGCACCTCGCCCTGATGGCGTCCGAGAACCGCGCCGCGCACGCGCTCGGCCGCAGCTACCCGGGTGGACTGCGCGCCTTCGTGGCGGCCATGAACAGGAAGGCCCAAGAGCTCGGCATGAAGGACACGCGCTACGTGGAGCCGACCGGCCTGTCCAGTCGCAACCAGTCGAGCGCGCGCGATCTGGCGACCCTTGTCAAGGCGGCGCACGAAGTGCAGATCATCCGCGAGCTCTCCATCTCGCCCGAGTACCTGGTCGAGGTCGACAACCGTTCGATCCAGTTCCGCAACACCAACGGGCTGGTCAAGAACCCGGAGTGGGAGATCGGTCTGCAGAAGACCGGCTACATCTCGGAGGCGGGCCGCTGCCTGGTCATGCAGGCCAAGCTGGCGGGTCGTCACCTCATCATGGTGTTCCTCGACTCGGCCGGAAAGTACTCGCGGATCGGCGATGCCGAACGTGTCCGTCGCTGGCTCATGGAAAGCGCACCGGTGCTCCCGGTGCTCCCGGGGCTCCCGGTGGTGCTGACCGCCGACAAGCCGGCGATGTGAGGCTTCGGGCGGCTGCGCCAGCCGCCCTCGTCAGCCGCGGTGGCCAAGGGCCGCCGAAATCTGCGCCGCGGTGGCGCGCAGCCGCTCGAGCCAGCTCTCCTCCAGCCGATCGGCCGGCGCCGAGATCGACAGCCCCGCGACCAGCTTGCCCTGGTCGTCGAGAATGCCCGCCGCCATGCAGCGGACGCCGAGCTCCAGCTCTTCGTCGTCGCGCGCCGTGCCGTACTGGTGCACGCGCGCGAGCTCGCGCTCGAGCGCGCCAAGGTCGGTGATGCTGTTGCGGGTGTGGCCGGCGAGTCCCGTGCGGGCGGCGTAGGCGCGCACGCGCTGGGCATCGTCGTGGGCCAGGAAGAGCTTGCCCACAGACGTGAGGTGGAGGGGAGCTCGGCCGCCGATGGCGCGAACCACCTGCATCCCGGAGCGCTCGCTGTAGGTCCGCTCAACGTAGACGATCTCGTCGCCCTGTCGCATGGACAGGTTCACCGGCTGGTGCGTCAGCTTGTGCAGCTCTCGCATGGGCACCAGGGCGGCGTCGCGAACGTCGAGGCGAGCCTTGACGAGGTTGCCGAGCTCCAGGAGGCGCATGCCGAGCCGGTAGCTGCCGGGCTCCGGACGGTCGACGTAGCGGCCGATCGTCAGATCGTTGAGGATCCGGTGCGCGGTCGAGGGGTGAAGCCCGCTCTGCTCGCTGATCAACTTGAGCGACACCGGTTCCTGATGGGATGCCAGGATGTCCAGGAGGCCGAAGGCGCGCTCCAGCACCTGGATCGTGATGCTTCGATCTTCGCTCTTGCGCATCGCCGAATTCTCGCCGAGTCAGGCCGTGGCGGCCCGCGCGGCGGCGAGCCCGCTGCGTATCGCGCCCTCGAGCGTCGCGGGGTAGGGCCCGTCGACGTAGTCGCCGCAGGCGAAGAGACCGGCCGCGACGGCCGTCGGCGGTCGAACCAGCTGCGGCGTGCAGGCGAACGTGGCGCGCTTCTCGATGAGCGTCCGCACACCTTCGAGCGGGGAGCGGAGATGCGGGCGCAGCTCGGCCGTGGCCTGCACCAGCGTCGCATGCTCGGTGGCGGCTGCGCCGCGCGCCAGCCACTCCCCGGCGCCGCTGACGACAAACGCGAGCAGGCCCTCGGGTCCGCCGAGCTGGCCGCGGTCGAAGACGAACTGCGCCGGCAGCCTGGGGCCGGAGCGGAGCGCCAGCATCGGCTCGGGCAGGCGGCAGCCGGCGCTCCGCGCGTACACGGTGACGATCGGCTGGTACTCGAAGGCGGCGGCCCGGCGGGCCCAGTCGCGGGCGTGCGGCGCCAGCAGGCGAGCCGCTTCGCTGGCGCTGGCGGCGACGATCACACGGTCGGCGTCGATGTCGCCGACGGTCCAGCCTGCGCCCCGTGACGCGATCCCATCAACCCGGCTTCCCAGCCGCACGGTGGCGCCCGACCGGCGCAGCCAGTCGAGCGCGGGCGCCGGCAGGAGACGGCTCAGGCCTTGCCGTGGCAGGAGCAGGTCGGCGGATCGCGGTCCCGTCGTCAGGGCATCCTGAAGCACGCGCAGGAAGACGGCGCCGCTGGCCTCACGCGCAGGCGTGTTGAGCGCCGCGACGCACAGCGGCTCGATGAAGTCCGCGCGCACGGCCGCGGGCAGGCCGCGGGCGAGCTCGGCGACCGTCCGCTCTGGAGCACATCGGAAGCCCGCCAGCCGCCAGCGGGCGGCGAGGGAGACAAGGGCGAGGCGATCGCGCCAGCGCCAGCCCCTGCGATCCAGCGCCGCCAGCACGAAGGCAGGGGCCGTCGGTCCGCGGCGCAGGCGCAGACCCTCGCCTTTCGCGTTCATGAGCGTCAGCGGCTGGCGCAGGAAGGCGTCGCGCTCGGCCACGCCAACGAGCCGCATCAGGCGAAGCGTCTCGAAGTAGGCGCCGATGCAGATGTGCTGGCCGTTGTCGAGGACGCTCCCGTGCGAGACGACGTCGCGGGCGCGGCCGCCGGCATTCGGGGCCATCTCGAACAGGGTCACACGGGCGCCGCGCTGAACCGCTTCGACGGCGGCGGCGAGGCCCGCCCAGCCGGCGCCGACGACGGCGACGTGCGCCGCTCCGCCTCCCACTAGCGTCCGCGCCAGTTGGTGCGCATCGCGATCCAGAGCTTGCGCAGCGGCGTCAGGGAGATGCGCTGGTGCAGGACCTGGAAGCCGTCGGACTCGATCTCCCCGAGCAGGCTGCGGTAGATGTTGGCCATCATCAGCCCGGGCTTCTGCGTCGCCCTGTCGACCTCCGGCAGGCGGGCCAGCGCGTCGTTGTAGGTGCGGTGCGCGCGCTCCGCCTGGAAGCGCATCAGCGCCGTGAAGCGGTCGCTGTAGCGGCGCTCGAGGAGCTCGGCGGCCTTCACGTCGAACTGCTTCAGCTCGCTCATGGGCAGGTAGATGCGGCCTCGGCGCGCGTCGTCGCCGACGTCGCGGATGATGTTCGTCAGCTGCATCGCCAGCCCGAGCCGGTGCGCGTACTCGAGAGTCGACGCCTCGGTCCGCCCGAAGATATTGGCGGCGACCTCGCCGACGACGCCCGCCACCAGGTGGCAGTAGCGCTGCAGCCCGGGGTAATCGAGGTAGCGCGACTGGCCGAGGTCCATCTGGCAGCCGTCGATGACAGCGAGCAGGTGAGACGGCTCGATGGCGTAGATCGGCGCGTGCGGGAGCAGGGCATGCATCGCAGGGTGCGACGGCCGTCCGGCGAACGCAGCGGCGACCTCGCTCCTCCACCAGGCCAGCTTCGTGGCCGCTACGCCGGGGTCGGTGACGTCGTCGGCGATGTCGTCGACCTCGCGGCAGAAGGCGTAGAAGGCGGTGATGGCGGCACGGCGCGCCGGCGGCAGGAACAGGAACGCGTAGTAGAAGCTCGATCCGCTCGCCGCGGCCTTCTCCTGGACGTACTGCTCCGGGCTCACGGAGCGCTGGGCCGGTCGCGCCGGACGGACGAAATCGGCGTGGGACCCGGCCGCATCGACAGCGCTCGCCACACGATCGAGGGCGCGTCCGCCCAGCCGAGCACCGGGCGCGTCAGCAGGGTCGCGCCGCCCATGCGTTCGGTCCGCTCCAAAATGCGCAGCCCACTCTGCACGACCAGACGCAGCTCGAGGCCGGCGCGACCGGGGACGGTGTGCACCAGCGGCGCGCCGCCCAGCATCAGCCCGCGCGCCCAGGCGACCAGCTCGAGCACCAGCGCATGCAGCTGCTCGCTGTCGCGTCCGGCGAGGATCTCCTCGGGCGCCACAGCGAGTCGGCGGCAGTCGGCGAGCGGCAGATACAGCCGGCCGCGCGCCGTGTCGACGCCCAGGTCCTGCCAGAAGTTCGCCAGCTGCAGGGCGGTGCAGATCGCGTCCGATCGGGCCAGCGAGACCGCGTCGTCAATCCCGTAGAGGTGCAGGAGGAGCCGCCCGACCGGATCGGCCGAGCGGCGGCAGTAGTCGAGAAGCTCCTCTCGATCGACGTAGCTGGACTTGCCGACGTCCTGCTCGAAGGCATCCAGCAGCGCCGCCAGCAGATCGGCCGGAAGCCGGTGGCGCTCGATGGCTGCGGCCAAGGGCCCGAAGACCCCCGTCCATCGGCCGGACGGGGGCAGGCCCGATGCGACGGCGGCGAGGTCCTCGCGAAAGGCGGCCAGCGCGTCGAGCCGTTCGCGCGGCGCCGCGGGTCCTTCGTCGGCGAGGTCGTCGGCGGTCCGGGCGAAGCCGTAGATCGCCGTCACCGTCGGGCGCAGCGCCGGCGGGCAGAGCCAGGACGCGACGGGGAAGTTCTCGTAGTGCTTGCCGCTCACCGCTCGATTCTCCACGCCCGCCTCGGGACCTGCCGGCCGGGCGCAATGCGCAGTCGGGAGCCGCTAAACTCGTGGGCTCGGCTGCTACCGGCTGCTGCGGGAGACGCACCCCGGCGGCTCCGCACCACCACCTCCGCGCGGGTGGCGAAATTGGTAGACGCACCAGGTTTAGGTCCTGACGCCTTCACCGGCGTGTCGGTTCGAGTCCGACCCCGCGCACCAGGCTTACGCAACACGAACTCACCACCACCATGCCCGTCCAAGTTGAAACCCTCGACAAGCTCGAGCGCCGGATCACGCTGACGCTGCCGACCACGACGATCCAGTCGGAGGTCGAGTCGCGCTTGCGGAAGCTGTCCAGGACGGTGAAGGCCGATGGCTTCCGGCCCGGCAAGGTGCCGATGAGCGTCGTCGCCCAGCGCTACGGCTACTCCGTGCAGAGCGAGGTCCTGAACGACAAGGTCGGGCAGGTCTTCTCGCAGGCGGTGAACGAGGCGAAGCTGCGCGTCGCGGGCCCGCCGCGAATCACCGAGAAGGCGGACGCGCCCGAGGGCGAGGTCGCCTTTGACGCGACCTTCGAGGTCTACCCGGAGGTGAGGATCGGCGATCTGGGCGCGGCCGAGGTCGAGCGCGTCACGACCGAGGTCAGCGACGAAGCGGTGGACAAGACCATCGAGATCCTGCGCAAGCAGCGCCGTACCTTCCAGCAGCGGCCGGCTTCCGAGCCGGCCGCCGTCGGCGACCGGGTGACCATCGACTTCTCCGGCACCGTGGACGGCGTTCCGTTCGAAGGCGGCAAGGCCGAGGGCTTCTCCTTCATCATCGGCGTAGGGCAGATGCTCGAGCAGTTCGACGCCGCCCTTCGCGGCATGAAGCTCGGGGAGTCGAAGACCTTTCCGCTGCAGTTCCCGGCCGATTACCAGGGCAAGGAAGTCGCCGGGAAGGAAGCCGACTTCATGGTGACGCTGAAGAAGGTCGAGGCCCAGCAGCTGCCGCCGGTGGACGAATCCCTGGCCAAGGCGCTGGGCATCGCCGGCGGCACGGTCGAGGCGCTCCGCGCCGATGTGCGCAAGAACCTCGAGCGCGAAGTGAAGTTCCGCCTGCAGGCGCGCAACAAGGCGAGCGTCATGGACGCGCTGGTGAAGGCGGCCGAGTTGGAGGTGCCGAAGAGCCTGGTCGCCGGCGAGGTCGAGCGGATGGTCGAGCAGACGCGTGCCGATCTGAAGAAGCGGGGTGTCAAGGACGCCGAGACGGCACCGATCCCGGCCGAGCTGTTCCAGGACAAGGCCGAGCGGCGCGTGCGGCTCGGGCTGGTCGTAGCCGAGCTGGTCCGCACCCAGTCGCTGCAAGCCAAGCCCGAGCAACTCCAGGCCCACATCGAGGAGCTGTCGCAGAGCTACGAGAAGCCGAGCGAGGTCATGCGCTGGTACCTGAGCGATCGCCAGCGGATGGCAGAGGTCGAGGCGATCGTGGTCGAGAACAACGTCGCCAACCACGTTCTCGAGCGGGCCAAGGTCACGTCCAAGACGGTTCCCTTCGACGAGCTGATGGCAAGCTGAGGAGCGGTTCGACCTTGCTGGCCGAACAGGCAGTCCGGCACCTCGCCGCCCTGCTTGCAGACCCATAATCGGCCCCGACATCACAGCCATCGAATCAACCGGGGATCCGCAAATGAGCGCGCTGGAAACGCAAGGCCTGGGCATGGTGCCCATCGTCATCGAGACGTCGGGACGCGGCGAGCGCGCCTACGACATCTACAGCCGGCTCCTCCGCGAGCGGCTCATCTTCCTGGTCGGCCCGGTGACGGACCAGACGGCGAACCTGGTCGTCGCCCAGATGCTGTTCCTCGAGAGCGAGAACCCCGACAAGGACATCCATCTCTACATCAACTCGCCCGGCGGGTCGGTGAGCGCCGGCATGTCCATCTACGACACCATGCAGTTCGTCAAGCCGGACGTCTCGACCATGTGCATGGGCATCGCCGCGAGCATGGGCTCGTTCCTGCTCATGGCCGGGGCCAAGGGCAAGCGCATGGCCCTACCGAACTCGCGGGTGATGATCCACCAGCCATCGGGCGGCGCGCAGGGCCAGGCGACCGACATCGAGATCCACGCCCGCGAGATCCTCAAGACACGCGAGCAGCTCAACAAGATCTACGCCGAGCGCACGGGGCAGCCGATCGAGAAGATCCGCGCCGACATGGAGCGTGATTTCTTCATGGATCCCGAGGAATCGAAGGCCTACGGGCTGATCGACCAGGTGCTCTCGAAGCGCAGCGATCCGGCGTCGGGGCGCTGACGCCCGCGCCTGCGGCGGCGGCGCTTTCCGGCACCCGGGTGGGTCGGCAACAACATGCCGAAGGTGGGTCTTTTCGACCGCAAGGCGGCCAAAACTTTTGCACTATGATCAACTCGACGTTGCCGTCTGCCGCCGCCTTTTAGCAACTTCCCATGGCCGAGAAAAAAGGTTCCTCGAGCGAGAAGGTTCTTTACTGCTCGTTCTGCGGCAAGAGCCAGCACGAGGTGAAGAAGCTCATCGCCGGCCCGTCGGTGTTCATCTGCGACGAGTGCATCGAGCTGTGCAACGACATCATCCGCGACGAGGTGCCGGTCGACGCGGCCGATCCGAAGTCAGCCAAGTCGGACCTGCCGATCCCGAGCGAGATCAAGGCCAGCCTCGACCAGTACGTGATCGGGCAGGAGGTCGCCAAGCGCACCCTCTCGGTCGCCGTCTACAACCACTACAAGCGGCTCAAGCACATGAGCCGCACCAAGGACGAGATCGAGCTCTCGAAGAGCAACATTCTCCTCATCGGACCCACCGGCTCGGGAAAGACGCTGCTCGCGCAGACCCTCGCCCGCCTCCTCAACGTTCCTTTCGTGATCGCCGACGCGACCACGCTGACCGAGGCCGGCTACGTCGGCGAGGACGTCGAGAACATCATCCAGAAGCTGCTGCAGAACTGCGGCTACGACGTCGAGAAGGCGCAGCGCGGCATCGTCTACATCGACGAGATCGACAAGATCAGCAGGAAGGCCGACAACCCGTCGATCACGCGCGACGTGTCCGGCGAGGGCGTCCAGCAGGCCCTGCTGAAGCTCGTCGAGGGGACCATGGCTTCGGTGCCGCCGCAGGGCGGGCGCAAGCACCCGAACCAGGATTTCCTGCAGATCGACACGACCAACATCCTCTTCATCTGCGGCGGCGCGTTCGACGGGCTCGAGAAGGTGATCCAGAACCGCTCCGAGAAGTCGGGCATCGGCTTCGGCGCCACGGTGCACACGAAGTCGGAGAAGCGGGTCTCCGAGATCTTCAGGGAGGTCGAGCCGGAGGATCTCATCAAGTTCGGCCTGATCCCGGAGCTGGTGGGCCGCCTGCCGGTGGTGGCGACGCTCGGCGAGTTGACCGAGGATGCGCTCGTGCGCATCCTCACCGAGCCGAAGAACGCGCTCGTCAAGCAGTATCAGAAGCTGTTCGCCATGGACGGCGTGGAGCTCGAGATCCGGCCGTCGGCCCTGACCGCCATCGCCAAGAAGGCGCTCGCCCGCAAGATCGGCGCCCGCGGCCTGCGCTCGATCATGGAGCAGTCGCTCATCGACACCATGTTCGAGCTGCCGACCTTGGACGGGGTCGCCAAGGTGGTGCTGGACGAGCACACCATCCAGGACGAGGCCAAGCCGCTCCTCGTCTACCGAGAGCCGGCCAAGTTCAGCGCCTGATGCGCACCCGCCCGACGCTCACCGTTCGGGCAGGTTCTTCCCCTGGGGCGCAAGGCCTCTGCGCCACCCCCTTTTAAACACCGTCTCGAGCCTCACATCGGCCTGAGAAAGAGAGGTCCCCCAGATGTCCGGTCATCCTGTCCTGCCCGCCGAGAAGATCACCCTGCCGCTGCTGCCGCTGCGCGACGTCGTGGTCTTCCCGCACATGGTCATCCCCCTGTTCGTGGGACGTCCCAAGTCGATCAAGGCACTGGAAGTCGCCATGGAGGCCGGCCGCCAGATCATGCTCGTCGCCCAGAAGGCGGCCGGCAAGGACGAGCCCAAGCCCGACGACATGTTCGAAGTGGGCTGCGTCTCGTCGATCCTGCAGATGCTGAAGCTTCCCGACGGCACGGTGAAGGTGCTCGTGGAGGGCGTGCAGCGCGCCACCACGCATTCGATCGTCGACAACGGCGAGTACTTCGTCTCCGAGGTCACGCCGGTCCCGCCCGAGACGGAGGTCAAGAGCGAGGTCGAGGCGCTGCGTCGCGCGGTCACGCAGCAGTTCGACCAGTACGTCAAGCTCAACAAGAAGATCCCGCCCGAGATCCTGACGTCGATCGCCGGCATCGACGACGCCGGCCGGCTCGCCGACACGATCGCCGCCCATCTGCCGCTCAAGCTCGAGAACAAGCAGTCGGTGCTCGACCTCATCGATGTCGACAAGCGGCTGGAGAAGCTGCTCGAGCAGCTGGAGCACGAGGTCGACATCCTGCAGGTCGAGAAGCGCATCCGCGGCCGCGTCAAGCGGCAGATGGAGAAGAGCCAGCGCGAGTACTACCTCAACGAGCAGGTGAAGGCGATCCAGAAGGAGCTCGGTGACGGCGAGGAAGGCGCCGACATGGAGGAGCTCGAGAAGAAGATCATCGCCGCGAAGATGCCGAAGGAGGCCCGCAAGAAGGTCGACGCCGAGTTCAAGAAGCTGAAGCTGATGTCGCCGATGTCGGCGGAGGCGACGGTCGTCCGCAACTACATCGACACCCTCGTCAACCTGCCCTGGGCGAAGAAGACCAAGATCAAGCAGGACCTGGCGTTCGCCGCCCAGGTGCTCGACGAGGACCACTACGGCCTCGACAAGGTCAAGGACCGCATCCTCGAGTACCTCGCGGTGCAGCAGCGGGTCGAGAAGGTGAAGTCGCCGATCCTGTGCCTGGTCGGACCGCCCGGCGTCGGCAAGACCTCGCTCGGCCAGAGCGTGGCGCGCGCCACCGGGCGCAAGTTCGTCCGCATGGCGCTCGGCGGCGTCAGGGACGAGGCCGAGATCCGCGGCCATCGCCGCACCTACATCGGCTCCATGCCGGGCAAGGTGCTGCAGAGCCTCACCAAGATCGGGACCAAGAACCCGCTGTTCCTGCTCGACGAGATCGACAAGCTGGGCATGGACTTCCGCGGCGACCCGTCGTCGGCGCTGCTCGAGGTGCTGGACCCGGAGCAGAACCACACCTTCAGCGACCACTACGTCGAGGTCGACTTCGACCTGTCGGACACGATGTTCATCGCGACCTCGAACTCGATGAACATCCCGCCGGCACTGCTCGACCGCATGGAGGTAATCCGGCTTTCCGGCTACACCGAGGACGAGAAGGTCAACATCGCGCTGCGCTACCTGCTGCCGAAGCAGGCGAAGAACAACGGCGTGAAGGACGGCGAGCTCGACGTCACCGAATCGGCCGTGCGCGGCATCGTCCGCTACTACACCCGCGAAGCGGGCGTGCGCTCGCTCGAGCGCGAGATCTCGAAGATCTGCCGCAAGGTGGTGAAGGCGATCCAGCTGAAGCAGGTCAGCGACAAGGTCGTGGTGACGGAGGACAACCTCAACGACTACCTCGGCGTGCGCAAGCACGACTACGGCCAGGCGGAGAAGCAGAACCAGGTCGGCCAGGTGGTGGGACTGGCGTGGACGGAGGTCGGCGGCGACCTGCTGACCATCGAGGCCGCAGTGATGCCAGGCAAGGGCAACATCATCCGCACCGGCCAACTCGGCGACGTCATGAAGGAGTCGGTCGAGGCCGCCCGTTCGGTGGTGCGCAGCCGCTCACGCCGGCTCGGCATCAAGGACGAGCTGTTCGAGAAGCGCGACATCCACATCCACGTTCCCGACGGCGCGACGCCCAAGGACGGCCCGAGCGCGGGGGCGGCAATGACGACGGCCTTCGTCTCGGCGCTGACCGGCATTCCGGTCAAGGCGCACGTGGCGATGACGGGCGAGATCACGCTGCGCGGCGAGGTCACGTCGATCGGCGGACTGAAGGAGAAGCTGCTGGCGGCGCGTCGCGGCGGCATCACCACGGTGTTGATCCCCGAGGACAACGTCAAGGACCTTCAGGACATCCCCGAGAACGTCAAGAACCAGCTCGAGATCGTCCCCGTCAAATGGATCGATCGGGTACTGGAGATCGCGCTCGAGACCGGCCCGCAGCCGCTGCCCGAAGACGAGGTCGCGAAGGCCGCGGAACCCGCCGCCGCGGCTCCGGCCACGGCCGGCGTGCCGCCGGTGGGGGGCGACATCCTCACACACTGAGCAGCGGTTCCGACGCGCTCGCGAAGAGGCGTGCCGGAGGGCGCAGGTGGGGCGCGATGTCGCTATACTTGCGCCCTCGTTGCCCTGCCGAAAGGCGCGGCAGGCGACGCGGGAGTAGCTCAGTTGGTAGAGCGCAACCTTGCCAAGGTTGAGGTCGAGAGTTCGAGACTCTTCTCCCGCTCCAGTTGACGAAAGGGAAGCCATGGCTTCCCTTTTTATCGGCTCGATGCCGGCGCTGCCGTGGGGCGGTCAGGCGTTGAACGGCGCGGTAGCAAAGCGGTTATGCACCGGATTGCAAATCCGAGTAGGTCGGTTCGACTCCGGCCCGCGCCTCCACCGATCCCTCAGGCGGCTTGCCGGGCTTCCTGGTAGGAGCTGCCCCTTCCCGCTGAATGGGCCTCGAGCCGGGCGCGAACCGCGTGTGCCCGGTGCAGCTGGGCTTGCAACGCCGCCACGTGGCCCTCCAGCTCCTCCACCACGGCCAGCCTCTCCTGCAGCCGCTTGGTCTCCGCGCTCGCCGTGGCGACGTGCCTGGCCAGCTGCCGCTCCCGCTTCTCGGCCGAGCGCAGCTTGACCCGCAGGAGCACGTAGGTGATGGACACGCCGACCAGGCTGATCGACGCGATCAGGAGCAGCCCCCACAGCACGTGGATGATCGCTTTCGTCTCGACGGCGTAGATCGCGATTTCGGTGGCGTTCACGTCAGCGCATCCGGTAGGTCACTCGCCGATGGTGCCGGCTTGTCGAGCGGAAACTGCCGGGATTTGCGGGAGGAAAGAGCCGCATTTCCGCGCCGGCGAGCCGAAGGCAACTGGTGCCCGGGGCGGGACTCGAACCCGCACGCCTCGCGGCCGCGGATTTTAAGTCCGCTACGTCTACCGATTTCGTCACCCAGGCGGGCGCCGCATCATAGGGCTCGCATAAAATAGCACGACCGTTCGTTTGCAGGCCCGATGCTTGCCGCGCAGGAGTGCCATGAAAGTCCTCGTCCCCGTCAAGCGCGTTGTCGACTACAACGTGAAGGTTCGCGTGAAGTCCGACGGCAGCGGCGTCGACATCGCCAACGTCAAGATGAGCATGAATCCCTTCGACGAGATCGCGGTCGAGGAAGCGGTCCGACTGAAGGAGAAGGGCGCTGTCACCGAAGTCGTGGCGGTCTCGTGCGGCGTCCAGCAGTGCCAGGAGACGTTGCGCACCGCGATGGCCATCGGCGCCGACCGTGCCATCCTGGTCCAGTGCGACGACGAGCTGCAGCCCCTGGCCGTCGCCAAGCTGCTCAAGGCGCTCGTCGACAAGGAGCAGCCCGGGCTCGTCATCCTCGGCAAGCAGGCGATCGACGACGACTGCAACCAGACCGGGCAGATGCTGGCGGCGCTCGCCGACCTGCCCCAGGCCACCTTCGCGTCCAAGGTCGAGGTCGCGGACGGCCATGCCACGGTCACGCGTGAAGTCGACGGCGGACTGGAGACGCTGAAGATCAAGCTGCCGGCGATCGTCACCACCGACCTGCGCCTGAACGAGCCGCGCTACGTGACGTTGCCGAACATCATGAAAGCCAAGAAGAAGCAGATGGACATCGTCAAGCCGGCCGATCTCGGCGTCGACGTGAAGTCGCACCTGAAGACGCTGAGGGTCAGCGATCCGCCCAAGCGCGGGGCCGGGGTCAAGGTCCCGGACGTCGCCACCCTGGTCGCCAAGCTCAAGAACGAAGCCAAGGTGATCTGATATGGCGGAGCAGAACAAGGCCCTGGTCGTCGCCGAGCACGACAATGCCGGCGTTCGTCCGTCGACGCTGAACACCGTGACGGCGGCCCGCCAGTGCGGCGGCGAGGTGCACGTCCTGATTGCGGGCGCCGGATCTGCCGGTGCGGCCACGGCGGCGGCGGCGATCGAGGGTGTCGGCAAGGTGCTCCATGCAGAGGGCGAGCCGTTCGCGCACGGGTTGGCCGAGAACCTCGCGGCGCAGGTGCTCGCGCTCGCGCCGGGCTATTCGCACATCCTCTTTCCGGCGACCGCGGCGGGAAAGAACGTCGCGCCGCGCGTCGCGGCCAAGCTCGACGTCGGCCAGATCTCTGACATCACCAAGGTCGAATCGCCCGACACCTTCGAGCGGCCGATCTACGCCGGCAACGCGGTCGCCACCGTGCAGAGCCTCGATGCGGTGAAGGTCATCACCGTCCGCACCACCGGCTTCGATCCGGCCACGGCGAGCGGCGGCTCGGCACCCGTGGAAACCGTGGCGCCGGTCGGCGACTCCGGCCTGTCCTCGTTCGTCGGCTCCGAGATCGCCAGGAACGACCGGCCGGAGCTCACGTCGGCGAAGATCATCGTCTCGGGCGGCCGCGCCCTCGGCTCGAACGACAAGTTCAACGAAGTGCTCACCCCGCTCGCCGACAAGCTCGGTGCCGCCCTCGGGGCCAGTCGAGCGGCCGTCGACGCCGGCTACGCGCCCAACGACTGGCAGGTCGGACAGACGGGCAAGATCGTCGCGCCGCAGCTCTACATCGCTGCCGGCATCAGCGGCGCCATCCAGCACCTGGCCGGCATGAAGGACTCGAAGGTCATCGTCGCCATCAACAAGGACGAGGAAGCGCCGATCTTCAGCGTCGCCGACTACGGCCTGGTGCAGGATCTCTTCGTCGCCGTTCCGGAGCTCGTGGCGAAGCTCTGACCGCCGGCGACGCACGCCCGGCCCGTCTCCGACGCATCGGCCGACGGGCTTTTTCATGCCGCCCCGCGGAGGAACGCCATGAGCTACATCGCGCCCGTCAAGGACATGCTCTTCTGCATGCGGGAGCTCGCCGATCTGGAAGCGGTTGCCCGCCTGCCCGGCTTCGAGGAAGCCGGGCTCGACACGGCGCAGGCCGTGCTCGAGGAATGCGCACGCTTCAGCCAGGAAGTCCTGGCGCCCCTGAACCGTGAAGGCGACGTGCACCCGTCGACATGGAAGGACGGCGTCGTCACGACGACACCGGGCTTCAAGGAAGCCTTTCGCCAGTTCGGCGAGGGCGGCTGGCAAGGGCTCCAGCACCCCGCCGACTTCGGCGGCCAGGGCTTGCCCAAGACGATCGGCGCTGCCTGCAGCGAGATGATCAACAGCGCCAACCTCAGCTTCGCGCTGTGCCCGCTGCTTACCGATGGCGCCATCGAGGCGCTGCTCACGGCCGGCACGCGCGAGCAGCAGGAGACGTTCATCCCGAAGATGATCTCGGGCGAGTGGACGGGGACGATGAACCTGACGGAGCCGCAGGCCGGCTCCGACCTGGCCCTGGTGCGCACCCGCGCCGAGCCGCTCGGCGACGGACGCTACCGGCTCTACGGCACCAAGATCTTCATCACGTACGGCGAGCACGACATGGCCGAGAACATCGTCCATCTGGTGCTGGCGCGGGTCGTCGGTGCGCCGGAGGGCGTGAAGGGCATCAGCCTCTTCCTCGTGCCCAAGTTCCTCGTCAATGCCGACGGCTCGCCGGGTGCGCGAAACGACGCCTGGTGCGTGAGCATCGAGCACAAGCTGGGGATCAAGGCCAGCCCGACGGCCGTGCTGCAGTTCGGCGATCGGGGCGGCGAGGGCCTCGACGGGCCGGGCGCGATCGGCACCCTCATCGGCCAGGAGAACCGCGGCCTCGAGTACATGTTCATCATGATGAACGCGGCCCGCTTCGCGGTCGGCGTCCAAGGCATCGCGGTCGCCGAGCGCGCTTACCAGAAGGCGGCCGCGTTCGCGCGCGAACGGGTGCAGTCGCGGCCGGTCGACGGCTCGGTGGCCGGCAGCGCGACGATCATCCACCACCCGGACGTGCGCCGCATGCTGATGACGATGCGCGCCTACGCCGAGGGCTGCCGGGCCATGGCACTAGTCGCCGCGGCGGCGTTCGATTCCGCGCACCACGATCCGGACCCGGAGGTCCGGCGCCAGAACCAGGCCTTCTACGAGTTCATGGTGCCGCTGGTCAAGGGCTACAGCACGGAGATGAGCATCGAGGTCGCCAGCCTGGGCATCCAGGTGCATGGCGGCATGGGCTTCATCGAGGAGACGGGGGCGGCGCAACTGCTTCGCGATGCACGCATCCTGACGATCTACGAAGGGACGACGGCGATCCAGGCCAATGATCTGGTCGGACGGAAGACCGCCCGCGACGGCGGTCGCGTGGCGCTCGGCATCGCTGCCCAGGTCGCGTCCACGGAGCAGGCGCTGGCGGAATGTGAAGGCGCCGCCGCCGCATCGATGCGCCGGCGCCTCGGGGCGGCGCGCGAAGCGTTCGAGCAGGTGGTCGGGTTCGTCGCCTCGACGAGCAAGACCGATCCCAATGCCGTGTTCGCCGGCTCCGTCACCTACCTGATGCTGGCCGGCAACCTGATGGCCGGCTGGCAGATGGCGCGTTCGCTGCTCGCGGCCGAGCGGCAGCGGGCCCGGGGCGAGGGCGACGTCGCGTTCCTGGAGGCGAAGGTCACGACCGCCCGTTTCTACGCCGAGCACATCCTCAGCAAGGCGCCGGGGATGCGCGATGCGATCGTCGACGGTGCCGAGAGCGTCACGGCGATGGCCCTCGAATCCTTCTGATCCGCTTCACGAGAGGAACCCGATGCCGCTGCCGCCTGTCCTGCGCCACCTGCCGCTGCCGATCATCGGCGCGCCGCTGTTCATCATCAGCAATCCGAAGCTGGTGGTCGAACAGTGCAAGGCAGGCGTCGTCGGCGCCATGCCGGCGCTCAACGCCAGACCGGCCGAGCAGCTGGACGAGTGGCTGGCAGAGATCACCGAAATGCTGGCAGCCCACGACCGCGATCATCCCGAGCGCAAGGCGGCGCCATTCGCCATCAACCAGATCGTGCACAAGAGCAACGACCGGCTGGAGCACGACATGCAGGTCTGCGCCAGGCACAAGGTACCGATCGTGATCACCTCGCTCGGCGCACGCAAGGACGTCAACGACGCCGTTCATGCCTGGGGCGGCATCGTCCTTCACGACATCATCAACAACGGCTTCGCGAAGAAGGCGATCGAGAAGGGTGCCGACGGCCTGATCGCGGTGGCCGCCGGCGCCGGCGGGCACGCGGGCGTGAAGAGCCCGTTCGCGCTGGTGAGCGAGATCCGCCAATGGTTCGACGGGCCGATCGCGCTGTCGGGCGCCATCTCCACCGGTGGCGCGGTGCTCGCGGCGCAGGCGATGGGCGCCGATCTGGCCTATGTCGGCTCGGCCTTCATCGCCACCGACGAGGCGCGGGCGTCGCCCGAGTACAAGCAGATGATCGTCGACAGCACGAGCGACGACATCGTCTACTCGAGCCTGTTCACGGGCGTGCACGGCAACTACCTGAAAGGCTCGATCCGCAAGGCTGGCCTCGACCCCGACGCGCTCGAGGAGAGCGATCCCTCGAAGATGAATTTCGGCGGCGATGCGCGCAAGGCCTGGAAGGACATCTGGGGCTGCGGCCAGGGCATCGGCGCGGTGAAGGCGGTCGTTCCGGCCCGAGAACTCGTCTCGAGATTGCGGCGCGAGTACGAGGAAGCGCGCGCCAGGCTGCTCAGACCTTGAAGCTTTCGGGGATACCCCCAGTGTTACAGTCAGACGTGACTTGATCAGGTCCTTCCCGTCCGCTCGCCGCCTGCCTAGGGGCGAGCCGGGTCGCTAGTCCGTGAGCCGGCGAAGCCGAAGCGCGGAAGGTTTCCAAACCCACTGCAGTGCTCGAAACGGGCGCGAAAGGTGAGCGAGATGATGCAGGAAAGCAGGGCGAGCTCGTACCTGTTCGGCGGCAACGCGCCGTATGTCGAGGAGCTCTACGAGGCCTACCTCGACAACCCCGGCTCCGTGCCCGACAAGTGGCGCACCTACTTCGATGCGCTGCAGAACGTCCCCGCGACAGACGGTTCGACCTCGCGCGACGTCGCGCACGCCCCCGTCGTCGAATCCTTCGCCCAGCGCGCCAAGGCCAATGCCTTCGGCAATCGCGCCTCGAGCGAGGACCTGGCGATCGCGCGCAAGCAGGTCCATGTCCAGTCGCTGATCGCCGGCTACCGGTTCCTCGGCTCGCGCTGGGCCGACCTCGACCCGCTGAAGCGCCAGGAGCGCCCGAAGATCCCCGAGCTCGAGCCCGCGTTCTACGACCTCACCGAGGCCGACATGGACATCGTGTTCAGCGCGACGAACACGTACTTCACGACGGCCGAGAACATGACGCTGCGGGAGATCCTGCAGGCCCTGCGCGAGACGTACTGCGGCACGATCGGCGCCGAGTACATGCACTGCACCGAGCCCACGGAGAAGCGCTGGTGGCAGCAGCGGCTCGAATCGATCCGCTCGAAGCCGAGCTTCAGCAAGGAGGAGAAGATCCACATCCTCGACCGGCTCACGGCGGCCGAGGGCCTGGAGCGCTATCTCCACACCAAGTACGTCGGCCAGAAGCGCTTCTCGCTCGAGGGAGGCGAGAGCTTCATCGCCTCGATGGACGGGTTCGTCCAGCGCGCCGGTGAGAAGGGCGTGCAGGAGATCGTCATCGGCATGGCGCACCGGGGCCGCCTGAACGTGCTCGTCAACACGCTCGGCAAGATGCCCAAGGATCTGTTCGCCGAGTTCGACCACACCGCACCCGAGAACCTTCCGTCCGGAGACGTGAAGTACCACCAGGGCTTCTCGAGCGACATCACGACGCCGGGCGGCGCGGTCCATCTGAGCCTGGCCTTCAACCCGTCGCACCTGGAGATCGTCAACCCGGTCGTCGAAGGCTCGGTCAAGGCACGTCTCGACCGGCGCGGCGACAAGCATGGCGACACCGTCCTGCCCATCCTCGTTCACGGCGACGCCGCCTTTGCCGGTCAGGGCGTCGTCATGGAGACGCTGGCGCTGGCGCAGACGCGGGGCTACTACACCGGCGGCACGGTCCACGTCGTCATCAACAACCAGATCGGCTTCACGACCTCGGACCCGCGCGACTCGCGCTCGACGCTCTACTGCACCGATGTCGTCAAGATGATCGAGGCGCCCGTCCTGCACGTGAACGGCGACGATCCCGAGGCCGTGGTCCTGTGCACCCAGATCGCTCTCGACTTCCGCCAGGAGTTCAACAAGGACGTGGTCGTCGACATCGTCTGCTTCCGCAAGCTCGGCCACAACGAGCAGGACACGCCGGCGATGACGCAGCCCCTGATGTACAAGAAGATCGCCCAGCATCCGGGCACGCGCAAGCTCTACGGCGACAAGCTGGTCGTGCAGGGCGTGCTGCCGCCGGACGGTCCCGACTCCATGGTCAAGGCGACGCGGGCGGCGCTCGACGCGGGCAAGAGCAGCTACGACCCGGTGCTCACCAACTACAAGAGCAAGTACGCCGTCGACTGGGCGCCGTTCCTCGGCAAGAAGTGGACGGACGCTGCCGACACGGCGCTGCCGCTGACCGAGATCAAGCGGCTGGCCGAGCGGATCACGAGCATCCCGTCGAGCTTCAAGATGCATCCGCTGGTCGAGAAGGTCATCGCCGACCGGGCGGCGATGGGCCGCGGCGAGATCCGCGTCGACTGGGGCATGGGCGAGCACCTCGCCTACGCCTCGCTGGTGGCCAGCGGCTATGCGGTGCGCCTGTCGGGCGAGGACTCGGCGCGCGGCACCTTCACCCATCGGCACGCCGTGCTCCACGATCAGAACCGCGAGAAGTGGGACGAGGGCACGTACACCCCGCTCGAGCACGTCGCCGACGGCCAGGCACCGTTCGTGGTGATCGACTCCCTGCTCTCGGAAGAGGCCGTGCTCGGCTTCGAGTACGGCTATGCGAGCGCGGAGCCGAACACGCTCGTCATCTGGGAAGCGCAGTTCGGCGACTTCGCCAACGGTGCCCAGGTCGTGATCGACCAGTTCATCGCCGCCGGCGAGGTGAAGTGGGGCCGCGCGAACGGGCTGACCCTCATGCTGCCGCACGGCTACGAAGGCCAGGGGCCGGAGCACTCGTCGGCGCGTCTCGAGCGCTTCATGCAGCTCTCAGCCGACAACAACATGCAGGTCGTGCAGCCCACGTCGGCCAGCCAGATCTTCCATGTCCTGCGCCGGCAGATGGTGCGCATGTTCAGGAAGCCGCTGATCATCATGACGCCGAAGTCGCTGCTGCGCGCGAAGGATGCGAGCTCGCCGCTGACCGACTTCACGAAGGGCGAGTTCAAGACCGTGATCGGCGAGACCGGCACCGAGGTGAGCGCGGACAAGGTCAAGCGACTCATCGCCTGCTCCGGCAAGGTCTACTACGACCTGGTGAGGCAGCGGGCCGAGCGCAAGAACAGCGACGTGGCGATCGTCCGCGTCGAGCAGCTCTACCCCTTCCCGCACAAGGCCTTCGCCGCCGAGCTGCGCAAGTACCCGAACCTCGCCGAGGTCGTGTGGTGCCAGGACGAGCCGCAGAACCAGGGCGCCTGGTTCTTCGTCCAGCACTACATCCACGAAAACATGGCGGAGGGACAGCGCCTGGGCTATGCCGGCCGGGCGCCTTCGTCGTCGCCCGCCGTGGGCTACGCGCACCTGCACCAGGAGCAGCAGAAGGCACTTCTCGAGCAGGCTTTCGCCAAGCTGAAGGGCTTCGTGCTCACCAAGTAGAGCCCGCGCGGCCGAACAAGAAAGAAGAACATGTCCTTGATCGAAGTGAAGGTTCCGCAGCTGTCGGAGTCGGTGGCCGAGGCCACCCTCCTGCAGTGGAAGAAGAAGCCCGGCGAGGCCGTGGCGATGGACGAGATCCTCATCGAGATCGAGACCGACAAGGTCGTGCTCGAGGTGCCCGCGCCGGCCGCCGGCGTGCTCGCCCAGGTGATCAAGAACGACGGCGACAGCTGCATCGCGGACGAAGTGATCGCGAAGATCGACACCGAAGGTCAGGAAGCGGTGTCGGGCGCGATGCAGATCCGCAGTGTCCCGCCGGCGGAGCCCGCGCCCGGGTCGTCCCCTGGCGTGCCGCCGGAAGTGGCCGCACTCGCACCGCCGGGGGCGGTCGCGATGCCGGCGGCTGCCAAGCTGATGGCCGAGCACGACCTTGCCGCTGGGTCGGTGCAAGGCACGGGCAAGGGGGGCCGCGTGACCAAGGGCGACGTGCTCGACGCCGTCGGCGCCAAGGCGGCTACCGCTCCCGCCGGGCCTGCTTCCGCGGCCGGGACTTCGCCCGCGCCCGTCCAGGCCCCCGCCGCTCCGGCCAGCGACCCGGCAGCCGCGCGGGCCGCCCCTGCGGCGCGCGCACTGCCGCCGGTGCCGCCGCCGGCGATGGTCAAGCTCGGCGACCGTCCCGAGCAGCGCGTGCCGATGAGCCGGCTGCGCGCCCGCGTCGCCGAGCGCCTGCTCCAGTCCCAGGCACAGAACGCGATCCTGACCACGTTCAACGAAGTGAACATGGCGCCGGTGATCGAGATGCGAAAGCGCTTCCAGGAGCGGTTCGAGAAGGAGCACGGCGTGAAGATCGGCTTCATGAGCTTCTTCGTGAAGGCGGCCGTCGCAGCGCTGAAGCGCTACCCGATCATCAATGCCTCGGTGGACGGCAACGACGTCGTGTATCACGGCTACTTCGACATC
>JAESGR010000517.1_pt1 | contig 24767 bp, 34 predicted proteins | sample 9269771 | NCBI WGS metagenome assembly JAESGR01 (sample SAMN15739572, study PRJNA653492) | algae metagenome | isolation source: Chroococcus sp. CMT-3BRIN-NPC107 and co-occurring heterotrophs from well... | place: USA: Clark Mountains Wilderness, California | collected 2010-04-18 | reverse complement strand
CATGAAGCGCACCATCGCCGTCGCTGGCGTTGCCTCGACCCTCAAGGCGATAAGAGGATGAGCGGAGCCTACGCGCCCCGCGGCAGAACATGCGCTCGCGGTGTGCTGAGAGTTCTCACACGGCCTCGACCCCATTTCCGTCGTTCGTGACTTCCTCGCAGCTCCCCAAGAGCTGCCGTAACCACTCACTCATTGTCGCGGCGCCTTCCAGGGAAAGAAGGAAGTAGGCGGCTGCGGAAGTCACCACTGTCGGGCGCTCACAATTTCGCCCTGGAAGAACGGCAGGCACTCACTAGTCCCGAAGTGGTTACCTAGTCTCAGAATGGCTGGGATCGTGTACCCACCCGAGAACGAAACGAAGTCCAAGGTTCAAAGTTTGGATCATCTTGGCTCCGTTCTGGAGGACCAGCAATGAGGTACGTCGTTTCGACCTGGTGCCGCGAAGTATCTCGTTCGTTTCCGGGACCGCAGCCTTTGTAGAAGAAGCTAGGCTTACCAGCGTCTGAACTCAAGTGCCCTATCACACGCTATATAGGGACGCGTACGATCGTACGGTTCTAACGGTAGCCTTTCGCGGTCGCTTCAGTTATTAGTGTTGACGCTAATTAGAGCAAGTTCTATTTAGTTGCCACGCGAACAACGGTCTACCTATGGGCATCAATGCGGTCTTTGAAGCGCTCTCCCACCCGGCTCGCCGGAAAGTGCTCGCCTTGCTCAAGGAAGGGCCAATGAGCGCCGGCGAGCTGGCGGATCACTTCGATCTCAGCAAGCCAACCCTGTCGGTGCACTTCAACAAGCTCAAGGAAGCCGAGCTTGTGGTGGTTGAGCGCCGCGGCACCAGCCTCATCTATCATCTTAACACTTCCATTCTCGAAGGGGCTCTGGCGAGCCTTCTCAGTCTCAAGGAACACGACGAATGACCCGAGCCATACTGTCTCGCATCAACCTCGGATTGTGGACCGCACTTGTTGCGGTGACACTCGGCGGATATCTGCTGATCCCATCGGGCTCTTGGCTACCAGTCCATTGGGGACCATCAGGTGAGCCCGATGCATTCTGGCCTCGTAACCTCGCACTCCTCATGCCGCCTCTGATTGGCTTGGCGACCACCATTGTGTTCTGGGCTGTGGGTCGCTTCGCTCCACCGGCGCAACTCGAAGCCAGTCGACATGCCTGGCGGACAGTTGTGCCTGCGCTTACAGGGCTCTTCCTGACCATCCAATCCGGCATTGTGCTCGTTGGATTGGGCTATCCGGACCTGATGGTTCGCATGATCTGCATTGCAATAGGGGTCATGCTGGTCCTACTGGGTAACATCATGCCGAAGATGCAGCCCAATGGTTTGGTCGGGATCCGATTGCCTTGGCTTGGCGACGCTGTCGTCTGGCAGAAGACGCAACGATTGGGAGGCGTTTTGTTCCTAGCCGGGGGTCTTATGCTTATTAGCTGCGCAGCATTTTTCAGGGAGCCGATGTACATGCTCGCCGCATTGCTGGCGGCGCTGTTGGTTCCGCTACTCGGCACCACCATTTATAGTTACCGTATGGCTCACCGGCGCTGATAATGGTAGCAACCGACCCCATTTCAGCGGTTTGCCTTACTCATGTTCTTCTGTCAAAGCTGCTAAGGCTTAGCCTCAGAAGTGTTTGTTACCGGCCCAAAAGGAAGCCGGTTGCAAACGTCATCGATAAGTACAGCTAAGCTCGTTTCTGAAAGGTTTTAGTCCGCGAGTACGGTAGTGACCTTCTCGTTAGGTCACTTGCGGTGCATTCCCGTGCTCAGCCGTGCAGACACCAAGTTGTCCATCATGAGACCGAGTTGCTGGCAAGTACTTCGGCTTTTCGACATTAGCGGAACTCAACTGGTGCGGCACGCCGTTTACGCATTACGTGCCGCACTGCTCCTAGGAGCTAGTCGGGAGAATGTTTATCCACGACGTGCTCCAGGATGTCGCCTGGCTGGCAGTCTAGATAATCGCAGATGGCATCCAGTGTTTCGAAGCGAATGCCCTTAACTTTGCCCTGTTTAAGCAAGCTCAGATTGGCTTCAGTGATCCCGATATGCTCGGCCAGATCCTTGGACTTGACGCTACGTCGAGCGAGCATCACGGCAAGATTCACTCGTATGGACATGTCAGACGAACTGGCAGTTTTCTTCGGCCAAGGCCGCAGCATGACCCATGGCCCAGGCCAATGCAGCCACAATCGCAGCGAACAGCGCCATCAATATAGAGTCGCTGTCTATGGCAATTGCGAACTGCTTCATACCTGGAGGCGCTGTCCAGGTCAGAACAAGTCGGACCAGCGTGAACGCAACAATCTTCGCAATTATCGCTCCTAGGATTGCGGATGCAAAATCCCGAAGTCCAGCTGTGCTGCGCCTGGAAAAAGGGCGACCCTGGCTGAACTCGGAGAAGCATGAACGGAGCCTCAGCAGTCCCCAGGACAAGGGCAGAATCGCAAGCACACTTACAAGAGCCGCCAGCAGGCGCTGCCCCGGCGTGAACCCGGGAAGTATCTGCCGTGTGAATTCGCCTGCGCGAAGCACTTCCTCGTACCCAACGAACATCCAGTAGGCCAGGAGGGTCAAAGGAAGCAGGGCACTCACAACTACGCTGACGGTAGCGAGCGCATTGAAGGTCAAACGCATGCGTTCTCCAACAGGCACATGCGACTGGTTGAAGTCAGTCACTTCGATCGGGCGCTTTGGTGTCGATCATCGGATCCTCCTGGTAGACCAAACTTCTGGCACGTTCATTATCGTTTGACAACAATAAATTATTACAAGAAGATGATGTTGCACCGCGAAACAGAAAGGAACTCACGTGCATCAGCTAACACTTATCATCGCAGTATTCACCGCAACTCTGTCCCTGCCGACCCTTGCCGCCTCCAGCACGAGCAATGGGCAAGTTTCCGTGGCTCAGGTGGTGGAGATGATCGGTAAATCTGGCTCTAACCGAGCCTTCCGCAACATTTCTATCGCTTACCTTGCAGGCGTCGGAGAAACTGCCGGTCTGCTGATCCAACAGGCAGCCAGCATGGGTCTACCGACTGGATGCCCGGCACCCCTCGAACTGTCTGGTGAACAGGCCTTAGCTGCCGTGAAGGCCTCCGGCGGAGAGGCAAACTGGCAGGAAACAGCTGCTACACCTGTTATCGTCGCCGATATGCTGGCTCGGGCTGGCTGCAAGTAACGTCTTGTCGGGTATCTTTGGAGCTGGTGGGAGCAGCAAATTTCGGCGAAGCAAACGAGGGGCACTCAGGCATTGCTTGCATATACCTTGCGGGTCTTCGCCTGGGACGAGAGACCAGTGACCCTGGCCTCTTCCTAATTCAGCGCCTTCTCACGGTAGCTGGCTGGCGCTACGCCCGTGTGGCGCTTGAATGCACGTGCGAATGCAGGTTGGCTAGCATAGCCCACCTGTTCTGCGATCTGAGTGACCGAGCCTCGTTTTTCCTCAAGCAGGCGAGATGCGATGCTCATGCGCCACGCGGTAAGGTAGTTCAATGGAGCCTGCCCCACCCGTTCAGTGAACCGCCGTGCGAAGGCTGCTCGGGATAGGCCGACAGCACTTGCCAGCGCTCCAACTGTCCATTGTGCATGTGGCTGCGCATGCATAAGGGCGAACGCCTTAGCTAAATACCTGTCCTGCATAGCAGGAAGCCAACCTGGTGCGTGTCCGGCATGTTGAGCACAAGCCCGCAAGATGTAGATGAACATTGCATCGGACAGATATTGCGCCAGCTGGGGTGACCCAGCTCCCGTGCGGTCGGCCTCTGCTGCTATCATGTTCAGCAAGCTGCTGACCTCGGGCGTTTGAGCCAAACAGTCGGGCGTCATGTGGATGAGAGGCGGTAGAGCTCGAAGGCTTCCAGAACTGGAACGCATATCTGGCCGGAACTCACCACAGTATAGGATCGTCTCGGCAGGCGCGGGCCGAGGATCTTTGATCTGTCGGCTTACAAAATTGGCAATAGGTTCGGCTACACTCCCCGGAGACTTCACGATCTCATGGGGGTAGCGCCCTGTCAGGATCACCAGGTCCCCCTCGCCAAGCTGAAGAGGAGGGCGATCTGCAGTACGCAGCCACGCAGTACCTTTTCGTACGATGTGGAAGACAATGCCTTCGCTAGAAGGTAGACCCAAACCCCAACTGCCAGAAAGGTCGGCTTTGTGGAGGATCAGTCCTTCGCTGCGGTAGGTGCGCAGCCATTCACTTAGTGGATCCACGGTCCCACTCCAATATGAGACGATCGGCATCGAAAAAGGTAAAAGCGATCATTGTTCATCTTACCTCCAAGGTCAATGTTTGTAGGGCATTTCGATCTGGAGAAATAAATGGACAACAAGATCTTGGTTCTGGGCGCAACAGGAACCGTTGGTGCCTTCTTGGTTCAGGAACTGGTGAAACGGGGAGAGAAAGTCAAAGCAGCAAGCCGCAGGGGAGCTCCCGTTAGCGGAGCCGAAAGTGTCGTCTTTGACTTCAGAAGCCCAGAAACATTCGAGCCTGCCTTGGAAAACACGAACAGGGTTTACGTCTCCTCGCCCACAGGTGAACTGGATGCAGCGGGTTTGCTCAAGCCATTCCTTGACGCTGCAATCAAGAAGGGCGTGAAGATCGTTGTCCACACAGCCATTGGCGTGGACAGCGATGACACAATTCCTTTGCGCCGGGTCGAGCTGCAGATCGAGCGCTCCGGTGTCCCCTATGTTATCCTCAGGCCGAACTGGTTCACAGACAACTTCGGCACCTATTGGCTTTCAGCCATCAGAGACAACGATATCCTCGAACTACCCGCGGCAGATGGGAAAACCAGCTTCATAACGGCAAGCGATATAGCCCTGGCAGCTGCAGCGGCGCTTACCAGTGACGCGTTCAACGGGCGAGCTCTGGTGCTCACCGGGGACGAGGCGCTGAGCTATGGAGAAGCCGCTACACTCCTGTCCAAGGCCCTCGGTCGAACCATCCGCTATGTCGCTGGGGATGAGGCTGCCCTCATAGAGTACATGAAGCAAAACGGTGTAGGAGAGGACTATGCCCGACTGCTCAGCACCATCTTCTACCCTGTCGCGCAAGGGTGGGTGGCAGAAGTGTCGCCGCACTTCAGAGAAGTCACCGGACGCGGTGCAATGAAAGTGGCCGAGTATATCGAGCAGAACGCCTCGCGCTGGCACCGGTAGTACCCCCAGGCTCGCTCTGGTAAGTGCGACCTTAGCCTTTGTTGACACACGTCGGATGGGGCTGCAACGCATTGACCTATCCTTCCCAGCAACTGCCATTACCGACGGACCGTAAACTTAGAGAGTATTACCGCTAACACAGGCGCCCAAAGCCATATCATGCCTGGGCGAACGACCCTGACGCTTGTCGCAGCATCGCTGAAACAATGATCCGGTGAGCTGGTGCGACTGGAACCATGTAGAGGTGTCCGAACCAGTAATGGACCTTGACTGAGGAGGTAATGGTCAACTGCTGGTCAAAGACCGTGATGCAGGTCAAGGTATCGAGGTGCCGATCGCGCGCAGACAGCGTGAGGATCTCTGGCTCGATCCGCTCGATCAAGAAGAAACCTAGGCGATCTCCGACCTTTGCCGGGCCGGGCCGATGAGCCGACTTGCTTGCGAGCGGCTTTACTCCAAAGAGCGAAGAAACCGCGTCCCGGATGCGCAGAGCTGCAGACAGGCCGGGAAGTGGCTGTCGAACAAGAAGTTCCCAACCCTCCAAGGCAGAGATCGGCTTAGGCAAGCTGACAGTCTGCGAATGAAAGAAGTCAAGATCATCGCGCGGCGCCACCACGTCGGGTTCAATTTGCATCAGCAACCCTCCGCCGCGACTGGCCCAAGCGTGTCAAAGCTGGAACGACGAGAAAAATGATCCATTGCGGCATGGGCCAGAGCGTGCCCAAGCGGGTTAGTCCATAGAAGATGAACAAAGCAGCAAACCCGAGTTGAATACCCGAAAGCACTATCTCAAGCATCGGGTCATTCCGTTTGGTTAGCGCCCAAAGGCCTATAGTGATCAAGATCAGCACCACGGTCACTGCATGCCACAGGATGGCAGCAAAAGCCGCAAGTCCGTCATCGCTGAGGGAGTTCTGCAGGGGTGTATGCACTTCGGCTCCTCCTGCGAATACATGAATGAAGACTGTGAAACCCATCAGAGCAGCGGCAAAGCGTGTCCAGATCATTATCGCCTCCATACGGTTGCGTATGGATAGTTGCAGTCGCTTGCTCTTGTCAATACGCGCCCGTATGGTTTGGTCATGACCCAACCTCCGAAAGTAAAATTGAGTGCTGAGGACTGGCTGATGGCGGGCTTTCGCGCGCTGGCTAGCTCCGGCCCATCGGCACTGAGGGCGGAGGCCTTAGCCCGGGACCTGCAAACGACAAAAGGATCGTTCTACTGGCACTTCAGGGATCTGCCTGACTATCTGGCTAGGCTTATTCAGTTCTGGGAGGAAAGTGCTTTCGAGGGTGTTATTGCCCGACTTGATCCTGACCTTCCGCCGCGGCCTAGGCTAGAGCAGCTGTGTTTGTTGGCTGCCGGACTTCGCGATCCTGGTTACGGGGGCGCAGCGCTTGAACCTGCGATCCGAGCATGGGCATTGTCCGATGGCAAGGTGGCTGAGGCCGTAGCGCGAATGGATGCTCGGCGCATCGCATATGTTCAACGTTTGTGTGTGGAAGCGGGAGTTGTTGCCACCGCAACGCCGATCTTGCTCTATGCCTTGGTAGTCGGGCTCGAGACCCTGAACCAGGATGATCCCACCAGCGTCATGCAAGCAGCCTTTCATCTGATGAAGTAGGTAGGCCGGCGCTGACAAACTGCCGCGGAGGGCAGAGTACCCTGGAAGTCCGTGCTAGCAAAAACCGCGCTGAGAAGCCAATAACGTCGACCGATTGGCTCCTCCAGGCAGTCGCAATTGCCCCAGTTGGTCTTATTGGGGCTCTGGCTGTTGCCAATCCTGTTCAGGATCTCGTAGCCGCATACCATGAAGCTCCAAGCGGCATGTGAGGAGCGTATAGCCGAGCTGATGAGCAATCATCTGATGCGCACGCTCAATGGCAGGGTCACTAAACTCTATTATCGTTCCATCTTGGTCGTCGATAAGCTGGTAGGGATTGGCCTGACCGGCTAACCCGTACCGGCTACGTCCATTGGGGCACGTGCGCACAGTAACGAGGTCAGCGCTGCAGAACGCACTTAGCGTTCGATAAACTGTTGAGAGCGACACGCGATCACTTCGATGGCGGGCAAGGGCGTGAACCTGCTCGGCATCAAGATGACTGCGCTCGCTGACAAGGACCCAAGCTACTAGCCGGCGCTGAGTGGTCATCTTGATTTCTTTTGCCCGGCACCGCTCGATGAAGTCTTTCAAAGTTATCGACGGGAACATCCCACTAGGCGGCTCGCAGTCAATCAACATAGGAACAACTCGCAGGTGCATAAATTCGGTTCATGCCCGGTCTATTGTGAACGGCTGCTCGTCCTGGTCTGGTGAGCAACAAGAGTGATCGAGTAAGCTGGACGATCTCCTCACCACAGGATGTTTAGCGATTGCGCATCAGACGGTAAGCCAAGCTCGGAGCAATCCGATGTACGATTCTTAGCAAGCGCGTTTTCTCAACCCAAATTTCGTTCTTGCCGAGCTCAATTCCATTCAGCAGGTCCTGGGCGGCTCGAGCGGGAGGATACTTGCGAATGGGTGACGAGCTGGAAAGGCTCGTGTCCACAAGGGTCATGATCACCTCAGAGATCTGCATGTTCAGGCGAGCGTGTTCACATTGATAACGAAGAGCGCGAGTGAAAGTGCGAAGGCCGGACTTGGTTGCGCAGTAGACCGCTGCTCCTGCTTTTGGAGCAATCGCCAGCCCCGACGTAACGTTTGCAATAACCGCAGATTTGTTCGCAGCGAGTATGGGCAGGAGCGCGACGGATAGTTCAATGGGGGCACGGAGGTTCACAGCGATTTCTCGTGCGATTAGATCGGGCCGCTGATCCTTAGTGGTAAGATCTGAATGGTACATGACCGCTGCATTGTTGATCAGAATGCTGCAGTCGGGGTGCTCTGAAGCAACCCAGCTCGCCAGGTCCACTGTCGCCCCTTCGGCACCGAGGTCAACTGCCTTGACTGCCACATGCCCAGGGTAGGCTTCTTCAATCTGCCGAAGTGCATCGCCGTCCCGCGCAACGGCAAGAACTCGCTTCGCCCCGCGTTGGATCAGAAGTCGTGTTATCTCGCGACCTATGCCGCGGGTGGCGCCGGTAACCAGGATCGTGCGCCCGGTAAAATCGATAGCTTGTCTCATCATACTTCCACTTTCGAGCTTTCGCTTGGCTCGCTCGTGGATAGAATATGAGCAATTGCTCACTTGGCTACTCGCGTCACCATGGATGAACATCAAGCACCGCTAGCGCCTCGCAAACGGCCCAAGCAATCACGAAGTGAGGCGACTTATGCGGTCATCTTGGAAGCAGCTGCTCGCATTTTGGAAGAAGGGAAAGGAACAAGCTTCACCACCAACCATGTTGCGGAGAAGGCGGGAGTGTCGGTTGGCTCGCTGTATCAGTACTTCTCCTGCAAGGAGGAAATACTCGCCGCTTTGATCCGGAACATGCGGAGCGAGATGCTGGAAGACATTGCAGCTGCAGCAAGCCTGAGCGCTGGTGAGTGCTTAGCAGATGCAGCCACTACACTGATCAATGCGAGTGTGAAGCACCATTTGGCTCGTCCAAACCTTTCGATGGTGTTGGAGCGAGCGGAGGCCGGGCTTCCCTTCGATGCAGAAACGCGACAGCTCAAGCTTCGAATGGTTGGCATCGTTTCTGCGATGCTGGCCTCACGAAATGTCCCTGGACCGGAACAAGCAGCAAGAGACGCAATTGCGATTTCGCATGGGCTTGCGGAAGCGGCCATGCAGCGGGGCGAAGCGGATGCGGGCGATCTGGCCAAGCGAATGCGCCGAGCCGTTCTGGGCTACTTGGATGCACTGATCCATGAGCACTCCGCCTCGACCAGCCAGCAAGCTGTCTTCATCCGCTAGTGCATTTGGTCGTCTGTCGACCCCTACTCGGTCATTCGCTACTTAGTGAGAAGATCCCGAAAGCTGCCGCCAAAAATGCGGAAAGCGTTAAGCCGGATCAGTACAGCATGTGTCTGAAGGCAGCTACAACAGCGTCTGGGCTGTATGGCTTCCGCATGAACTCCGCTTCGACAGGCAGCTCATCCACAGCAACTCGGCGGTACCCCGAGGTCACTATGATCTTGACCGGCGGCCATCGCTCTCGGATGGCGGCTGCCAGTTTTAGACCATCCATTCCCCCGGGCATGTCGATATCGGTGAAGACCAGGCGGATCTCTGGATGTTGGACGAGCATAGCAATTGCCGAATCGGCATCCTTTGCTTCGACAACTTCGAAGCCCTCGCCCGCGAGGTGGTCAGAGATAGCCATGCGAAGAAGAGCCTCGTCTTCGACGACCAGAACTACAAGCTTTGACCGGGCCAACTTATGCCACCTCAAGAACTATATTCTGCAGCATCGTTGATCACGATGGCTGCGGGTGACGTCAGGACGCATGTAACGCCCTCTGGAGGGTATTCGATCCGAACTTCCCCTTCGAAGTCGGCCGCAAGCACACGGGTAATGAGCCTCAAACCGAAGCCTGTCCGCTCCGGTTTGCCAACGGTCAGGCCACCTGACTCGTGCCAGGTAAAGACGAACTGGCGTTCTCCAGCATCATTCACCGATTTGGTGCTCCAGCTGATGCGGACCAGCCCGCTTGGTACGGAAAGCGCCCCGTATTTCGCAGCATTGGTGGCAAGTTCATGGACAGTCAGTGCCATGGAGAGCGACTGCTTGGCGAATAGGGCAAGATGTTCACCCTCTATGATGAACCGCTCCGCACCCGACATGTGTGGCGTCAAAGCTCCCTCCACGACACTCTGGATAGGAGCGCTCTGCCAAGTCTTGGCTGTAAGGAGGTCATGGGCATGTGCCAGGGCGTTGAGACGAGCTTCGAAGCCTTGACGTCGTTCGACGATGTCTTCGCCTTTGAGGGTCTGGTTGGCGATAGCACTCACCATCGCAAGAGTGTTTTTGATCCTGTGTTCCAGCTCACGGCTCAGCACGTTCTGCCGTGCTTCGTTCTCCTTGCGCTGAGTGATGTCTCGGACGGTACCCACCAGTCGGCGCCCAAAGGGTTCGATCAGGACCTGAGCACGGGCGTGCACCCAACGCTCAACCGAGCCGTCAGCAAGGACAACGCGGTACTCAAGATCCATGATGCCATCGCTATCTGGATCCAGCGCTGCCAACGCTGCCGGAGCCAAACGAGCTCGATCGTCTGGATGGACCCGGGCCGCGAAGTCCTCAAAGCTTGCCTGCTGCCCAACCGTGCCACCCAACAGAACTGTTGCATGTTCATCGCCGTGAAGGTTGACAAACTGATTGTTGACGATGTCGCACTCCCAAACACCCATTTGAGCGGCGGCCAGGGCCAGCTTCACGCGCAGTTCGCTTTCTCGAAGCGCGAACTCTGCTTCCTTCTGCTCCTCGATGTCGGTGTTGGCACCCACCCAGTACTCGACATGTCCATCCGCTGATAGAGCGGGGTTGGCTCGAGCGATATGCCATCGGTACGTGCCGTCATGACGCCGCAAACGGAATTCCGCTGCGTAGGGTATACCCGTGGCTATCGATCTTTCCCAAGCGGCTGCGGCCGCCGAGATATCGTCCTGATGCACAATGCTGGCCCACTTGTCTCCATCAAGCTCACCAAGGCCGGCGCCGCTATAGGCGTAGACCTGGTCATTGAACCAGTCCAACTGGCCGTCAGCTCTTGCGGTCCATACGTGATTTGGCAGCAGTTGCGCCAATCCGCGAAACCTTGCCTCGCTTGCAGCAGCTGCCATCTCAGCAAGCTTCTGGTCAGTGATGTCATGCCCTTGTGCAAAGATGCCGGTAATCGCCCCATCGGCAGACCGGATGGGCTGGTAAATAAAGTCCACGAACCGCTGTTCAGGTGTGTCGCCGGGGCGCCGCTGCAGAAGGATTGGCAGGCCCTGCCCAATGTATGGCTCGCCGGTAGAGTACACCTCGTCCAAGAGTTCGAAGAAGCCCTGGCCTTCAACTTCAGGGAGGGCTTCACGGACCGGCATGCCAAGAACATCTCGATGACCTACCAATTGGCGGTAAGCGTCATTGGTAATCTCAAAGGTATGGTTATCCCCAGTCAGGACAGCCATAAAGCTTGGAGCCTGCGCCAACATCTCCCGTAGGCGCTCGAGCTCGGCACCTTTGGTTTTTGACTGGCTGACCTCGTCGGTGATCTCCACGGCACTGCAGAACATGCCGACCACCTGATCTTCTGCATCAAGGACTGGCGTATAGCCGAATGAAAAATGCGCCTCGACCATGCTGCCATCCCGCAGCAAGCTGATCTCGATGTTGTCCATATGGGTGGAAGTGCCGCTATAAGCAGCATCCATGATAGAGCCCACGGTATCGAGTATATCGCCCCACACTTCGGCGAAGGGTTTGCCTAGCGCTGATGGATGTCGCTGCCCCAATATTGGCGCATAATCATCATTGTAGAGCATGATCCGCTCGGGGCCCCATGCGATGAACATGGGTTGCCGAGAACTCAGCATGACCTGGACGAGAGTCTGGAGGCTGGCTGGCCATTGCATGACCGAACCCAGCGGTGAGTTCGCCCAGTCATAGCGCCTAATGCGCTCACCGGCATCACCCCCGCCCGACAGAAATGTCGGGTGACGCACTTGAGTGGTTTTCACTATGGTGGCCCCGGATACAGCGGTACTCCCCGCTTGCACCCACCCGTATAGTGTTCACATCCACTCCGGTCCAGCGGAGTGTTACTTTGCCAAAGAAGCGCAGATCTTTCTCGGTGCTCGAGGCAGCTCACAGGGAGCCTCTTCTCCAAGCTATTGCAAGACACTGCAGGTTCGATGAAGCACCACCGCGAGCCTTGTCGTGCGCTGAGTTGACGTCCCTTTGAAGAGGCGTGGGCCCCGGACAGCTTAATTCCAAACCGCTGCTTGGACTGCGTCCGATTGAGCCGGGCTGCGATCCGCCGACGCCCTAGAAGGTAGATCCTATGGACTGACAAGTGTGCGAGCCACAACCCTGGCGAAAACCGTAACCGGGTCATCTGGCACCGGAGGTGGTAGAGGTACGGCGACTTGCATGGGGCGAGGGCGCCGCACCATCTTTATGACTGCATTTGCAAGATCCGCCGGAGTCACCGGTTTGTCCAGCACCGGGGCGTGTCGGAACCGAGCGGGTATCGTCTTCCGATCCGTTGCGGTCGCAAAAAGGAATGGGACCTCGCGATCGTTGAGAACGTCAGCCAATTCATAGACTGTCTTGCCATGCAAATGGATGTCCAGCACAGCCCCATCCAGCCGGCGGCGTCCTAGCCCGATCAGCTGCATGGCATAGTGAACGGTCGGTGCAGGCCCGAGCACAGTTGCGCCGGTCGCACGCAACTGGTCGGCAAGTATCAATGCAAGGATTGCATCGTCCTCGACAACGACAATGCGTTTGCCCTCCAACCCAGTGAGGTCCCTTGAGATCGCGTCCACCCTTCGGCTCCCAGCCATTATCGAGCATGCAGTTGCGCAGACCGACCTACGTTAACCCGTGCTACCCGGATCACCTAAATGGTGCATGCAGTGGTCGCTAAGGAGATGCCTCATCGAGTCCTCCCTGTACCCAGTTTGTAAGCTCTAGTCCGGCTCGTTGAACCCCAGCAACGCTGTCCGCGTTGAGGATTGAAGAAGCAACCCGCCGGGGGGTGAACATGTCGACTACCAACAGAGGCAGAGCTCAAGATCGAGCCCGTGTCGCCGCAGGACAGCCGCACGAGGTGCGGTACGAGGCCGAGAAAGAAGGCGTTCCAAAGCAGGCGGTCAAGGACGCGGTAAAAGAGGTTGGCAATAGCCGGAAGCGGGTCGAGGCCAAGCTTGAGGAAGGAAACCAATGAAGGAGTTCGAAGTGATCGACCTCCGATCTGGATCGGCCGTAACACGACAGATCGTTTTGGGAGCCAGTCCCTCGATGGCCGCCGCCCGTGTGCTGGGCGAGCCTGTTGTTCGCAGCGGCGCAGCCAGGAATCTGATCGCGAAAGCTTATTTCATCAACGAGGTCGGTGAGCGGAACATGGTTCGCTTGTATAGAACAGTGGACACTGAGGCTCGCATGGCAGCAGAGGCAAACAGCTCTGCATGAAAAGGTACCACTTTCACCTTCTCCGGAATGGCAAGATCCGGTTTGACCATGAAGGGATGGAACTGGCCAACTCCGCCAGGGCACACGGAAAGGCTGTGCAACAGCTTGCTACTATGGCGTCAGAGGCAATTCCTCTGATGCATGACCTCGAAGTGACAATTGTCGTTACCGATAGTCTAGAAAACGTATTATTCCGCACTCACTTGAGCCGCTCAGCCGTTGATATGGCGGAGTGAACTCTGAGCTGATGGCGCGGAATCACGTATGCACTCTGCATGACCGTTGAAGAACTCACTCCCGAAGCCGTTGCTCTCCTCCGTATCCTTTCCAACAATCCACACCCAATCGAAGATGGTCCGGTGCTGCAGTTGCTCATGGCAGATCGCCTAGTGATGGGCTCCGCGGCGAAGGTGCGCGCTACACAGCAAGGGCTAAGGCTGCTGGCTCAGTTCGAAGCGTCCAGAGAGTGGCATTGAGGTACCGTGTCAGCGATCTGCGAGCGATGTCCGTGGATGCGTTCGACGTGCTGATCACAGACGCTCGCTCCCCCGAGGACGCAGCACGGAAAGCCTTGGGTATTGAAGTCGTTCGAAGTGGTGCCGGCAAGAACCTGGTGGCTCGCGTGTTCTGGGAGAACGTCGGTAGCCCGGATCATTCCGTTGATCTTTTCCGAAAACCCTGACGGTTCAACCTGCGCTCCTCAGGCAAGTGTGAGTGAACGTTCGGATCGCCAATACGTTGTTTTCTCCTAAGGAGCACCTGTCATGATCCCCGACCAATATGTCGTGCTGAAACGCAGAGGGCAGTGGTGGATTAGTTTCGACGCCAATCGCTACGGTCCTTACACAAAGAAGGACGACGCTTTGGAAGCAGCGGTCGCACATGCTAAAACGTGCGAGCGATCTGGACGTGAGGGTGAAGTCTCTTGGGACGACCCAAACGACGGAATGCCGACGGTTTACCGAAGCAAGGGCTCTCAAGATATTCACTGAGATGGCGGAAAACGGCTGATCCAGAACTGTTCTAGCTGCGTTTCAGCTTATCGATGCATTCCTAGCAGCTGCCGGTGCTACATGAAGATCATGTTTTCGCACTACGACGAGACGGTCAGGTCCGTGGCGGTATACCTTGAGAGCAATCCGTCGCCGCTTTACCTTGGCCCCATAGAGGAGCCGGAAACCGTCTCGGAGATTGCAAAGGGAGGTGAGGAGGCAATCGCCCATTCATTCCTTGAGCGGCGTAAATGGATTGAGACGCTCTCGGAGCTTGCCGGTGTCGATGTCACCGCCGCGGAAAAGGCGATCAACCCCTACCGGAATGCGGGAACTTAGCACTAGCAAACGCTGGAAGCACGCTACTGGCCGCCAAGGCGAGCTTGATTGCAGATATGGGCTTGCTCAACCAAGTGCCTTTGACGAACGCTGTTCCCTCATGCATGGACGCTGGGTCCCCGGAATGAACAAGAAACGGGACGCCTCTTGCGGAGAGCGTTTCGACAATCAGGTGGCAGGGGCCGTCACGCAGCATCATGTCTACGATCGCAACATCGGGGCTGTGATCTTTGAGCCAATCCGACGCCTCCTGGCAGGACATGATGGAGGTAACGGTGAACCCCTCATCTGCCAGTGCTAACTCGAGATCCATGGCAATGATTGGTTCGTTTTCGAGCAACAAGGCGACGGTGTTTTGTACCATGCTCTACATGTATTCCATCGCCGCCCCCGAACCTAACCAATTTGGCTTGCCCAATAGAGCGGCCAAGCTAGGTTACCCCTGATGCTGAAGTTTTTTACTGGATTGCCGTAACTGCACTATGGCTTCACCACTCCTGTGTGACACCGTTTGCCGGTTACTGCGTTTCGGGGAAGCTGGAACTGACCGGGACACCTGAATGGCTAATGAAGTGATGCCGCATTTTCTTTCCGGCGACACCCACTTGGCGCAGCAGATCCGATCTTTCGATTGGCGCCAGACATCGCTCGGCGAGCCGTCTTCATGGTCACCTAGCCTTGGTGCAATGGTCCAATTGCTTCTGGCAAGCAGTCAACCGATGTTCCTGATCTGGGGTCCGGATCGAACATGGATCTACAACGACGCGATGGTTGCCGTGATGGGGCGCAAGCACCCTTGGGCCCTTGGTCAGTCGATCCGTGAGGTTTGGAGTGAGGCCTGGGCCATTCTCGGACCACTCGTCGACCGAGCCTTCGGTGGCGAACCCATTCACCAAACAGGGTTCCTGCTCCCACTGGACCGTAGGGGAAGAGTCGAGGACGCTTACTTCAACTTCTCCTACACGCCCTTGCCGCACCCCCACGGGCATGTTGAGGGTCTGCTCGGGGTATGCACCGAGACAACGAGCACGATCGCGACGAACCAACACGAACTGGCTAGTGCCCTTCAGGAACGCGATCTGATCTTCGAGATGAGTCCTGATCTGATTGCGGTAGCCACGTTCGACGGCATGCTCAAGTCAATCAATCCTGCCTGGTCCAAGCGTCTGGGACGTACCAGTGAGTTTCTCACGACCCATCCGTTCAGTGACATCATCCACCCTGACGACCTGGCCGAGACCGGGGCGGTCGTTGCAGAGCTAATTGCGGGCAGGCCGGTGCACCAGTTCCGTGTGCGGCTTCTCACAGCGGATGGTACACCACTCTCGTTCGCCTGGTCGGCTCTCCCAGGGGTCGAGCCGGGCACCTTCTACACCACGGGCCGCGACATCACGGAGGAGATCGAGAACGCTCAAGCTCTGAGCCAAGCTCAGGAAGCGCTTCGCCAAGCCCAAAAGATGGAGGCGGTTGGCCAGCTCACTGGAGGCATTGCCCACGACTTCAACAATATTATAGCAGGTCTCAGCGGCAGTCTGGAGGTCATGACCACACGCCTCGCACAAGGGCGCATCAGCGAAGTCGAGCGATATCTGACTGCCGCATCCGCGGCTACTCGCCGGGCAGCGTCCATGACCCAGCGCCTGCTGGCGTTCTCACGTAGGCAGACCCTGGATCCCAAGCCATCCAATCTGAACAGTTTGGTGGAAGGCATGCTGGAACTCATCAACCGCAGCGTTGGACCAACCATTGAAGTGGAGACCGTGGGCACTGCTGGATTGTGGACGACTTTTGTGGACCCCAGCCAGCTGGAAAGCTCGCTTCTGAATCTGTGCATTAATGCCCGTGATGCGATGCCGAATGGCGGCAAGATCAAGATCGAGACAGCCAATCGGTGGATGGATGATCGTGCCGCAAGGGAACGAGGCCTGAAGCCAGGTCAGTACGTCTCCTTGTGCGTCAGTGACACGGGCACCGGAATGCCCAAGGACGTCATCGAACGGGCGTTCGACCCATTCTTCACCACCAAGCCGATCGGCCAAGGGACTGGCCTAGGACTTTCAATGGTTCACGGGTTTGCCGGCCAATCGGGAGGCACCGTCCGCATCTATTCCGAGATTGATCAAGGCACCATGGTCTGCATCTATTTGCCTCGCCACATCGGGGATGATGCACGATCAGCAGTTGAAGAACTCGAGCCCGAGGTGCCACGTCCGCAGGGACAAACCGTAATCGTGCTGGTGGATGACGAGCCACTGGTGCGCATGGTTGCGGCCGAGCACCTCCAAGAGCTTGGTTATACAGTCTTGGAAGCCGGGGATGCACAAGAAGCCTTGCAGCTAATCGATGGCTTGGGCGAGATCAACCTACTGATCACCGACGTTGGTCTGCCACATGGGATGAACGGGCGCCAACTGGCAGAAGCAGTGCGTAGCAAGCGACCTGAAGCGGAGGTTTTGTTTATTACCGGATATGCGGAGAACGCGGTGCTGAACCATGGGCATCTGGACCACGGCATGCACATGATGAGCAAGCCCTTCCAGCTGGAGGCATTCGCTCGAAAGGTGGCGGATCTGATTGTTCGGTAGCTCTGGGGTGACGGTGCAAACTAGGAACTTCGCAGCGCTGGCGCTCGAAGGACAGTACGTCTGCTCTCAGCTAATTTTGCCCTAAAGCGGACGGGCCGTTCTCCACCCCATTTCGGCCAATACAACAGGCCAAGGGCGTTGGAGTCCCCCTTCCCCCCGGTTGCGACGCGGTTACCGTCACGGCAGTTCATCAGAGTTCCACACCTTTCATCGTGGTTCCACACAATACAAAAAAGGAGGCGTTGCCCGTGTTTCCCGCCTTGAACCGACGGGTATTTCAGCGTACTAAAGCGTAACAGAGCGCACTTTGGCGACCTCGCAATTTCTAGCTTGCCAAACTATAGTTATAGTCAAGCCGTCACTCTTGTTCGCTGCAGTTCACTTAAGTCGCTGCTAATGCCAAAGATTCTACTTGAACAAGCTCACGGCAAACCCGCTCAGATGTAACCGGATCGGCCTATCAACTGCAGCTCTTATGCACATTTCGCTTACTGTTGTTCAGGTAAACGCTCTAATCTGAGGCTCGAACTAAATAGAATGCCGGATGCGAAAAAACGAGGGGACTGTGCGGGCATTATTTTTTGGCCTTGCTGCCATTCTCTGTAACGCTCAACCTACGTTGTCGCTTAGTCTCGACGATTTCGAGGATCTCAAGGGCCACTACGTGATAGAGGCTGGGGAACTAAGGTCCCTTCGCTGTCCGATCGGCGGCGCATACAATTGCCTTACGTAGCCAAGTGCCTTGTATCAGCTCAACAGCGTGTGTGTAGAAGCCGTTGGGGCTTACGCCGGAACAGTCCAGCGCGGAATTTTGACGTTCGACACGAACAATAATCTAAGCTTGTTCTTGGTAAGTGCGATCGGTGGTCAGGTGAAACAGCATCAAGCACAGCTGTATGACTGCCCTGGCAACCTCTAGGAAAGCACCACGATTTAGTCTGCGGGTACATCTGCGGTCGCGACCCGGTTTTAGTCACGTCCTGCGCAATAGGTCTCAAGCACCTGCCGGCAGTCTCCACCACCTCAGCTTAGTATAGTAGGAGAATGAAATCTCGACAGCGAAGCACGGCAGAACGGCAGCAGGTTCCGCGGTTAGCAGGAGTAGGAGGCTTTAAACGGGTTGCTGTTGATCCTCGCCCTTTGGGTTGTCTCTTTAGCGCCGGCGAGAGCTGAAACGGTTGAGGTAAAGTACGTCGGCAGCACAAACTTGGACAATTACGAATGCGAGGTAGTGACCCGCTCCAGCTTGATCAACCGGCTATGCTACAACGCCGCCGCTGGCTCTGTCGTCGTGCAGCTGCGTGAGACTTATTACGCTTACTGCAATGTGCCAGATCATGTTGTAGTGGACTGGTTTGCTGCAGAATCCATGGGCCGCTTCTACAATCAATCGATTAAGTCTGACGCAGGTGATGGGCGTTTCGCCTGCGAGTGATGGCAGCGGCGTCTTCATGTAGCATTTGCCGCCAATAGGGTAGCTACCTATAGATTGCAGTCGCCGTAGTTCGCCTAGCTCCAAAGATTCTCCGGTGACAGCACGGGATCAAACTCGAGAGCTCTGTCACCTTGACACCTCTTCGATGCTCCGGACATCAATCGTCGTGCCTTGCTGACAGAACGAAACCTCAGCGATCCTGCCTCTTACCCGCACTGTTCCGCCTTCGAAGAAGCGCCCAACATTGCCGGTTAGGGTGTAGAGCTGACCCGAGGGATCGCGCAAAGCCTGGCACTCAATCCCCTCGTCAGTGATCGTCCCAATGACAGTGATATTACTTGGAGCGGGAGAAGGGGCCGGAGGATCGAGGCGCCTTAGCCTTACAACCTCTAGCGTTGTACCCTGCTGGCAGATCGACCGCTGAACTCGAGTGGCAAGAACCCGCACTCGCTCACCGCTCTCGCCTTCGACAGTGTTGCCGACAAGTGTGTAAAGCCGGCCATCATCGCCACGCATCGCCTGGCATGTTGCTCCCTCGTTAGTAAGGGTGCCAACCACTTTAATGGTATTGGGTACATTCGGCGGGGTGGGCGTCTCAGAACCATCACCTGCTCCATGCCGTGGGATGCGGATCACATCCCCGGCACGAAGATTGTTGGGATTGCCCAGGTTACGGTTAGCCGCAATCAGCGCACGCAAGCTAACATTAAAGCGCCGAGCTATGATCGAGAGCGTCTCTCCCGCCCGTACTTTATGGGTACGCACAACTGGTGCGGCTTGCGTGGGCTCATCTGATCTCACCCGTCCGGGCAACCGGAGGGTCATACCGAGCTGGATGTAATTTGCGTCTATAAGGTTTGGATTGGCGCGCAGGATCTCGGAAGCCGACACGCCACACCTCGCAGCAATGCGGTAAAGCGTATCTCCAGGTTGTACTCGGACCGACGTGCCACAAGAACTCTGGGCCAGAACCGGGGAAACCCCAGCAACAGGAATGGCAGCTAACAAAGCAATCAGCGCGCTGCCACGAACGAGCTTCATCAACATGGTGCTGCTCCATAATTGCTTGTGAGGACATAAGAGATCACGCTGCCTGAACCGAAGCTGAATGGTTCAGCAGAGCCTCCAATGTTTACGCGAAGCCGCTGCAAACTCCGGAAGGGTAGTTCTAGGCTTGCTACATGTGGTGGACGCCGAAAAACGTTAGGCCACACGGCTCAGTGCGGGATTGTCCAACTTTGATATTCTGGCGGAGAACATCGGATTGGTACGCGTTTCAGAATCGCCAGTGGTCGACGTCCGAGACGAGCACAAAGTTGATGTCAAAGCATGGACGGCTGCTGGAACATCAGTAGCAGCACTAGCGGTGCTGCCCAGTGCTTCAGAAGCAAACGCAGCAGTGACTTTCCACTACCCAAGCGCCGCGCTATTTCGGCCGATCGCTCCGTCTCCGGCATTAGCTCCGACAGGTTCGGAGGGCATCTTCACCAAAATCAAGCGCCTATCCGAGCTGCACCAGAAAGGCATTCTCACTGATGAGAAATTTTTGCCAAGAAAGCCGAACTACCAGCTCGCATCTGATGCGTTGCCGGTGCCAAATCAGCAAAGGCCGCGCAGCTGGTGAGCTACGCGGCCTCTTGCCCTATAGTTCATCTTAATGGGAGCCAGTGGTCGTCCGGGTATTGGCTGTACGAACATGGTCGTCATGTCTGCGGCCCCGAAGGCCAAGCAGGCCAGCCAGGCCCAGCAGACCTAGCCAACCCAGATCCATGCCGTCATTATCGTTGTCATTGTCGGTATCTGTGACAACAGGGCTGGCAGGTGCTGCTGCATCTTGAGCCAGAACAGCAGCCGAGTGCATTGCAAGCATTGCTACAGCGAGAGCAACCGCAAGTGGGCGTTTCGCGATCATGTTTTTACTCCAAGTTGGCCAAGCATTCTGCGGCTTGTCGCAAATCAACTCACGGGCTCGTGAGTGGTTGCGAACGCTCCCGCCCGGAGAATTTAAGGTGCTCGCCTGCTTTCACGCCACCGTTTGAAGCGGATCCAGGTCCGCTCTCCCCAAAGGATAACTCGGTTAACCGGAGCTTGAAGAAACGGCAGGTCGATCGCCAATAGCATCAAGCCGAGCGGAAGCATCCAAGCGCCAAGCATGGGAAGAATGCTGAAAATGCCACCCAGGATCAGGAGTACTGCCATGGGAACGCGCACAAGCTTGTGGGATGGCCGCCGGACCCAAGCCAAGAATTTACTCGGCGGTTCAGGCAGCACCTCCTCTAGCTTGTCCAGCTGACGATCGAGCCGGGCCTGTTCCTTTTCTGACATTTGCTACCTCGCAGGCAGCCCCCCAAGTGCCAAATGTTCCCGGATGGCGACTGTTCCGCGCAGCAATAACTGCAGACGGCCCACTTTATCGCCTGCTGGCATTCCTAGTAGCTCTCGACCACGGCTTGAATGCGTTCAGTTAGGATTTGCTCCGCCTCCCAGAAGCCATCCCAAGCGTCCGGACCTTGCGCACGCTTCGCCGCGGCGAAGATGTCGAACCCGTTGGCGCGATCAAGACCGTTCAACTCCTCCCAGGTAACCGGAACAGCCACTGTGCCGCCAGTGCGGGCTCGGGTGGACCACGGGCAGATGGCGGTGCTGCCCTGGCCGTTGCGCAGGTAGTCTAGAAACATGCGGCCCTTGCGCTGCGCCTTGCTCATACTGGCAACGAAGCTGTTGGGCTCGGTTTTTGCGAGGAGCACGGCGAAGTTCTGGCAGAACGATTTCACGGCATTCCAGTCAGCCTCGGGTACGAGGGGCACAATGACGTGCACGCCCTTGCCGCCGGACACCAAGGGCCATGAGGTCAAGCCAAGAGCACCCAAGATGTTCCGGATATCAAATGCAGCTTGTTTGACATGGCTGAAGTCTAAACCCTCGTCCGGGTCGATATCGAACACCATTCGTTCGGGTAGGTCAGGATTGTGACGATCACTTCCCCAGATGTGGAACTCCAGAGTGTTCATCTGGACACCGCCGACAAGGCCGGAAAGATCTTCAATCCACAGGATGCGGCTTTCTGTCCCCTTCATCTTGGTCAACTCACCAGCCTTGAGTGTCCTGGGCATGCCGGGCAGCTGGTGCTTTTGGAAGAAGGTCGTGGCTAAATCATTGTCTGTGTCACGGACCAGCGATAGGGGGCGGTCCTTCAGGTGCGGAAGCATGCGGTCGGCAACTGCCGCGTAATAGGCGACCAGATGAGCTTTGGTGATCTCGGTGCCGGGATACATGACCTTATCGGGATTGGAGAGCTTTACACCGACAGCAGCGGCGATCTCTTTGCCAATCTCCGGATGGAGGCCTGCCTCTACACTTTCAGCGACAGTCTCCAGCACCACTTGCGATGCTATCTTGTCGGCCCGCATACCCTGGAACGATGCGTGCCGTACCGATCCGTCAGGGGTGATCTCCGCAAATGCGACTTCAGCAACAAGTTCAGGCCGCACCCAGTGTGCCTTGCGAGCGATGTCCCGCGGTACATGGGCAAACGCCGGTTTGTCCAGGCGACGCTTTTCGAGCAGCGCCAGGATCTTCCCGCGCATGGCATCGCTGAAGCCAGTTCCGACGCGACCGCGGTAAACAAACTGGCCTTTTTCGTAGGTGCCGAGGATCAGGCTCGCCATGCCCTTGCCATTGTCGCTGGGTCGCCAGCCGCCAATGACGAATTCCTGACGCTTGGTGCATTTGATCTTGAGCCAGCTCCTGGTGCGGTCGCCGATGTAACTAGCATCAGCCTTCTTGGCGATCGTGCCTTCGTGGCCGCCGGCGCACATGGCATCGAAGACGGCCTTGCCGTTGTCCACCACATGATGGCTGTACTGCAGGCTGTCACCTGGATGTCTGCTGCCGATGAGCGCCTCCAAGACAGCCTTACGCTCGACCAGCGGCCGGACAGTCAGGTCCTCACCGTCCTCCTCGAGGATGTCGAAGGCATAGAACTTGAGCGGGATGCCGGCGGAAATGCCAGTCTTGAGCATAGAGAAATTTGTTCGCCCCGCTTTGTCGAGGGCGACGATCTCACCGTCCAACAGCACCGATCGCCTTGTCAGCACTCTCAAAGACGGCAGCAGCACCTTGAACTGCTCGGTCCAGTCATGGCCGTTGCGAGTATAGATCCTGACCTCCGACCCTGAGATGGCGATCTGCGCCCGGTACCCATCGAACTTCATCTCAAACAGCCAATCGCTGCCCGTCGGGATGGTCTCTGTTAATGTGCAGAGTTGGAACGGACGGAAAGTCGGGAGTGGGTCGCTATGGGTAGATTCTGAGTCCCTGCGGGATTGCCGCTTTTTACGGGGTGGGGCCTTTACGGCCCCCATGGCTCACTCGGGTACATGGCCGACTCAATTCAGCGTCGGCGATTCTGTTCCAAGGCGGAAAGACGAATCTTAATGAGGGGCTTGAGGGCCGCAACTTCAAGGCTGGCAGCACATTGCCTAAGCAGCGAGAATTGGCGCATCGAAAACGAGCGTCGGTTTTTCGCACCAAAGGAAACATTGGATGGCCCCTTCCAAAATCCTGATCGTTGAAGACGAACATCATCACGGACAGCAGCTCAAAAACGTTCTGCAGTCGGCGGGCTATAGGGTTCTTGGCCCGGCGCCGGATTGCTCTGCCGCTTTGGAATTAATTTGGCGCGAACGGCCCGACCTAGCGCTTGTTGATACCCATCTAGGGTCAGAGACATGCGAAGCGGTTCTGGATGAATGCGATCTGCAGGAAGTGCTTGTCATCATCACCTCCACGGACAATGTCGGTCTGCCTCATTTTTGCGGCGAGCGGAAGTACGTCACAAAGCCGGCAAGCCGGTTAGCTCTAGATGCAGCAATCCAACAATTGAGCGCGTGACAGTTAAATGTCGGTCTTAGGCCAGGTCGTGCTAAGGGGCTCAACTACGCCACTCCGCGGTTACCTCTTGGCGATCTGCCGACCGGTCCTGCTGCCGATTATCTTGTCACCGCACCAAGGACAGCAGGAGATTGCGATACCCTCATTGAGTGCGAAGAACCCGTCCCCTTTGACCGGCAGCCAGTAAAACAAATTACTGGCTTTTTCGCCTTCACCAACACGTTGCGGACTAACGAAGATGATCTGGTTCTCCACCGCGACAGCAAGCTGACCGCATGAACAGCTGGGCCGGACGTCCCAAGCGAAGCTATCCCAAACATCGTCGGCACTGACGTCTATTCTGATTATGTGGTCCATCGCCGCCCTGTCTGCCAAATTAATCTCGAACGCAATCCTTGCTCATGGCACTATCTAATCGTCTGCCGAGCTGAGTGTTCCGATTGGCGGTCGAACCCAAACGCGTGCTTTTGTATGTTGAAGCATTTGGCATCTTGCACCACGAGATGGAAGCGGCCACTACGACGTTTCAATGAGCTTCCCTATTAAGCCCCACGATATTCTCAGCCTGGTGGAAGATTCCACTGCCGCTCTTGTGGCTGCACCCACGTCAGTTCGACGCGCTTATGTCTGTGTCGTTATGGCGGCCCACTTGGCCGAACATGTCGCCGCCGCCAAGGGTTATGACGCGGCCGAGTATCGCGACCAAGTCGAACGGACGGAGCCCGCGCTCAGGCTGGTGCGTGATTTAGGGAACTATGCCAAGCATGTGCATATCACGCGGTATTCGCCTGAAGCGGAGCCACTCGCTTCATTTGACTTCGGCAATTCACATCGCTCCCTCGCCGACATCATGGATGAAACTGACGAGGAGGGCTGGCGCGAGGACTTCTCGACTGAAGGGTTCTATGTTCGCGATAGTTCGTCGCAAGTCCACTCCCTCTTGGCCGTTATGAGAGCCGTCGTTTATTTCTGGCGCGAGGAGTTGCTCCGGCTGGACCTCTGGGCATGAGGAACAGGTGAACTCCATGCCGGCGATTGCCAGCGCTTTGTCACTCCATCAAAGTTGGTCGGCAAAGAACGAGAGGACTGCCGCCCGCATGCGCGCAGTCTCCTGGTGGCCCACATTAGATTCCGAAACGAGGGTAAGCTGAGCTGGCGTATCATTGTAAGCCCGAGCGAGTTCAGCCCAAGCCCGGTCTACTGCAAGCGGAGGGGTAAGGTCGTCTGCGGTTCCAATGCAAACCAGCTGTGGTCGAGGGGCGATCAGC
>JAESGR010000516.1_pt1 | contig 24841 bp, 25 predicted proteins | sample 9269771 | NCBI WGS metagenome assembly JAESGR01 (sample SAMN15739572, study PRJNA653492) | algae metagenome | isolation source: Chroococcus sp. CMT-3BRIN-NPC107 and co-occurring heterotrophs from well... | place: USA: Clark Mountains Wilderness, California | collected 2010-04-18 | reverse complement strand
TAGACGCGATAACGCACGACGAGCGGCTGCGTGCCCTCGCAGCGGGCGAGCCAGCCGGTCTTGTCCAACTGGCGCAGCGGCAGCGTGCGTCCGTCCTGCTCGGCGGTCATCGACGAGAGATGGCGCGCGAACTCGCGCACCAGGTAGCTGCCGGGAATCCACACCGGGAGGCTGAGGCGCTGCTCGGCCGCGGGTTGCGGCACGCTCAGCTCGACCGAGAACAGATGGGTACGCGTGCCCGAAGAATCAATGCGATAGCGGATCATGGGCGAATTGTCTCCCGCCCCGTTCGCAGGCGAAGCGGAGCAAGATGGAGTCCCTGAGAATGCTCAGCCGCGGAGGTCGGCAAGCGCGATGGATGCTCTTCTGATGGCTCGCATGCAGTTCGCGGCGAACATCACCTTCCACATCCTCTTCCCCACCATCAGCATCGCGCTCGGCTGGGTTCTCCTCTTTTTCCGCAGCCGCTGGCTGGCGACGCGCCAGCAGGGCTGGCTCGACGCCTACCGCTTCTGGACCAAGGTCTTCGCGCTCAGTTTCGCGCTCGGCGTCGTCAGCGGCATCACCATGAGCTTCCAGTTCGGGACGAACTGGCCCGGCTACATGGAAAGGATCGGCAACATCGCCGGGCCCCTCCTCGGCTACGAGGTGCTGACCGCGTTCTTCCTCGAGGCGGGCTTCCTCGGCATCATGCTGTTCGGGCACGGCAAGGTCAGCGAGCGCGTCCACCTCTTCGCCACGGCGATGGTCGCCTTCGGCACCACGCTCAGCGCCTTCTGGATCCTGGCCCTGAACTCGTGGATGCAGACGCCGGCCGGCTACCGCATCGACGCCGACGGCGTGTACCACGCGACGAGTTGGCTCGCGGTGATCTTCAACCCCTCGTTCCCGTACCGGCTGGCGCACATGCTGCTGGCGTCGACGCTGACCGTCGCCTTCCTCCTCGCCGGCCTCGCCTCGTGGCAGCTGCTGCGCGGCGTCGCCGCGCGCTCGGCGCCGCGGGTCCTGCGGGTCGGGCTGACGATCGCCGCCGTTGCCATTCCCCTGCAGATCGCGGTCGGCGACCTGCACGGCCTGAACACGCTCGAGCACCAGCCGCAGAAGATCGCCGCCATGGAAGGCGTGTGGGAGACGGAGCGCGGCGCCGGGCTGCGCCTGTTCGCGCTGCCCTCGGACGAGGAGCGCCGCAATCGCGCCGAGATCGTCATCCCCCTGCTCGGCAGCTGGATCCTCACCCACTCGGCCGACGGCGAGATCAAGGGACTGAACGAGTTCAAGGGCGCGCACCCGCCGGTCGCCCCGGTCTTCTTCGCCTTCCGGGTGATGGTCGGCGTCGGCCTGCTGATGCTGGCCGCGAGCTGGACCGGGATCTGGCTTTACCGGCGCGCCGGCTGGGACGCGTCCCGCCTGCCGCGGCGCTTCCTGTGGCTGCTGTCGGGGATGACCTTCGCCGGCTGGGTCGCGACGGTCGCCGGCTGGTACGTGACGGAGATCGGCCGGCAGCCCTTCATCGTCCACGGCCTGATCCGCACCGCCGAGGTGGCCTCGGACGTGGCGGCGCCCCTGATCGCGACGACGCTGGCGCTGTACGTGACGCTGTACCTCGCGCTCATCGTCGCCTACGTCGCCGTGCTCAAGTACATGGCCGAGAAGCCCGAGGAGGCGCTCGAGGACGAGCAGCGGCAGCGCGCGGCGACGCCGCCCGGGATCATCACCTCGCCGGCGCGCGGAACGAGCTCGGTCCGATGACGCCGTTCACCTTGGAGCAGGCGCTGCCGGTCGTCTTCATGGCGCTGATGGGCATCGCGATGCTGATCTACGTCGTCAGCGACGGCTATGACCTCGGCGTCGGCATGCTGATGCACCGCGCTACGCCCGAGGAAAAGGACACGCTCGTCGCCTCGATCGGGCCGTTCTGGGACGCCAACGAGACCTGGCTCGTGCTCGGCATCGGCATCCTGCTCATCGCATTCCCGAAGGCGCACGGCGTCGTCCTCGGCGAGCTCTACCTGCCGGTGACCTTCATGCTGATCGGCCTGATCCTGCGCGGCGTCGCCTTCGATTTCCGGGTCAAGGCGCGCGAGGGCCACAAGGCGACGTGGGACCGGCTCTTCTTCGCCGGCTCGACGATCGCTGCCGTGGCCCAGGGCTGGATGCTCGGCCGCTACGTGAGCGGCTTCGGCAGCGGCTGGAACTACCCGCTGTTCGCCGCGGCGATCGCGCTCGCCCTGCCGATGGCGTACGTGCTGATGGGCGCCTGCTGGCTGATCCTGAGGACCGAGGGCCCGCTGCAGGAGAAGGCGATCGGCTGGGCCCGGCTCGCCTGGCTGCCGGTGGTCGTCGGCATGAGCCTCATCTCGATGGCCACGCCATGGATCAGCGAGACGGTCCGCCATCGCTGGTTCGCGCTGCCCGAGATCATCGCCCTCAGCGCCATCCCGCTCACCACCGGCGTCGCCCTCTACACCGTGCGCGCGCTGCTCGGCACCCGCATCGTCCGCGGCCCGCTCTGCTGGCTGCCCTTCGCCTTGATGATCGGCGTCTTCGTGCTCGGCTTCCTGGGCCTGGCCTACAGCATCTATCCCTTCGTCGTCATCGACCGGCTGACGATCTGGCAGGCGGCGAGCAGCCCCGACGCGCTCAAGTTCATCCTGGTGGGCGTGGCGATCTCGGTGCCGGCGATTGCCGCCTACACGATCTACTCGTACTGGGTCTTCCGCGGCAAGACGGGCGAGCTGAAGTACGCCTGACGCGGCGCGCGGCAGGCCGCGTGCTTCGCTCCCCCCATGATCCGCAACCTCGTCCTCGTCCTCGGCGACCAGCTCAGCCACGCGAGCCCCGCCCTCGCCGGGTTCGACGCGGCACGCGACGCGGTGCTCATGATCGAGGCGCCTGGCGAAGCGACCCACGCGTGGAGCCACAAGGCGCGGATCGCGATCTTCCTCGCCGCCATGCGCCACTTCCGCGACGAGCTGCGCAGCCGCGGCCGGACCGTGCACTACGTCGAGCTCGACGCCAGCGACGCGCCGGCGCTTGCCGACCGGCTTCGGGCGGCGCTGCAACGCCATCGTCCGCAAGTGCTGCGCCTGGTCGAGCCCGGCGAGTGGCGGCTGCTGCAGGCGGTGCGAAGCGTCGCCGCGGCGGCCGGCGTGGCGGTGCAGTTCCTCGACGACGCCCACTTCTTCTGCTCGCGCGCCGACTTCGCGCGCTGGGCCGGACCGGCGGCGCGGCGGCTGCGCATGGAGAACTTCTACCGCCACATGCGGGTGGCGCACGCGGTCCTGCTCGACGCCGAGGGCGCGCCGGAGGGCGGGCGCTGGAACTTCGATTCCGAGAACCGCAAGGGCTGGCCGAAGTCGCCGCCGGGCCGCGCCGGGCCCGGACTCATCCCGCCGCCGGCGCGTGTCGAACCCGATGCACTGACGCTCGAGATCATCGGCCTCGTCGAGCAGCGCTTCGGCGAGCACCCGGGATCGCTGAAGGAGTTCGCCTGGCCGGTCACGCGTGCCGACGCGCTCGCCGCGCTCGACGTCTTCGTGCGGACCCGCCTGCGCGGCTTCGGCGAATTCCAGGACGCGATGTGGACCGACACGCCGTTCGGCTGGCATGCGCTGCTCTCGTCGAGCCTGAACCTGCACCTGCTCGACCCTCGCGAGGTCGTCGCGGCGGCCGAGGCCGCGTACCGGCGGGGCGACGCGCCGCTGCCTGCGGTCGAAGGCTTCATCCGGCAGATCCTCGGCTGGCGCGAGTTCATCCGCGGCGTCTACTGGCGCGACATGCCGGGAATGGCGGACGCGAACCGCCTCGAAGCCGGTCGTCCCCTTCCACAGTGGTACTGGACGGCCGAGACGAAGATGAACTGCGCCCGCGAGGCGATCGGCCAGACGCTCCGCCACGGCTACGCGCACCACATCCAGCGGCTGATGGTCACCGGCCTGTTCGGCCTGCTCGCCGAGATCGAGCCGAAGCAGGTCGCCGACTGGTACCTCGCCGTCTACGTCGACGCGATCGAGTGGGCCGAGCTGCCGAACGTCGCCGGCATGGCGCTGTGGGCCGACGGCGGCCGCTTCACCAGCAAGCCCTACATCGCCTCGGGGGCCTACATCGACAAGATGAGCAACTACTGCCGCGGCTGCACCTACGCGCCGACGGAGAAGGCGGCGGCGACCTCGGGCAAGCCGCTCTGCCCCTTCACGGTCCTCTACTGGCATTTCGTCGACAAGCACGCGGCGCTGCTGGCGCGCAACCCGCGGACCCTCTTCAACGTCAGGCAGCTGGAGCAATGGTCGCAGGAGCAACGACAGACCCTGCGCGAGCGTGCGGCCGACATGCTGCAGGACCTGGACCGCCTGTGATTGAATGCGGGCTCGAGGAGACCGTGATGTCCGAAGCGATACGCGGCGCCGGCGGCGCCTTCATCCGACCGAACCGGTTCAGCCCCGAGGAGTGGGAGGCGCGGGTCCAGCTCGCCGCCGCCTACCGGATCTTCGACCACCTCGGCTGGACCGAGCTGATCTACAACCACATCTCGGTCCGCGTGCCCGGCGAGTCGACCTACCTGATCAACCCGTTCGGACTGCACTACTCCGAGGTGACGGCATCGAACCTCGTCAAGGTCGACACGCAGGGCCGCATCGTCGGGCACTCGGACTGGCCGATCAACCCGGCCGGCATCACCTTCCACGGCGCCATCCACGAGACGCTGCCCGACGCGCACTGCGTCATGCACCTGCACACGACGGCGACGCAGGCCGTCTGCTGCCTCAAGGACGGCCTGGCGTTCACGAACTTCTACGCCGCCCAGCTCTACGGCAAGGTCGCGTACCACGACTTCGAAGGCATCACCGTCCATGCCGACGAAGGGGCGCGCATCCTCCGCAGCGCCGAGGGACGGCCGGTGCTGCTGCTGCGCAACCACGGGCCGGTGACGATCGGCCACACGCTGCCGCAGGCCTTGTCGCTGATGTGGCTCGTCAACCGCGCCTGCGAGATCCAGCTGGCGACGCAGTCGATGGGCGAGGCGATCCCGATCCCGAAGGACGTGCTGGAGAAGTGCGTCGCCGACTCCCTGAACTTCAATCCGAAGTACGGGGCCGGCGAGGACTCGTTCGCCGCCCTGCAGCGGATCGTCGACCGCAAGGACCCCGGCTACCGGCTTTAGGCCGGCGCGGCTCAGGGCTTGGCGGCGCGGCTGGCGACGAGCTGCTTCTCGATCTGCTCGGCACCGATGGCGCCGGGCACGTGCTTGCCGTCCTCGAAGACGATGCCGGGCGTGCCGTTGATGCGGTGCTTGCGGCCGAAGGCGACGTTGCGCTGCAGCACCGAGGTGTCGCACTGCGGGCTGTCCGATGCCGGCGTGCCCTTGAGCATCCAGTCGCGCCAGGCCTTGGTGCTGTCCTTCGCGCACCAGATCGCCTTCGACTTCTCGGTGGAGTCGGCGCCGAGGATCGGGTAGAGGAAGGTGTAGACGGTGACGTCCTTCACCGCCTGCAGGTCGCGCTCGAACTTCTTGCAGTAGCCGCAGTTCGGGTCGGCGAAGACGACCATCTTGCGCGCGCCGCTGCCCTGCTTCCAGACCAGCGCGTCCTTCAGGGGCAGGGTCTTGAAGTCGATCGCGGTCAGCTTGGCGATCCGCGCATCGGTCAGGTTGGTGCGCGTGCGGGTGTCGATGAGCTGGCCTTCGATCAGGTAGTGGCCCTGCTCGTCGGTGTAAAGGATGTCGGTGCCGAGCCGGATCTCGTAGATCCCGGGAATGGCCGTCTTCTGGACCTCGTCGATCTTCGGGAAGTCCGGCAGGCGCTCGGCGATGTTCTTGCGGATCGTCGCTTCGTCGGCGAATGCGGTCGGTGCCAGGCAGGCGGCGAGCGCGAGGGCGGTGAAGGCGCGGGAGAGCGTGTTCATGGCTTCTTTCAGGTGTCGAGCGCCCGGGCCGCGAGCCAGCGCTTCAGCGGCGAAACGCGGTTGACGAGCGACATTCCATTGTTGCGGAGTTCACGCAAGGGCGAGTCGGGGTCGGCGAACAATCCCTGCAATCCGTCGGTAATGCGCAGCATGGCTGCGGTCGGACCGGCGCGCTGCCGCACGTAGCGTCGCAGCAGCCGCTCGTCGCCGAGCGCGCGCCAGGGCTCGCGCCGGGCGATCACCCCGGCCAGCGCGGCGACGTCGGCCAGGCCCAGGTTGAGGCCTTGGCCGGCGAGCGGATGCACGACGTGCGCGGCGTCGCCCACGAGCACCCAGCCCGGCCCGCACGGGTGGCTGGCCCGCGAGCGCAGCAGCGGCCAGGCCGAGCGCTCGGAGGCGAGCGCCAGCGGCCCCACCTCGCCGCCGCTCGCCGCGGCAAGCTCGCTCTCGAAGCTCGCCGGGGTCGCCGCCAGCAGCTCCTCGGCGCGCGCCGTTGGCAGCGACCAGACCAGGGCATACGAGCGACGCGCCTGCGGCCGGTCGAACGGCAGCAGCGCGAGCACGTCGGGCGAGCGGAACCACTGGCGGGCGACGTGACGATGCGGACGCTCGGCGACCAGACGCGCCGCGATCGCCGTCTGGGCGTAGTCGAAGGTCTCGTGGCCGGCGTCGAGCCCCGCCATCCCGGCCGCCGCGCGGCCCTCGCAGTGGGCGATGAGCGCGGCGGGGACGTCGCTCTCGACGCGAGTGACGTGCGCCGCGAAGCGGATGGCGGCGTCCAGCTCCTGCTCGAGGGCGGCCGCGTCCGTGATGTAGGCCAGGGCGCCGACCCGCTGCTCCCAGGCCGAGAACTCGAGGGCCGCCGCGCCCGCATCGCCCTGCACCCGCATGTCGTGGACGGGGGTCACGCTGTCGGCGGGCAGCGCCTCCCAGACCTTGAGGCTGCGCAGCAGCGCGACGGCGGCGTCGTTGAGCGCGAAGGCGCGGACGTCGCCGCGCGCCCCCTGCCTCGGCGCCGCCGAGCGCAGGGCGACCGACAGGCCGAGCCGGGCGAGCGACAGGGCCAGGCTCCTGCCGACGATGCCGGCGCCGTTGACCTGCACGTCGAAGGAAGGCATCGATCAATTTTACGCAGCCGGTCGGAGACAATCGCCGGCCATGCAGGAGGCCCGGAGCGAATGAGCGACGACGAAGTCAGGGTGCAGTCGCTGCACGTGTACCCCGTGAAGTCGTGCGCCGGCACGTCGCCGCGCGAGGCCGAGGTCGTCGAGACAGGGTTCGACCTCGACCGGGCCTGGATGGTGGTCGACGAGAGCGGCCTTTTCGTCTCGCAAAGGGAGCTGCCGCGCATGGCGCTGGTGCAGCCGAGCTTCAAGGGCAGCGACGTCGTGCTCCGCGCTCCGGGCATGCTCGCCCTGCACATCTCGCCGGAGCGGGTCGAATCGGCGACCGAGGTGCAGGTCTGGGACGACCGTCTCGCCGCCTTCGACATGGGCGACCTGTGCGCGCAGTGGTTCAGCGACTTCCTCGGCCGCAAGCTCCGCCTGGCGCGCTTCGATCCCGACGTGCGCCGGCTCTCGGAGCGGCGCTGGACCGGCGCGCTCGCCGCCGAGAACACCTTCCAGGATGCCTTCCCGTTCCTCGTCGCATCGTCGGCGGCGCTGGCCGAGGTCAACCGCCGCCTCGCCCTCGCCGGAAAGGCCGCGGTGACGATGGCGCGCTTTCGGCCGAACATCGTGCTCGACGGACTCGACGCGCACGGCGAGGACCACGTCGACGAGATCGTCTTCGACACGGCCGACGGCGCGCTGCGCCTGAAGCTCGTCAAGCCGTGCAGCCGCTGCAGCATCCCCGACGTCGATCCCGCGACCGGCGAGCCGGGGCACGCCGTCGGCGACGTGCTCGCGCAATACCGCGCCGACCCGCGGCTCGACGGCGCCATCACCTTCGGCATGAACGCGGTCGTCGTCGAAGGCATGGGCCAGCGCCTGCACGTCGGCGCGACGGGCCGCGCCAGCTACGCCTTCTGAGCCAGGCGGGCGGCGGTCCCCCGGGTATCCACGCAGCGCGCCCCGGCGGGCGTCGGACAGAATTTCCCGCCTCGGCTTCATCCTCGGAGGATGTGATGCGTAGATCGATTCGTTCCTTGCTGCATGCGCTCGTGCTGTCGGCCTTCGCGGTCCCGGGTGTGGCCTTCGCGCAGGCACCGGTCACGCTGCACGGCGCCGTCCAGTTCAACGACGACCACGCCTTCACCAAGTCGCTCGTCAAGTTCGAGGAGCTGGTCAAGAAGTACTACGGCAAGCCGGTCAACTTCGTGCTGCACAAGAACAGCGAGCTCGGGCTCGAGAAGGACTACTTCGCCTACATGAACCAGGGCGTGTCGGTCGACTACGCCATCGTCTCGCCGGCGCACATGTCGACCTTCTCCAAGGCCGCTCCGTTCATCGACGCGCCCTTCCTCTTCCGCGACCTCGCGCACTGGAACAAGGTGCTCGACGCCGACATCCTCAAGCCCGTCGCGGACGAGATCGCCGCCAAGGCCGACGTCATGCTGATCGGCTATGCCGGCGGCGGCACGCGCAACATCTTCGCCAACAAGGCGGCGAGGAACATGGCCGAGCTGAAGGGCCTGAAGGTCCGCGTCCAGGGTGCGCCGATCTGGAGCAAGACCTTCGCGGCGACCGGCATGTCGCCCACCGTCATCGCCTACAACGAGGTCTACAACGCCATCCAGAACGGCGTCATCAACGCCGGCGAGAACGAGGCCGCCGGCGTCGAGTCGATGAAGTTCTTCGAGGTCGGCCCCAACCTGCTGATGACCCAGCATGCGATCACCATCCGGCCGATCGCGTTCTCGGGCAAGACGTACAAGAAGCTGCCGCCGGACCTGCAGGCCGCGATCCTGAAGGCCGGCAAGGAAGCCGGCGCGCACGGCCGGCAGATCGAGTCCAGCGAGGACAGCGCCAAGCTCGACGCGCTCGAGAAGGCCGGCAAGCTGAAGCGGATCCCGTTCGCCGATCGGGCGGCGATGAAGAAGGCGGTCGATCCGGTCATGGCCGACTACGCCAAGGAGATCGGCGCCGAAGCGATCTACGCCAAGATCAACGGCATGTAGCCGAGAGGCCCTGCCGGCGGAGGCGAACCCTCCGCCGGCATTTTTTTGTCCGGCGCCAGGAGAGGACGGATGCGCAAGCTGCTCGACGGGTACTACCGGCTGCTGAACGTGCTGCTGGTCGCCACCGTCGCCATCCTCGTCGTGCCGGTCTCGATCCAGATCTTCTCGCGCTACACGGCGCTGATTCCGGCCTGGATCTGGACCGAGGAGATGGCGCGCTTCTTCTTCGTCTGGATGATCATGATCGGCTCGATGGTCGGCATCCGCGACGGCGCGCATTTCGATGTCGATCTCTGGCCGCCGCTCGGCCCCCGCGTCGACGCGGCCCTGCGCATGCTGACGCAGCTCTTCGTTCTCGTCTTCGCGCTGGTGTTCATCTGGTACGGCATCAAGTTCGTCCAGTTCGGCTGGGACCAGACGTCCGAGCTCGCCGAGCTGCCGATGCCGCTGATCTTCGTCGCCTGGCCACTGGCCGGCTTCACCTGGGTGGTGTTCCTCGGCGAGCGCTTCCTCGACAACGTGCGCGTGCTGCGCGGCCGCGGCGGGAGCAGCGCATGAGCGGCGGCGCGGCCATGTCGCCGGCGATCGCGGCGCTGGTGCTGTTCGGGGTCTTCTTCTCGTTGATGGCGGTCCGCGTGCCGATCGCCTTCGCGCTCGGCCTCGCCTGCCTGCCCGTGATGTGGTTCGAGCCGCGGCTCTCGCCCATGATCCTCTTCAACGAGACCTTCAAGTCGTACAACTCGTTCATCCTGATGGCGGTGCCGTTCTTCCTGCTCACCGCCAACCTGATGAACGTCGGCGGCATCACCGACCGGCTGGTGCGGCTGTCGCGCAACCTGGTCGGACACCTGCCTGGCGGGCTGGCCCAGGTCAACGTGGTGCTGTCGATCTTCTTCGCAGGCATCTCCGGGTCGTCGACGGCCGACGCCGCCAGCCAGGGCAAGATCTTCATCGAGGCCCAGGTGAAGGAAGGCTACGACCTCTCCTTCTCGGTCGCGATCACGGCCGTGTCGGCGGTGCTCGCGGTCATCATTCCGCCCTCGATCCTGATGATCGTCTGGGGCGGCACGCTGTCGGTGTCGATCGGCGCCCTGTTCCTCGCCGGCATCCTGCCGGGACTGCTGCTCGGCGCCGTGCAGATGGCGACGGTGCACGTGTACGCCAAGCTGCGCAACTATCCCAAGTACCCGCGCTCGACGCTGCGCGAGCTGGGCGCCGCGCTGATGATCGCGATCCCGGCGCTGATGACGCCCGTCATCATCATCGGCGGCAAGATCTTCGGCTGGTTCACGGCCACCGAGTCGGCAGCCATCGCCGTGCTCTACGCCGCCGTGCTCTCGATCTTCGTCTACCGCGAGCTGAACGGGCGCTCGCTCTACAGCGCCCTCATCGACACCGGCCGGCTCGCCGCGGTGGCCCTGTTCTGCGTCGGCACGGCCAGCGCCTTCGGCTGGCTGCTCGCCTACTACCAGATCCCCAAGGCGCTGCTCGCCGGCGTCGGCAGCTGGGGCATGGGCATCACCGCCACCGGCTTCTTCATCGCCTTCTGCTTCCTGGTCGTCGGCTGCTTCCTCGACGCCATCCCGGCCATCATCATCGTCGGCACCATCCTCGAGCCGCTGGCCAAGGCGGTCGGCATGGACCCGGTCCACTTCGCGATGGTCGGCATCATCTCGCTCGCCTTCGGGCTGGTCACGCCGCCCTACGGCCTGTGCCTGATGATCTCGTGCGCCATCGCCAAGGTGCGGCTCACCTACGTGCTGAAGGACGTGATGATCATGCTGATGCCGATGCTCGGCGTCCTGGCGATCTCGATCATGTTCCCCGAGATCATCCTGTTCCTGCCGCGGCTGATCTCGCCCGAGTTCCTGAGGTAGGGCCGTCCCGCCGTTGCATCGATTCAAGACCTGGCAGCTGTTCGCCGTCTGCGTGCTGATCTGGGGCACGACCTGGCACGCCATCACGTACCAGCTGGACTTCCCGGCCGAGCTCGGCGTCGCGCTGCGCTTCGCGCTCGGCGGCGCGGCCGTGCTGCTGCTGTGCCGCTGGCGCGGCGAGCCGCTGCGCTTCGGCCGGCGCATGCACGTGGCGCTCGCCGCGCAGGGCGTCTTCATGTACGGCGTGTCGTATGTCTGCGTCTACCACGCGGAGCGCTTCATTCCCTCCGGGCTCGTCGCGGTGGGCTATTCGGCGGCGCCGCTGCTCACCGGCATCGCCGCCGCCCTCCTGTTCGGCGGACCGCTCGGGCCGCGCTTCGTCGCCGGCGGCATGCTCGGCATCGCCGGCGTGGGGCTGATGTTCTGGCCGGAGATCGTGCGCCCGAGCAGCGGCCGCGGGGCCGGCCTCGGCGTCGCGTTCACGGTCGGAGCGGTGCTGCTGTCGTGCCTCGGCAGCCTGGTGGCGAGCCGGAACCGCCATCGCGGCATGCCGCTCTTCCCGGCGCTCGGCTTCGGCATGCTGTACGGCGCCCTGGCCGCCGGCGTCGTCGCCCTGGCCCTGGGCCGCCCGCTGACGCTGCCGAGCGCTCCCGTCTGGTGGCTTGCGCTCGTCTACCTCGCGCTCGCCGGATCGGTGCTGACCTTCGCCTGCTTCCTCACCTTGCAGGACCGCGTCGGCGTCGGCCGGGCCGGGACCGTGGGGGTGATGACGCCGGTGCTGGCGCTCGCCATGTCGCTGCTGTTCGAGGGCTACCGGCCGACCGTCGTCACCTTCGCCGGGGTGGCCCTGGCGCTGCTGGGCAACACCCTGATGCTGCTGCCGGGCCGGACCTCCGACATCGAGCTCAGGCCCGACGCTCGGGCAGCGGAATGAACTCCGTCTCCCCCGGGATGGATGGGAAGCGCTGCGCCCGCCAGTCGGACTCGGCCGCCAGGATCCGCTCGCGCCGGCTGGACACGAAGTTCCAGGACATGAAGCGATGCCCGAGCGGTTCGCCGCCGATCAGGAAGACGCGGCCGCCGCGCGGCGCCGCGAGGACGGGCGTGCTGCCGGGCTCGAGGATCACCATCGTGAACTCGTCGACCTTGCGGCCGTCGACCTCGATCGGGTGATCGACGGCATAGAGCGCACGTTCGGTCGCCGCGGCCGGATCGAGCGCGACGCCGCGCTCCGTGCCCAGGTCGAGGTCCAAGGCGACGGCCAGCGTCGGCGACGCCGTCCGCACCGGCGATGAGACGCCGAAGGCCGTGCCGGCGAGGACCCGCGCGCGGCCGGCCGGCAAGGGCACCTCGGGGATGAGGTCGGCAGGAACGTGCTGGAACGACGGCGCCGACTCCTCCTGGTCCTCCGGCAAGGCGATCCAGAGCTGCAGCCCGTGGCTGCGCCGGCGGGTGCCGAGCAGGTCCTTCGGCGTGCGCTCGGAATGGACGATGCCGCGCCCGGCCGACATCCAGTTTACCGCGCCGGGCTCGATGCGCTGCACGACCAAGGTGGAATCGCGGTGCAGGATGGCGCCCTCGAGCAGGTAGGTCAGCGTCGCCAGGCCGATGTGCGGGTGCGGGCGCACGTCGTGCTGCGCGCCGGGCTCCAGGGCGATGGGGCCGAAGTGATCGAAGAAGACGAAGGGTCCCACGGCCCGCCGGTCGGCCGCGGGCAGCAGGCGGCGCACGGTGAAGCCGTCGCCGAGGTCCTTTTCATGCGGCGGAAGGGTCTGCAGTGGGGTCAAGGCGGATCCGTTCGTCCGGGTCGGGCGCCGCAGTGTAGGGCGTGCCTAGAATCTCCCGTTGCACTCCGGCCTCGCGCCCTCCCATGAGCCTCAAATGCGGCATCGTGGGCCTGCCCAACGTCGGCAAGTCCACCCTCTTCAACGCCCTCACCCAGGCCGGCATCGCCGCCGAGAACTACCCGTTCTGCACCATCGAGCCCAACGTCGGCATCGTCGAGCTGCCCGATGCGCGGCTGGCACAGCTCGCGGCGATCGTCAAGCCGGAGCGGATCGTGCCGGCGATCGTCGAGTTCGTGGACATCGCCGGGCTGGTCGCCGGCGCCTCCACGGGCGAGGGGCTCGGCAACCAGTTCCTGGCGCACATCCGGGAGACGGATGCCATCGTCAACGTCGTCCGCTGCTTCGACGACGAGAACGTCATCCACGTCGCCGGCCGGATCGATCCGGTCTCGGACATCGAGGTCATCCAGACCGAGCTGTGCCTCGCCGACCTCGGCACGGTCGAGAAGAGCCTGGCGCGCTACGTCAAGGTCGCCAAGGCGGGCAACGACAAGGAGGCGAAGCGCCTGGTCGAGGTGCTCGACAAGTGCCAGGCGGCGCTGAACGAGGTCCGGCCGGTGCGGTCGATCGACTTCAGCAAGGAGGAGCAGGCGGTGCTGAAGCCCCTGTGCCTGATCACCGCCAAGCCGGCGATGTTCGTCGCCAACGTCGCCGAGGACGGCTTCGAGAACAACCCCTACCTCGAGCGGCTGCGCGACTACGCGGCCCGGCAGAGCGCTCCCGTCATCGCCATCTGCGCCAAGACCGAGGCCGAGCTGGCCGACATGGACGAGGCCGACCGGCAGATGTTCCTCGCCGAGATGGGCCAGACGGAGTCCGGCCTGGCGCGCCTGATCCGTGCCGCGTTCACGCTGCTCGGCCTGCAGACCTACTTCACTGCCGGGCCGAAGGAGGTGCGTGCCTGGACGGTGCCGATCGGTGCCACGGCGCCGCAGGCAGCCGGCGTCATCCACACGGACTTCGAGCGCGGCTTCATCCGCGCGCAGACGATCGCCTTCGACGACTTCATCGCCTTCGGCGGCGAGTACGGCGCCCGTGAAGCCGGCCGCATGCGGGCGGAGGGCAAGGAGTACGTCGTCAAGGACGGCGACGTGCTGAACTTCCTGTTCAACGTCTGACGTCGCGTCGGCTGCTCGCACCTCATGCTGCCGGCAGCCACCACGCCTCCTTCCACGCTCCCCGCCAGCCTCCCGCACGCATCGGGTCCGCTGCCGCACTGGCTGCAGTGGGGCCTGCCGCTCGCCCTGACGACGCTGGCCTGCGCTGCCGCGACGGCGCTGGTCGGCCTCGTCGTCGCCCTTCCGGCCGGCCAGGCCTCGCCGCTCCATGCCGGCGCCGGGGTGGCCCTGGCCTGCGTTCTCGTCTACGGCCGGCGCATGCTGCCGGGCGTCGGCCTCGGCTCGCTCCTGGCGAGCTTCGCGCTCGGAACCCTGCACGGAGCGGCGGACGGCGCGGCGCTGGCCTCGGCGATGGCGACGGCCCTGGGCGCCGTGCTGCAGGCGGCGGCCGGAGCCGCGCTCGTGCAGCGCCTGGTGCGGCAGCCGCTCACCTTGACGCTGCCCGCCGAGGTGGCGATGTTCGTGGTCGCCTGCACCGTGAGCAGCCTGGTCGCGCCGAGCGTCGCGACGGCGGCCATGGTCGGGCTCGGCGCCGTGGCCCCGGACGCCGTCGCCGTCCTCTGGACCACGTGCTGGATCGGCGAGCTGGCAGGGCTGCTCATCGGCACGCCCATCGTGCTCACGCTCATCGGGTGGCCCCGCTCGCAGTGGGCGCCGCGCCGGCTGCCGGTCGGGCTGACGATGACGCTCGTCCTGGTGTTCCTGGTCCTCGGCATCGTCCAGGCGAGCCGCTGGCGCGACGAGCGGCTTCGCACCAGCTTCGGCCACGAGGCCGCGAGCGCGTCGCTCATCCTTGCCGCGCAGCTGCGCGAGCCGCTGCGCGCCCTCGAGGCGCTGCACGGCGTCTTCAGCGTTTCCCAGGCGCCGAGCCGCACCGACCTGAAGCTGGCGACGCAGGGCTGGCTCAAGGACCAGGGCGTGCGGACGATGGGCTGGGGCGAGCGGGTGCGGCGCGACGACGGCCCGCCCTTCGGCATCGCCGGGTCGCGTGCGAGCGGCGCCGACTCGGTCGTGCTTCGCTACCTCGAGCCGGGGCCCGACGGCGACCTCGCGCCGGGAACGACGGCGCTCTCCGTCCCGGCCGCGCGCGCTGCCGTCGCCGAGGCGATCGACAGCGGACGTCCCGCGGCGACGGCAGGCTTCCCGCTCCTGCGCCAGCCCGGCGGTGCGCCAGCACGCATGGGCGTCGCCGTCTACCAAGCGCTTTACGACGGCGAGGCGACGAACGCGCTCGAGCGGCGCGCGGCCCTGCGCGGCGTCGCCTTCGTCACCCTCGGCCTCGACGCGCAGCTCGACGGGCTGGCCGGCAAGGTGCCGCCGTACCTGCGGGTATGCATCCTCGACGCGCGCTCGGAGCTGCCGCTGCGACGGCTCGCCGGACCGGCCGGATGCGACGCCGGCAAGCCCGACCTGACGCACGACCACCCCCTGGTGTTCGCCGGCAGGCCGTGGACCCTGCGCGTCTCGTCACGCGCCGAGGACATCCCGGGCGTGACCGATCCCGGCGCCTGGTGGTTCTCCGTCGTGGGCCTGATCTCCGCCGCGATGCTCGGGGCCTCGCTCCTGATCACGACCGGGCGGACGCGTCGGATCGAGAACGCGGTGCTCGAGCGCACGGCCGCCCTCCGTGCCGAGGTGGGCGAGCGACACCGCGCGGAGGCGGCCCTGCGTGCCAGCGAGCAGCGTTTCCGCAACATCCTCGACAACGTGCCCATCGGCGTCGTCTACACCGACGTCGCGGGCCGGCTGATCCAGGTCAATCCACGCTTCACCGAGCTCACCGGCTACAGCGAGACCGAGCTCGCCGCGCTGAGCCCGCTGGCGCTCGCCCATCCTGACGACATCCCGGGCGACGAGGCCATGACGGCGCAACTGGTGGCGGGGCAGATCCCCGGCTACCGGCGGCACAAGCGCATCCTGACCCGCAGCGGCGACACCGTCTGGGTGCGGGCCAGGGTGTCGCTGCTGCGGAACGCGCAGAACGAGCCATGGCGGATCGTCGGCGTGGTCGAGGACATCACCGAGCACCTCCGTCTCGAGGAAGCCGAGCACGCGCGCGAGGCCGCCGAGGCGGCCAATCGTGCCAAGAGCGAGTTCCTGTCGCGCATGAGCCATGAGCTGCGCACGCCGCTCAACGCCATGCTCGGCTTCGCCCAGCTCCTCGAGATCGACCGGGCCCATCCGCTCGCCCCGGCGCAGCGCCCGTGGGTCGGGCAGATCCAGGAGGCCGGCTGGCACCTGCTCGACATGATCAACGACGTGCTCGATCTGTCGCGCATCGAGTCCGACAACCTGCGCCTGCAGTCCGTCACCCTCGACCTGCCGGAGCTGGTCCGCGCGACGACGGCGCTGGTCGCGAGCGACGCCGCCCGGCGCGACATCCGCATCAGCGAGGAGCTCGCGGCCGGCGCGGCGGCCGTCCTGGGCGACCCCACCCGGGTCAAGCAGATCCTGACCAACCTGCTCAGCAACGCTGTCAAGTACAACGTGGAAGGCGGGCGGATCCACGTGCAGAGCCGGGTGAGCTCGGCCGACAGCGTCGAGATCTCGGTGACCGACACCGGCCTCGGCATGACCGCGGAGCAGATGCAGGGTCTGTTCCAGCCCTTCAATCGTCTCGGCCGGGAGCGCAGCGCGCTGCAGGGGACTGGCATCGGGCTGGTGATCAGCCGGCGCCTGGCCGAGCTGATGGGCGGCTCGATCCGGGTCAAGAGCGTGCCCGGGAAGGGCTCGTCGTTCATCCTCAAGCTCGGCCGGGCACTCGATCCGGACACGGTGCCGTCGGCGCTCGACGGGCTCGAGCCGGCGCCGGCGGCCTACCACCGCCGCATCGTCCATTACATCGAGGACAACGAGACCAACGTCGAGGTCATGCGCGGCATCCTGGCACTGCGCAGCCAGGTGCAGCTCGAAGCGTCGGTGACCGGGCTGGACGGGCTGGCGGCGATCCGGCTGCGCCTGCCGCATCTCATCCTCCTGGACATGCACCTGCCGGACATCAGCGGTCTGGAGCTGCTGCGCCACCTGCGCGCCGACCCGGCGACCATCGCCATCCCGACCATCGTCGTCTCGGCGGACGCGACCTCGCAGCAGATCGAAGAGGCGCTCCGGGGGGGCGCCGTCCGCTACCTGACCAAGCCCGTCGACGTGACGGAGCTGCTGGCGGTCGTGGACGACCTGCTCCGTCCGATGGACACGGGGTTCAACTGACCACAGGCCTGCGCCTTGCCGGGTTTACCCTATAGTCTCCAGCCATAGCACTCATCGACGAGGTCTTAGCACTCCGATAGCCTGAGTGCTAACATTCGTGGAACTGAAAGGGGTCTCGGGATGTCTGATGTCGTTATGAAGCACACCGCCTCTGCCGCCCTCGCCCTCCGTGATCCGTGGGCAGTCGTGCCGTCGCTGGGCAACCTCGACGCCTACATCACCGCCGTCAACCGCGTGCCTCTCCTGACCCAGGAAGAGGAAACCGACTTCGCCCGCCGCCTGCAGGCCAACGGCGACCTCGAAGCCGCCGGACGGCTGGTGGTCTCGCACCTGCGCCTGGTTGTCTCGATTTCAAGGAAGTACCTCGGCTACGGCCTGCCGCACGGCGACCTGATCCAGGAAGGCAACGTCGGCCTGATGAAGGCCGTCAAGCGCTTCGACCCGGACCAGGGCGTCCGCCTGGTCAGCTACGCCATGCACTGGATCAAGGCCGAGATCCACGAGTACATCCTGAAGAACTGGCGGATGGTTAAGGTCGCCACGACCAAGGCCCAGCGCAAGCTGTTCTTCAACCTGCGCTCGATGAAGCAGAGCCTGAAGGACGACGCCGACGACCACGACACGCACCGCACCACCCTCACGCAGGCCGAGGTCGACACGCTCGCCAAGTCGCTCAACGTGAAGCGCGAGGAAGTGCTCGAGATGGAAACGCGCTTGTCCGGCGGCGACGTCGCCCTGGAGCCGCAGAACGACGACGGCGAGGAAAGCTACGCGCCGATCGCCTACCTCGCCGACGACGCCTCCGAGCCGACCCGGATCCTGGAAGCGAAGGACCGCGACTGGCTGGCCGGCGACGGCATCGCCCTGGCGCTGGATTCGCTCGACGCCCGCAGCCGCCGCATCGTCGAGGAGCGCTGGCTGAAGGTCAACGACGACGCGTCGGGCGGCATGACCCTGCACGACCTCGCCGGCGAGTACGGCGTCAGCGCCGAGCGGATCCGCCAGATCGAGGTCGCGGCGATGAAGAAGATGCGAAAGGCGCTGACCGCGGCGTAGCCGCCACGAGCGACCGGCCCGTTGGGGCCGTTTTCGTCTCGAGGCGCTAGGCGGTGGCGAGGAGCTGCTTCAGGTCGGCGGCCAGGTTCTTCGGGTCGCCGCCGTAGGGAACGTAGAGGCGGACCTTGCCGGTGGCGTCGAAGACGAACGAGGCGGCGCTGTGGTCCACCGTGTAGCTTCCGGGCGTCTTCCCCGCCGACTTGGCGAAGAAGATCTTGAACTCCTTGGCGACCGCCGCCGTCTGCTCCGGCGTGCCGCGCAAGGCGGTCACGCCGGGCCCGAAGTTCGTCACGTAGGCCTTGAGGATTTCCGGGGTGTCCCGCTCCGGATCGACGGTCACGAACACCGTGTGCAACCGGTCGCCCTGGGCGCCGAGCGCCTTGCGCACCTGCGCCATCTCGGCGAGTGTCGTCGGGCAGACATCGGGGCACTGGGTGTAGCCGAAGAAGACCACCGTCACCTTGCCGGCGAAGTCGGCGAGGGTGCGCACGCGTCCGTCGGCGTCGGGGAGCTCGAGGCTTCGCGCGAAGGTCGCTCCCGTGATGTCGGTCGAGCGGAAGGTCTGCTTGCCGCTCAGCGACGACAGCCGGTCGCAGCCGGCCAGGGCCGCGGCGGCGGCGGCGACAGCGGCCAGGGCGAGGCGGCGGCGGGGAAGGTTCACAGGAGAGGCCACAGGTAGTGGTCCACCAGCAGGGCCGCGAACAGCAGCGCCAGGTGGACGATGGAGAAGCGGAAGGTCGTGCGCGCCAGGGCGTCCGAGTAGCGGCGCCACAGCCGCCAGGCGTAGCCGGTGAACATGGCGCCGAGCACCAGCGCGGCGGCCAGGTAGATCGGGCCGCTCATCCCTTCGACGAAGGGCAGCAGGGTGGCGGCGAACAGCACCAGGGTGTAGAGCAGGACGTGCAGGCGCGTGAACTCGGAGCCGTGCGTCACCGGCAGCATCGGCAACCCCGCACGCCGGTAGTCCTCGGCGCGGTACAGCGCCAGCGCCCAGAAGTGCGGCGGGGTCCACAGGAAGATGATCAGGCAGAGGATGAGCGCTTCCGGCCCGACGTCGCCGCGAATCGCCGCCCAGCCGAGAACCGGCGGCATCGCGCCCGACGCGCCGCCGATGACGATGTTCTGCGGCGTCATCGGCTTCAGCACCACGGTGTAGATGACCGCGTAGCCGATGAAGGTCGCCAGCGTCAGCCACATCGTCAGCGGGTTGACGAGCACCCAGAGGATGGCGCTGCCGACGGCGCACAGGCTGGCCGAGAACGCCAGCGCCTGGCCGCTCGTCAGCTCGCCGGTGGCGGTCGCCCGCCACGAGGTCCGCGCCATGCGCGCATCGATGCGCTGCTCGACCAGGCAATTGAAGGCCGCCGCCGCCGCCGCGACCAGCCAGATCCCGGCGACGCCGGCCAGCACGAGCCGCCAGGGCGGCACCCCGGGCGTCGCCAGCAGCATGCCGATGGCGGAGCAGAAGACGATCAGCTGGACGACGCGCGGCTTCGTCAAGGCATAGAACTGGCGCGCCTTGGACGGCAGTGAGACGCTGCGGGGTGCGACGGAAGCAAGCGTCTCGGACATGGCCGTGGGATTCTAAGAAGCGAGGGGCCGCACCGGCGCCCGCCAGGGCTCTCCGGCCGGCGCGCCGCTTGGCCGCGTGCGCACCAGCAGGATGGCGAGCGTCACGACGAGGGCTGCGCTACCTGCCGTGTGGGCCACGGCAGCGACCAGCGGCCAGCCGAGGAGGACGTTGGAGAGCCCGCTGGCGACCTGCCATGCGCCGATGCCGGCAAGGACATGGCCCCAGGCGCGGTGCGACCCGCCCCGGACATGCAGCTTCCAGGCGAGCAGCGCCAGAGCCGGGAGCAGCACCGCGGCGCCAAGGCGATGGGCGACATGGATCGCGGTCAGCGCCTGGAACGGCAGGTAGCCGCCGTCGACGGCACCGCCGAGCGGACGCCGCCATGCGAAGCCCTGCTCGAAGTCCATGGCCGGCCACCAGGTGCCCTGGCAGGTCGGGAAGTCCTGGCAGGCGAGCACGGCGTAGTTCGTGCTGACCCAGCCGCCGAGCGTGACCTGCAGCACCGTCAGCACCGCCACGCCGACGAGGCCGGCACGAACGCCGGGCGACACGGCCAGGCGGCGCGGCGCGTAGCCCTCGGCCTGCAGCGCGAGCAAGGCCAGCAGGGCCAGCCCGCCGAGCAGGTGCAGGGTGACGATCGCGGGATAGAGCTTCATGGTCACCGTGAGGGCGCCGAACGCGCCCTGCACGCAGACCCAGATCAAGGTCACGATCGCCGCACCGGCCGAGAGGCCCGGATCGCGTCGCGCCGCGCGCCAGGCCATGACGGCGAGGGTGGCGATCAGCAGGCCGATGGCGGTGGCCGAGTAGCGATGCGCCATCTCGATCCAGGCCTTGCCCTGCGTCACCGCGCCGGTGGGCACCTCGGCCTCGGCGCGTGCGATGTGCTCGCTGGCCCCGATCGGGCTGGCATGGCCGTAGCAACCGGGCCAGTCGGGGCAGCCGAGGCCCGAGTCGCTCAGCCGCGTGAAGGCGCCGAGCAGCACCAGGTCGAAGCTGAGGAAGAGGGTGAGCAGGGCGAGCGCGCGCAGGCGCGGTCGGGGCCCGTTGTGCCGGTGCCGGCGCCAGAACCAGAGCAGCGGCAGCAGCGCGATCACGAGGCCGATGCCCACCACGCCGAGAACGGGCGACAGGACGATGTCGGAGGTCATCGCCCGGGCTGGTCCCAGCTGGACGAGGCGCGCAGCAGCTTGTCGAGATCGCGCTTCAGCTTCGCCGGGTCGAGGTCGACGGGAGCGCGCAGCATCCAGGCGCCGCTCGGGTCGACGAGGTACAGATGGTGGTCCAGCGTCTTGCCGGGCAGCGGTCGCAGCCACGCGGCCAGCTCGGCCCGCGGCGTCCGCAGCACGGTGGCCGGCGCGAAGGCGGAGCGTTGCCCGGTCGCACCGATGCCGGCCAGCACCTCCGGCCGTGGCGCGCCGGCATCGTCCATGAGCCAGAGCTTGTCCACGCGCGCCTTTTCGCGCCCGAGGCTTTCGTGCAGCTGCCGCTGCAGCCACAGATGGCGCTCGCAGCGGCCGTCGCACGCCGCAGCCGCGACGACGACGAGCAGCCACTGGCCGCGCAGGGTGGTCGGCGCGACGCTGCGTCCCTGCAGATCGGCCAGAGGCAGCGTGCTCGGGATCGGGACCGGCGGGTCGATCAGGTCGCTGTAGTTCGTGCGGCCTTCCGGCCGGATCACGAAGTAGGTGAGGTACGAAGCCACAACCGGCGCGGCGCACACGAGCAGGATCAGCAGCATCCAGAGACGGCCTCGCGCCGTCCTCCTCAGCTCCGCATCGCCGGGCGAAGGCAAGGAATGGACGCTGAAGCTGACGAGCGCGGGCGCCTCAGAGGCGGCGGAAGCGCGGACGGATGAGTCGGTGCCAGACATAGAGGATGACGATCACGGCCGCCAGCGCGAACCATTGGAATGCATAGCCGTAGTGCTTCTGCACGTCGGTGGCAGGCGGCGGCCAGCGACGCAGCAGGCCATCGGTGCGGGTTCCCGGAGCGTCCCGCTGCACGATGGCCACCGGTCGCAGATCGAGACCGGTCTCGCGGGCGAAGGACGCGAGGTCCAGATTTTGCCGGATGGGGCCACTCGCCGCGTCCGAGAACTGGAAGAGCCGCGACAGGCTCGGGGCCAAGGTCCCTTCGACGGTGACCCGCTCGGCGGGGGTATCGACGCGCGGCAGGGCGGTCCGGTCGACGAAGTTGCGCGGCAGCCACCCGCGCTGGACGAGCACCGCCGCGCCGTCGTCGAGGCGCAGCGGCGTGACGACGAAGAAGCCCACTTTGCCGTCCATCGGCCGGTTGTCGAGGAACACCGTTCGATCGGCGATCCATCGACCGCTCACCGACACGCGCCTGAAGTGCTGCTCGCGCGCGGCGCTCTCGTCGCGTGCCAGCATCGACGCATCGAGCGGCGGCAGCGCCGTTCGGGCGTCGAGCGTGGCCTGCAGGGTCAGCTTCTGATCCGCGCGATCGAGCTGCCACCACCCGAGGCGCGCCGTCAGGGCGGCGCCGGCGACCGCCGCCACGATCACGATGAGCTCGCGCCACATCGATAATCCCGATCCATGAAGCTGCTGCTCGGCCTCGCATTCGCCGTCATCGTGGGGGCGCTCGTCTTCGCCGGCGTCTTCATGCTGCGCGGTGGACGCGACGGCAGCTCGAAGGAGGGCGGAATGATGCGCGCCCTCGCCTTGCGGATCGCGGTGTCGGTGCTCGTCTTCGCCTGCCTCATCGGCGCCTGGGCGCTGGGCTGGATCCAGCCCACCGGCATGCCGCTGTCGCGCTGAGCGCCGCGGCGCCCGGGGCGCCGCGCGGCTCGGTGGTCAGAGCCAGTAGACGACGATGTACAGGCCGAGCCAGACCACGTCCACGAAGTGCCAGTACCAGGCTGCCCCCTCGAACCCGAAGTGCCGCTCCGGCGTGAAGTGACCGCGCATGATGCGCAGCGTGATGAAGAGCAGCATCATCATCCCGACGAACACGTGAAAACCGTGGAAGCCGGTCAGCATGAAGAACGTCGAGCCGTAGATGCCGGAGTTGAGCTTCAGGTTCAGGTCTTGGTAGGCATGCACGTACTCGTACGCCTGCAGGCCCAGGAAGAGGATCCCGAGCAGCACCGTCAGCCACATGAACAGGATCGTGCGCGGCCGGTTGTTGGCGATGAGCGCGTGGTGCGCGATCGTGACGGTGACGCCGGAGGTCAGCAGGATCGCCGTGTTGATGGTCGGGATCGGCCACGGCCCCATCGTCGCGAACGGCTCGACGATCCCGCCTGGCGAGGCGGTGTAGCCCGGGGCCGAGCTCGGCCAGACGGCCTTGAAGTCGGCCCACAGCACGGCGTTGTCGATGTCGCCGAGCGCCGGCACGGAATGGACGCGCGCCCAGTAGAGCGCGCCGAAGAAGGCGCCGAAGAACATCACCTCCGAGAAGATGAACCAGCTCATGCTCCAGCGGTACGACACGTCGATGCGCGAGCCGTAGAAGCCGCTCTCGCTTTCGCCCACGGCGTCCCGGAACCACTGCTGCAGCACGAAGGCCCAGAAGGCGAACCCGGCCAGCACCACCCACGCGGCCCAGCCGTCGCCGTTGATCCACTGGCTGGCGCCGAAGATGACGAGCAGCAGGCCGAAGGCGGCCATCGCCGGATGGCGGGAGGGCGCCGGAACGAAGTAGTAGGGCTGCGTGCCCGTGTGCGTCACTGCCGACATGTGCTTGCTCCTGTGTCTTCCAGATGCGTTGAATTCAGGTCGCCACGCCGCTGCGGATGACCCAGGTCACGAGCCCGATCAGGGCGGCCACGAACACTGCGGCGGCCACGATGCCGGCGATGACCACGTGGATCGGGTTCAGCTCGCTCACGTCGCGCTCGAGGTCGCTCGACTTGCGGACGCCGAAGAAGGACCAGGCGATCGCACGGAAGGTCCGCAGGAACGATCCCTTGCGCCGCACCGCCGTCCGGAAACCCTCGTCCTCGCCGGTGCTCATAGCGGCCTGGCGTCACCGGCGGCGGGCGTCGAGCGCACGGACGTGGCGGGCTCGGCGGGGATCTTGCCGCCGACCTCGAAGAAGGTGTAGGACAGGGTGATGGTCCGCACGTCCTTGGGCAGCTTCGGGTCGATGACGAAGACCACCGGCCACTCCTTGGACTCGCCCGGCTTCAGCACGTGCTCGGTGAAGCAGAAGCATTCCATCTTCTTGAAGTGGGCCATGGCCGGGCCCGGCGTGTAGCTCGGAAAAGCCTGTGCCGCCATCGTGCGGTTCTGCCGGTTGCGGAAGCGGTACATCACCGTCGCGATCTCGCCGGGGTGCACGTCGATCGAGGCCTGTGCCGGCTTGAAGTCCCACGGGCCCCGCGCGTTGGCATCGAACTCGACGGTGATCGTGCGGCTGCGGTCGACCTGGGTGTTCTTCGCCGGCGCCCCGCCGCCCTCGACGAACTGCAGCTCCGAGCGGGACAGCACGTTGATGCCGAGCGCCTCGCAGACAGTGCGGTAGATCGGCACCAGCGCATAGCCGAAGGCGAACATGAGCGCCGTGACGACCACCAGCTTGACGACCATGCGGCGGTTGTCGAGGACGAGAGCGCGCGCGCGCGTCAGGGAGGGAAGCGGCATCGACCCGGGCGCCCCGTCAGCCTGCGAACCAGGCGCGATTCAGCATGTAGCCGAGGAAGAAGACGAGCGCGATCGAGGCCAGCACCAGGGCGAGACGTCGATTGGACTTGCGTCGCGGCTCCATGGCCCACGCCGTGGGATCAGGCATGCGCGCCGGCAGCCGGCGGGTGCTCGCCATGTCCCGGCACGTGCGCGCCCACGATCTTCGTGCCAGCGTTGTTCAGCTTTGGCGGCGTCTCGAAGGTGTGGAAAGGAGCCGGAGACGGCACTTCCCACTCCAGCCCTTCGGCCCCCTCCCACGGCTGCTGCGGCGCCGGCTCGCCCTTGCCCCGCATCATCGGCAGCACGACGAAGAAGAAGAAGTACACCTGCGACAGCCCGAACCCGTAGGCCGCGACCGTGGCCACCATGTTGAAGTCGGTGAACTGCAGCGGGTAGTCGGCGTAGCGGCGCGGCATGCCGGCCAGGCCGAGGAAGTGCATCGGGAAGAAGGCGACGTTGAAGAAGACCAGCGACGTCCAGAAGTGGAAC
>JAESGR010000515.1_pt1 | contig 24841 bp, 24 predicted proteins | sample 9269771 | NCBI WGS metagenome assembly JAESGR01 (sample SAMN15739572, study PRJNA653492) | algae metagenome | isolation source: Chroococcus sp. CMT-3BRIN-NPC107 and co-occurring heterotrophs from well... | place: USA: Clark Mountains Wilderness, California | collected 2010-04-18 | reverse complement strand
CAGGTGGACGGCGGTGAGCACGCTGTCCAGGCGCTCGGGCAGCTCCGCCCGGCCCGGAACCCGGTAGGGGATCCGCGCTTCGGAGATCTTCTTCTTGGCCCGGGTGATCCGTGCCGCCATCGTCGGCCCGGACACCAGGAAGGCCCGGGCGACATCGGGCGTGGGAACGCCGCAGACCAGGCGCAGGGTGAGGGCGACGCGGGCCTCGGGGGCGAGGGTGGGGTGGCAGCAGGTGAACACCAGCCGGAGGCGGTCGTCAGGCACCGCGGCGTCGGGCCAGTCCAGGTCGGCCGGGTCGTGCGGATCGACGGTCGCCGGTTCCACGAGCAGCGGGAGCTTGCGCCGGAGGGTGACCTCGCGACGCAACCGGTCCAGCGCCTGGTTCCGCGCCGCCGTGGTCAGCCACGCGCCGGGCCGCTCCGGGACGCCGTCCCGGGTCCAGGCCTGCAGCGCGCTAACGTACGCCTCTTGCGCGCATTCCTCCGCGACGTCCAGGTCGCCCGCGACGCGCACCGTGGCGGACAGCACGAAGGCCCACTCGGAGCGGTGGGCCTGCGCAAGCGCGGCAGCGACCGCGTCCGCCTGCATGGCGGACGCGGTCGGCTCGTCGCCGGGAGCGATCAGAACGGGTTCGTCGTCGGGTTCACGACCGGGCGAACCTCGACGCCGCCGCCGGGGGCCGGGCACAGCTTGGCGATCTCGACGGCGTGGTCGAGATCGCGCGCCTCGACGACGTAGAAGCCGCCGAAGGCCTCCTTGGTCTCGACGAACGGGCCGTCCGTCACCGTGCCGGCACCCTTGATCGTGGTGGCCGTCGTCGTGGGCGCGAGCGCCTCCCCGCCCGCGAGGGACCCACCGAGCTCGAGGACCTGCTTGACGAACGTGCTGTGCGCGTCGACCACCGCGCCCCACGCCTCGGGCGACGCGTTCGCGTAGAAGGCCGGGTCTTCGTAGATGAGGATCGCGTACTTGGCCATGGAGCTACCTCCTGCACTGGGTCGCGGGCCGGCCGGTCCGGCTCCGTCATCAGAGACGACGAACACCCTGCCGCCGGATCGACAGCCAGACCTGGTTTTTCTTCAAGATTTTTCCGGCGCCGCCGCCGCCGTGCGTACCGGAGTCCGCTTTGCGTGCTGAAGTGCACTCCAGCGGCCCCACCTGACGCTCCGTCGCGCCGCGGAGCGGCGCGACGGGATGCCGCCTGCCGACACCTAGGCCGGATTCCGACTCAGGGTAAGTCCGAGGACAACCCCGGTCGTCTTCGACCACGTCACCGCCCCTACCGTGATCAGCTCGGCCCGCTCTCCACCGGTCACGATCACCTCGACGGTAACCACAGCGTCATGATGCGAGGTTTCGGACGAGCTCCTCGACGACGCGCTGGGCAGCCGCCTCGCCCGCTGCCCGAGCCTCCGCCTTATCGGCCTCGGCCAAGGCGATGTGGCCACCGTCCCGCGGGTTGTCGAAGACGCTCAGCACGGAGACGCGGCGCATCCCGGCCCAAGCGGCGACACCGTAGGTGGTGGCCGTCTCCATGTCCATGGCGATCCACCCATCGCGGTGCCATTCGGCGATCTCGGCCTCCCCCTCCGCGAGGAGTGCCGCGGTGGTCCAAATTGGTCCGGCGTGACGCGGCACACCGCCGACGTCGACTGCGCACGCCAGGTCCACGAGCTCCGGGGAGGCGTCGACCGACCGGACGTCGGGTGTGTAGCACGCGACACCGCCCTCTCCGCAGCCAGCGTTGGAGGCGACGATCAGGTCGCCGGGTCCTATGCCGTCGCCTAGCGCGCCGCAGACGCCGGTCTGGATGACGACCCCGGTGCCCATCACGCCGAAGACGTGGGCGATCTCCGACGCCATCGCCGGCCCGTACACGGCGGCGTACGCGATCGGATGGCCGTCGAGCCGTCCGATCAGCACGTCTTCGAACAGCCCGTTCGGAGAGCCGACCTCGACCACGTCGTGGCAGCGGGCTTTGAAGGTCTCGTAGCGCGCCTTGAGGTTGCGTGTCCCCCGGAGGACGAGGATCGGGGGCACCTGCTCCTCCCGCACCCCGAGGAACCCTAGCCAGTCCGCCTTCGTCAGCTCCCGAAGCACTGTGCCTCCCGGTTGACCTATGAGTGTCGACGCAAGGGATCTTAGCAGGGGAGCTTACAAGAACGGGGGGAGCCTTCTTGGAGGCCGTATCACAACCGTCCCGCCAGTCGCCACAGGCAGATCTGCGAGCAGCCGAGGAGGAGGAATGCTTCGTGGATGTCCACCCGTCGTTCGTAGTGGACCGCGAGCCGGCGGAAGTTGCCGAGCCAGGCGAGCGTGCGCTCGACCACCCAGCGGTGCCGTCCCAGCCGCCGGCTGCTGTCGACGCCTTTGCGGGCGATCCGGTGCTTGATGCCGCGCCGGCGGCAGGCCGCGTGGCACTTCCGGTCGTCGTAACCCTTGTCGGCGTGGAGCTTGGCCGGCCGCTTGCGCCGCCGGCCCGCCGGGGTGCTGGTGGGCGGCACGGCGTCGAGGAGCGGCTCGAAGAGCATCGAGTCGTGGCGGTTGGCCGGGGACAGCAGCGCGGCCAGCGGAACGCCGTGGCGGTCGACGATCAGGTGCCGTTTGGTGCCCGGCTTGCCGCGGTCGGTGGGGTTGCGCCCCGTTTCCTCGCCCCCCCTTGGCCCGCACGCTGGCCGAGTCCACGGCCGCCCGTGACCAGTCGATCTTGCCCTCGGCCCCGAGCCGGTGCAGCAGCGCCCGGTGCAGCCGGCCCCAGACCCCGGCGTCCTGCCAGTCGCGCAGCCGCCAGCACGTCATGCCGGAGCCGCACCCGAGTTCCTGCGGCAAGGCCTCCCAGCCGATCCCCGTCCGCAGCACGAACAGGATGCCGCCGAGGGCGGCGCGCTCGGGTACGCGGGGCTGCCCGCCCTTGGGCTTGGGGGGCTCGGGCGGCAGCAGCGGGGCGATCGCGTCCCAGAGGTCGTCGGGCACCAGCGAGGTCGTCGGGCACCAGCGAGGTCGTCGGGCACCAGCGAGGTCGTCATCCGCCAAGTCTGCCACGCCCCCACCCGTTTTGATAGGCGTTCTTAGACCGGGGTTGCTCCCTGGTTTGATCGTGGATCGGCATTTTTCAACAGGCCGGGTCGTTTGTGAGACACATACGCAATCTCCATGGTCGGGATGGCACGTCGTCTCGGGTCTTCCTGCTTGTTCGGGCCGGGATACCGATGTCCTGGCTGCGAAATGCCAGGTTTCTACTATTTCTGTTCCCACCCCGCCGCGCTATCGTTGTCCACGTTCAGGCGATGCCATGAGCGGAGCCGGAAGAAAAGCTGGAAGCATCGACGATGATCGTCGTGACACCCTCGACCCCTGGTAGGTGGACGTTCCGGCTCTGACGCCGCGCCCTGGACGGCTGCGGCGGTGAACCAGCCCGGTCACGTCGCCACACGCCCGAGGCCATGAGCGAGAGCGACGCCGAATGACGGAGGCCCACGATGGAGATTGAGGCCAAGCTGCACGCACTCGGACTTGCGTTACCACCGGCGCCAGTCGTGCCGCCTGGGGTACGCCTGCCATTCGTCTTCGTCCGCGTCCGCGGTGATCGGGCAATCGTCTCTGGTCACATCGCGCTGGCGCCAGACGGCGGACTCGCCGGGCCGTTCGGCAAAGTCGGTGGTGAGGTGTCGGTCGAGGAGGGATACGCTGCTGCCCGGCTGACTGCGCTGGCGGTCCTGGGCAGTCTGCACCGCGAGTTGGGTGATCTCGACCGGATCGTGGCCTGGGTGCGTGTCTTCGGCATGGTCAACGCCGCTCCCGGGTTCCACGACATGCCGGCGGTCATCAATGGGTTCTCAGACCTGATTCTGGAACTGTACGGCCCGGATGCGGGCCAGCATGCCCGTTCGGCGGTCGGCGTGGCGGGATTACCCTGGAACAGTCCGGTCGAGATCGAGGCCGAGGTCGAGCTGCGTCCGGCCGCGAACTCGTGATCCGAAGACGTCACCGGCCGGGTGCGACATCATCTCGTGACCATTGCTCCCCACCATAGGCGCCAACCCGCCGTTCCGGAACGGCAGCACGGAGGGCACCACGCTGAAGGTCTGCACTGAGGCGATGGATAGTGTATCGCCAGACAGTTTCGGCCGCGGCGAAGCGAGCGGAACGATGATAACCAACGGCCGATCAGCTGTGATCGGTCATTGGCGCCTCTGCGGGATAATGCGCCCCAGGCGGATTATCCGCAGGGCGTAGTTGAGTGGCGGCGTACCGTCCCGGTGCGCAGCGCTCCGTCGCCCCGCTCATGGGACTGGCGACGCAGGACTGGTGACGCGAGCGTTGCGTCAGGTTCCGGTGCTGTGACCCCGATGAGCGGAGGCACCGCCGATTTCGACATGCTGACGGGCCTGCTCTCGTATGGGGTTCGTTGGTCGAACTGAAGGAGTCCCGATGCACAGAGGTTTGCAGCGTGTCGCAGCCGTCATCATGATGGGGATTGCGCTCTCGATCCAGGGAAGCGCGCCGGCATCACACGCTCAGCAGGCGACGCCAGATCCTCGTTCACCCACGGTGATCACCAGCGAAGTTCTGGGCCGTGCCGTACCGGTCACCATCGAAGACCCAGAGCTTGCCCTGGGGCGCGTCACAATTATGCCTGGTGCTGCCACCCCGATTCATGTTCACCCAGGAACGCAGATTGGCGTGGTGGTGCAAGGAGCATTGACGTATCAGGTCTTTACCGGGGAAGTGCTCTGGTATCGGAGCGATGACCCGGTGGGGGAGCCTGTCAGGATCGGTCCAGGAGAAACGGTGGTGGTTCGCCCCGGGGACGCGTTAGTCGAAACGCCGGGAGCAATCCATCAAGGGCGGAACGCGGGTGCTGTGCCGCTGGTGATCTATCTCTCGACGCTCTTCCCAGCCGGCGCACCATCGTCATCCGTTGTCGACGCACCACCGTCATCCGTTGTCGACGCGACCCCCGCTCCGTGATCGAGGACCTCAGCGGGACGTGAGACACACGACTCCCCACACCGTGAGGAGCATGTGGAGGATGGCCGCTGGCCAGAAGGCTGGTCCCGGCAGGCTCAGAACTGCTGCCGCGGCGATGAGCAGCGCCGCAGCGCCTACGTCATAGGATCAGCGCTCCCAGATCAGCGCTCCCACGACCACACCCCGCCAGGATGCGCCAGAAGTGTCTACCTGGACCAGGGCGCACGTCACGCCAATGGCAAGCAGGGCCGCGCCAGTCAACCGGGCGAGGAGATGAGCCTCCACGGTGGGCTGCGCGATGCCCGGCAGGAGGGCGAGGGGGCTGTTTGGGAGGAGCAGCAAGACGAGACCGGTCAGGATCTCGATGATGCCGGTCACCAGGAGAAAGGACCTGGTCATCAGGCGTCCCATCTTGCTCGCTCAGATCTTGGCCCGCGAGGTGAGACCGCACGCGGTCGATCTCGCGCCCCCTGACCGAGGCCCGACAATGGCGGTTGTCGGCTGGTGAGACACGATCTCAAGGTGTATGCGGATACGGTGCATCGTCCGCGCTTGCTCGTCTTACATACCGAGGAATTTGAGACGGCCCACAACACTGGCCAGGACGCACTCGACCATCCCTCCTCAGTGCTCAAATGGGGACGCTCTCACGCTCTGCTAGGCTGACGAGGATATTCTCTCAATCTATGTCTCGTGCGTAGGGGTCGCAGTCCCGGAGGATGTGATGCAACACGGCTCGTTCCGGTGGGTCGGTTTGACTGCCTTAGTCATCATGTTCCTGACGATGCCTGGTCTGGTCCGGGATGGAAAACCGGCTTCCGCTGCACAGACAGCGACCCCAGCCTCATCCACGCCAGACGCCGCTGCCCAGTTTGCGTGGAGTACCTGTGCGGAAGCGCCCTCGCCCTGGGCGTGCGCCACGCTGACCGTGCCCCTGGACTACACGAGGCCAGAGGGAGCAACCCTCGACCTGGCCGTCACCCGCCTGCCGGCCGCTGACCCAGCCCAGCGCATCGGGGTCTTGCTCTTCAACTGCGGTGGTCCCGGCTGCCCGGCGGTCAGCTTCCTGCACGAGATTGGCACGCTCATCGTCCCGCCGGAGATCCTGGACCGGTTCGATCTCGTGGGCTGGGATGCGCGCGGCGTCGGCGCCAGCGGCCAGATTGACTGCCAACCAGACTACGCCGCCTGGTACGGCCTCGACCCCTCTCCCGACGATCCGCCTGAGCGGCAGGCGTGGCTGGCGGCCGGGGCGGCCTTCGCCGAGGCGTGCGCGGCGCATGGCGGCGACGTGCTGGCCCACATGGGCACGGAGGACGTGACCAGCGACATGGAGCGGCTGCGCGAGGCCCTGGGGGAGGAGACGATCTCATTCCTCGGTCTCTCGTACGGCACCAGCCTCGGCGCGCGCTACGCCGACCGCTACCCGCAGCGGGTGCGCGCCTTTGCCCTCGACTCCGCGTTGCCCTCCTACGCCGATCCGCTCACCTTCGTGCCGGAGTGGGTCGATGGCATCGAGCGCGCGTTCAATGCCGCCCTCGCGGACTGCGCCGCCACGACGACGTGCGCCTTCTACTCCGGTGGTGACCCTGGCGCGGCCTTCGACCAGTTGATGCGCGACCTCGATGCTGCGCCATTGGCGGTCGAGACCGATGCTGGTCGACGCGAGGTCGGTCAGCACGCCGTCCTGGACGCGGTGGATATCACGCTTTCCAGGCCGGGACGCTGGCCGGAACTGGCGGCGGCGCTCGCGGCGGCTGCCGCGGGAGATGGAGCCCCCGTCCTCGCGCTCGCCGATCAGCACAACGAGCGGAACCCGGACGGCTCCTACGGCCCCGGCAACACGGTTTTCCTCGCCGTGGGCTGCCTGGACTTCCCGATCACCCGTGATCCTGATGCCTACGTGGCCCTCGCCGAAAAGGCGGCGCAGATAGCTCCGCGCACTGGCGCGTATTACGCGACCTGGACCCTGCCCTGTGTCTACTGGCCAGCAGCGGCTGCCACCGCGGACCATGCGCCCGTCGCCGCTGGAGCGCCGCCGATCCTGGTGGTTGGAGCCTATCTGGATACCCAGGATGCCTACCAGTGGTCAGTCGACATGGCAGCCAGCCTGGAATCCGGGGTCCTGCTCAGGCACGATGGCACGGGGCACCCCTCGTACCTCATCAGCGGTTGCGTCGAGGACGCGGTCAACGCCTACCTGCTGGAGCTGACCCTGCCGCCACCTGATCTGGTCTGCGAGTCTGGTAATGGCCTCTTCGACCGGCTCAGGTAACACGGCCTGCAGCCGGTTGAGCCGACTCGGACGGATACGCTGCGACTCTGCCCACACGACAACCACGTGAGGGGCGTGGGCCGAAAGGAGACAACCTGTGCGATGTCTGGCCATCATCCTGGCGCTCCTCGCGGACAGGGCGTAACGCGAATCACGGGTAAGGCGACCGGGGAGGCCTGGTCCTCCCTGGCGCAATCTGCACGATCGCGGCCTGGTGCGTCACAGCAACCGAACCGAGTCGTTGGCAAGGAGCAGCAGAGACCGCGCGACCTGTGCCCCGAACGGGGGCACGTGGCGCCTATTTACAGGTGCCGTTGTTCCCGCATTTCAGGTTGTTGCAGCAGTCGTTGTTGTTTCGGCAGTTCCCGCCCTTTTTCTTGCAGTCGTCGTTATTGTTGTTATTGCCGTCGTCCTTCTTACATGTTCCGTTCTTGCACCTGAGGTTGTTGCAGCAGTCGTTGGTCTTGTTGCAATTGTCACCCTTGTCTTTGCACCGTTCGCCGCTGACCTGGGCCAGCACGCCGCGGCTCCCAGCGTTCGCCAGCAGCCCACCACCTATCCCAGCGGCCAGCAAGGTGATCGCATCGCGCCGGGACGCTCCGTTGAACAAGCGCGTCCACCGGTCAAAGTGTCGAGATTCCATGGTCGGTCCTCCTCTGCGTATGGAGTGCGCTGGCTGGACCGTCCACGTGTGCAGGCGCCCCGCCGGTGTCCGTTGTACCATCCTGCGCTCCTCAACCAGGAGACGTTCCGAGGGGACCTCTGCCAACTGTACGTCCGGGATGCCATTGGTGGTGCTATCTGCATCCTCAACGAGAAGGATGGGGACGCATGGCGCGTTGTGCTCTGCCTGTTACTCCCTCATCGCCATTGTTCGCATCCCCGTTCCATCGCGAGAGGTGAGCGCATGACCATGACCGTGGAGCCTGTCTCGTAGCCCGTCATCGCGGGGAGCCGTACTCGTCAACAGGTCGACATGCCCCACGCCGTTCACAAGCTTGTCGCCGATTCCGTTGTGTACGTCGTCTGCTCGCAGGTTAGCCTGGATCTCTCGCTGCGCTCCGCGGACGACGTGGCCCATTGGATCGATGACCCCGCCGCGTTCCGCGCCGGCATGGTCACTGTCCATGATGCCGCCGCATCGCTGATTGAAGCCATCGCGCCAGCACTCGCCACCGGCGCTCCGCTTGAGCTTGCCGCCTGACGCCACGTGGAGAAAACCCCCGCCGAGTGACCGGCGGGGGTTCTAACTTGCTGGCCGACGGCCCGACAGCTCGGTATTTCTCGGAAACAGAGCCCCGGCATCGCCTCACCCGCGAACAACCGGCACTAACCGATGCAAAACGTGCACATTGCCGTAAAGAGTCAGACGCGGATTGTGAAACGGGTTTTGCAACACGGATTCCTGGGCAAAGCTGTGGCGAAAACCAGTCGGCTCAGAGTGTCACAAAAGGGTGGTATTTGCGACAGGCCAGGGAGAATCCGTGTCCGCTCTCCGCGAGTTGCTTACTCCGTAACCCAGCTCGCTCCTCGCTGGCCCGTGGCGTCTACCATCGCCCTCGACTACGGGAGCCACTGTGGAAAACCGCGTGTGTGCCCGGATAGGCTGGGTCGGGTAGGGTGCGGATACTTGCCGCAGACAGCGCCCCTGCTGCCAGTAGCGGCGCGCGCCGTTGGAGACTCCCTGGTGAGCGACGTACAGCGGCTCAGCACCCTGGTCCAGAACCTGCCGGACTACGCGATTTTCATGGTGGATCCCGCCGGGATCATCATCGAATGGACCGAGGGTGCCCGGCGCGTCAAGGGGTATACCCGCGAGGAAGCCCTCGGGCAGCACTTCTCGCTGTTCTACACCCCGGAAGATCTCGCCGCCGGGGTTCCGGACCAGATCCTGGCGGAAGCCGCGCAGCGCGGATCCTCCGAAAACGAGGGCTGGCGCGTCCGCAAGAGCGGGCAGCGCTTCTGGGGCAGCGAGATCGCCACCGCTGTCCAGGACGAGGCCGGGAACCTGATCGCGTTTACCAAGATCAGCCGCGACCTGACCGAGCGCAGGCAGGCTGAGGAGGCCTTGCGCATCAGCGAGGCGAGACTGCGCACCGCCATCTCCGTCGAGAGCGTGGGCGTGCTCTTCTTCCGGCTCGATGGCGCCATGACGGATGCCAACGCAGCCTTCGTCACCATGATTGGCTACAGCCCGGACGAGTTGTTCGCCATTGACGACTGGGCCATCCTCACGCCACCGGAGTTCCAGGACGTGACCCGGCGAGCCGCGACGGACCTGGCCGTGCGGGGCGAAGCCGCGCCGTACGAGAAGCAGATGATCCGGAAGGACGGCTCGCGCTTCTGGGGGTTGTTCGCTCCTGCCCGTCTTGCGGGAACGGGCCGTGCCAGCGAATGCGTCGAGTTCATCATCGACATAACCGCACGCAAGCAATCGGAAGCGGCGTTGGCCGCAAGCGAGGAGCGCTTCCGGCTCATTGTGGAGCACGCCACCGACTACGCCATCTTCACGGCGGATGCCCAACGGCGCATCGAGACCTGGCCTCCGGGAGCCGCGGCCATCTATGGCTGGACCGCCCAGGAGGCGGTCGGACAACGCTTCGACATGACCTACACGCCTGAAGACCAGGCCGCTGGCATCCCGGCACAGGAAGCCGCGCAGGCGCAGCAGGAAGGCCAGGCGCTCAACGTCCGTTGGCACGTGCGCAAGGATGGCAGCCGGGTCTTTATCGACGGCACGTCCTATGCGCGCCGCCTCGAGGACGGGACCTTCCAGGGCGTCTTCAAGGTCGGGCAGGATGTCACCGAGCGGGTGCTGGCCGAGGCGGCGCGGCGTGAGGACGAGGCAAACCGGCGCGAGATGTTGGAGGCCGAGGTGGCCACGGCCACCGTGGAGCTACGCACGCTTTCGCGCCGCTTGTTGCTGGTGCAGGAGGAAGAGCGACGTCGCCTCGCCCTGGAGCTGCACGACGAGATCGGGCAGGTCCTCACCGGGCTCACCTTCCAGTTGGCGGCCGCCCAGGCGCAAAGCGGCGTCTCCGTCCTGGACGAGGCAGCCACCACCGTGCAGACGTTGACCGAGCAGGTCCGCCAGATGTCGCTGGATCTGCGGCCGGCCGTGCTGGATCGCTACGGCCTCCCGGCCGCCATCGCGTGGTACCTCGAGCGTTACCAGGCCACGACCGGCATCACCATCCACCTCCAGCAGCAGGACGTGGAGCAGCGACGCTACCCGCCGGAGATCGAGATTGCTGCCTTCCGGGTAGTGCAGGAAGCCCTCACCAACATCGCCCGCCATGCCGGGGTCGCTGAGGCCTGGGTCACCCTCTTCCGCGATGGCAGCCTGCTGCTCGTCATCCACGACCGGGGCCGCGGGTTCGATCCCGCGCAGCACCTTGAGTCGAGTGGTCTGGGCGGGATGCGGGAACGGGTGGAACTGCTCGGAGGGAGCTTCGAGCTGGTGACCGCGCCCGGCGAGGGCGTGCACATCACGGCGGCATTCTCCCTGGAAGACGCCGAGGTCGGCGAGCCGCTGGCCGAGCAGGGTATGACGACAGGGCGGTCCCCATCATGATCCGGTTGGTGCTGGCGGATGACCATGCGATCGTGCGGCAGGGCTTACGCGCGCTGCTGGAGACCGACCAGGGCTGCGAGGTGGTGGGTGAGGCGGCCGATGGCCTGACCGCGCTGCAGCTCATTGATACCCTGCAACCTGATGTGGCCGTGCTCGATTTGCAGATGCCGGACCTGGGTGGGCTGGAGGTCGCGCGCCGGGTGCAGCAGCAGGCGCCGGGAACACGGGTCATCATCCTCTCCATGCACGGTGATGAGCCCTTTGTGCAGGAAGCGCTGCGCTACGGGGTGAAGGGCTACGTCCTCAAGGGCTCGTCCACCAGTGAGCTGGTCTCCGCGGTGCAGGCCGCGGTGGCCGGCAAGCGCTTCCTGAGTGCCGTCCTCACCGAGCGCGCGCTCGATGCATACGTGCAGCAGGCGCATGACGCTGCCAAACCCATTGATCGTTATGATCTGCTGACCAATCGCGAGCGGGAAGTCCTGCACCTGGCCGCGCAGGGGCTGAACTACGCCGAGATGGGGCAGCGACTGGCCATCTCGCCTCGCACCGCCGAGACGCACCGCGGCAACGTGCTGCGCAAACTCGGGTTGAAGGACCAGACGGAGCTGGTCCGCTACGCCCTCAGTCGCGGGCTGCTCCCGGAGGGCTGATCCTTCTTGCAGCTAGGCGTCCCGCGCCTGATCGATCAGCGCCTGTGCGGTCAGCATCTCGTCCACGATCATGAGCAGGTCGTCGAGGTTGAAGGGTTTGAGCAACACCCGCACGCCCTGGTGATCGAGGTTCTCGGCCATCGCCGGATCCTTGACGAACTCGGTCGCCGCGGTGCACAAGATCAGGGGGATGCGCGCGAGTTCCGGGTCGAGCCGGGACATGGTCAGGAAGTGCCAGCCCTTCTGCTGCGAGCCGTCCGCAAAGAGCAGGTCCTGGATGATGAGATCCGGGGCCAGGGCCTTGATGCGGGTGAGATCCAGGGTCTCTATCGAGACGGAGACCTGGTAGCCCTCGTCTTCCAGCAGATCACGCAGCAGGTCGAGGATCGCCTGGGCGTCGTCCATGACGAGGATATGAGCGCGTGGCGCAACGGTGCCGATAGCGGGTGCCTTTCTTGCGTTCAGGGGCATCGACGGGCGCGGCCTGTCCCCAACGGTGCCCGTTCAGCATAACGGCGCGTATGAGCGTCCGGCGATCAGGGCAGGTCCGCAATTTCTGGTGGAAAATCCTGTAGTTTTTGCCACACGGCACGCATCGACTAATGGCACGCATAGACCTACGTCCGCAGGAGTCCCGGACCTCGCGCTACGCGCCATCCGGGCGGGTGAATCCCGCAACGTGCTCCAGTAACACCTCGAGGTCAAAGGGTTTGGCCAGGAACGCGGTGTGGGGGGGGAGGTTCCTCTGCCACGTCACGTTATGCGTGACTGCACTCATGAGGATGACCGGGAGCGAGGGAAACTGCACCTGCACCTGACGTCGCAGCTCCAGGCCGTCCAGGTGGGGCATCATCACGTCCGAAATGACCACGTCTGGCGGGTTAGCCATAATCAGGGCCAGGGCAGCGCGGCCGTCCGGGGCGGTGTCCACCTCGTACCCTTCATCCCCCAGGATCGATTCCAGCCCGTCGCGGATGAGCGGCTCGTCGTCGACGACCAGAATCCGCGTCATACCTCATCCGACCGGGATGCGGGTGCGTCTGGTTCCGCTGCATCCGGAGCTTCCGAACGCGCATCGTGCAGGTCCTTGGCCAGGTCGGCTGCCGCGTCGACGTCATGCTCGATCTGGACCAGCCGCGCCTCGATTTCGGGTGGTGCGATGGCGCCGCGCCGCACGAGCAGCCGCAACGCCCCGACGCGGAGGCGGAGCCCGGTCAAGTGTTCCACAACGCGGTGCACCAGAGCCGCAACCCGATCACGCCGCGATGGTTGATCGGTCATCTCCTGCATTCGCTCCTGTTCCGAGCACACGCCGTCACGTGAGACCGTGCGGCCCCCGCACAGTTCAAGCCAGATGCGTGCCAGGAACCCTGTTTGCTGGCTCATGAGCAGGATCACGCGGTGACCATCACAGGTGTGTGGCGTAATCAGCATCGCCGCCCCCAAGCTCATGCCGCTCGGGCAACCCTCCGCGCCGATTGACAAAGATTCACCTGAACTATAGATTCATCTTCTCGTTCAGTCCTTGATGCGACGTTGCCTCCACTTGATGGCCCCCTGCAATGAACCATCAGGTCCCCTCGCGCGAGTGAGCCGATGAGGAACACTAATGCAACCGCGCTGTCGTCCCACCAGTTTCTCGCCTGGAGGAGCCGTGCCATGTGATCTAGTCCGTCAACAGCACTGTGGAGATAGCCAGGCTGCAGGGGCTGGACACGCTGCGCAAGATGCATGATGCGGTGTTGCGAGACCATGCCGAAGCACACGGCGATTCAGAGCAGGAAGATCAGGCTATCCCCCAACCAATCTGAGGCGGCAATTCGCCCATTTTCACACTGCGGGATGCTCGCCAAAATGCGGATAGGAACTGTTGTCCGCAGGTGGCCGATGCAACTGGGCACTTGCCTTCGGGTGAGCCACCCATTCTTTAGACGGGATCGTCTGCTCGACCTCGTGCCACCCGCTCCCGCCAGTCCACCCGGTCCAGCCGCGCCGTCAACGCTGCGCTGATCAACAGGTCATCGTGCCCCCGTCCCGCCGGCACACTCCAGCGCAGCAGCCGGCCAGGTCCCGGCAGCACCTCGTAGGTGCAGGCCGCGAGTTGATGCCGGTAGACCCGCGTCAACTCATCCCCGTCGTCGGCGTACTCCTTGAACCGCCCACCATCGATGAGGCCGAGAAAGTCCCAGCCCAGCACGGACTTCGAGGCCCCGCTGAAGATGAACGGCTCCACCATCACCCGCCGTGGCCCGCGCCCCAGGGCGTCGGCCAGGAAGGAGGCCAGCCCGGCACCGACGCCCGTGGCGTCCACCACTAGCGCCGACATGCCCCACACGTTACGCACCAGGTCGACCAGTTGCGCGTGGAGGGTAGTGTGGCGCGTGCCCGTCCAGGCCAGGCGGTCCACCACGCGGTAGATCGGGAGGTCATGACCACGCGTCTCGACTTCCACCACGGTCAGCGCGGTGCTGTCCCGCCGCGCCGCGTTGTCCCACGCGTTCGGCCCGGAGCCCTCTTCCTCCTCGCCGGCCACGTCCAGCAGCCCGGCGTAGCGCTTGCCTGGCTCGGCCTGGTGGCGGCGCGGGTGCTCCCCCTGCATCTGGGCCAGGCGGTGCGGCGGGAAGAGGCCACCCTCGCCATCGAGCGTCTCCAGCTCGTACTCGGTGCGGATGAAGGGATGCGCCTCCCCGAACTGGGCGATGCGCTCGCGCACGCGCTCGCCATAGGCGGGCAGTTCCGGCTCCACCTCGCGCCAGGGCACGCGGAAGACGCGGCGCACGCCATCGCGCGCTTCCAGCTCAGCCAGGTGCTCCATCTGGCGGTGCAGCAGGCCGTTGCGGTCCCAGACGGTGCCGAGGAAGAGGGTGGTGGCGTTCGTGCTGGCGGCCATCGGGTCGAAGCGGGCGTCCCAGATCGCCGGGTCGATGTCCTGCGCCTCGTTCGCCACCAGCAGCAGGGAGGCGGTCTGGCCACGGGGGTTGGCGCCCGGCGCGGCGGAGAGGAAGCGGGCGGAGGCGCCCCCCACCTGCACGATGTACCCCTCGCGCTCGCGCAGGCGGCCCAGCGTCAGGGGCGAGCAGCGCAGGCGAGCGGTGAGACGGTCCCGGCTGACCAGCGCCTGCGTCATCGTCGGTGCCCCCAGCACGATCTGGCCGCCACCCCGCTGAGCGCGGGTGAGCAGCCAGGCGATGAGCTGCGCCAGCATCTCGTCCTTGCCCGCCTGCCGCGCGAAGACGACGGCGAACTGGCGGCCCAGGCCATGGGTGACGCTCTCGGCGATGGCCCGCGCCGGCTCTAGTTGGTAGCCGCGCAGGCAGTGGGCGGACAGTACGACGCGGGAGAACGCGCCGATGTCGTGCAGGAGGGGGCGGAGAGCGGTGGTGAGGTGGGCGGGGGAGGGGGTGGCTGGGCTGTGTGTCATTTCTCGCTCCTTTGGGATGCGGTAAGTGCCGCCAGAGAACCCTCACCCCAACCCCTCTCCCGGTGCGCGGGAGAGGGGCTTTCCGCGCCGGGCGACGCGTGTTGAGGCCGGACGTTCAGCGTCGTGGCTTGGCAGTTGAACGAGCGTACTGTCACTCGTCTCCCCTCTCCCGCGCCCCGGGAGAGGGGTTGGGGGTGAGGGTTCTCCCACCTTCCGGTATCCTCCGCTGCACCATGAAGTACCCCTCACCACCACGCAACAATGTCACTTCGGCACGCGACCTGAGGGAGCGCGAGACGCGCGCCGAGGTGATGCTCTGGGCAGCACTGCGCGGGCGGCGGCTCGCCGGGCTCAAGTTCCGCCGCCAACACCCGATTGGGCCGCTGGTGGCCGATTTCTGTTGCCCGGATCGCCGCTTGATCGTGGAGTTGGATGGCCCTGTTCACGCTACCCAGCGCGACCGGGACGGTGAGCGCGACGCGCTGCTCCGCACGGCCGGCTACCACGTTATCCGAATAGGGAACGACGATGTGCTGGGCGATCTGGCCGCTGTGCTGGAACGCATCGCGGTACTCGCGGCATCGCTGCCAGAGCGTGCACCCCGATACATCTCTCGCAGTGATGGCTGGTAGGAGGCTCGCACCCCAACCCGTGTCCGCCGCTGCGTGGGAGCGGGGAGCCGACAGGCCACACGCAGGCTAACAAGCGGCGTAACCACGCTGGTTCTGGCGCGAACATCCGGGTCACGAAGCCCCTCTCCCGCGCACCGGGAGAGGGGTTGGGGTGAGGGTTCTCTACACCCCATCCAGCACCAGGTGCACCACCGATTCGCCCCACCGCTCCGTATCCCGCGTCCGGCTGGTCTTCTCCTCGATCTCCGTGATACGCACGGTCGTCGTACGCAGCGGCGGCGCGGCCTTGAACGGGTGGTTGCCCGGCAAAAGCGACGCCAGCCCCACCTGCCAGGCCAGGTAGCCCTCCATGCGCTGCCGCTCGGCGGCAGTGGCCGCGCCCTGCATGATGACCAGCGCGAAGAGATCGCCATCGAGCCAACGGTCCGCGCCGCCCGCACCCGCCCCAATGGTGAGCGAGCCGGTGGGGATGCCAGAGCCGGCCGAGCCGGTGACTGGCGTACCGCCATCCACGGCCAGGGAACTGCCCGCCCCAGCGTGGACGCCGGCGACAATGTGCCACTGCCCGAACGGGTGCGCGTTCAGGTTGAAGAGGGCCGAGCCGCTGGCGATGCCCACGTCATCGTCCAGGTCGGTCACCAGTAGACCGGCGCTGTTCGCCCAGGTCATCAGCGCCTGCGCCGTGCCGCCCGGCTTCCACAGCGCGAACTGGGTGAAGGGCTGCGCCGTGATCCCCAGTTGCGAGGCCACCATCAACCAATCGTCGCCGCCAAAGCGCACCACCGGCTTGCCGTTCACCTGCGCCGTCCGGTAGCCCGGCTGGTTCGCGGCCGCGCCCTGGATAGCGATTGGCCCCGCGCCGGTGGCGTCAGGCCAGGCGGGTAGGGGATCGCCATCGAGCAGCCCGCTCAACTGGTCCGCCTGCAGCCAGAGAACGCGGCCCGGTTGCAGCGCTGGAGTCCAGAGGCCGGCGTCCGCCTCCACAAAGGGGAGTGTCGCGCCGCCGTCCCACAGGTCCCAGAGGGCACGGCGCTGCTCGTGCCCTGTGCGTGGGTCTCGCTGCGCGTCGCGGCGCAGCGTGCCATCGCTCACCCGGACATCAAACTCCCAGCTTGGCCGCCGCGTCTGCAAGGCTGGTGGCCGCTCCACCTCCGCCCAGACGCTGGTGAGCACTGGCGCCCAATCACTGACGCTGCTCCAGGTCACCCGCAATTGCAGGTAGCGAGCGCTCTGCGCCGCTTCCCAGGCGCTGGCCAGGTCGAAGGCGCGCACGCCCACCAGGGTCGTAGCGCGGCTGGCCGCCGTGCTCCAGGTCACGCCGGCATCGAGCGAGTAATCGAGCGAGACGGTGAGGCCGTCGGAACTGGCCGGGTTGCCGCGCTGCGCGGGCGAGGCGAAGCTGGCCCCGATCTGCAGCCACTGTTTCACCAGCGATGGGTCTCCGGCGTCCAGCAGCGGCGAGAGCCACTGCCCTGAGGCGGCGTAGCTGCTGGCCGTGGCGCTCCGCCACCAGAGGCGGTAGAGGTCGTAGGAGGTGGCGCTGTCGCGGAACACCACCACGTCCCGGCCGCCCGCGCCGCCCACCGCGCCGGGCCAGAGCATCCCTGGCGTATCGCGGCTGGCTATCCGCCACCAGCCCTCGCCGTCGTAGCCCCACAGTTCCCACGCCGCACCGAGACGGCTGCGCACTGCGACGGTCAGCCAGTCGCCGGAGACACACCCGCCGTAGCAGGCGATCCCCTCCGGCCCGTGCTTTGTCCAGGCGTTCGCGCCGTCCCACTCCGCCACGCGCCCACCCAGCCAGGTGAAGAGGCGGCCCCGGTAGGAGGCCAGGAAGGTGAAGTCATGCTCCCCCACGGATTGCCCGTGGCTCATGATCGGCGCCGGGTCCTGCGTCCAGAGCGGCGCTTTGCTGGTGTCCGCCGTCACGGCGGGGTCGTCCGCCTCGCCGGGGTAGTTGCGGCCAGCCACCCGCCACAGGCTCTGCTTCGTGGCCACGATCACCGCGCCGCCGAAGGCGCACATGCTGATGATGGGCGCATCGAGGTAGAACTGGTAGGTCTCGGCGTTCCCGTTCCACTTCACTCCGGAGATGCGCAGCTCTTCGTTTGCCCCGGCCAGGCGTGGCGCGTAGACAAGCTGGCTGGCGTACCCCACGCCGGTCACGCCGCGCTCTCCCGCCCGCCAGACGGTGAGCGCGTTGGTGCTGGTGTTCAGCTTGCGGATCTCCTGCCCGGTGCTAAGCAGCACCAGCAGATCATCCTGGTAGGGGGCCAGCCCGCTGATGGCGTAGCCCGCGCCCAGGTCCGCCGCCACGGCCAGGGCAGACCACGTACCGCTGCCCGTGGCCACGCTCTTGTAGATGCGCCGCCCGATCCCGACCCAGGCGAAGCCGCCCGCGACGAGGGTGTAGGCGCGCTGGCTTACCGAAGGCACGTCGGCCATGGAGTCGCCGAAGGTGGCGCTGTGCGGCCACGGCTCCACGCCGTCGCCATCGAAAACCGGCCCCACGCCCAGGCCATCCCACCCGAAGGCTGCTGCTGCACCACTGCCCTGCGACGCCTGCCTCTGCCCATGAAAGCGGTCGATGGTCAGGCGCTCGGTGACCGCACCCCGGCCGGAGCGCTTGTTGCGCTTGCGGTAGCTGCCGGGCACGACGCTCAGGTGCACATCGCCCAGCACCGCGTCCTGTACGGGAAATGGCGTCATGCGGCTCCCTCCTGTGTCAAGGGGGTGTCACTTCGTTCAGGGGGTGACGGGCTGACGCCCTCAGGGGGTGAAGGAGAACGAGGAGAGAAGGGGTCGTTCGTCGTGCTCCTTCGTTACTCCTTCACCCCCTGAGCGAAGCGTCACCCCCTGAGGCCCGCAGGCCGTCACCCCCTCAACGTGCTCACCTGCGAGTACAACCCCGACGCCGCCAGGCCGTAGACAATGGAGGCGAGCAGCCACGTCGCCCAGCTTCCAAACTGCGCGTGCGCCTGCAACCCCACCAGCCCCAGGATGAGCGCGCTGCTGAGGATTGAGGCGAGGCCCGCGTAGGCGGTGGGTAGGCCAAGCCGCTTCGCCAGCTCGACCAGCGCCGGCACAATCACCACGAGCGGCACGCCCACGATGAGCATCTCAGGTGGCATAGTCCATCTCCTTCAGCAAGCCCCAGAAGGTGGTCATGTAGCGGTCTGGGGTCGTGCCGTTCGGCGCGGGCGCCGGGAACCAGCGGCGCATGGCGGCATCGAGGTCGCCGCCTTCTTCCTTTAATAGGAAGGCGATGATGGCTGCGCCCCGCCGCAGGTTCTCCTCCGGCCGGTGCGGGTCCAGGTCCGGACGCACGTGGGCGTACACGCCCGGCTTGAACTGCATCATGCCGACGCTCGGCCCATCCTCCGGGTAGGCGTCCCAGACCGTGAGCACCTGGCCGTCCCGCTCGTGCGTGAACTGCGTCTCCATCATTGCCACGGCGGCGATGATCCGCGCATCGATCCGCGCCTCCCGCGCCGCCACGTTCACCTCGTGCGCCCAGCCTGCCGCCGCGCTCCATCCGGCCGGGAAGGGCCCGCCGTTCCACTGGTTGCGCGTGACGACTGGCCCGGCCAGCAGCGGCAGCGTGCGCCGCCGTCGTGGCGACCAATGCAGCTGCTGGTGCGGCCGGGGCGGCGTCTCGATGAGTTCGGGCTCGCCCATGGCGCTGCCCGTGGCGCTGCCGAGGTCAAAGATGCGCCGTGCCCCGATCAGGCGCGACCCGTACCACCCCTCGAAGGGGCGGCTGATGATCACGCCGTTGTCCTCGTTCGCCGCGTGGATCATCAGCCCGTCGCCCAGGTAGAGCCCGACGTGCGAGGCACGGTTGCCGAAAACGGTCACGCCCATACTGTCGAAAAAGAGGAGATCGCCCGGGCGCAACGCCTCACCAGGCACCGGCGAGCCCCAGGCGTTGAACTGGTGGTGGCTGGAGCGCAGTTCGTAATCGAGCGGCCCCAGCATCGGCTGCGCCACCCACCAGGTGAACCCGGAGCAATCGAAGGTCTCCGGCCCCGCCGTGGCCAGCACGTAGCGCGCCCCCTGTTTCGTCCGCGCCCGAGCAATGGCCTCCGCGGCTTGCTGGCCGGTAGCGGCGAGCGCGTGGCGGCTGTGGCGGACCTTGTCCCGCCTACGGAGTGTCTGCATCTCTGGCTCCCGTCTGCTCTGACGAGGGGCGACGTTCTCGTTGCTCCCTTCCCGCGTGCGCTCCTTCGCTCTGTGGCTCCGTACGCGCATCCTGCCCGCCTTCCTCGCCCATGCTCGCCGCCTGGTCAGCCATCTGCCGCGCCTCGGCCACGATGCGCTCCATCTCCGCGTCGGGGTCCTCTGCCCCCAGGTCCGCCGCCACGGAGCGGCGCGAGCGCACTCCGGCGTTGACCAGGTGCACCCCGATGCGCGCCTCCGCCTCGCGGTCGTTCGGCAGGATCGGCGGCCACACAGGCACCGTCCGCCGCAGGCCGCCCACCGGCGCGCCGCCAAAGCGCTCCATGAGGTCGAGCAGCATCGCGTTGCGTCGCCGGTAGAGCGATTCCAGCCCGCGCCGCTTGCGCTTGACCTTCTGCACCAGCGGCTGCAGTTCCACCTCCAGCGCGGCCCCGGCAATGGCGCGGCCCGATTCCCCGAACGCGGTGCGCGGGGTCTCGGCCAGGTCGTGCAGCGCCGTGCGCAGCTCGTCGATGTAGGCGACGTGCTGCTCGACCCCACCATCCTTGAGCAGGTTCAGCAGGTACGCCTTTGCCCCCTCGGGCAGTTCCCAGCGTGCGCCCGGCCCGACCGTGATCCCCTCCGCCGAGTCCACGTTCTCCAGGACGGTGATCGGCCAGCCCGCCAGGTCCAGGATGTCCGCCAGGGCGCTCACCCGCGTGTTGAGCTGGCGGCAGAGATCCATCAGGTCATCGAGATCGCTCTCACCCCAGAACTGGGAGCCGCCGGCGTTGTTCGGCAGCACCAGGTAGGGGAGCCAGCCGTAGGGGTTGGGCTCGTCCCGCGCGGTCTGACCGGCCACGGTCACGCTCCAGCGCTCGCCGGTCCAGTCCTCGGTCACCGGGTAGAGGCGGTCCGGCACGAGCGCGCCGGAGGCCGCCCAGCCCAGGGAGGTGATCGCCTGCCCCGGCAGTTGGTAGTGCTGGGCGAAGCGGTGCGCCTCGGTCGGGGTGTCCGGGCTCCACCAGGCGAGCAGGGTGGCCGGATCAACTGCCGTCAGGCGCGGCCGCCCCGCCGCTACATCCCACGTGACCTTGATCACGCCGTCGCCCAGCACCGCGCTGTCGATCGCCAGCGCGAAATCGAGCCGGTCGGCATCGAGCTCAGCCAGCAGCTCCGCCAGCAAGGTTTCGACGCGGTTCGCCTGCGCCTGATCGGCCTGCCGCCGCGCCCGCACCAGGTCTGACAGGGCGGCGCCCCCTGGCAGCTCCCCATCGTGCGCTTCGCCCCCCGGTCCCCCTTCCGCCATGACCGGCGCCGGCGCCGTGAAGCCGACGCGGTCCGGCAGCGCGTAGGAGACGACCTTGCGCACCAGCGCCCGTGCGTAGTTGACGGTCAATTGCGCCTGTCGCCGCCGTGGCCGTCCCAGCCACTGCCCGCCCTCGTAGAACGCCCGCCGCTCCTTGTACCGCGCCAGCCGGCCCCGATCCCGCTCGAACGGATCAACCCGCGCCATTGCCGCTGCCGTCATGCCTGTGCCTCCTGGTGTGAGGGGGTGTCGCTGCGCTCAGGGGGTGTCGGGCTGCGCCCTCAGGGGGTGAAGGAGTACGAGGGGAAGAAGGCATCCGTCGTACTCCTCGTACTCCTTCACCCCCTGAGCCCCAACGGGGCGGCACCCCCTGAGCGCAGCGACACCCCCTGCGGCACTCCGCCGCCGTGATGCCCCCCAACCGCGCCACGGCCAGCTCGCTGAAGACCGCCAGGCCCGCGTACCACTTGTGGTAGTGAACAGAGGAGGTCTCTGGTTCTCACGTGGAAGGATGAAGACTTTCAGCCTGCCTGATTACCTCGCGACGAGTTCAACCAGTTGCTCGCGAACATCAGGGGCCCGGCTGTACAGCCAGGCCCCTGATCTCAACGTCTCAAATCCCGTACACCGGTCAAGATTTGAGACGTTGATTTTGCGACGGCTTGTGAGACGCCTGATTCTAGGAAAACTTGTGCGCCAATCGATTGTAGTCGGGGCGTCTCGAATACCGTCGTTTTTGCGACGGGCCCTTCCCTCCTGCGCCTCCTCCATTGACAGACACAGGACACCCTGGGAATTCGCTTCCCAGGGTGTCCTGTGTCCCTGCGCGGCCTATTGGGTCACAGCCGCAGTGCGGCCTAACATACGTCGTCATAGCACCGCCTGGCACAGAAGTCGAAGGTACAGTCAGCTCCGACAACAAAGCGCATGCAATCCGAGCACGGGCCGAAAGTTGGATTAGCGTGACACTGGGCAGAGCTCGTGCACGCGTATTGTTCAAGCTGTATGCAGGTGAGACCGCACGCCCCGCTCGTGCAGACATCCCTACCCTCCGTCGTAGTCCCAGTGGCGCGACAGCCACACCCGACTGGAGCACACGGGCTACAGACGTTGGGCGTCCCGGGATTCCCCCCGCCGCAGGTCTGGCCGGGGGGGCAGGGGGCACCGCAGCTCACATTGCCGCCACACCCATCGGGAACCGTGCCGCAATTGGCTCCGCCAGGACAGGTGGTGATCCGCGTGCAGCCACAACGGTTCGCGGTCCCAGGATTGCCGCCGCCACACGTCTCCAAGCCAGTGCAACTTCCGCAGTCGAGTTGCGGGCCATCACAGCCATCGTCGATGAGGCCACAGTTCGCGTTCTGGGCAGCACAGGTGGTCCTGGTACAGCACTGGTCGTTGGCATTACAGACATCCGTGCTGGCCGGACAGCAGCCACTCCCCGTGCAGATGACCCCGGAGGGACAGACGCAGTTGCCACTCTGGCAGCGATATCCGGGCAGACCACAGGCCTCGCCCTCGGGCGCAGTGGGGGTGGAGCAGACGCCAGTCTCCGGGTTGCAGACGCCGAGGACATGGCAGGCATCCAGGGGCGTGCAGACGACCGGGTTGCGACCGACGCAGCGCCCGTCCTGGCAGCGGTCAGTCTGGGTGCAGGCGTCCCCGTCATTACAGGTGGTGCCATCGGCAACGGGGTCGCATTGACCGGTATCCCGATTGCAGGTCTGGCAAGTCGTGCAGCCGGTCGCACAGGTGCAGCGACCACAGTCGAGCGTTGTCCCACAGCCGTCGGCGATGCTGCCGCAGAGCTTGCCCTGCTCAGCACAGGTGGTCGGGATACAGGTGGGGGTGGGGGACGGGTTCGGGCGCTGGCGCCGCTTGCCCTTGCGTTTCCCCTTGCGGTTGTCCTTGCCGTCACCGGGGTGGCGCGCTCGACGCCGTCGCCGTCGGCCCCCCACCGCCTACACCGGCGCCACTGCCTTGCCCATCGGCACCCTCCGCTCCAAAGAGCGCGCCCAGGGCACCGGCGAGTGGCAGGGCCGCAAGCAGACTGAGGACGCCACGACGTGGGCCATGGGCGGCCAGGGTGCGAGACAGACGATCAAAACGTGTTGGGTCCATTGGGTAATAGCCTCCATAAGCCACGTAAAAGCCGCGGTGGAGGCCAGCTGTCCGTCAGGCGGTCGCCATCGTCGAGGGTCTCTCAATGCGTTCCTGGTCTGGAGTATGGGTCCAGGAACTCAGATGCACATCTATCGAAAGTCGTATTTCATGTCGCACCACGGATGGTCGGCACCGGCTGGGTCAGACAAACAGAATTATCCGCACGTGAGACGATGTCTCAGCTGACGACGCCTCAGTTCCGAGTGCGGCGCGCCATCCGCCCTGCCCCGCGACGAGATGGCGCACCGCCTGGCAGGCTGCCCTGCCAGGCATCTATCAGACCCGCGTCAGGAATGGCAATGGGGACAGGCGCCGATGAGTGTGCCCTCGTTGTAGCATTCGTTATCGCTACCGCTCGGCGTATTGCCGCAGACAACGGTGCCCTCCTGCAGCGTCACCGTGCCGCCGCGCTGGTTGTAGATCCCCGAGCCGTAGTACGCCGCGTTCCCGGTCACGCGGCTGCCGTCCTGCAGCGTCAATAGGCCGTATTCGCCGTTGTAGATCCCGCCGCCGGTGTAGGAGTACATCCCCCCGTCGACGGGGTTCGTCGTGTTGCCGGTCACATCGACGCCACGCAGCGTGAGGGTGCCCTGGTTACTGATGCCACCGTTGGTATCGGCCCGGCCCTTCGTGATCGTCAGGTCCTGCAGCGTCACCGTGGCGCCTCGGCCGCTCATCTCCCTGATCTGAAGTACCCGTACGCTTCTCCCGCCATCGAGGATGGTCTTCCCAGCCCCGGCCCCGATCAGGGTGAGGTTTTTGACAATGTCGATGGTGCCGCTCAAGTTCCAGGTCCCGGCACAGAGGACGAGCGTGGCGTTAGTCTCCGCCCCGTTGATGGCCGCCTGGAGATCGGCCGTCTCCGGCAGGCAGCACGTCCCGTCGGTCTGACAGATCTGGCCGCCGCTGCACTTCGCAGACCCGCCACACATCCCGCCGGTACAGACATCATCGACGGTGCAGCGGTCGCCATCGTCACAGGGGGTGTCGTTTCTAGCCAATAGTGCTGGGGAGCAAACACCGAGTGGGCCGTTGCGGGATGCGGCAACCTGTATCGCGCGTAGTCGCCACAGGCCCGCTTCATGCGTTGAGTGTGTTCAACACAGGCGACCCTGAGCTCGCCGCGGTGCATGACCGATTTCCGTTCATGCACTGACGTGTTCAGGACACCTCGAGGTCAACATGCCTGCGACCATCCTCGTTGTCGATGACGATCCGACCATCCGCACCCTGATCACGCGGGTGCTGACCCGTGTGGGTTACCGGGTGCAGGAAGCCGAGGACGGGGTCTCAGCCCTGGACCAGATCGCGATGGTGCGACCGGCGCTCGTTCTGACCGACCTGATGATGCCGCGCATGAAGGGCGACGCGCTCATCACCCAGGTGATGCAGGACCCGGACCCCATCCCCTGCATCCTCATGAGTGCCTATCACACCGACGTCACGCTGCTGACGGTGCCGTTTCTCTCCAAACCCTTTGCCATTACGGACCTGGAGCAGTTGGTCGCGGCCGCACTGCCCCCGTCGGCAGCCCAAACCCGGACACCCTGAGCGGCTCAGGCCACAAGGGGCTGCGGCAGCAACTGGTGCACCAGGGCCAGGAGGGACATGAGTCCGAAGGGCTTGGCCAGAAATGCGATGGACCCCGGGTCCAGTCCAGCGGGCACGACCTCCGGTCGCTTCAGCAC
>JAESGR010000514.1_pt1 | contig 25012 bp, 21 predicted proteins | sample 9269771 | NCBI WGS metagenome assembly JAESGR01 (sample SAMN15739572, study PRJNA653492) | algae metagenome | isolation source: Chroococcus sp. CMT-3BRIN-NPC107 and co-occurring heterotrophs from well... | place: USA: Clark Mountains Wilderness, California | collected 2010-04-18 | reverse complement strand
CCACGTTCTTCGGCCCGAGCTGCAGACGGGCCGAACGGCCCGGGTGGAACCACTCTGAGGCGTTCCCCTGGGCGATCTGCAGCGGCGGGGCGCCGGCCTCGTCGAGCAGCTTCGTCAGGTCGGCCTTGAGGGCGAACAGCGGATCCTCGGCCGGGCCGGCCCAGTGCTTGGGCGGGTTGGGCGCGAGCAGGGCGGCGACCGCGGTCGACTGGTCGGCCGGCTGGTCGCCCCGGTAGATCGGCCCCACCTCGAACAGCGCCGCGTCGGGATAGCCGCGCCGGGCGTTGCGGCCCACAGCCTCGATCAGGTTCGCCAGGATCGACGGGCGCATGCAGTCGAGGTCAGAGGCGATCGGGTTGGTGATCACCAGCTCGGGTGCGCCGCCGCCGAACAGCGTCGCCCACTCCCGGCGCATGAAGCTCCAGGTGATGGTCTCGGCATAGCCCAGCGCCGCCATCGCCCGGCGCGCGGCGCGGATGCGGGCCTGGCGCGCGGTGAGCGCGCCGCCGATGGGCGGGGAAACTTCGGGCAGCGGCTCCACCGGCAAGGCGGCGAAGCCCTCGATGCGCGCGACCTCCTCGACGAGATCGGCCTTTCCTTCGACGTCACGGCGCCAGGACGGCGGGGTGACCTCGCTACCGGCGACCTTGAAGCCGAGCTTGGTGAGGATCTCGTCGACCCGGGCGGGCGGCACGTCGAGGCCGGAGAGCTTCTTCACGTACGCGCGGTCGAAGGTGATCGGCCCCGGCGCGGCCGGCGCCTCGCCGGCCACCACCACCTCGGACGGCTCGCCGCCGCAAAGCTCGAGCACCAGCCTGGTCGCCAGCTCCAGGGCCGGCAGGGTCGAGTGCGGGTCGATGCCGCGGGCGAAGCGGTACTGGGCGTCGGAATTGATGCCGAGGGACCGGCCGGTCTGCGCCGTGCGGATCGGGTCGAACCAGGCGCTCTCGATGAAGACGTCGGTGGTCGCCTCCGAGACGCCGGTGGACTCCCCGCCCATGACGCCGCCCAGGCCCACCGGGCCGGAGGCGTCGGCGATCACGCAGACGTCCGGGGTGACGGCGTAGGTCTTGCCGTCCAGCGCCTCGACGCTCTCGCCCTCGCGGCCGAGGCGGGCCTCGAGGAAGCCGCCGGTCAGCTTGGCCGCATCGTAGACGTGCAGGGGCTTGGCCCGGTCGAAGGAGATCAGGTTGGTGATGTCCACCAGCGCGCTGATGGGCCTCAGGCCGATGCTGGTCAGCCGCTGCTGCAGCCAGGCCGGCGAGGGCCCGTTCTTAACACCCTTGATGAGCCGCCCGGCGAAGACCGGGCAGGCGCCCGACCCGTCCACCTTCACCTGGATCGGCGAGGCGAACGTGCCGGGGATCGGCTCGACCGGCTGGTCTTTAAAAGTCCCGACGCCCGCCGCGGCGAGGTCGCGGGCGATGCCCTGAACGCCCAGCCAGTCGGGCCGATTGGGCGTGACCTCAAAGTCGATCACCGCCTCCAGGCCGAGCGCCTGGGCAGCCGGCGCGCCGACCGCCAAGTCGTCCGGCAGCTCCATGATGCCGTTGGACTCTTCGGCGACCTCCAGTTCGGCCGCCGAGCAGAGCATGCCGTTGGAGACGACGCCGCGGACGGGGCGCGCCTCCAAGGTGACGCCCGAGCCGGGCACATAGGCGCCCAGCGGGGCGTAGATAGTCGTCAGCCCCGGCCGGGCGTTCGGCGCGCCGCAGACGATCTCCTTGCGGCCGTCCTTGGTGTCCACCTGGCAGACGCGCAGGCGGTCGGCGTTGGGGTGCTGCACGGCCTCGACGATCTTGGCCACGGAGAACTGGGCGAGCTTGGAGGCCGGATCCTCCACGTGCTCGACCTCCAGGCCGGCCATGGTCATCGCCTCGACCACCTCGGCGGCCGTGGCGTTGGTCTCCAGGTGATCCTGGAGCCAGGAGAGGGTGAACTTCATCGTTGTCTCTCCGTCAGCTCAGGCCGGTGGCGGGGCTCGGGGCCGCAAAGGCCGAGAAGCCGTAGTGGGCGAGCCAGCGGACGTCCGAGGCGAACATGTCGCGCAGGTCCGGCATGCCGTACTTGAGCGCTCCCAGGCGGTCGACGCCGAGGCCGAAGGCGAAGCCCTGCCATTCGTCCGGCTCCAGGCCGCAGTTCCGCAGCACGTTGGGGTGCACCATCCCGCAGCCCAGGATCTCCAGCCAGTCGGTGCCCTGGCCGATCTTGATCTCCGCGCCCGAGCGGTCGCAGCGCACGTCCATCTCCGCCGAGGGCTCGGTGAAGGGGAAGTGGTGCGGGCGGAAGCGGGTCTCGACCACAGGCGTCTCGAAGTAGCGCGCGATGAAGGTGTCGAGCGTCCACTTCAGGTGCCCCATGTGGATGTTGCGGTCGATCACCAGGCCTTCCAGCTGGTGGAACATCGGGGTGTGGGTCTGGTCCGAGTCCTTGCGGAAGGTGCGGCCCGGCACGATCACGCGGATCGGCGGCTCCTGGCCCACGGCGATCCAGGAAGGCAGCTTTTCGTTGGTCTTCTGCATCACCCGCACCTGCACCGGGCTGGTGTGCGTGCGCAGGACTTTGCGTTGGCCGTCCGGGCCCTCGGGCAGGAAGAAGGTGTCGTGCATCTCCCGCGCCGGGTGCTTGGGCGGGAAGTTCAGGGCGGTGAAGTTGTGGAAATCGTCCTCGATGTCCGGCCCCTCGGCCAGCGCGAAGCCCATGTCGGCGAAGATGGCGATCATCTCGTCCATCACCTGCATGGTGGGGTGGACGCTGCCCTTGCGCCGCGGCGGGGCGGGCAGGGTCAGGTCGACGCGCTCGGAGGCCAAGCGCGCGTCGAGCTCGGCGGCCTCAAGGGCGGTCTTGCGCTCGGCGATCTTCGCGGCGACGCGATCTCTCAGGCCGTTGATCTTCGGCCCCTGCTCGCGGCGCTCGTCGGGGCTCATCTTGCCGAGCGTCTTGAGGAGCTCGGAGATCGCCCCGGACTTGCCGAGCGCCTCGACGCGCACGGCTTCCAGGGCGGCGGCGTCGGACGCGGCGTCGATGCGGGCCGAGAGGTCGGCTTCCAGTTGGATAAGGTCGGTCATGGGTTGGCTCGTTTAGCGGAAAGCGGGCCATGAAAAAGCCCTCCGACGCGCCGCCGGAGGGCCCTTTCAAAACCGGGGGGAGCCTTGGCGACTCCCACGATCTCTTAGGCCAGCGCGGCGCGCACCTTGTCGGCGATGGCCTTGAAGCCGGCTGGGTCGTTGCCCGCGATGTCCGCGAGGACCTTGCGGTCCATTTCGATCCCGGCCAGGTCAAGGCCGTGGATAAATCGGGCGTAGGTCAGGCCCTCGAGACGGGCCGCGGCGTTGATCCGCTGGATCCAGAGCGAGCGGAAGTTCCGCTTGCGGACCTTGCGGTCGCGATAGGCGTACTGGCCGGCCCGATCCACCGCGGCCTTGGCGGCGCGGATGGTGTTCTTGCGGCGGCCGTAGAAGCCCTTGGCTTGCTCCAGGACCTTCTTGTGCTTGGCGTGGGCGACGACGCCCCTTTTGACACGTGCCATCTGTGATCAGCTCCGCTCTTAAAGGCCGTACGGCAGGTAGGTCTTGATGATCTTGGCGTCGGCCTCGCTCATCACCTTGGTGCCGCGTTGCTGGCGGATGTACTTGCCGTTGTGGCTGATCAGCCGGTGGCGCTTGCCCGCGACGCCGGCCTTCAGCTTGCCGGTCGCAGTCAGTTTGAAGCGCTTCTTGGCGCCTGACTTCGTCTTCAGTTTCGGCATTTCTCTGCGGAGCCGAAGCCCCGTCCTCTGGCGTATTGATGAGGCGCCCTGGCATGCCTTTGGCCAGGCGGCTCCGAAGGGGCGGGCTCTTACGTGAGCTGAGCCGAAAATGCAAGCTCAGGGCACAACTTGCGACGCCTGCTCTTCCTGGGTCTTGGCCCGTCGCGCCGCCTCGACCGCCAGCAGGATCGCCGGGGCGACCACCACCGCGCCCAGCCAGAACGGACCGTTGATCGACACGCCCGCGAAGGCCAGACCCGCGCAGAACGGGCCGACGACCCTGGCCAGCGCCCCCATGGCGTTGTTGATGCCCAGGATCGCGCCCTGCCGCGACGGATCGGCGGTGCGCGAGATCAGCGCCGAGACGTTAGGCCAGGCCACCGACTGGCCGATCGCCATGAGCGTCATCAGGGCGATGGTCATCGGACCGCCTATGGAGAACGGCTGCAGCACGGCGCAGACGCAGGTCATCCCCATGCCGACCGCGAGCATGCGCCCGGCGCCGTAACGCTCGGAAAGCCGGCCTGTGACGAACATCTGGGTTACGGCCGCGCCGATGCCGACGAAGAAGAAGCAGACGCCGATGTCGCGCGGGCCCCAGTCGAACCTGGCCTGGGCCCACAAACCGAAGGTCGACTCGATACCGGTGAAAGCGAAGCCAACCAGGAAGGTCAGCAGCATCAGCCGGGAGATCACCGGGCTGCCGATCGCCGCGCCCAGCGCGCCCCAACGGCTGGGCCGGTCGCTGAGCATCTCGCGCTCGCGGCTCTCGCGGATGAACAGCATGATGGAGATGACCGACAGCGCCGCCAGCCCGGATGCCAGGAACAGCGGGATCCGGAACCCGGCCGGACCGCTCTCGGGGTGGGCGAAGATGCCGCCGACCATCGGACCGAAAATCAGCCCGACATTCCAGGCCGCACCCATCCAGGCCAGCTTGCCCGCCCGCTTCTCCGGTTCGGTGACGTCGGCGATGTAGCCCTGCACCACCGCCCCGTTGCCGGCGGCCAGGCCCCCCACGAAGCGGATGGCGATGGCCGCCCAGACGTTGGGGGCGAAGGCCAGGAAGAAGTAGCAGAGGCAGTTGGCGCCGATCGTCGAGATCAGCAGCGGCTTGCGCCCGAAGCGGTCGGAGAGGCGGCCCCAGAAAGGTTCGCCGAAGAACGACCCCGCCGAGTAGGCCGAGAACACCAGGGCGATCTGCCAGGCCTCGGCCTCGAAGCTCTTCGCATAGAAGGGCAGCAGCGGGACGATGATCCCGAAGCCCAGCATGTTGATGAAGATGACGGCGATCAGCGACGGCGCCGCCATGGCCGACGCGGTCGCCCTCGGCTGCGCGGCGTCGGACATGTGATCGCTGTTAAGTGAGGCCGCGGGCGGCGGCAAGGTGGTTCGTCGAGCGATGTTGGATCGCGCCTTCCCTCCCCTTCATGGGGAGGCGCGAGTCGGCGAAGCCGCCCGGGTGGGGGGAGTTGGCCAACGCGCAGTGAGCCGGACGATCAGCGCCATCTCGGTGCGAGACCTCCCCACCCGTCCCGGCGCTGCGCGCCGGTCCACCCTCCCCATGAAGGGGAGGGAAGATGTCACCACGCCTCAGCGACCGGTCCGCCGCCGAGCACTTCGGTCAGCCGCCGCCGCGTGGCGGGGCTCAGATCGTCCGGCAGGACCGCCGGGTCGCAGCGGACGATCTCGACGATCTCGGCGCTGGCCGACGTCGCCAGAACGGCGCCGCGGACGACGAACAGGTGGATGGTGTCGCGCTTGCCTTCGCGCTCGGAGCGGTAGGCGGCGAAGGGCGTGATCGAGCTCCACGCGGTGACGCCGATCTCCTCTGCGAGTTCACGCAACAGCGCCGCCTCCGGCGCCTCGCCGCGCTTCACCCCGCCGCCGGAGAGGTAGAGGCCCCTCTCGTAGCCGTGGCGGACGAGGACGAGGCGGCCGTCCTCGTCGAACACCACCGCGCGGGCGCCCGTGGTCTGCGGGCGGGCGATGCGCCACCAGGCTTTGCGGACGGAATGGAGGAGGGGCAGGGCGCGGGCGAGGAGGCGCCGCGCGGCGGGGCTCACCGGCCGGCGGCCGCCTGCTGCTTGGCGAGCTCGGCGCGGAAGCCGGCCTCGGCCTTCGCCAGATAGGCGCGGCAGCCGTCCGGGTCGACGAACGGGCTCGGCTTGCCGGGGGCTGCGGCCGCCCGTTTGTCGCGCATGCGCCAGAAGCCGCCATGCGAGCCCAGGAAGACGTCGCAGGGCAGGGCCTTCAGCGTCGCGTAGGTCTTCTCGAAGTCGGCGGCGATGGCCGGGTAGGCGGCGTTGTTCACCAGCTTCGCGCCTGGGAGGATGGTCAGTGAGCAGAGCACCAGCGCCTGGCGCACTTGGCCGTCCACCTTCAGCGGGAAGGTCCAGGTGGTGCAGCCCTTGGTGTGGCCGGCGGTGACGTGCGCGGTGAGGCTGTAGGGGCCGAGGCTGACCCGCTGCCCATCTCTGAGGATCCGGTCGACCTTGGCCGGCGGAAACGGCGCCCGGTCGCCGAGGTAGTAGTCGCCCTTGCCGCCCGCCTCGATCAGCGGCGCGTCCTGAGCGCTCGCGTAGAGCGGGGCGCCGGTGGCCGCTTTGAGCTGGGCCAGGCCGCCGGCGTGGTCCAGGTGGGCGTGGCTGTTGACGAGGATCTTCACCTGCTTCGGATCGAAGCCGAGCTTTCGGATGCTCGCCAGGATCTTCGGCGCAGTGGTTTCGTAGCCGCCGTCGAGCAGGATGAAGCCGTTCTTGGCGTCGCCGATCAGGTACGCGGCGATGTCCGAGGCCCCGACGTAGTAAAGCCCCTCGCCGATGGCGAAGGGCTCCACAGGATCGTCCCCATTATGGGCCGGCTGGGCCGGGGCGGCGGTCGCAACAGCCGCCGCCAGGGCGGCGCCCGTCAGGCTCGCGATCCAGCTCCGCTTCAACGCGGGGCCAGGATCATGATCATCTGGCGCCCCTCCATGCGGGGCTCGTACTCGACCTTGGCCACCGGTTCGAAGTCGGCCTTCACCTGCTGGAGCAGCTTCATGCCAAGTTCCGGGTGAGCCAGTTCGCGGCCTCGGAAGCGCAGGGTCACCTTCACCTTGTCGCCTTCCTCGAAGAAGCGGTGCATCGAGCGCGCTTTGACCTCGTAGTCGTGCGTGTCGATGTTCGGGCGGAGCTTGATCTCTTTGATCTCCACCACCTTCTGCCGCTTGCGCGCCTCGTTCTTCTTCTTCTGTTCCTGGAACTTGAACTTGCCGTAGTCCAGGATCTTGCAGACGGGCGGATCCGCGTTGGGGACGATCTCGACCAAGTCGAGGCCGGCTTCCTGCGCCGCTTCGATGGCGGCGGAGGTGGGCATCACCCCCTGTTTCTCGCCGTTCTGATCGATCAGCAGAACGCGCGGGACGCGGATGTCTTCGTTCATGCGCGGACCGTCTTTGACGGGCGGCGCTTGCATGGGGCGGCGAATAGGCGGTGCTCCTTGGCTGTTTCAACGAGATGAACGCAGGGCCGCGCGAAGCGGTCCAGCCTTACGTTCAGTATATGACCAACGGACTGTTGTTCTTCAAGCGCGGTTAAGGGCCGGTTGAGGCGTCATGTTATCGACCGCTGACAGCACCGCCGAGGCCGGCAGGTCCGTCAGGTCGGCGGCCTGAAGCACCGCCACATGGCCGCGCGGCGCCGACAGCGCCGGGTCGGAAGACTTCGAAAACAACACGATGGTCGGCGCGCCGGCCGCCGCCGCCAGGTGCAGAGGGCCGGTGTCGTTGCCGACCACCACCGCCGCCCGGGCGCCCAGGGCGGCGATGCGCGCGAAGTCGGTGCGGCCGGTGAGGTCGCGGGTTTGCGGCAGGATCCGCTGGATCTTGTGGGCCAGCTCGCCCTCCTGCGGCCCGCCGATGATCACGATGTCGTAGCCACGGTCGTACAGGGCGCGGGCGAGTTCGCCGTAACGCTCGGCCGGCCAGCGCTTCTCCAGCCGGTGGGCCGATCCGCCGGGGATCAACAGCACCGTGGGGCGCTGCACGCCCGGGCCGGGCCGGGGCGCCGGCGCCTTGTCGACGATCCACGACAGGTCCGGGGGCGGGGCGCTCATCGGCTCGGTGGGCGCGTCGGGCCAGATGCCCGCATGCTTCAGCTGGTCGGCCTGGCGCTCCAGCGTGTGCATGTGGTCGCGTCGGGGATTGCGGTGCGGGTGCGAGCAGCCCCAGGCGATCCCCGACCACTCCGGCGGAAACGGCAGGAAGCCGTAGAACATCAGGCTCGAGCGGGACGAGGTCTGCAGGTCGTAGACCCGGTCGTACTTCGCCGCCCGCAGGCGGAAGACCAGCCCCAGCCACGCGCCGGGCCCCTGCGGGCGTCCGCCGGCGTCCACCGCGTCCACATATGGACTGGCCTTGGCCAGGCCCTCGAAGGGCTCGGTGGTGAGCAGGGTGATGTGGGCCTCGGGGTGCGCCTCGCGGATCTTCCGCATGGCCGCCAGCGCGAGGACGAAGTCGCCCAGGGCCGAGAGCTTGATGACCAGGATCTTCTTCGGTTCGCCCGCCATCAGCCGCGCGCCTCCAGCACCCGAGCGTAGGCGGAAAGGTAGGCCGCGCACATGGCGTCCACCGAGTAGAGCCGCGTCGCCCGGTTCGCCGCCGCCTGGCCCATGGCGGCGCGCTTGGAGGGGCTGAGGTCGAGCGCGTGGCCGAGGCACTGGGCCCAGGCTTCCGCATCGCCCGGCGGGATCAGCCAGCCGGTTTCGCCGGGCACGATGGTCTCGGTCATCCCGCCGAGGTCGGAGGCCAGCACCGGCTTGCCCATCGCCTGCGGCTCCACCGCGGTGCGGCCGAAGGACTCCGGGATGGTGGAGGGCAGGATGGCGAGATCGCAGAGCAGGTAGGCGGCCGGCATGTCGTCGCAGTGGCCGACCAGCCGCACCACGTCCTGCAGCCCCGCGGCGGCGATGGCGCTCTGCAGCTCCTCCCGGTAGCCGGTGCGGCCCTGGTCGTCGCCGGCGAAGAAGATCACGAAGTCGCGCCGCCCCGCGTCCTTGAGCTTGGCCGCCGCCTCGATGAGTGTCAGGTGGCCCTTGATGCGCGTCAGCCGGGCGGCCAGCAGGATTCGCGTGCGGCCGTCGTTCGGCGCGATGTTCCAGGCGGTCCGCAAGGCGTCCAGCCGGTCCGGCGTCACCCAGCTGGGGGAGAAGCGCGACAGGTCCACGCCCCTGGGGATGCTCACCACCCGCGACGGGTCGATCCCGTGCTCGGCCAGGATATGGTCGCGGGTGAAGTTGGAGTTGGCGATCACCAGGTCGCCGCGGGTCATCACTGCGTTGTACCAGCGCTTGAGCCGGGTCTTGGCGTGGTAGACGCCGTGGTAGGTGGCGACGAACGGGGTGCGGGTCGACTGCGCCGCCCACAGCGCCGAGAAGGCGGGCGCGCGGCTGCGGGCGTGGACCACGCTGACCTTCTCGCGCCGGATGATGTCCACCAGCCGGGCGGCGTTGCCCAGCATGACCAGCGGGTTCTTCGACTGCACCGGCATCTGCGCCATGCGCGCGCCGTCGCTCTCCAGCCTGGCCGCCATCCGGCCGCCGCGGGTGGCCACCAGCGCCTTGCCGCCCGCCCGGACCACGGCCTGGGCGACGTCGATTGTCGTCTGCTCGGCCCCGCCGGTCTCGAGCTCCGGCACGACCTGCAACAGGGTGAAGTCCGGCGGAAGAGTCACCGGCCCTCGTTTAACGGCTGGCTCGGTTTGGTAAAGGCGGCTTAGGACCGCGGGCGAAGGAGTGGTGTGGATGAACGAAGCGGCGGGCGTTCTGAAGCGGCCGGACGGCGAGATGCTGGCCTGGCGGCGCGTGGGGGGCGAGGGGCCGACCATCGTCTGGCTGGGCGGCTACCGGTCCGACATGGCGGGGATGAAGGCGCAGGCGCTGGCGGACTGGGCGGCGCAGAGCGGGCGGGCCTTCCTGCGCTTCGACTATTTCGGCCACGGGGAGTCCTCCGGCGCCTTCGAGGCGGGGACCATCACCCGCTGGCGCGAGGACGCCCTGGCGGTGATGGACGAACTGACGGACGGGCCGCTGGTGCTGGTCGGCTCGTCCATGGGCGGCTGGATCGCCTGCCTGGCGGCCATGGCCTGGCCCGAGCGGGTGCGGGCGATGGTGCTGATCGCGCCCGCGCCGGACTTCACTGAGAAGCTGATCGGCCCCTCCCTCGACGAGGCCGCCCGCGCCGACATCGCCGAGACCGGCGTCTGGTACCGCCCCTCGCCCTACGGCGACCCGGACCCGATCACCCGCGAGCTGATGGAGGACGGCGCGCGCTGGTCGATCCTGCCGGGGCCGGTGAACATCGAATCGCCCGTGCGGATTCTCCAGGGCGGCGCCGACGACGCCGTACCCTGGCCCCATGCACTGGAACTGGCGAACGCGATGAAGAGCGAGGACGTGGTCTTCACCCTGATCAAGGACGGCGATCACCGGCTCTCCCGGCCAGCGGACATCGCCCGGCTGATCCAGGCGCTGGAGGAGCTTCTGACCTCTCCCCCCCGCCGAGCGGGGGGAGAGGTCTAAGATTCCGCCGCGAAGATAGCCCTCAACCCCTCCCGGTACGTCGGATAGGCCGGTCGCCAGCCGAGCTCGGCCTTGGCTCTGGCGTTCGAGACGCGCTTGCTCTCGGCGTAGAAGCGGCGGCCGGGGCCGGAGATCTCGGCTTCGGTGAGGGGGATCTCGGGCGGTGGTTCCATCCCCAGCAACTCGGCGGCGTAGGCGATGACGTCGCTGTTGGGGGCCGGCTCGTCGTCGCAAAGGTTGTAGACGCCCCCGGCCCTGGGGCGGGCGATCGAGGCGGCCAGGCCCGCGGCCAGGTCGTCCACGTGGATGCGCGAGAACACCTGGCCCGGCGCGGCGATCCGGCGGGCCCGCCCCTGCCGCAGCCGGTCGAAGACCGAGCGGCCATGCCCGTAGATCCCTGGCAGGCGGAATATGGTCAGCGTCAGGCCCATGCCGCGCGCCACGTCCAGCCAGTCGCGCTCGGCGCCGACCCGGCGGGCGCCCTCCAGCGAGGCGGCGGCCAAGCGGCTCTCCTCGAACACCCAGCCGCCCCCGCGGTCGCCGTAGACCCCGGTGGTGGAGAGGTAGCCGACCCAGTCGGGGAAGGCGCCGCTGCGGGCGATCGCCCGCGGCAGCACCGGCAGCGAGGGGCAGCCCTCGGAAGTGGGCGGGGCGGTGATGAGCACCGCGTTGGCTTCCCCGGCGGCCCGCGTCATGGCGGCCGGATCGTCCAGCGCGACGGGCTCGACCCCCTCCGCCGCGAGTTCGTCGGCGCCGTTTTGCGAGCGCGCGGTGGCCGCGATGCTCCAGCCGTCGGGGCGCAGGCGCCGGGCGAGCGCGCGGGCCGAATAGCCGTAGCCGAAGACGAAGAGCTTCAGGGCCTACTCCGCCGCCACGGCCTTGGGCGCGACGCTGGCGGCGGCCGCGCGCTCGGCGTTCCAGTGGGAGACGCAGGGGATCTTGGCCAGGTCCGCCCGGTCCGCATAGCGGCGGGCGATCTCCGTCGCCTCCAGCAGCAGCCCCTTCTCCAGGGTGATGGGATCTAGGCCCAGCGCCAGCAGCCGGCGGTTCTCGACCATCAGATCGTTCTCCTCGGCCTCCTGGCGCGGGTTGGGCAGGTGGGCCACCTGAGCGCCGGTGAGGCCCGCCACCAGGGCGGCGAGTTCGCGCACCCGCCAGCATTCGGTCATCTGGTTCATCACCCGCACCCGCTCGCCCCGGGCCGGCGGGCTCGCCAGCGCCAGCTCCACGCACCTGACGGTGTCCTGGATGTTGATGAAGGCCCGGGTCTGCCCGCCGGCCCCGTGCACCGTCAGCGGATAGCCGAGCGCGGCCTGCATCAGGAACCGGTTCAGCACCGTCCCGTAGTCGCCGTCGTAGTCGAAGCGGTTGATCAGCCGCTCGTCGAGCCGGGTCTCCGCCGTCTGGGTGCCCCAGACGATGCCCTGGTGCAGGTCGGTGATCCGCAGCCTGTCGTTCTTGGCGTAGAACTGGAAGAGCAGGGCGTCCTGGGTCTTGGTCAGGTGGTAGATGGAGCCGGGATTGGCCGGATAGAGGATCTCGGTCTCGGTCCAGCCCTTCGGCGTCTCCACCTTCACCGTCAAGTAGCCCTCCGGGATCGGCATGCCGGCGGTGCCGTAGCCGTAGACGCCCATGGTGCCCAGGTGGGCCAAGTGGATGTCGAGGCCGCTGTCGACGATGGCCGCCAACACGTCGTTGGTGGCGTTGAGGTTGTTGTCGACGGTGTAGCGCTTGTGGGCCGCCGACTTCATCGAATAGGGCGCGGCGCGCTGCTCGGCGAAGTGGACGACGGCGTCGGGCCGAAAGCTCCGCAACAGATCCACCAGCGCCTCGTAGCTCTTGCCCAGGGTGATGTCATGATGGGCGATCTGGCGTCCGGTGAGCTCGCGCCAGGCGGCGAGGCGCTCGGGCAGCGGGCGGATCGGGGTCAGCGACTGGACGCCGAGCTCCTCGTCGATGCGCCGGCGCGATAGGTTGTCGACGATCGCGACGTCCCAGCCGCGCGCCGACAGGTGGAGCGCCGTGGGCCACCCGCAAAAGCCGTCGCCGCCCAGAACCAGTACGCGCATGCAAGCTCCCGCAACTTGAGGCGATAGCGAAACGGCTAGCGCAGCCTGCGGCGGTGCGGAAGCCGCTAAGTCGACGGAGGCGGCGATCGTCCTTAGAACAGGCGGCCGCTGGAGGAGCCCAATGACCATCATCGTCACCGGAGTCGCCGGGTTCATCGGGATGCACGTCGCCGAGCGGCTGCTGGCGCGCGGTGAACAGGTGGTCGGGGTGGACGTCTTCAACGACTACTACGACCCGGCGCTGAAGGACGCCCGCGCCGCCCGGCTGGCGGCGCACGCGGGCTTCCGCATGGTCCGAATGGATGTCGCCGACGCCGAGGCCTTCGCCGCCCTGGTGCGCGAGACCGGCGCCAAGCGGATCGTCCACCTCGCGGCGCAGGCGGGCGTCCGCTACTCGCTCGACAATCCCTTCGCCTACGAGCGGGCCAACCTGGCCGGCCACCTTTCGGTGCTGGAGGCCGCCCGGCACGCGGAGGGCTTCGAGCACCTGGTCTACGCCTCCTCCTCCAGCGTCTACGGCGACCGGCCGGGGGCGGGGGAGGGCTTCACCGAGGACGATGCGGCGGCCGAGCCGGTGTCGCTCTACGCGGCCACCAAGCGGGCCGGGGAGCTGATGAGCTTCTCTTACGCCAAGCTCTACGGCCTGTCGCAGACGGGACTTCGGTTCTTCACCGTGTACGGCCCCTGGGGTCGGCCGGACATGGCCTACTTCTCCTTCACCCGGAAGATTCTCGCCGGCGAGCCGATCGAGGTCTACGGCGAGGGGAAGATGGCCCGCGACTTCACCTATGTGGACGACATCGTCGATGGCATCGTCAGCGCGCTGGACCGGCCCCCGGAGCGGGGCGTCAACCGCATCCTCAACATCGGCGACTCCCGTCCCGTCGGGCTGATGGACATGATCGCGACGCTGGAGGGCGCGCTTGGCCGCAAGGCTGAGAAGATCTTCCGCCCGATGCAGCCGGGCGACGTGACGACCACCTACGCCGACGTCTCGAAGCTGACCGCGCTCACCGGCTACTCGCCCAAGGTGCCGATCGAGCAGGGCCTGCCCCGGTTCGTCGAGTGGTACCGGGGGTTCTACGGCGCTTAGGCGCGGGGCCAACAACCCTCGTCATCCCGGACCGCCTGCAAGGCCGATCCCGGACCCAGAGGCGGCGCTCGGGGCCTCTGGGTCTCGGCTCTCTGGTCCGCTGACGCGGGCCTGCGGCCGCGATAACGGTTGCTAAAGCAATTCCTCGATCGCCTTGCGCGCCGCCTCGGCCATGCGCGGGTTGCGCAGGGCGAAGGCGATGTTCGCGCGGAGCAGGCCAATAGGGTCGCCGCAGTCGTAGGTGGTCCCGTCGTACTCGAGGGCGTGGAAGTCCTGCTGCGCCATCAGCCGGACCATGGCGTCGGTCAGCTGGATCTCGCCCCCGGCGCCCTTCTCCTGATCGGCGAGCAGCTGGAAGATCTGCGGCTGCAGGATGTAGCGGCCGGAGATGAACAGGTTCGACGGCTCGGTGCCGGGGGCGGGTTTCTCGACCATGCCGGTCATCTTGTTCAGCCGCCCGGCGCGGCCCTCCAGCGCCACGATGCCGTATTTGTGGGCCTCGCCCTCGGGGGCGGGCTCGACGACGATGATGTTGCCGCCGACCTGCTGGTGGGCGGCCACGGCCTGGGCCAGGGCCGCCGGCTCGGCGGCCATCAGCATGTCGGGCAGCATGACGGCGAACGGCTCGTCGCCGACCAGGTCGCGGGCGCACCAGACCGCGTGGCCCAGGCCCAGCGGGGCCATCTGGCGCACGAAGCTCATCTCTCCGGGGCGGGGCAGGTCCTTGCGCACCTCGGCCAGGATGTCGGTCTTGCCCTTGGCTTCGAGCTGGGTCTCCAGCTCCGGGTTGTGGTCGAAATACTCCTCGATGGCCCCCTGGCCGCGGCCAACCACAAAGATCAGGTGCTCGATCCCGGCCGTGCGGGCCTCGGCCACGATGTAGGACAGGATCGGCCGGTCGAACACGTTCAGCAGGTTCTTCGGCGTCGCCTTGGCCGCGGGCAGGATGCGCGTCCCCAGACCCGCTACCGGCAGGACAGCCTTCCGAACCTTCTTAGTCATCCGCGTCTCCGCTTGATTAGCCCCGCGGTCAAAGCCCCGCTTGGCCCGGTTCGTCAACCGGCGGCAGGCTCAGGCGCTCAGGACATTTCAGGTGCGCCCCAGCGGCGCACCGTGCAGGTAACGCCGGAGCCATGGCCACGCTCCCGACCTCTGTTACGGAAAAGTGTGATCACGAAATCGGGAACAGCGGCGGGTGCGCCCAGGTTGGGCCCACGTCGGGGGATCCTCAGGGGAGACTGATCCGAATGAACCTACGCATCCTCACTCAGGTCGCGGCCGCAGCGGCCGTGGCCGCTTCGCTTTCGGCTTGCGGCAACAACCAGGCCGAAGAAGGCACGGCCTCGGACACCTCGGCGACGACGGCCGCGCCCGCCGACACCATGGCCACGACGCCGCCGGCGGCTGATCCGATGGCGACCACGCCACCGGCCACCACCATGCCCACTGACCCCAACGCGACGACGCCTCCGGCCGATGGCACGGGCGCGACGGGCACGACCGGTGGAGCCGCTGGCGGCGCCGCCGGGACGACGGGCGGCGCGGCCGGCGGGACGACCGGCGGTACGACCACTCCGTAATCTGGAACTCGGCGGCGGCCCTTTGCGGGCCGCCGCTATTCCACCGTGACGGATTTGGCCAGGTTGCGCGGCTGATCGACGTCCGCGCCCTTCTGCACGGCCACGTGGTAGGCCAGCAGCTGGATCGGGGCGGCGAAGACCAGCGGCGCGACCAGCGGATCGGCGGTCGGCGCGACGATGGTCCGCGCGCCTTTCGGCGCGTTGCGGGCGCCTTCCGCGTCGGTGATGAGGATGATCTTGCCGCCGCGCGCAGCGACCTCGCTCATGTTGGAGATGGTCTTCTCGAACAGGTGGTCGGTGGGGGCGATGACGATCACCGGCGTGCCCTGGTCGATCAGGGCGATGGGACCGTGCTTCAGCTCGCCGGCGGCGTAGCCCTCGGCGTGGATGTAGCTGATTTCCTTCAGCTTCAGAGCCGCCTCCAAGGCCAGTGGGAACATCGCCCCGCGGCCGAAGTAGAGCACGTCGGTCGCCTGGGCGAGCTCGGGCGCCAGGGCTCGCACGGCCTCCTCCACCTGGATGGAATCGGCGATCAGCCGCGGCGCTTCCATCAGGATCTTCGCCAGCCGCTTCTCCTCGGCCGCATCGATGCGGCCTCGCGCCACGGCGGCGCTGATCGCCAGCGCCGTCAGGGCCGAGACCTGCGAGGTGAAGGCCTTGGTGGAGGCGACGCCGATCTCCGGCCCGGCATGGGTCGGCCACAGCACGTCGGCCTCGCGCGCCATGGTGCTCTCGTGGACGTTCACGACCGCCGCAGTCTTCAGCCCCTGCGCCTTGCACCAGCGCAGCGCCGCCAAGGTGTCGGCCGTCTCGCCGGACTGGGAGATGGCCACCCCGAGCGTGCCCGGCGTCACCGCCGGCTCGCGGTAGCGGAACTCGGAGGCGGCCTCGACCTCGGTGGGAAGCTTCGCTAGCCGCTCGAACAGATAGCGGCCGATCTGGCCCGCATAGCCTGCGGTGCCGCAGGCGACGATCTGCAGCCGGTCGATCTGGACGAAGTCGATCCCGCCCGGCGTGCGGGTGTGGTCGGTGACCGGGTCCACGTAGGCCGAGAGGGTGTGCTGGCAGGCCTCCGGCTGGTCGTGGATCTCCTTCTCCATGAAGTGCCGGTAGTTGCCCTTCTCCATCAGCGCGACGGAGGCGGCGACGGTCTGGACGCGGCGGGCGACCGGCGCGCCGGCGGCGTTGAAGATCTGCGCGCCCTCGTGCGTCAGGGCCACGAAGTCGCCGTCGTCCAGGTAGGCGACGCGGTTGGTGAAGGGGCCCACGGCCAGGGCGTCGCTGCCCAGGTACATCTCGCCCTTGCCGTAGCCGACCACCAGCGGCGGGCCATGGCGGGCGCCAAGCATCAGGTCGTGTTCGCCAGCGATCAGCGCCACCAGCGCGTAGGCTCCGGTGAGCCGCCCCAGCGTGGCCTTCATCGCCTCCACCGGCGGCATCGTCGACAGGTGCTCGTCCAGTAGATGGGCGACCACCTCGGTGTCGGTTTCGCTGGCGAACTGACGGCCCCTGCCGGTCAGCTCGGCCTTCAGCTCGGCGAAGTTCTCGATGATGCCGTTGTGGACCAGGGTCACCCGCCCGGCGGTGTGCGGATGGGCGTTGCCTTCGGTGGGCGCGCCGTGGGTCGCCCAACGGGTGTGGCCGATGCCCACCTCGGCGTCCAGCGGATCGGCCTGCAGCACCTCCTCGAGGTTGCGCAGCTTGCCGGCCGCGCGCCGCCGCTCGATCTTTCCGCCCACGTGGCCGGCGATTCCCGCCGAGTCGTAGCCCCGGTATTCGAGACGTTTCAGGCTCTCGATGAGGCGGCCCTGGACGGGCGACTTACCCACGATGCCGATGATGCCGCACATGCGCGATGCGTCCTTTGACCTCTGGGCCTGCTAAACTAATCTCCGCCCGCGCCGCCTTTAGCATTCGCAAATACGGCGTCGATTAAATCTGGGTTTCTCATCGTTTCTCCCTGAAGGCACCGGGCATGAGCAAACGCGCCTACTTCGGCACCGACGGCATTCGCGGACAGGCGAATCGGCACCCGATGACCGCCGAGGTGGCTCTGCGCGTCGGCATGGCCGCGGGCAAGCTGTTCATGAGCGAGGACGAGCGCCGCCACCTGGTGGTGATCGGCAAGGACACCCGCCTCTCCGGCTACATGATCGAGCCGGCCCTGGTCGCCGGCTTCACCAGCGTGGGCATGGACGTGCGCCTGTTCGGGCCGCTGCCGACCCCCGCGGTGGCGATGATGACCCGCTCCCTGCGCGCCGACCTCGGGGTGATGATCAGCGCCTCGCACAACGGCTTCGAGGACAACGGCATCAAGCTGTTCGGCCCCGATGGCTACAAGCTCTCCGACGAGCGCGAGCTGGAGATCGAGGCGCGCATGGACCAGGGCCTGGAGGAGGGTCTGGCTGGTCCTCGGGGCCTCGGACGCGTCCAGCGGATCGACGATTCGCAGGCCCGCTACATCGAGATCGCCAAGGCGAGCTTCCCCCGCGGAATGAGCCTGGCGGGCCTGCGGGTGGTCATCGATTGCGCCAACGGCGCCGCCTACAAGGTCGCCCCCGAGGTCCTCTACGAACTCGGGGCCGAGGTGATCCGGGTGGGCGTCGAACCCAACGGCTTTAACATCAACGAGGAATGCGGCTCGACGCATCCCGAGGCCATGGTGGCGATGGTGCGCAAGTACCGGGCCGACCTCGGCATCGCCCTGGACGGCGACGCCGACCGGCTGGTGCTGTGCGACGAGAAGGGCGTGGTGGTCGACGGCGACCAGATCATGGCCCTCATCGCCGACCACTGGGTGAAGCGCGGGCGGCTGACCGGCGGCGGCGTGGTCGCCACCATCATGTCCAACCTGGGCCTGGAGCGGTTCCTGGCCCAGCGCGGCCTGAAGCTGGAGCGCACCCCGGTCGGCGACCGCTCGGTGATGATGCGGATGCGCGAGGGCGGCTTCAACCTGGGCGGCGAGCAGTCCGGGCACATCATCCTGTCGGACATCTGCACCACCGGCGACGGCCTGGTTGCGGCCCTGCAGGTGCTGGCGGTGCTGAAGGAGACCGGCAAGCCGATGAGCGCCCTGGCCCGCCAGTTCGAGCCGGTGCCGCAAAGGCTGGAGAACGTCCGCTTCGCCGGCGGCAAGCCTCTGGAGAGCGAACAGGTGCAGGGCGTCATCGCCCAGGCGACCCAACGGCTGAACGGCTCCGGCCGTCTCGTCGTCCGCGCTTCGGGCACCGAGCCGCTGATCCGCGTGATGGCGGAGGGCGACGACGAAAAGCTCGTCATGCAGGTCATCCGCGACGTCGTCGGCGCTGTGAAGAAGGCGGCGGCCTGACCCCGGCGCGCGTCGGTTTGTCGCGGCGCGTCATGCCTCATGTTAACCGCGCCTGAGTCCTGATCTCCCTGCGAGAGGGGGCGATGGTGGCGGGGCGAGCAAAGCATTCTCTGACGACCAAGATCGCCGCGGCCATGGCCTCCGCGGCGGTGTTCGGCGTGCTCATCGCGACCCTCGCTGGGGCGGGGCTCGTCTACATGGAGGGCCAAGCGAACGCCCTACGCATGGCGAGATCCGACGCCAACCACATCGCCTACCGGCTCAGCGAGCGGATCAACCGCGCAAGCAGTGTGGCGGCGCAGGTCCGGTCGCTTCTGGAAAAGGGCGTGGCCGCCGAGACGATCGACCGGCAGAGCGTGCTCCAGGACTTCCAAGCAATCCTGCACCGCGAGCCGTCGCTACAGGGCGTATGGCTGATCGCTGAGCCGAACGGCTTCGACGGCGAGGACCATCGCCACCGGGGTGCGTTCGGCTCCAGCGCTCAAGGTGAGTTCTACCCCTACTGGTACCGCGCGGCGGATGGGCGGCTGGTGCAGGACACGACTGGCAAGCGGGACAATGTCGCCGAGGATCGGGCCGCGCCGTTCTACACCGAGCCGGTGCGCCGCAATGGGCTGTTCGTGACGGCGCCGTACGCCTGGACCTTTGGAGAAGGCGCCGGCGAGTCCCGCAAGCTCACCTCGGTCGCGCTGCCGGTGAGGGCGAACGGACGCCTCGTCGGGGTCGCCGGCGCCGACCTGTTCCTGACCGACATCTCCGCCCAACTCGTGCGCGGCGCCTCTCCGGCCGGCGAATTCGCCCTGGTCTCCTCGAGCGGCACGGTGATCGTCGCCAGCGATCCGGAGTTGGTCCAGAAGCCCGCGGCCGAGCTGCCCCTGCCGCGGCCGGACTGGAGGGCCTCGCAGGCGCGCGGAGGCGGGGGCGTGATGAGCCGTTGGGCCGGCGTGCCCTCGATCATCGTCTCCGAAGAGGTGCGCGTCGACGGCGCCCGCGGACCCTGGACGCTGGTGGTGGCGGTGCCGACAGCGAACGCCCTGGCCGCCACCTGGAAGATGATCGCGCTGGCGCTCGCGGCCGGAGCGCTGCTCGCTGGCCTTGCGGGGGTGCTGGCGGTCCGGCTCGGGCGATCCCTGTCGCGGCCGATCTCGGAAATGGCCGCCGCCATGCGCACCATGGCCGACGGCGACCTGGATGCGCCCGCACCCGACGGCAAGGCGCATCGCGAGCTGGCGGACATGGCGCGGGCCTTGGAAATGCTGCGCAGCTGCGCGAAGGATCTCGCTGTCGCTCAGGCCAAGCGCAAGAGCGCCGAGTCGCTGGCCCGCCAGCGCGCCGCCCACCTGCGCATCGCTTCGGCCAACCTGCCGTTGCCGGAGCTCATCCCGTTCATCGCCAAGCAGGTCGCGGTCCTGACAGGCGCCCCCGGCGTGGCGGTGGACATGGTGGACGGAGACGACTTGGTCTGCACAGCCGCCGACGGCTTCCTCTGGCAGCTCCTCGGGCTGCGGCTTCCGATGGACGGCAGTCTGTCAGGCGCGGCGCTGAGGAAGCGCGGGGCGCTGATGTGCCGCGACGCCGAGGGCGACGGGCGCATCAGCCCGGAAGTTCTCCGCATGACAGGGGTCAGATCGCTCGCCGTCGCGCCGATGATCAGCGGCGAGGAGGCGCTGGGCATCCTCAAGATCGCTTCGCCGCGGCCAAACGCCTTCACCTCGCAGGATGTCGCAGCGCTGGAGCTGCTCGCCAACCTCACCGCGACCGCCATGCGCCGGGAGATGTCCCGCTCGGCCGCGGAGGCGGCGAGCCGCTCGAAGAGCGAGTTCCTGGCCAACATGAGCCACGAGATCCGCACGCCGCTGAACGGGGTGATCGGCATGGCCGACCTCCTGGGGCGCGCGGGTCTGCCGGACCGCGAGCGCGAGATGGTGGAGACCATCCGCACCTCCGGCGAGACCCTCAACCGGCTGCTGGCCGACATCCTGGATCTCGCCAAGATCGAAGCCGGCCACGTGACCATCCACGACGAGCCGTTCCACCTGGGACAGGCGCTGCGCGGAGTCGCCGACCTCTATGCGCTCAAGGCCCAGGAGAAGGGCGTCACCCTGGAGCTGGAGATCGCCGCCGAGGTGGATCGAACCGTCGTCGGCGATGTGGTCCGGGTCCGACAGGTGGTGACGAACCTGGTTTCCAACGCGGTGAAGTTCACCTCGGCCGGCTCCGTGAAGATCCGCGCGCGAGTCGACACGAGTGGCGGCCTCGCTGTCGAGGTCCGCGATACGGGCGTGGGCTTCGACGAGACGGTCCGCGATCAGATCTTCGGCCGCTTCCAACAGGCGGACGGCTCGATCACGCGCCGCTTCGGGGGCAGCGGACTGGGACTGGCGATCACCCATCAGCTGATCGCGTTGATGGGCGGGGAGATCGACTGCGAGAGCCGCCCGGGGGAGGGGGCGATGTTCCTCGTCCGCCTGCCGTTCCGGCCGGCGGGGGCGAACGAGGAGGTGCGCGGCGCGGCCCTGTCGTCGACCCCGGCTTGCGATCTGGCGATGCAGGTGCTGGTGGTCGATGACCATCCCACCAACCGCAAGGTCGTGCAGATGATACTTGCCGAGGCGGGCGCCGAGGTGATGACGGCCTCCGACGGCTGCGAAGCATTGGCCCTGGTCAGGAGCCAGGTCTTCGACCTGGTGCTCATGGACATGCAGATGCCGGTGATGGACGGACTCGTCGCCACCCGGGAGATCCGCGAGTGGGAGCAAGCGAATGGCGGCGGCCGCCTTCCCGTCCTCATGCTCACCGCCAATGCTCTGCCCGAGCACGTTCAGGCCAGCCTGGACGCCGGCGCCGACGGGCACGTCGCCAAGCCGATCACCGCGGCCGAACTCCTGGGCGCGATCTCCGGCCTCTACGGCGTCGGGGGCTCGTCAGAAGACGTAGCGGCGGCGTAGACGGCGGCGCGAGACGGCTGCCTCGGCAGGGCGCCCAGATTCTCGCCCGGAGCTTGGCCCGCCGCGGAGGCCTGCGTAACCTCGGTCGGCTCACACCGTTCAGCGACATGTGAGTCGGTGCGTCTGCGTCACGGGGGCTCTATGCGACACCTTCCTTTTCTCGCGGCGGCGCTTTGCGCCTTGCCCGCTCTGGCGCTCGCGCAGCCGGCGAAGGTCGTCCGCAACGAGGGCGATCTTCCGCAGACCCGCTTTCCGCTCGCCGAGCCTGCGAGCCGCGCCTTCGTCGGCGATGCGTTTCTCAAGGAGACGGCGCCGGCGCTGCGCGCGCAGGCCGAGCAGGTCCTGGCGACGAGTACGATCGAGAACGAGGTGATCGATCAGCGACTGCGCTCGGGCCTGGCCGCCATCGACATTCTCCAGGGGCGCCCACGCGAGGCCGAGCAGCGGGTCCTGGAGGCGCGCGCACGCGCCTCGAAGCCGCAGCACAAGGCGCTCTTCCAGCTCACCAATGAGGCCATCGCCGCCGGCCTGCAGGCGGGGCCTGAGCGCCGCTGCCCCGCGACGGCGGAGAGGATCACCGAACGTCTGCAAGGCGCCGACCCGCTCGTCGTCCGCGACGAGGTCCTGCTCCGGCTCTCGCAGGTCGAGACGGCGAGCGTGGCCTACTACGCCGGAACGCTGGTCGGGCTGGTCGACGAGGAGGTCAAGGCGCAGGGCTCCGTCGATCTCATGGACGGGATGCTGATGGCCCTGATGCGCGTGTCGGCGCTGCACGTGCCGGCCTGCAGGGCGGAGATGTCCGGCGCCTGGCGCGGCTGGGCGAGCGCACCGGCCAACCGTCCTGTCGACATCTGGGCGAATAGAGAACCCGCCGCCGCAATTTTCGCTGGCGCCAAGCCGGTGGTCGTAGCCGTGTGGGACACTGGCATGGACTACAATCTGTTCGCGGGCCGAATGGCCATCGATCCGGCGGAGCCGCTCGACGGTCGCGACAACGACGGCAATGGGATCGTCGACGACGTCCACGGCCCGACCTACGACTACTACGCTCGCCCAACGAACGATCCCATCGCGCCGCCGTCCCCGTTCCTTGCTCCGCGCCTGGCGCTCTCGATGGCGTTCGACAAGGGCCAGCTCGATCTCAACTACGGGCGAGACACGCCCGAGGCGCGCCTGTTCGCCGCCCGTGGGCGGGAGGCCTCGACACAGGAGCAGGGCGAGGACGTCGACGCCTCGATGGAGAATGGCCACCGCGGGCACGGGACTTTCGTCGCAAGCCAGATCGCTGACGGCGCGCCGTATGTGCGGCTCTACAATGTTCGTCTGCTGCCGGCCGGCTACGATCCGAAGCCGATCAAGGCGGCCGAGCCGGAGGCGGAGCGGTTCGCCGCCGCAATGGTCCCGGCCACCAGGCGAATGGCGCGCGCAGGCGTCCGCGTCGTGAACATGAGTTGGGGCTGGACGGTGGACGAAGCGGCGCGCTCCCTTCTGGAGACCGGCCTCGAGAAAGACCCAGCGACGGCGCGGGTCCGCGCGCGAGCGATGTATGACATCGAGAAAGCGCAACTGGCCGCCGCGTTCGCGGCGGCGCCGGACATCCTCTTCGTCGCGGCGGCAGGGAACAGCAACCAGTCCGACAACACGCTCGCGGCCATTCCTCAGACCGTGGACGCCCCCAACCTCTTGGTCGTGGGCGCGACGGGACAGAGCGGACAGCCGACTGCGTTCACCACCTTCGGGGCCGGCGTGGACCTCTACGCCAGGGGCGAAGGCGCCGCCGGGCGGACGCCGGGCGGAATGACGGCGAACTGGTCGGGCACCTCGATGGCTGCGCCGATGGTCTCCCGCGCCGCCGCGCCGATGCTCGCGGTCAATCCGAAGCTTACGCCAGGACAGCTCATCGAGGGGCTCACCGCCACCGCGACCTCCGGCGAAGGCGGCATGCGGTTGCTCAACGCTGCGGCGGCGGTCGAATGGGCGAAGGCGCGGCGGTGATTGTCGGCCTTAGCGCCCGCTTCTCCAGGCCGCCATGCCATCGCGCAGCTAGAGGCTTCACCGCGCCCACTCCGGGGATACGGCGGCTCGATCCGGGCGCCGAGACTGCCAATGTACGCCTTGCACCCCGCCGCGGATCCCTGCCGCTGCGACATTCCGCCCGAGTTGAGCCTCCTTAACGGTTCGTTGCCGTGACGGAGCGACATTGGGGCGCTGCCTTAGTGAACCTGTGACCTGTCTCGATGTCGAACACAGTCCTCGTCGCGGATGACGATCCGCTGCTCCGTTCGATCCTCGAGCACAAGCTGACCCTGGCCGGCTATCAGGTTTCGGCGGTGGAGGACGGCCACCAGGCGCTGGAGGCCGTTCGTATGCTGCGACCCGCCGCCATCGTGCTGGACGCCATGATGCCGGTGGTCGACGGATTCGAAGCCCTGCGCCGTCTGAAGGCCGACGAGGCGCTGAAGGACATCCCGGTGGTCATGCTGACCGCGCTGAAGCGCGAGGAGGACATCGTCGGCGCTCTGCGACTGGGTGCGGCCGACTACCTTCCCAAGCCGTTCAATCCGGACGAGCTCGTCGCGCGGCTTTCGCGGCTGGCGCCACCCCGGTCATGATCCCCACGCTGGTCATCCTGCAGGCCGTCTCGCCGGCGGCCGATCCGGCGTACGCCGCGGCGGTGGAGGCGCGCCTCGCCGGGCGGACGGCGGACGCCATCGCCGCGTTCGAGCAACTGTCGCGGGTCCGGCCCTCGGACGCCGACATATGGCTCAACCTCGGCCTCTCCTATTCGGCGGCCGGCCGGTACGCCGAGGCCGAGGGGGCCCTGGAGACGGCGCTGCGGCTCGCCCCGGAATATTCCGACGCGCAGCTGGCCTGGGCCCGCGCGGCCCTCTATCGCGGCGACCGGGTGGCGGCGGCCCAGCGTCTGGCGCCCCTTGAGGCCGCGAGGCCGGACGATCCGGAGGTCCGCCGCGTGGCGGCCCAGATCAAGTCTGCGCCGGACCAGGCGCGGCGATGGCGGCTGGACGTCAGCCACGCTGAAAGCCGCCTCACTCACGGACTTGGCGAATGGCGCGCGACCTCGCTCGCCCTTGGCCGCAGCGGGCGTGGGTGGAGCGCGAGCGGACTGATCGAGCAGACCGAACGGTTCGGCCGCGAGGACGTGTTCCTGGAAGCGACCCTCGTCCGGCGTTTGGGGCGCGGCGACGCCTTCCTCGCCCTCGGCGGCGCTGTCGACCCCGACTACCGCCCGGAAGGATCGCTGCGCGCCGGCCTCTCGACCGTCGTCGGACCAGAGGGGCCCTGGCGCGTCCGGCTCGGGGCAGACGCGGTTTTCGCGCGCTACAGCTCGGGCGACGTCCGCAGCGTTCAGCCGCACCTGGCGATCGGGCTCGGGCGCGGCGAGATTGCGCTGCGCTCCATCAACACAGTGGACGAACGCGACGAGTTCCGGGCGGGCTACAGCCTGCGCGGGACCTGGGCGGCGGGCCAGCGGCTGCTGCTTTTCGCCGGCTGGGCAGACGCGCCTGAAAGCTCCGAAGGGGTGACCGTCGAAGTGGAGGCGCTGAACGCAGGCGCCGCGATGGAAATCGGCGAGGCGACGCAGCTCCGCCTCGACTACACCCACGAGACCCGCCCTGCCTACGAGCGGGACGAGCTGGCGCTTTCCGTGACGCGGCGCTTCTGATGT
>JAESGR010000513.1_pt1 | contig 25191 bp, 28 predicted proteins | sample 9269771 | NCBI WGS metagenome assembly JAESGR01 (sample SAMN15739572, study PRJNA653492) | algae metagenome | isolation source: Chroococcus sp. CMT-3BRIN-NPC107 and co-occurring heterotrophs from well... | place: USA: Clark Mountains Wilderness, California | collected 2010-04-18 | reverse complement strand
CCGCCCGTTTCCTCCGCCAGGTCCTGCAGGTCCGGGTGCACGTAGTAGTGCGACACCATCACCGCATTGCGCTCCTTCAGCAGGCGCTTGATGCGCTCCTTCAGCTCCGTGCGCTCGTCCGGCAGTGGCTCGACAGGCACGCGGGCCCAGGCGAACCGGGTGTCGCAGGTGCTCCCGGGCAGCGGGTGCTCGTATTCGACTTCCTTGATCGGGATGACCGGGCTGCTCATCAGATGTCTTTCAGCCGCATCGAGAAGTCCGTCGCCTTGACGTCCTTCGTCAGCGTTCCCACGGAGATGCGGTCGACGCCGGTCTCCGCAAGGGTGCGCAGGCGTTCCATCGTCACGCCGCCGGAAATTTCCAGGATCGCGCGGCCGGCGGTGATGCGCACGGCTTCCCGCATGTCGTCCAGGCTCATGTCGTCCAGCAGGATCATCCTGGCGCCGGCGTCCAGCGCCTCCTGCAGCTCGGCGAGCGTCTCTACCTCGATCTGGATGAAGCTCGCCTGCGCCGCCACGCGCTGGGCCGCCTGCAGCACCGGCGCGATGCCGCCGGCGGCAGCAATGTGGTTTTCCTTGATCAGGACGGCGTCGTACAGGCCGATGCGGTGGTTGCTGCCGCCGCCGACGCGCACCGCGTACTTCTGCGCCAGGCGCAGCCCGGGCAGCGTCTTGCGCGTGTCCACGATGCGCGCGCGGGTGCCGCGCACGACATCCACATAGGTGGCCGTCTTGGTGGCGACGGCACTGAGCATCTGCAGGAAGTTCAGGGCCGTGCGCTCGGCGCTGAGCAGCGCGCGCGCCGAGCCTTCGAATTGCACCACCACCTGCCCTTTCGTGCACCGCTCGCCTTCCGGCACCAGCCACTCGAGCTGCACGCCGGGGTCCATCTGGCGCAGGGCCGCCTCGACCCACGGGGCGCCGCAGACGACCGCGTCTTCCTTGGCGACGATGCGGGCCTGGGCACGGCGGGCCGGATCGACCAAGCCGGCAGTCAGGTCGGCGTCGCCGACGTCTTCGGCAAGCGCCCGCGCCACGTCGCTGCGGGCGAGCTCGGCGACCGCGGCAGGGGAGAAATCGAAGACACGGCTCATGGGGTGAGCATAACTTCTCGCCCATTGCCCTGCTGGCGGCCCCTAATGAGTCGCCTCCCACACGGGCGCACGCGCGGCGCTGACTGCGCGCCGGCCCCTGCACCCGGACAATGGAACCCATGGAAACGAGCTATCCCACCACCGCCCCGGACCGCGCGGAGGTCGATGCGCTCAGCGGCGCCACCGTGCTGGAGTTCGGCACCGGCTGGTGCGGCTGGTGCCGCGGCGCGCAGCCGCTGATCGGGCAGGCGCTGCAGTCGCATCCGGACGTTCGCCACATCAAGGTCGAAGACGGCCCCGGCCGGCCGCTGGGCCGCAGCTTCCGGGTGAAGCTCTGGCCGACGCTGGTGTTCCTGAAGGACGGGCAGGAGGTCGCGCGCGTCGTGCGGCCGTCGACGGCCAGGGAACTGGAAGAGGCCCTGGCGCGGGCGGTCTGACGACCGGATGTTGGGGTGCGCTTCGCGCAACCCAAGCTACGAAATCCGGGCTCCTGTAGGTTGGGTTGCCGAAGGCACCCCAACGTTTTCGCTCGCCGGATCGCGCGCCATCAGGCGCGCAACGGCTTCCTGCGGTGTCGCGTGCCCATCGAGCAGGTCCACCACCGCGCTGCTGATCGGCATGTCGACCCCCAGACGCCCCGCCCTTTCGACGACCGTCCGGGCGCTGTAAACGCCTTCGGCAAGGGGGCCGAGCGACTGCACCGCCTGCTGCAGCGTCAGCCCCTGCGCCAGCAGCACGCCCACGCGCCGGTTGCGACTGAGGTCGCCCGTCGCGGTCAGCACCAGGTCGCCCAAACCCGACAGGCCCATGAAGGTTTCGCTGCGCGCACCCAGCGCCACGCCCAGGCGCGTCATCTCCGCGAGGCCGCGGGTGACCAGGGCGGCGCGGGCATTCAGTCCGAGCTGCAAGCCGTCGCACAGGCCGGTGGCGATCGCCAGCACGTTCTTCACTGCGCCGCCGACCTCCACGCCCGGCAGGTCGTCGTTGGCGTAGACGCGCAAGGCCGGGCCGTGGAAGGCGGCCACCAGCGCATCGCGCACCTCGGGCAGGTCGCTCGCCGCGACCAGGGCGGTCGGCTGCGCCTGCGCCACTTCCTGCGCGAAGCTCGGGCCGCTGAGGATGCCGGAGGACAGGCGCGGCGCCACCTCGGCGCGCACCTCGTGCCCGAGCAGGCCGAACGGCTGCGCCACGGGCGATTCGAACCCCTTGCAAAGCCAGGCGACCGGCGCCTGGACGTCCGCGAGCGCGGCGAGCATCTGCCGCAGCCCCGCCATCGGCGTGGCGACGATCACCAGCGCATGGCGCGCAGCCAGGGACGCCGGATCGCCTTGCACCGGCGACGCGACGTCGATGCCCGGTGGCAGCGCATGACCGGGAAGGTACTGCGCGTTCTCGCGGCGCGCGGCCATGTCCGCCGCCTGCGCCGCATCGCGCGCCCACAAGGTGACGCGATGGCGCGCCCCCGCGCTGATCGCCAGCGCCGTGCCCCAGGCGCCGGCCCCGAGCACGAGGATGTCCATGGAGCGCGGCCTGCTTTCCGCCTTACGCGGAGGTGATGATCCCGGAGCCCGCGGGCTGCTGCTGCGCCTGCTGCTGCTCGTACATGGCCTGGAAGTTGATTTCCGCCAGGTGCACGGGCGGGAAGCCGCCGCGCTGGATCATGTCGGCGACGTTGCCGCGCAGGTAGGGGTAGACGATCTGCGGGCAGGCGATGCCCATCACGGCCTGCATCTGGTCCTGCGGAATGTTGCGGATCTCGAAGATGCCGGCCTGCTTGACCTCGGCCAGGAACACCGTGCGGTCCTTGATCTTGGTGGTGACGGTCGCCGTCACGGCCACTTCGTACATGCCGTCGGCGGCCTGCTGCGCCTCGACGCCCAGCTGAATGTCGACGGAGGGCTGCTCCTGCTCCAGCAGGATGGCCGGGGAATTCGGCTGCTCCAGGGAAGCCTCCTTCATGTACACGCGCTGGATCTGGAAAACGGGATCGTTGTTGTCGGCCATGGCCACTGCCTTTCGGGTGCGAAATGAAAAAGCCCGCCGGAAACGCTCCAGGCGGGCGCGTGCGGATTATCTCCGAGGGAGGGGGGCCGGTTCAGGCCCCGCCGTTGAGCAGCGGCACGAGGCCGCCTCGTCCGTCGAGCGCGACCAGGTCATCGCAGCCACCCACGTGGGTGCTGCCGATGAAGATCTGCGGCACCGTGCGGCGGCCGGTGATCTCCATCATCTTCGCGCGCTCCTCGGGCAGCATGTCGATGCGGATCTCCTCGATCTGCTCGACCCCCTTGGATTTCAGGATCTGCTTGGCACGGATGCAGTAGGGGCAAACGGCCGTGGTGTACATCTTGACGGGCTGCATGGCGAAATTCTGGTTCCTGTTCAGGCACGTTCGACCGGCAGGTTAGCCTCTTTCCAGGCCCGCAATCCGCCACCGAGGACGACAGCCTTTTCGTACCCGAGGGTTTTCGCGGTCGCCAGTGCACGGTTGGCACGGGCGCCGTTGGCACAAACCAGGATCACCGGCAGCGTCTTGTTCTTCACCAGCTCGGGCAGGCGCTGCTCGAGCTGGTTCAGCGGGATGTTGCGCGCGCCCGTGATGTGGCCGGCGGCGAACTCCTCGGTCTCGCTGACGTCGACGACCACGCCCTTCTCGCGGTTGATCAGCTGCACCGCGTTGGTCGCGCTCAGCCCCGGGCGGACACCCGCCATGATGCCGGGCGCCAGCAGCAGCGTGCCGGAAACGACGGCGATGAGGACCAGTGCCCAGTTCTGCACCAGGAACGGCATGGGATCCATGGAAACCTTTCTTCTCGGCCCGGACGATTCCGGACAGCCCGCAATTCTAAAATGCCCGGTTTCCCCTTCGCAGCCACCGAGAACATGCACAAGCTCGTCCTGATCCGCCACGGCGAATCCACCTGGAACCTGGAAAACCGCTTCACCGGGTGGACGGACGTGGACCTCACGCCCACGGGCATCCAGCAAGCCATCGCCGCGGGCAGGCTGCTCCAGGCGGAGGGCTACGACTTCGACGTGGCCTACACCAGCATGCTCAAGCGCGCCACGCGCACGCTGTGGCACGTGCTCGACGAGATGGACCGCACCTGGCTGCCGGTGGTGCATTCGTGGCGATTGAACGAACGGCATTACGGCGCCCTGCAGGGCCTGAACAAGGCCGAAACGGCGAAGAAGTTCGGCGACGAGCAGGTCCTCGTCTGGCGCCGCAGCTACGACACGCCGCCGCCGGCGCTGGAGGAGAACGATCCGCGCTGGGAGCGCAGCGACCGCCGCTACGCCAGGCTCGAGCCCGGCCAGGTGCCCCGCACCGAATGCCTGAAGGACACCGTCGAGCGCGTGCTGCCTTTCTGGAACGAATCCATGGCGCCTGCGATCCGCGCGGGCAAGCGCATCGTGGTCGCCGCCCACGGGAACTCCATCCGGGCACTGGTCAAGTACCTCGATGGCATTTCCGACGACGCGATCGTCGGCCTGAACATCCCCAATGGGATCCCGCTCGTTTACGAGTTGGACACAGACCTCAAGCCGCTGCGCAACTACTATCTGGGCGACGCGCAGGCCGCTGCCGCGGCCGCCGCGGCGGTGGCGAACCAGGGCAGGAAGGGCTGAGGGGCCCGCTTCCCGCACCAGAAGCGGGCGTTCCGCTCCTGTAGGACGATTCCTTCCTGCTTGCGCGTATTTTTCACACACGCGCCACACCCAGCGGGAACCCGCCATGCGGCAATGCATCAGAGAAGTTTCTCAGGTGTATATTGAAGTCGAGAGGACTGGAACCGAACCCCATGAGCCACAAACTGAAGATTGCCGGCTGGATTTCCGTAGGCGCCCTGGCCGGAGCCCTGACCACGGTTTCCCTGCAAACCGTCGCCCGTGGCTCGCTGGCGCCGCTGCCGCTGGAAGAACTGCAGCAGCTCGCTGCCGTCTTCAGCATGGTCAAGACGGACTACGTCGAGCCGGTGGACGAGAAGAAGCTGATCACCGATGCCATCTCCGGCATGGTCGCGAGCCTCGATCCGCACTCCCAGTATTTCGACAAGAAGTCCTTCAAGGAATTCCGCGAAGGCACGTCCGGCCGCTTCGTCGGCGTGGGCATCGAGATCTCGCAGGAAGACGGCCTGGTCAAGGTCGTGTCCCCCATCGAAGGCTCCCCGGCTTACCGCGCGGGCCTGAAGCCGGGTGACCTGATCACCAAGATCGACGACACCGCCGTCAAGGGCCTGTCGCTGTCGGATGCGGTCAAGCGCATGCGTGGCGAGCCGCAGACCAAGGTGATGCTCACGATCTACCGCAAGGACGAGAACCGCACCTTCCCGGTGACGATCACCCGCGAGGAGATCAAGACCGTGTCCGTCAAGGGCAAGGTCATCGAGCCGGGCTACGGCTGGGTGCGCGTGTCGCAGTTCCAGGAGCGCACGGTCGAGGACTTCGTCAACAAGGTCAACGAGCTGTTCAAGGCCGACCCGAACATGAAGGGCCTGGTGCTGGACCTGCGCAACGACCCGGGCGGCCTGCTCGACGCGGCCGTGGCGATCTCCGCGGCCTTCCTGCCCGAGAACGTGACGGTGGTGTCCACCAACGGCCAACTGCCGGAAAGCAAGTTCGTCTACAAGGCCGCGCCGGAGTTCTACCAGCGCCGCGCCGGGGCCGACCCGCTGCGCCGCCTGCCCGCGCAGATCAAGAACGTGCCGCTGGTGGTGCTGGTCAACGAAGGCTCCGCCTCCGCGTCCGAGATCGTGGCCGGCGCCCTGCAGGACCACAAGCGTGCCGCGATCCTGGGCAGCCAGACCTTCGGCAAGGGCTCCGTGCAGACGGTGCGCCCGCTGGGTCCGGACACCGGCCTGAAGATCACTACCGCGCGCTACTTCACGCCGAGCGGCAAGTCGATCCAGGCCAAGGGCATCGTGCCGGACGTGATGGTCGACGAGACCGAAGAGGGCAACCTGTTCAGCGCCTTGCGCACCCGCGAGGCGGACCTCGACAAGCACCTGGGCACCGGCCAGGGCCCCGAGGCCAAGGACCCGGCGCGCGAGAAGGCGCGCGAGGAAGCCCGCAAGCGTGCGGAAGAAGAGGCCAAGAAGGGCCCGACCGACCGCAAGATGCCCGAGTTCGGCAGCGACAAGGACTTCCAGCTGTCGCAGGCGCTGAACCAGCTCAAGGGCCGGCCGGTGGTGATCTCCAAGACCCAGGTCGTGGAGAACAAGGAAGAGAAGAAGGAAAATTGAGCTTCGTCATCCCGCGCAGGCGGGTGTGACGTCATCCCCGCGCAGGCGGGGATCCAGAGCTTCCAGGAAAGCGGCCCGGCAGGGCCGCTTTTTCATGGTCGGGGCCACGAGGGAGCCCCGACACCGTAGCATCGTGACAGCCACGACGTGGCGTTCACCGATGCCACCTGGATGAAGCACGCACCCGCCCTCCCCCGCTTCGCGGCCACCCTTGCCCTCGCCGGCACACCCCTGCTCGCCAGCGCCCACGTGAAGTGGTTCGCGCCTTACATCGTCGAGGCGCCGCCGCAGCGGATCATGGAGACCCTGACCGACCGCTGGTTCTGGACCGGCATCGGCCTGGTGCTCGCCTTCTTCCTGGCCACCCGCGCGCTGGAGCGCACCCGCATCGGGCACGCCGTGCTGGCGGGCTTCGACCGCGTCACCGGGCCGCTGTGGGCGCGCAACGACGACTTCATGCGCTTCGTGATCTCCGCGTTCTTCGTGGCGATCTTCGCGGTGGGCGGCGTGTACCTGACGCCGGACCTGAAGTCACCGCACGAGTGGGTGTCGTGGATGCAGCTGCTGATCGCGGCGCTGGTGTTCTCGCGCCGCACCATGCCGCTGGCTGCCGCCGGCATCATCGGCCTGTGGCTGCTCGCGCTCACCCAGTACGAGCTGTTCCACCTGATCGACTACCTGGCGCTCGGCGTCGGCGTTGCCGCCTACCTGGTGCTCGCCGCCTCCAGCAACGCCGAGTGGCAGCGCTATCGCTTCGTCGTGCTGCGCTGGGGCGTGGCGATCGCGCTCATGTGGTCGAGCCTGGAGAAGTTCGCGTACCCCGACTGGTTCTACCCGCTGGTGGAGGAAAAGCCCTTCCTCACCTTCGGCATGCCGCGCGACATGTTCATCCCCATGGCGGGCGTGGCGGAGTTCACCATGGGCTTCGGGCTGCTTTGGACGGCGCTGATCCGCCGGCTCTCGGCGTTCACGCTGTTCATCATCTTCAACATGGCCGTGTACCCGTTCGGCCGCCTCGACCTGGTGGGGCACGCCCTCATCATGGCGGTGATCGTCATCATCTTCGCCGACCCCACGCCGCAGGTGCGCTTCGCGATCCGGCGCACGCTGGCGGCCATTCCCGTCACGCTGGTGGCGACGATGGCGGTGTTCGCCATGAGCTACTGGGGGCTGCACCACGCCTTGTACGGGCTGGACGGCCGATCGGGCGTGGCGTCTTCGAACACCGCGCCCGCCGGCGCACGCGCGACGCACACGCACGATCCGGAGCGGCCGCACGCCGCACCCGCGGCGCCTTCGACGCGCGGGCATGCGCATGGGCAGCCGCCGGCCGGCGGCTCCAGCGCGCAGGCCGAATACCTGGCCAGCATGCAGCGCATGCACGCCGACATGGAGAAGGGTGTGCGCCACCCGGACCCCGACCAGGCCTTCGTGCGCGGCATGATCGCGCACCACCAGGCTGCCATCGAGATGGCGCGCATCGAGTTGCGGCACGGCCGCGACGCCGAGCAGCGGCGCCTGGCGCAGGAGATCATCGCCACGCAGTCGCGCGAGGTCGAAGCGATGAGCGCCTGGCTGCATCGCAACGGGCACGGCAAGGGGTCGTAGCGGCGCCGGGCGAGCCTGGCCGCGCCGGGGGACAATGCCGCCATGACCGACGACCAGCTGCTTCGCTACTCGCGCCACATCCTGCTCGACGAAGTGGGCGTGGAAGGGCAGCAGCGGCTGCTGGACGCGCATGCGCTGGTGATCGGTGCCGGCGGCCTGGGCTCGCCCGTGGTGCTGTACCTCGGGACGGCCGGCGTGGGCCGGATCACGGTGGTCGATCACGACGCGGTGGACGTCACCAACCTGCAGCGGCAGATCGCGCACAACCTCGAACGCGTCGGGCGGCCCAAGGCCGAGTCCGCGCGCGAAGCCATCGCGGCCATCAACCCCGACGTGCTCGTGCGGCCGGTCGTGATGAAGGCCGATGCGCAGGCGCTGGACGAGCTCGTGCCGCAGGCCGACGTGGTCATCGACTGCTGCGACAACTTCGCCACGCGCCATGCGATCAACCGTGCCTGCTTCGCGCATGGCAGGCCGCTGGTGTCCGGCGCCGCGATCCGTTTCGACGGCCAGGTGAGCGTGTTCGATCCGCGGCGTGCCGACAGCCCCTGCTATGCCTGCCTGTTCCCGCCGGACCAGGAGTTCGAGGAGACGCGTTGCGCCGTGATGGGCGTGTTCGCGCCGCTGGTCGGCATCATCGGCGCCATGCAGGCCAGCGAGGCGCTACGCGTGCTCACGGGCGTGGGAACCTCCCTGGCGGGCCGCCTGCAGATGCTCGACGGCCGCGCCATGGAGTGGTCGGAGATGCGCGTCAAGCGCGATCCCGCTTGCGTGGTGTGCAGCGCGCGCGACTGACTAGTCGTCCAGCCCGAGAATGCTCGCCACCACCTCGCCGGAGCTGGCGTTGTTGCCGGCCATCTGCACGGCGATGTGGCCGGGCTCGCCGAGCGCGACCAGCGCGGCGGCCAGCAGCGTGCCGAAGAAGACCATGGCGGATTGGAGGGCGAGCTTGGTGGGGTTCATGGCGGTACTGCGTTGCCTTCAGGCCAGTGTTGCAGAACATGCGCGCCACGCCAGTCGGTGCGCAACCGTGGCGGCTGTCGTCTGCCGCTGACAGCGGAATCCGTAGGAATCATCCTACCCGGGCGCGTGTGGGCGGCTGGCACAATCCGCGCCCAATGCCAGAGGGGTGGCCCGGACGCGGCCAGCAACCAGAACCGACGTGGAACTGCGCACCTACATCGTCGAAGACAACGCCACGATTCGCGAAAACCTGATCGGCACGCTGGAGGAACTCGCGGCGGTCAGGTCGCTCGGTTGGTCAGACGCCGAAGCCGACGCGAAGGCGTGGCTCGCCGCGCACCGCGGCCAATGGGAACTGGTGATCGTGGACCTGTTCCTCAAGCAAGGCAGCGGCTTGGGCGTGCTGCAGGCCTGCCAGGGACGCAGCCGCGAGCAGCGCGTGGTGGTTTTGAGCAACTATGCGACCGCCGACATGCGGCGTCGCTGCGCGCAGATGGGCGCGGACGCAGTGTTCGACAAGTCGAACGAGATCGACGCGCTGGTCGACTACTGCCTGGCCCTGGGGGGACGCTAGCAGCCGCGGGCGCGTGCCCGCAGGCTGCCCTGCAAGCCGATCTCAGTCGATCAGCTTGTTCTTGAGCGCGTAGTACGTGAGGTCGCTGTTGGAGGAGGGGTTCATCTTCTCCATCAGGCGCGTGCGGTACGTGCTCACCGTCTTCACCGACAGGGAAAGCGCCTTGGCGATGTCGCCCGCGGTCTCGCCCTTGGCCAGCTTCAGGAACACCTGGAACTCGCGTTCGGACAGCTGCTCGTGCGGCGCGCCGCCTTCCTTGCGATTGAGCTGCTGCGCCAGCAGTTCGGCCACCGCCGGAGAGATGTAGCGACGGCCGAGCGCGATGGTGCGGATCGCGTTGACGATCTCCATCGGCTCGCATTCCTTGTTCAGGTACCCGCTCGCCCCCTGGCGAATCAGGTTCATCGCGTAATGCTCTTCGGGATAGCCCGAGAGGATCAGGATGCCGACGTCCGGCGCCTTCGCGCGGATCATCCCCAGCGCGTCGATACCGCTTTGCCCCGGCATGGACAGGTCCATCACCAGGACATCCATCTCCGTGGTGCGCACGAGGTCGATCGCCTCGCGGCCGCTCGCGGCTTCACCGACAACGCGCAGGTCGACCTGTTCCGAGAAGAACTGTTTCAGCCCCGACCGCACGATGGCGTGGTCGTCCACAATGCCCACTTTGATCATGCTTCACCTTCTACGCCAAGCTGTTTCATTGTGCCCCACTTCCGGACGAAATGGCCTACCCTTGAGTCATGACGTGCGCGGATTCTATTCACATCAGTGAGTCCTTAGGGTGAAACTGCCGGCATCTTTGCGGTCCGTGCGCGGAGCGGTCAGCCTCATCCTCGCCGTCCTGGCCGCCGCGGTGCTCATCGGTATCAACGAAACCGGGTACCGGCAGTCCAGCGACGCCCTCGACCGGATCGAGGAATCCACCCGCACCCGCAACGCCGTCAACCAGCTGCTGCAGCTGGTCCTGGATGCCGAAACCGGCTCGCGCGGCTACCTGCTCACCGGCGACCCCCGCTACTTGGAGCCCTACAACGCCGCGGCCGCGCAAATCAGCCAGACGCTGGAGCAGCTGCGCCGCAGCTATTCGCCGCAGTCGCCCGATTCCGCCACCCTCGCGCAACTGACGCGCAATGTCCAGCGCAAGCTCGCCGAGATCGACCTGTCCGTGCGCATGCGCAAGCAGGGGAACGAGGCAGCCTGGAAGTTCGTGCTGCTCACCGACGTGGGCAAGGAACACATGGATGCGATCCGCGACCAGGCCGGCCGCCTGATCCAGAACGCGACGCACGGGATGATGGTTGCGCAGGACCAGGTGCAGCAAAGCCTGCACTTCGCGCGGCTGTGGATCGCGGTGGTGGCGGCAGCCGCCCTCGTCGCCTTCGCCCTGTACCTGCGGCAGACCACGCGGCTGAAACTCGCCGGTGAACAACAGCAGGCGGCATTGCAGCAGGAACGCGACCTGCTCGAGACGCAGGTGCGCGAGCGCACCGCGTCGCTGGCGCAACTCGCCACCCACCTGCAGCAGGTGCGCGAGGAAGAGCGCGGCCACCTCGCCCGCGAGCTGCACGACGAACTCGGCGCCCTGCTCACCGCGGCCAAGCTCGATGTCGCCCGCCTGAAGTCCCGGCTTGGCCCGCAACCGACCGAGGTCACGCAGCGCCTGCAGCACCTGACCGAAACGCTCAACAGCGGCATTGCGCTGAAGCGCCGGATCATCGAGGACCTGCGGCCGTCCTCGCTGGCCAACCTGGGGCTCACGGCCTCGCTGGAGATCCTGGCGCGGGAGTTCTCCGAACGCTCGGGCATCGAGGTCGCGGCCAGCCTGGAGCAGGTCGAACTGGACGAATCCGCCCAGCTGACCGTCTATCGGATCGTGCAGGAGTCGCTGACCAACGTGGGCAAGTACGCGGACGCACGGCAGGTGGACATCAGCGTGCGCAGCTACAGCAACCACGTGGAAGTGGAGATCCGCGACGACGGCAAGGGCTTCGACGTGCGCGCCGCCAAGCCCTCCACCCACGGACTGGCCGGCATGCGCCACCGGGTCGAGGCGGCCGGCGGGCGCCTGGTCGTGCAGTCGCAGCCCGGGCAGGGCACGCGCATCACCGCCACGCTGCCGAAGCTCGCGGCGCAGCTGGCACAGGCGGCGTAAGCGCCCGCTCCCCTGTCGACTGTAGTCGCCTTCCTACAGGCTTTCACGCCCGGTCCTGATCACCGCGTAGTCGTGAATGCCTAAGCTAGCCGCAGGCACGCAATGCCTGCGTGCTGGTGTGCAAGAGAGTCCGTTGCAAGGAGTTTGGCCCGTGCTGCATTACGCCGTCGTCTTCCTGGTCATCGCGTTGATCACCGCGGTCCTGGGCTTCGGCGGCATCGCGGGCGAGGCCGAGGCCATCGCGAAGCTGCTGTTCTACGTCTTCGTCCTGCTCTCGGCCGCCAGCTTCGCGCTCGGCCTCGTGCGCAAGTCCCAGCCGTCCGTACACCCCCGACAAGAGAGGAACCCCACATGATGAACGACACCCTCGACCAGACCCGCCGCCTGGCGACCGATGCGCTGGACCGCGCGAGCAGCACGATGCGCGACCTGCGCTCGGGCATGAGCGACCGCGCCTCCAGCGCCCAGCGCTACATGGGCGAGTACGCGAGCGCCGGTACGCGCTACGTGTCCGACCACCCGCTGAAGTCCGCGCTGATCGCCGCCGCCGTGGGCGCCGCGGTCGCGGGTCTCGTGCTTGCCATGCGGCACCGCCGCGACATCCAGGACCGCTACTTCTGATCCCGGACTGACATGGTGCATCCGATCTTCTCGGTGCTGATCACCAAGCCGGAGCTGGTGATGGAGCACGTCGCGGGCTACGCGTCCCTGATGCGTGAGGAAGCGTCGTCCGTCGGGGTGGAGGTCGCCAAGCGCGCCGTCGCCTGGGCGGTCACGCTGTTCTCGCTGCTCGTGTTCCTGATCCTCGCGGGCGTGGCGGCGATGCTGGCTGCCATCCAGGACCAGTTCCACTGGTCGCTGCTGGTGGTGCCGGCCATCCCGCTGGCGCTTGCCGTGGCAGGCTTCATGGCGGCGCGCAAGCGGCTGCCCGAGAAGGCCTTCTCGGAGCTGAAGGCGCAGCTGGACGCGGATGCGCAGACCCTGCGCGCGATCGGTGCACGTTCATGAGCGACGCAGGCGACAGGCTGGCGCGCAACCGGCGCGCGATCCTCGAACACGTCGCGCGCAAGCAGCGAAGGCACGATCCCCACGAGGAGACGGCGGGCCAGGGCTTCGCCCCCGGCTCCGCCTATCCCGAAGACGACGAACCGCCGGCCGCGGGCGGCGGCTGGTTCGGCCATCTTTCGCATGCGGTGCGCACGTGGTGGCGCTACCACCCGGCGCAGATGGCCGTGGAGCTCGCCACGCCGCTGATGCGCGGGTATGCGCGGCGCAAGCCGCTGCAGCTGCTGGCCATTTCCATGGGCGTGGGGGCGGCCCTCACGTTCGCCCGGCCGTGGAAACTGATTTCGGTGGGCACGCTGCTGGTGGCGCTGCTCAAGTCCTCGCAGTTGTCGCACCTGTTCATGGCGGCGATGTCAGCGGCGGACTACCGCAAGGATCACGATCGTCCTGAGTAACCCAGGCATACCGGGAGTTAGGGTGCGGTCTCCCGGTGCGCTCTTTCGTGAAAGTTTCGCACCCACCACAAGTAACCCACAAGGAAGGGAGTTCACATGAAACAAACCCGCGCCATCGCGCTCGCGATCCTCACCGGCATCACCCTCGCCACCAGCGGCTGCGCCGTCATGCGTGGCCAGACCGACGTCGGCACCTACGTCGACGACCGCGCGATCACCACCGCCGTGAAGGCCAAGCTGATCGAAGACCGCACCACCGGCGGCCTGTCCATCAACGTGGACACGCTGAACGGCACCGTGGCCCTGTCCGGTTTCGCCAAGTCGCAAGCCGAAAAGGACCAGGCCGGCCGCATCGCCGCCGCCACCAAGGGTGTGCGTGAAGTGCGCAACAACCTGGTCGTGCGTCCGTAATCCGGGCAGTACGGGCGGCCTGCCGGCCGTCCGAAAGGGGCAGGCGGCCACAGGCGCGCCTGCCCCTTTGTTTTTTGGGGGACCCAGACGATGAAGACATTCCATTGCCAGTACTGCGGCCACCCGCTGTTCTTCGAGAACGTGCAGTGCCTGCAGTGCGACAGTGCCCTCGCCTTCCTGCCGGACCGCCTGAACATGGCCGCGATCGAGCCGGTGCCGGACGACGAGGAAGGCCTCTGGCGCCCCCGTACGCGCGGCAAGAAGGCGTCCGCGGCGCGCTATCGCCTGTGCCACAACCACACAACGCAGAACGCGTGCAACTTCGCGGTGCCGGCCGGCGACACCAACACCCTGTGCGTGTCCTGCCGACTGACCCGCACGCTGCCGGACCTGTCGCAGCCCGAGAATCCGCAACGCTGGTACCGCCTGGAGGTCGCCAAGCGCCGCCTGTTCTACACGTTGGCCAAGCTGGGACTCGTCGCCAGCGCGCCCGTGGACGGCGAAGCGGACGGGCCGGTGTTCGAATTCCTGGAGGACATGCCCGGGCAGCCGGTCATGACCGGCCACGCGCAGGGACTGATCACCATCAACGTGGCCGAAGCCGATGACGCGGAGCGCGTGCGCCGCCGCGTGGAGATGCACGAGCCGTACCGCACGCTGCTTGGTCACTTCCGCCACGAATCGGGGCACTACTACTGGGACCGCCTCATCGACGAGGGCGGCCGCACGGAGGCCTTCCGCAAGGTGTTCGGCGACGAGCAGCAGGACTACCAGCAGGCCCTGCAGGAGCACTACGCGCGCGGCGGCACGCTGCCGGACTGGCAGGAGAACTTCGTCAGCGCCTATGCGACCGCGCATCCGTGGGAGGACTGGGCGGAGACCTGGGCGCACTACCTGCACATGGTGGACCTGCTGGAGACCGCCGCCGGCTACAACACGCGCATGAGCGTGCCCGGCGGCCAGGAGATGGAAGTCGAGGAGGTGGTCAATCCGCTGGAGACCGGCTACCCCGACTTCGACACGCTGGTCGAACAGTGGGTGCCGCTCACGCTGCTCCTGAACAGCCTGAACCGCAGCCTGGGCCAGGAGGACGCGTATCCCTTCGCGCTGTCGTCAGGCGCCCTGGACAAGCTGCGCTACGTGCACGACGTGATCTCCGAGACGCGCTCGCAGGCCTCGTCCAGGGGGGCGGAGCCGCGCAAGCACGGCGACGAGAAGACGCGCCCCACCGTGGCGGCCACCTAACCCAGCGTCAGGCGGTTGTCGACTTCCTTCACGTCGCGCACGGTGCGGACGATGTCGTTGGCGCGCTCGCGCGCGGCGGGATCGGGCGCACGGCCCATGAGGATCACCTTGCCATCGTCCGCGTGCACGTCGATCTTCATCGCGGTGAAGTCCGGATCCGCCTTCAGCGCGGCCTGCACGTCGGCAGCGATGCGCGTGTCGGGATCCTCGGCGGCGGCCTGCTGCTTGCCGGCGACCATGGCGTTGGTGTTGTGCTCGACGCCGACGGCCTGCTTCTCCTCCTTGGCGCCATCCATGCCCTGCCGATTGATCTCCACGTTCGCCTGCTGAGGCAGCGGCATCTCGGTGTTCTCGACGCGGTCGCCGCAGGCGGCGAGCGAGAGGATCGCCGCCAGGGAGCAAAGGCCCGCGGCCAGCCTGGAAGCCTGTTTGTTCATCGACTGTTTCTCCCAACTACGATTGCTTACCGCACTCTAGGGAGCGGGCAAGGGCTGGCTGGTCGGGACCGGTCGGATGCGCGCGTAGGAGAAGGACAGCGTGACCCCTAGGAGGGATCGTCGGCCTCCATGTCCTGGATGATCCGCTCCAGCCTTGCCGCGAGAGATTCCGTCGAGAGCTTCTCGCGAAAGCGCTCCACCATGAGCGGCAGGCTCATCGGTGACGGGTGTCGCAGCTCGGCGAGGTCCAGCGTCTTCGCGCGCATGCGCGCAAGCGTGTCACCGAGCCGCGAGATCTCCAGCTCCTGGCTCAGCACTTCCTTTTCCGCCTGGGTCAGCAGCAGGTTGCTGGCGTCGTACTTGCGGAACACCTCGAAGAACAAGGCGCTGGATGCCTGCAACTGGCGGGTGCTTTTCGGCTGCCCCGGATAACCGGTCGAAATGAGGCCGGCAACGCGCGCGATCTCGCGAAAGCGGCGTTGCGCCAGCTCGCTGGAATTCAGCGACGCCAGCACGTCGTGCAGCAGCTCGTGGGCGGAGAAGACCCGCTGGCTGGTGATCGGCTCCAGGTCGAAGGGCGCGGCGCTCACCAGTTCGAAGCCGTAGTCGTTGATCGAGATGCTGAAGGTGTTCGGGCTCTCGCGCGCGAGCCGCCACGCGAGCAGGCTGGCCAGGCCCAGGTGCACGTTGCGGCCGGCGAACGGGTACACGTAGACATGCTGGCCTTCGCGCGAGCGATACGCTTCCACCAGCAAGGTGTGCGGCGTCGGGATCTTCGACAGCCGTTGCTGCGTCTGCAGCATGGGCCGCGCGGCCTCGAGCTCCGGCTCGCGGTACTTGCCTTGCGCCGCGTCCTGCATCATTTCCAGGACCGCATCGCTCAGCTCGGTGGACAGGGCCATCTTGCTGCCCATCCAGGTCGGCACGGTGCCCTTGTTCTTCGTGGCCTTGCGCACGTAGGCCGCCATCTCGCGCACGCGGACGAATTCCAGCAGCTTGCCCGCGAAGAAAAAGCAGTCGCCCGGCTTCAGCCGCGCGATGAAGCCCTCTTCCATGGTGCCGATGGTGGAGCCGGTCAGGTACTTCACCTGCATCGCGGCATCGCTGACGATGGTGCCCACGCCCAGGCGGTGTCGCCTGGCAACGCCGCTGTCCTTGACGCGGTAGGTGCCCTCGTCGTCCTGCACGATGCGGTGGTACTCCGGATAGGCGCCCAGGCTCTCGCCGCCACGCTCGCAGAACGCCAGCGCCCAGTCGAACTCCGCCTGCGTGAGCGTGCGGTACGACCAGGCCGCGCGCACCTCGGCGTACAAGGCCGCTGCACGAAAGCCGCCGCCGAGCGCCACGCTCACGATGTGCTGCACCAGCACGTCCAGCGGCTTGTCCGGGGGAACCCGCTGCTCCACGCGACCCGTGCGCGCGGCCCAGCGCGCGGCCGCAGCCTCGATGATCTCCATCGTGTTGGTGGGAACCAGCGTCACCCGGCTCGGGCGTCCCGGGGCATGGCCGCTGCGGCCGGCGCGCTGCATCATGCGGGCCACGCCCTTGGCCGAGCCGACCTGCAGCACGCGTTCGACCGGCAGGAAGTCCACGCCCAGGTCCAGCGAGGAAGTGGCCACGACGGCGCGCAGGCTGCCCTCCTTCAGGCCCTGCTCCACCCATTCACGCGTCGCGCGATCGAGCGAGCCGTGATGCAAGGCGATGTGCCCGGCCCAGTCGGGGCGCGCCTGCAGCAGCAGCTGGTACCAGATCTCGGCCTGCGAGCGCACGTTCGTGAAAACCAGCGTCGGGCCGGAGCGGTCGATCTCTTCCACCACCGGCAGCTGCATGCCCGCGCCCAGGTGCCCCGCCCACGTGTATTTGCCGGGGTTGGGCGGCAGCAGCGTGTCGATGACGAGCGTCTTGTCGATGCGCCCCCGCACGAGGCGGGGTGCCGGCTCGGGCTGCGGGCCGCACAGGACGTTCATCGCGTCCTGCAGGTTGCCGAGCGTGGCCGACAGGCCCCAGGTGACCAGGCCCGGATGGAAGCCGCGCAGGCGCGCCAGCGCCAGCTGCGCCTGCACGCCGCGCTTGCTGCCCAGGAGCTCGTGCCATTCGTCGACGACCACGTACTCCACGCTGGAAAGCTCTTCGCGCGCGTGTTCGCGCGTGAGCATCAGCGTCAGCGACTCGGGCGTGGTCACCAGCACCGTGGGCATGCGGCGGTCCTGCCGCGCGCGCTCGGCGCTGGGCGTATCGCCGGTGCGCAGCCCGATCGTCCAGTTCGGTGCCAGCGCGTTCAGCGGCTGCGTGAGCGCCTTGGCGGTGTCGGAGGCGAGCGCGCGCATGGGCGTGAGCCAGACCACGCGCAGCGGCTCGGCGCCGCGGCCTGGCGGGTGGCTCTGGAGCAAGGCATCGAGCATGCCGAGCCACACCGCATAGGTCTTGCCGGCCCCGGTGGTCGCGTGCAGCAGGCCGCTGCGGCCCTCGGCGACTGCCTGCCAGACTTCCTCCTGGAAGGCAAAGGGTGTCCAGCCGCGGCCGGCGAGCCAGCCGGTCACGGCGCTCCCGGGCCGAGGAGTGGGCGAAGCCGCCGTCATCCGAGCACGAGCCGCGCCCGGGCGCCGCGCCGCCGGTCCGCCTTGGGCAACTCCGCCTCCTGCACCATCGCTTCCGCCCGCTGCTGCATCGCGGTGAGCATGCCCTGCAACTGCTGCGCCTGGGCGCCGGAGAGCGGCGACAGCAGGCCGCGATTGATCTCGCACACCAGCGGAAACAGCGCCTCGTGCAGCTTGCGGCCACTGTCGGTGAGCGCCAGCTGGGCCTGGCGGCGGTCGGCGCTGCCCGACTCGCGCCGCACCAGCTTCTTGGCCACCAGCGAACTCACCGCGCGCGAGGTGCGGGCGCGGTCGAGCTGGATTCGGTCGGCGAGCTCCGAGGACAGCAGCTCCTGCTCCTGCGCCAGGCGCGCGATCACGCGCCACTCGCGGCGCGTGATGCCGAAGCGGCCCTCGCAAAGGCGGATGACCATGCTGCCGCCCACCGCCAGCAACCGGCTGATCTGGTAGAGCAACAGGTCGTCGAGGCCGGCGGGATGGCGCAAGCGCGATGCAGGCATGCGGGTTTGTGCGGGCGATGATTGATTTGAACAATCAATTGTGCGGCAACTACATTCGCTCCAGTGGGCACCGCCCGCCAGGAGAACACCATGCGCAGAAGATTGCTGGCCATGGCCATCGCGCTCGCCGCCGCATTCGCCGCGCCGGCCGGCGCCCAGGACAAGCCGCCGCTGAAGATCCTGGTGGGCTTTCCCCCAGGCGGCTCCGCCGACGTGATCGCGCGCCTCGTGGGCGAGGCCATCCGCGACGAGTTCTCGCAGGTGGTCGTGGAGAACCGTCCGGGCGCCGGCGGCCGCATCGCGCTACAGGCCGTCAAGACGGCAAAGCCGGACGGACAGACCGTGATCATCCTGCCGAGCGGGCCGATGGTCCTGTTCCCCCACGTGTACAAGAAGCTCGACTACGACGCGGAGAAGGACTTCACGCCGGTCTCGCTGCTGGCGCGCTTCCAGTTCGGCGTGGTGTCCGGACCCGCGACCAACGCGCGCAACGTCGGCGAGATGCTGGCGAAGGCCAAGGCGGACCCGAAGAACGCCACCTACGGCACGCCGGGCTCCGGCACGCTGCCGCACTTCATGGGCGTGCTGATGGAACAGGCCACCGGCGTCGCCTTCACGCACGTGCCGTTCCAGGGTGGTGCTCCCGCCAACAACGCGCTGGTCGGCGGCCACGTGGGCTACAAGTTCGACGTGGTGTCCGAGACCGCGGAGCTGCATCGCGCCGGCAAGGTCCGCATCATCGCGGTGACCGGCACGTCGCGCGACCCGCAGGTGCCGGAAGTGCCGACGCTGAAGGAGCAAGGCGTCGCGATGGAAGCGACGGCCTGGTTCGCGATGTACGCGCCCGCGCGGCTGCCGCGCGAGACGCTCGCGCGCCTGGAACAAGCCGTCGCCACGGCGATCCGCCGCCCCGCGATGCAGGAGAGCCTGCGCAAGCTCGGGTACGAGCCGGTCGGATCCACGTCCGCCGACCTGGCCGCCGCGCAACGCGCCGACCTCGCGCGTTGGGAAAGGCCGATCAAGGCCACCGGAATCGTCCTCGAATGAAGGAACACGCCATGCACTTCCTGCGCCGAACGGCGTCCGCTGCCGTGGCCCTCGCGGCCTGCCTGCCCCTGCACGTGGCCGCCCAGGCGTGGCCCACGAAGCCCGTGAAGATCCTGGTCGGCTCGCCACCGGGCGGCCCCTCCGACATCACGGCACGCCTGTTCGCCGAAGCCCTGAGCAAGCGCACCGGCCAGCCCGCGTTGATCGAGAACCGGCCCGGCGCCGGCAACAACCTGGCCGCCGCGGCGGCGGCGAAGGCGGAGCCCGATGGCCACACCCTGGTGCTGAGCCCGGACACGGTGCTCACCGTGAATCCTCACGTCTACGACAAGGCGGGCTTCGATGCGCGCTCCGAGCTCGTGTCGGTCTCGGTGATCGCGAGCTTCTCGCAGATGCTCGTGTGCCACCCGGGTACCGGCGTGAAGACCGCCGCGGACCTGGTGGCCAAGGCGCGCAGCGGCCGCCTCACCTACGCGTCGGGTGGGCCGGGCGTGCCCGGCCACCTCGCCGCCGAAATGTTCCTGCAGTCCGCGGGCGCGAAGATGGAGCACGTGCCTTACCGCGGGCCCGCACCGGCAACGACCGCGGTGCTCGCCGGCGAGGTGAACTGCGGCTTCCTCGCGACCCCCACGGTGCTGCCGCACGTGAAGGCCGGCAAGCTGCAGGCGCTGGCCGTTTCTGCCGGCACGGCATCGCCGCTGGCTCCCGAGGTGCCGACGCTGGCGCAGGCGCTCAACCAGCCGGGGCTGGACGTGAGCTTCCGCCTCGTGCTGCAGGTGGCGAGGGGAACACCGGCCCCCGCGCTGGCCGAGATCGAACGTGCAGCGCAGGAGATCATGCGATCCCCCGAGATGCGCACTCGCCTGCAGGCCAGCGACCTGGTGGCCCAGGGCACCAGCAGCGCGCAGGCGCAGCAGCTGATGCAGGCGGAGATCGTCCGCTGGGAGCCGCTGGTGCGGCGCCTGGACATCAAGGCCAACTAGAGGAGCTCCCGGATGAAAGTGCCCTACCCGCGGCGGCTTGCCTGCGTTGCCCTGCTGTCGATCGCGGTTCTTCCCGCCCTCGCGCAGGCGCAGGCCTGGCCCACCCGTACCGTGAAGATCGTCAACAACTTCCCGGCAGGCGGCCCGTCGGACATCATCGCGCGCTCGCTCGCCGACGTGCTGCAGGCGCAGTTCAAGCAACCGTTCGTGGTGGAGAACAGGGCCGGGGCCAGTGGCAACATCGGCGCCGATGCGGTGGCCAAGTCGCCGCCCGACGGCTACATGGTGCTGTTCGGCATCGACAGCACCTTCACGGTCAACCCGCACATCTACAAGGGCCTGCCCTTCAAGCCCGCGGATTTGCGGCCGCTGATGGTGATCGCCTCGTCCGGCCTGCTGGTGGGCGTGCATCCGTCGACCGGCTTCAGGACGCTGCAGGACCTGGTGGCTGCGGCGCGCAGGCAGCCGGTGACCTTCAGTTCCGCCGGCAGCGGCAGCCCCGGCCACCTGGCGGCGGAGGTATTCACGGAGGCCACCGGCGGCAAGGTGACGCACGTCCCTTACAAAGGCAACACGCCGGCCGTGACGGCGGTGCTGGCCGGCGAAGTGAATGCGGGCGTGCTCGCCACCCCCGGCATGCTGCCGCACGTGAAGGCCGGGAAGATCACGGCGCTGGCGGTCACCAGCCGCAAGCGCTCGGCGCTCGCCCCTGACGTGCCCACGGTGGCGGAAGCAGGCGTGCCGCAGCTGGAACAGGAGGTGCTGTACCTCGCGTTCGTGCCGGCCGCGACGCCGGAGCCCGTCGTGCAGGTGCTGCAGAAGGGACTGGCCGATGCGCTGGCGCGCGCCGATGTACGCGCCCGGCTCGAAGGGCTGGACCTGTTCTACGAGGGGCTCACGGGCGCGGCCGCGACCCGGCGCCTGGCCGACCTGTCGGACCGCTACGGGCAGGTGATTCGCGCCACCGGGATGAAGGTGGAGTGATGGAACGGCGTCCCAACATCATCTTCATCGTGGCCGACGACCTCGGCTTCGCGGACCTCGGATGCTACGGCGGCCGCGATGCGGACTTCGGCCCGGTGTCGCCGCAGCTCGACGCGCTGGCGGCCCAGGGCATCCGCTTCACGCAGGGCTATGCCAACTCGCCCGTGTGCTCGCCCACGCGCTTCGCGCTGATGACGGCCCGCTACCAGTACCGGCTGCGCGGTGCGGCGGAGGAACCGATCAACAGCAGGAGCCGCGGCAGCAAGACACTGGGCCTGCCGAGCGAGCACCCGACCGTGCCTTCGCTGCTGAAGAAGGCCGGCTACCGCACCGGCCTCATCGGCAAGTGGCACCTGGGCTACCCGCCCTCCTTCGGGCCGCTGCGATCCGGCTACGACGAGTTCTTCGGGCCCATGTCCGGCGGCGTCGACTACTTCACCCACTGCAGCTCCAACGGCCAGCACGACCTGTGGTTCGGCGAGGAGGAGCGCGCGGAGGAAGGCTACCTCACGGACCTGATCTCCCGGCGCGCCGTCGATTACGTCGAGCGCATGGCCGGGGAGGACGCGCCCTTCTTCCTGAGCCTGCACTACACCGCACCCCACTGGCCGTGGGAAACGCGCGACGACGAAGCCCTGGCGCAGGAGGTGAAGGACAACCTGTTCCACCTGCACGGCGGCAACATCCACACCTACCGACGCATGATCCACCACATGGACGAGGGCATCGGCGGGGTGATGCAGGCGCTGCGCAGGCACGGCATCGAGCAGGACACGCTGGTGATCTTCACCAGCGACAACGGCGGGGAGCGCTTCTCCGACAGCTGGCCCCTGGTGGGTGGCAAGATGGACCTCACCGAAGGCGGCATCCGCGTGCCGTGGATCGCGCACTGGCCGGCCGTGATCGCGCCGGGATCGGTGAGCGCACAGCATTGCATGACGATGGACTGGTCCGCCACCTGCATCGAGGCTGCCGGAGCGACTGCGGATCCCGCCTACCCACTCGACGGCGTGTCGCTGCTGCCCGTGCTGCGCGAGCCCGCGCGCGGCTTCGCGCGTCCGCTGCACTGGCGCATGAACCACCGCGGCCAGCGGGCGCTGCGGGACGGCAAATGGAAGTACCTGCGGGTGGACGGCCACGACTACCTGTTCGACATCAGCGCGGACGAGCGCGAGCGCGCCAACCTCGCCGGCCGCGATCCCGCGCGGCTGCTGGAAATGCGCGATGCCTGGGAGGCGTGGAACGCCACGATGCCGCCGATTCCCGAAGATGCAACGGTGAGCCTCGGGTATTCGACCAAGGACATGCCCCAGAGGTAGGAGCCTGGGCTCCTCGGCAAAAGGCGCGGGCATACTCGCCGCATGTTCAAGCTGTCCCGCTGGCTTCCCTTCCTGCAGTGGCCCCGGCCCGGCGCGCAGTTGCTGCGCGGCGAGGCGATTTCCGCGCTGACCGTGGCAGTGGTCATGATCCCGCAGTCCGTCGCGTATGCGGGCCTGGCCGGCATGCCGCTGGTGGCCGGCCTCTATGCGACCTTCCTCCCCGCCCTGCTGTCGGTCCTGTTCAGCGCCTCCACGCGCCTGTCCACCGGGCCCTCCGCCCTGAGCAGCGTGCTGGTGGGCGCGTCCCTGGTCGGCATGGCGCAACCCGCCAGCGCCAGCTGGGTGATGCTGGCCGTGTGGCTCGCGCTGCTGGCCGGCACGCTGCAACTGATCGTGGGCCTCACCGGGTCGGCGTGGGTGCTGAACCTCGTGAGCTCGCCGGTGCTGGCCGGCTTCAGCCAGGCGGCCGCCCTGCTGATCATCGCTTCCCAGTTGCCCGCCCTGATCGGGCTCGAAGGCCCGCTCACGCAGCTGCTGCATGCGCCCAGGATCGACCTGCAGGCGCTCGCCTATGGCGTCGCCAGCCTGGCGCTGTTCATCCTGGCCAGGCGCGTCGCGCCCAAGCTGCCGATCATGCTGATCGTGCTGGCGGCCACCGGCTTGCTCGCCTGGATCACCGGCTACTCGCGCAACGGCGCGGTGGTGGGCCCGTTGCCGCAGGGGCTGCCCGACTTCTACTGGCCCGACTGGCCGGGGTGGGAGGTGTTCAGCGGCCTGCTTGCGCCGGCGCTCGTGCTGGCGCTGGTCAGCTCGCTGGAGATGGCGGCCAGTGCGAAGATCGAGAACCAGCGTGAAGGTCGGCGCTGGGACGCGGGACAGGACCTGGTCGGCCAGGGCGTGGGCAAGCTCGCGGCCGCGTTCTCCGGCTCGTTCGCGACCAGCACGTCGTTCTCGCGGTCGGCGCTCACGCTGTACTCGGGCGCGAAGACGGGCTGGGCCACGGTCATCGCCAGTGGCTTCGTGCTGCTGGTGCTGCTGTTCCTGACGCAGCCGCTGTCGCATGTGCCCAAGGCGGTGCTCGCGGCCGTGGTGATCGCCGCGGTGTCGAGCCTGTTCAAGCCGAAGACCTTCGCCAACCTGTGGCAGATCGACAAGGTGGAGGCACTCACGGCCGGCGCCACCTTCGCCGTCACCATCCTCACCGCGCCGCGCATCTACTGGGGCGTGCTCACCGGCGTGCTGATCGGGCTGGCGCACTTCCTCTACCTGCGGCTGCACCCGCGCATCATCGAGGTGGGCCTGCACCCGGATGGCAGCCTGCGCGACCGCCACCTGTGGAAACTGCCGCCGCTGGCCTCGCACCTGTACGCCTTGCGCATGGACGCCGAGCTCGACTTCGCGTCGGCCTCGGCCATGGAGCGCGCCGTCGCCGAACACCTGGCGGCGAATCCGGACGTGCAGCATGTGTGCCTGTTCGCGCAGCCGATCAACCGTGTCGATGCCACCGGCGTGGAGATGTTCGCGCAGATGCGCAAGCTGCTGGCCGAGCGCGGCATCACGCTGCACATCAGCGGCATCAAGCTGCCGGTGGAAAGCGTGCTGCAGAAGGCGGGCGCGCTGGACGAAGGGCCGCTGCTGAAGATGTACCGCACGGACACGGAAACGCTGCTGGCTTTCGGGCGGCTGAGTCCGTAAAGCTGTCATCCCCGCGGAGGCGGGGGGGCTCCCCTGCCTTCCGGAAGCTCCGCGCCACGCCAGGTGCCGCGCGGTGACGCCCGCCGTGACGGGGACCCGCTCGCTGACGCTCGGGGCAACCTGGAAGTCCGGCTCCAACGCCGCCCGCGACATAACTCGCTGCGCGTTGGCCGCACGCGGGCCAACGCTCCGCCAAACAGATGTCGCGAGCATGAGACGTACGCGCGGCTCGATATGCGCTACGCGCGCTCGTAGCCGCGCTGCGGCGCCGGAGCCGGACTTCCAGGCCCCGTCCCGAACGCGGGCGCACACCGCACGGCCCCTGGCGCGGCGCTCGTGCCTCTCGATGCGTCGCTTTCCTGGACCCCATCTCCGCTGGCTGACCGAGCGCGAATCACTTCACGCGGGGCCGCTTCAAGTGTCGATCCGGCGCGCTGAGTCGACCGTCGCGCAACTGCGCCACTGCATTCACGACCGCACGGGCGACGTTGCGCACTTCCTCCTGCACCGCCGCATCGCCGTCAAGGGCCGCATGGCTGGTGGCATAGGGTTCGTAGTAGCCGACATAGCGGTCCAGGCGGGCCTGCGTGCCGGCATCGACGAGCCCCATCCAGTCCAGCCAGTCGGACATGGCGCGCCGCGTGCCTTCGATGCCGGCCACGTCGCCGTGCACCACGAGCCCATAGGTGCGGCCGGCGAGGTGCTTGGGATAGTCCCAGCCCGCGAGCTCCACCTTCTTCGCGAGCGCCGGGTCCTTGCCCTGGGTGCGCGTCGGGTCGGGATTGCCGCCGTCGGCGCACACCAGCCGGTCCATCATCAGCTTCAGCGGGCTCGTGGCCTGGTACCAGTGCGTGGGCGTGACGATGATGATGCCGTGCGC
>JAESGR010000512.1_pt1 | contig 25229 bp, 25 predicted proteins | sample 9269771 | NCBI WGS metagenome assembly JAESGR01 (sample SAMN15739572, study PRJNA653492) | algae metagenome | isolation source: Chroococcus sp. CMT-3BRIN-NPC107 and co-occurring heterotrophs from well... | place: USA: Clark Mountains Wilderness, California | collected 2010-04-18 | reverse complement strand
CTGTTTGAGGTCTTTCTCTAACTTTTCTTGGCTTTCAACTATCTCTACTTGGAACGGACGACCCATCACTCTTACCTTCCGCACACGTTTACCTACTTTAGCGCAGCTTTATAAAGAATTGGTATGATGCCAAGCGCTTGAGCAAACTCCTAGCGCTTCTCTCATTAGCCTTGTGTTGGGCAATCTTAGCCGGAGAGTGGCTGCACCAACATAAGCCCCTGAAGCTGAAAAAGCATGGACGCAAAGCCAAAAGCATCTTTCGCTATGGCTTGGATCATCTACGTAATATCCTACTCAACCTCGACCAGAAAATGAGTGAGTTTATGCAAGTGCTACAGTTTTTGTCCTGTACTTAGATAAAAGCCTAACAGTTCTAGTGCAAAAGTTTGTTGTTCTGCTGTTCAAATTTCAACTACTTTTTGAGCATAATCATTATGTTCCCACGCCCCAGTTACGGCTCCAGCAACACCTACAATAAAGAATCCCAGAACAGGAATCTCTTGCAACTTTTTGAACTCGGCAATCTGGTAGCATCTACAATCGCCTGTTGATATAAGTCGCGCCCAATGTTCGCAATTAAAACGACATAACTCGTAATCCCAGTTTTGTGAAATTCTTTCACAGACACGTGCAGCGCTTTATTGATTTGTTCTTTTTGTTGATGCTGTGCTTGGTCAATTTGAAAGCGATTCCAATCAATAGACCAAATTGCCAGCCTCCCAGTATCTTTTTGCCTATCAGCATTCATAGGTTCCCATGCTAGAGAATCTAAATCGTTGAGTTGTACAGAATAATGAAAAGTATTAGGATTGTTGCGATCGCGATGCTGAAGTAAACGCCCGTAGTGTGGATGCGAACGATTGCTGTCAATTAGTTGATGAAAGTTTTGCATAATTTAATTACTGCCAGACTTATACGTTATTTTTAGCTTTCCCAAATAAAGCGCAAAATCTAAGCGACAGCTTCTAAATAATTATGGAGCTTTGCCCATTGACGCACGCTAGAGTTATAAATTGTTTCATGTTTATTCGATAGCTTCAACTAACAACCATTTTCCTGAGTAATTAAGAGTTCCCCTAACTTTGAGGTGTTGATTATTGGTACAGGCTTGTAATTGTTCGTGGATATGCGATCGCAATGTAACCAATTGCCATGTCTGCATTGACGCAGTTAAGGTAAGCGTATAATCTTGTTCGCTGCGATCGTTAAAAATGCCTTCAAAGACGCGAGAATCTGGTTGTAAGGGTGGCGAGGCATTTTGAGTACAAGGGCAGTTGCCGCTAACGGGATAAGCCTCTAGACGAGCTAAATAATAGCTTTGCCAGTACAACCAATCGGGATGATTAGGAGGCAAATTAAATAAGGGAATAATAGAAGTTTTAGCTTGCAATAAAGCATTTTGCAACTTGCTTATTGGTAAGTCTCGCGGTTGACAGCCTAATTCAGCACATAGCGCCGCCGCCATTCCCGCAGCTTGTCCGATATTCATTACTACGGGTTGCAATCTAGTTGCACCATTGGCAATGTGAGAAACAGAGATATTTTTCTCACACACCAATAAACTATCGGTTTGTACTGGTACGATGCAACTATAAGGAATCGTAAAAGGCGTACCTGTTGGGCGACCTCCCCAACGGATAGATTTAGGTTGTAGGGAAAATTCTACACCAGGGTAATGATGATCGTTTGCGTAGTTACCTACAGCAATAGTTTCTGGTTGCAGTTTGGCACTATTTCCACCAGAAACAGGTAAAATATCTTGCTCTGTAATAGTCGTTATTCCTACTAGGCGGCGACTTTCGCGGTAGTAAGGATGAATTGCGTAAGCACCGCAATTAGTAGGAAAAACATTAGTTGCAAGTCCGTATTTGCGCCCGAATTCAGTTTGGATAAAGTAGGCAAATCCTTGAGTATGCCAAAAACTCTGTTGTAAAAATTCTTGCTTCGATGTTTCTGATTCAATTAAACGTTGTACGCCTTCAGCATAATCGTTACCGTGCAAAGGCCAGTTAATCATAAACAAATTACCTGGCAAACGACCGTAGTTTAAAAATTCTTCTTTTCCATAGTTTGTCCAAGCATCAGCAAACTTTGTAGGGTTGTAATTTGGTGGTGCGGAAATAAGTGGCGCGACTTCACTTGTAAATTCTTGCATAATTACTACCCAAGTCGGCGCTTGAATTGGGTAAGTTTTAGTTAATTGATTTTCGGCAACGGGCGCACTAGCTTCGCCCCATTTAGCTTGTAATTCCCAACCCCAACGATAGGGAATTTCGGCTAATTCTAATAAATCTCCAAGTTCTGTCCCGTCTAAGGTAATCTTGGCTTTAACAGTAAAATCGCTAAATCTTACCCCAGTAATTGCATTGCCATCTTTGATAACGTCTATTGGTACGCTTCCCGCAATCCAATAGAGATTTGGTAATTCTTTTACCCAGCCCTTAAATATTTCTGCGCCCAAGCGGGGATTGTAGCTAAAAAAACTCACCCAACTGTTATTTAATCCGCCTACTTGTCTTTGCTGCAACTGGTGGAGAAATTCTCCCCAAAGACCCGTTTGAAAAGCTTGTAATTCGTTACCATCGGGGGCTGCTACCCCCGCAGAAGTTAGCATTCCGCCTAGCCATTCAAATTCGCTAACAAGGATGGTTTTAGCCCCTGCCCTTGCTGCTTGAATTGCGGCAGATGTGCCACCCGTACCACCGCCAACAACCAAGACATCGCAAGAGATTAATTCATTCGGCATTTGTAGGCAATTGGGCGGTTAATACTTCGCTACCTGTTTGGGTCACTAATACATCGTCTTCAATCCGAATCCCACGTACATCGGCAAATTTATCTAACTGTTGCCAATTTACAATATCTTTGTACTGGGCGCGAGTCTCGGACTTATTTAAAATTGCAGGTACTTGATAGAAACCAGGCTCTATTGTAACTACCATTTTGGGACGCAGAGGACGATTTAAACGTAAATAGCATAACCCAAAGCGATCGCTCCTTTTTCTTCCGGCTTCGTATCCCGCAATATCTCCCAAATCTTCCATATCGTGGACATCTAAGCCTAATAAATGTCCCACACCATGGGGGAAAAACAGCGCGTGAGCATCCATTTCTACTAAATCTGTAGGATTTCCGCGCAAAATACCCATTTCTACCAATCCTTGAGCAATTACTGAAGCTGCAAGTATATGAATTTCTTGATACTCTTTGCCTGGCGAAACTGCTGCAATACAAGCATCATGCGCCGCTAAAACCACATCGTAAATATCTTTTTGGGTGGGGGAAAATTTACCCGAAACTGCCCAAGTGCGCGTTACATCAGATGCCCAGCCATTAGTGGTTTGGGCCCCAACATCTGCTAATAACAAGTCTCCGGCGGATAATTGATTGTCATATTGATTATTGTGGAGAACTTCGCCGCGTGTTGTAACGATACTAGAATAAGCACAAGTCATATTATGAGCTAATATTACCTGCTCCATAGCCGCGCGGACTTCTGCCTCAGTTTTGGCGCTTTTAGTTGCTTCTATCCCTGCCTGGTGAGCTTTTACAGTTACGTTTGCGGCTTGTTGCATTTCGGCTATTGCCGCATCATCGTGAGTAAGACGCAACCACGCGATCGCCTGAGCTAACTTTAGATCGACACCTTCTAAACTAGCCTTACGTTGTAGCCATTTGTCTTGTTGTTGCCGAGTAACAATATCTTGTACGGGAAGTGTGGCAGATTTATAGATACCCTGCCTTAACTTTGCAAAAGGATAAGCGGAATCTGCGCCGATTATTTCGGCTATTTCCTCGCGTTTTGGGGTTTCTCCATGCCATAAAGTATCGCTGCTAGGGGAATCATCCATAAATAGCTCTAAATTGCCATTTTCTAGACGAATTGCGGCATTTTCTAGGTTTAATCCAGCAAAGTAAAGAAAATGACTGCTGGCGCGAAAAGGAAAAGTATTCGCTGCAAAATTACGTGCTGTACTTTTCCCAGACCATAAAATAGCTGGAAAATCGATAAGTTTAGCTAATTTTTGCCTGCGATCGCGTAAAGTATCTTTCAATTCAAAATTACTACAACTATTAGTTAGGTTTTATCAGAATTTAGCAGTTTACAAATTTAGTTAACATTTCAAAATTTAGCAGTTCACGAATTTAGTTAGCACTACCCGCAGAGAGGTCTATTGCCCAATAACTACCGTACATAGAGATAAGACACTTTTGCAGGGGGTTTGGGGGAGGCAACTCGTCCCCTGATGGGGAGGCAAAAAGCGGATGAGCTTCTGCTTCCCGCTTTGTTGCCGTTGGGTTTGGGGGGCAGACCCCCCATATCTTGGTTTTTCTTAGTGATTTAACTTCTCACCAACACCCCATTGAGAAAAATCTCCGCCAAACCTTCCGCCATTTCCTTCATAACCTGGGGTGACGCATCCGGCTCCATAAGCGTATTATGACTAAATCCAGCCACCACAAACATTCCTAAAAACACTTGAGCAACTAGCTTTGGATTCATCGGGCGATAGATACCTTTATCCATAGCCGTTTGAAAAAAACCTTCAGCAACATGAGTCATTTTGTCGATTACTTCTGACTGAATGCGATCGCGCAAATCTGGGTGAAATTGGGCTTCCATAAAGCAAACTCGCATTAAATCGGCATTTTTCTTAAAATCCCACATTCTGCGGCGCATAACCTGCGCTACCGCCTTGTAACTGCCCATTTCGCTTAATTCCGTCAGCAAATCAGTCAAAATATCTATCCAACCTTGGGTAGCAACTTCAATTAAGATGGCTTTTTTGTTGTCAAAGTGGCGAAATAAAGTACCTTCTGCTACCCCCGCCGCCTCTGCCAACTCGCGGGTAGTAGTACCATCAAAGCCTTTGGCAGCAAACAACTTTATTGCAGCTTTCTTGATGCGATCGCGCGAAGAATCTTCTGATTGAGAAGGACGGTTGAAAACTTGCATATAATTGTATGTTTAGATTACCCAATGCTTCTGTAGCATTCTAATGTTGCGCTCAACTCTCCGCAAAAACGGATTTTATTGTTACATCGTACTGCAAAATTTTACCTATGAGTCAGCCGATTACTCGTTCTTGTCCGTTATCCATGCCTTACACATGGTATCGGCTTTTAATTACCTTGCTCTTAGTAATGATGCTGGGCTGTGTATTACCACCAAGTGCGACCGCCCTTACCGAAGCTTCTGCTCCTAACAAGTCTATTGCACCGTATTTTAATCGCGTTGCCGATAGATTAACAGAGTTTCGCCTAGATAATGGCATGAAATTTTTGGTTTTAGAGCGCCACCAAGCCCCAGTAGTTTCTTTTTTAACTTATGCTGATGTCGGGGGAGCAAATGAACCAACGGGTAAAACTGGTGTAGCTCACTTTCTCGAACATTTGGCGTTTAAAGGTACGCAGCGTATCGGTACAAAAGACTATAAAGCCGAGAAACCTCTATTAAATCGCCTAGATACCTTAGCAGCCCAAATTAAAGCGGGTGGCGATAAAGTACCAGCATTGCAAGCAGAGTTTGACAAAGTCCAAGCTGAGGCCCTCAAATTAGTTGAACAAAATGAATTAGGGCAGATTGTACTGCAAGCTGGGGGTGTAGGCTTAAATGCTAATACTTCTGTGGAAGCTACGCGCTATTTTTATAGCTTTCCCTCTAATAAGTTAGAGCTTTGGATGTCTTTAGAATCGGAAAGATTTTTAGAGCCAGTATTTAGAGAGTTTTACAAAGAAAAAGATGTAATTTTGGAAGAAAGGCGTTTGCGGGTGGATAATTCCCCCATTGGTCAAATGGTCGAGGCGTTGCTAGATAAAGCTTACACCGTTCACCCTTATAAGCGTCCAACTATTGGCTACGAGCAGGATATCCGCAATTTGACGCGGCAAGATGTGCAACAATTTTTTGATACTTATTACGTTCCCAGTAATATTACGATCGCCCTGGTGGGAGACGTGAACCCAAAACAGGTAAAACAACTCGCTCAAGCTTACTTTGGGCGCTTTAAAACCAAACCTTCACCGCCAAAATTAAAAGCTGTAGAACCCAAACAAACAGAAACTAGAGAAGTTGAATTAAAGTTACCTTCCCAGCCTTGGTATTTGGAAGCTTACCACCGTCCAGCAATTACGCATCCAGATAATGTAATTTATGGATTGATTGGTAGTTTGTTAAGTGATGGGCGTACTTCAAGGCTGTATAACTCTTTAGTAGAAAAGCAGCAATTAGCCCTAAATGCTCAAGGGTTTAGCGGTTTTCCTGGGGATAAATACCCAAATTTGATGTTATTTTATGCTTTGACTGCACCTAATAAGACCGTAGAACAAGTTGCAACGGGTTTAAGAGCAGAAATTGAGAAGCTAAAAACTGAGCCAGTTTCAGAAACAGAATTAGAGCGGGTAAAAACTCAAGCCAAAGCGGGATTATTGCGAAGTCTTGATTCTAATTCAGGGATGGCTCAATTATTGCTGGAATACGAAGTAAAAACTGGCTCTTGGCGCAATTTGTTTAAAGAATTGGAGCGTTTAAACGCAGTAACAGCAGCAGAGGTGCAAAGAGTTGCTGTAGCTACTTTTAAGCCGGAAAATCGCACTATTGGGCGTTTGTTGCCAAAAGAGAATTAAAGGAAACTATGAAAATAACTATTAAATTGGCGATCGCCTTCGTCTCAATGCTACTTGTGGTGTTGTTGGGTTTGCCTAGTATGGCAGCTACAGCGCAACATTACGACCAATTAAAGTTTGCACCCTTACCAGAAATAAAGTTACCCAAGTACGAGCGATTTGTGCTAGACAATGGCATGGTTGTGTACTTGTTAGAAGATCGAGAATTGCCTTTGGTAGGCGGTACGGCGCTAATTCGGACAGGCGATCGCTTTGAAAGTGCCGATAAAATAGGTTTAGCAGGGCTTACAGGTACAGTAATGCGTACTGGTGGTACTACAAACCATTCTCCCGACGAACTTAATCAGCTACTCGAACAACGGGCGGCTAGTGTAGAAATGGGCATTAATACAACTTCTGGTAGTGCGAGTTTTAGTGCTTTAAGTGAAGATTTGCCTACAGTATTTGAATTATTTAGCGAGGTACTGAAAACTCCGATTTTTGACCAACAACAGCTAGATTTAGCCAAAACTCAGGTAAGAGGTGGAATTGCCAGGCGTAACGACAACCCAGAAGATATAGCAGGGCGAGAGTTTCAAAAGCTGCTGTATGGCGATGCTAGTCCCTACGCGCGTACAGTGGAGTATGCAACTATCGATAATATTTCCCGCAAAGATTTAGTTGGGTTTTATCAGCAATATTTTCACCCCAATAATATAATTTTGGGGATTGTGGGGGATTTTAATTCGGCTCAAATGCGAGTACTTATTCAAAAAAACTTAGGCGATTGGAAAGCTAACCCTAAGCTAGTTAAGCCCACTTTACCCGCCGTTTCTCAAGCAAAAACGGGCGGCGTTTATGTTGTCAATCAGCCCCAACTTACCCAAAGTTACGTCCAAATTGGTCACTTAGGCGGAAAGCTAGATAGCCCAGATTATGCAGCCTTAGATGTGCTAAGTGGGGTATTAAACGGTTTTGGCGGACGATTATTTAATTCCGTGCGATCGCGCCAAGGACTTGCTTATACTGTTTACGGTGTCTGGAGTCCTAAATACGACTATCCCGGAACTTTCCTTGCTGGCGGACAAACTCGTTCTGATGCTACCGTACCTTTTATTAAAGCGATCGGCCAAGAAATTGCCAGCTTAAAAGCAAAACTTGTCACCCCTGCTGAACTTGCTTATGCCAAAGATTCAACTTTAAACTCTTTTGTATTTAATTTTGAAGATCCAGCGCAAACATTATCGCGCCTAATGCGTTACGAATATTACGGCTATCCGGCGGACTTTATTTTTCGCTACCAGCGCGGCGTAGAAGCAACAACGGCGGCAGATGTGCAAAGAGTAGCTAAAATCTATCTCAAACCCGAAAATCTGGTTACATTGGTTGTAGGCAATACTACAGCGATTCAACCACCATTAAATCAACTAGCTACTCAAGTAACGCCAATAGATATTACTATTCCGGGTGCAAAACCTGTAGTGATGAAATAGGTTTTAGGCGATCGCAATATCTGTAATTCTACCCTTGATTGGCACAAGGGTAGACTGACCTTCAACACTCAGGGTTAATTGTCTAACAAACCAAAGACTTAATATTTTCCTGGAAACCCGGATCAATTTTTTGATAACTTCTGGCAATATTAAGGTTCATAGTGGTTTCTGCAACCTCTAATAACGAGTCATCAATTGAGTACCTTTTGACTTCGCGCAACCAACGTAGAATTTCCCCTAAGTGCCAAATCGAAGGTGTACCTTCATAGACAGGAGGCGGGGATTGCTGTTCGCTGTTTACAATCAAATTTCTCATATTTTGTCGAGAGCATCCAACAATATTAGCTGCATCGGTCAACCCAACAAAATCTGGTGATGCTTCAATCAAAGTAGCCGATGGAACCACTGATTTCACATCATGAATAGCGCTAGAAATAGCTTCATAGGCTGATGATGCTTCACGAATAAAATTTAGTGAGATAAATCCTTTCAAACCAACTCCAATTAAGGCATCATCACAGCCGCCTGCATATAGTCTCTCAACATAATTATCAGCATCGGCTTGGGTATCTTGGAGATTAAACTTTAGGGTAAAATCATACTCTTTCATCTCTTATTCCTCTTGTTCACAAGGATCATCTAAATTTTTGTGGTTTGTACAGTTATCGACTACCCGCCGAATTTGTTTGGCATGATTGCCAGCGTTTTTTGGGGTACTCCAAACACTAGAGATACAAAAAGTCCCACATCTACACTCTTTGTCGTTGTACGGGCAATAAATTTTGCCATGATTGCCAGCGTTTTTTGGGGTACTCCAAACACTAGAGATACAAAAAGTCCCACATCTACACTCTTTGTCGTTGTACGGGCAATAAATTTTGCCCCAAGCATGAGATCCCCCAAGCTCAACACGCCATCCATTTTGCTCGGCGTACCTCAGCGCCGCCTCAATGTCTGACTTTGAGTGAGTTCTCATTGCCATATCAACCTTATATACTTGTAGCCTTATATATTTATAGCCTTACACATATAGGCTAAAACTTAAGTAAATACTTGTCAAGTGACAACTAATAATTAATGAATTTCACAGGCTTATATATGGTTAGCGGCGGACGGCGGCATAGATAAAAGCGATCGCCATGGGAATTACAATCGGTAAAGCTACTATTAGCCCCCATTTGCCAACTTGCACCTTTTGCTGTCCGTCACTTTTAAAAAAGAAGAAAACAATCGCCGTCCCCATTACTGCCCACAGGCAGCCAAAGGCAATGAAAATAATAAATATTGAGTCATCCATGAGGTTTTTTAACTAAGAATTGGTGGGAAATGCGATCGCAATTCTAAAAAGTATTTTAGTAATCATTTAATTCTTCTAACAGGTTGGGCGGTGCTGTCAAATAACGTTAACTGAGTAATCACGAATTGCCTTATCTACTGTCGCAATTGTCAGACCGTTTTGTAAAGCTTGACAGATAAGTATTCTGTCAAAGAGATCACGATGTAATAGTGGCAGTGTAGCTAGTTGAATCGCACTACCTTCGTCAAGAGCAAGACTAGCAATTTGATGAAGATCGCGTTGTTTGAGTAAGTACGTTGCGGGATGCGCTGGCAGAGGTAACTTACCTAACTGATACTTGACAATTGCTTCCCAGACTGAAATTGCACTTAGATAAACCTCGTTTCCTGGATCGCGAATGGCATCTCCAACATCTTTTGATAACTGGGTATCACCACTAATGAACCACAAAAAGATATGAGTATCCAACAAAATCCTCATTTGCCCTCAAATACATTGAGCAGATCCTCTGGTAAAGGAGCGTCAAAGTCATCTGGAACGGTAAACTCACCTGCACACAAAGCATAGGGTCGTAATTGCTTGCTGCTAGTAATATCCATCATTTGTTGCGCAGCTTGTGTATAGGGCAATAGCTTATTGCTAGTAATAGGTTTAAGTTCCGCGATCGCTTGATCATTTTCAACAATAACTAAAGTTTCCCCTGCCTCTACTTGACGGATATATTTCAAGGGATCGCTTTGTATTTCATCAACAGTAACGTTCAACATTTAGATTGCCTCAATAAAAATATCCGCAAAAGTGTTTCAACAAAAGTTCTAGTAGTTTGAGTCTCTTTGCTATTTTATCTAGGAACTAGCCAGCAAAAAGGGCAGGCGAGAAGCCTACCCCAAGAAAAATTTATTTTTATCGCTCAATTTCAAATTTCCACAGGTCAAAACTCCTTATTTTAAGGAGCAAGGGCATTACCGCGAATCAAACTACCAAGAGTTTTAGCTGTAATTTTGAGTTGGGTAAAAGGATTTGCTGGAACTACGGTTTTGTACAAGTAACTATCAAAGGTTAGCTTTTGTACATCCATGTCCGCGCACATTTCGACAAACGCCTCGCGGGTAGCATCGGTGCGATAAAAGACTGATTGCAAAATATCCAAAACTTTGTAAGTCAAGCCATATTTTCTATCCCAGCGCTTGAGGTAAAGTTTGAGATCGCTTTCGGTGGGAATTTTTGCGCCATTATTAGAAACTTCAATAATTGTTTCGGCGCACATCCGCCCAGATTTTGCCGCAAAATAAATCCCTTCGCCCGAAGACTTAGTAACGTAACCCGCCGCATCGCCAACTAAAGCCACTCTACCAACTACCCGCCGGGGTCTTGGATGTTCGGGGATCGGGTGGGCTTCAACTTTGATAATTTCGCCGCCGACTAATTTTTTGGCTGCACGCGCCCGGATACCTGCTTGCAATTGCTTGATACTAGCTTTATGTACCTGCATTGTTCCCGTACCAACTGCTACGTGGTCGTATTTAGGGAAAACCCAAGCATAGAAATCGGTAGACACATCATCGCCTACATACATTTCCGCCAAGTCGTTGTAGTAGTCCATTTGAGCTTGAGGTAAACGGATGCGCTCTTGAAAAGCGATCGCATAGTTATAATCTCCCGCGTCAATTTCTTTAGCAATCCGCGAATTTGCACCATCAGCGCCGATAATTGCATCAACTTTTAAAGTTTTAGTCACACCTTGAGAACCACCTTCATTGTGGTCTACATAGTGGATGGTATAAGGATCGCTATTATTAGTGGGAATCTCAAGTTTATGAACGGTGGCATTAATTAGATTTGCCCCTAATTTCGCTGCGCGATCGCGCATAAAGCCGTCTAGTACCTCGCGGCGGCACATCCCAATATATTCGTCTTCATTGACCAAATTAATATCTACTTCGCGGTTGGAGGGCGAAATCATTTTCATTTTCCGCACCCGGCGGTCAATGATATGTGGTGGCAAATCAAACTCGCTGACCATACATAGAGGAATTGCCCCACCGCAAGGCTTGGCGTTGTCTAGCTTGCGTTCAAACAAAAAAGTCTCAATTCCTGCTTTCGCCAGTGTTTCCGCAGCCGAGGAACCTGCGGGCCCGGAGCCAACTACCGCAACTCGTAAAGTCAAAGCCATTCTCCCAATCTTCTACAGCAAGAATTGCATGGTATCACGTACTTTTTGCTTGTCTACCCATGTAGGGGCAAGATCGGCTGATTTTGAAATACAGCTTAACAAGTCAATATAAAAATTAAGTAACGATCTACAGTTTTAGGTTGCAAGTTTTGCGTTTTAAGAGTTAATCTTTTTGCACTCCTAAGATATATGTTATAAAAACTACTGTATCCCTATAGATAAACCGGGAATTATTAGCTAAGGTTCAAAGGCGATCGCACTATCGAAATATATTTAAGCCTTTAAACTTAACTCCTTCTACTGTATAAAGAGGTCTTGCCGTGGGCATTGTCGTTGAAAACGTCTCCAAAAAGTTTGGTAGTTTCCAAGCCGTTGATGGAGTAAGCTTAGAAATTGAAAGTGGCTCTTTGGTCGCTCTACTTGGACCATCGGGGTCGGGTAAATCCACTTTACTGCGACTAATTGCGGGGCTAGAAATGCCCGATCGCGGCAAAATTTGGCTGACAGGGAAAGATGCCACAGATCAAAGCGTCCAAGAACGCAATATTGGGTTTGTATTTCAGCACTACGCATTATTTAAGCATTTGACAGTGCGCCAAAATATCGCCTTTGGCTTGGATATTCGCAAGACAAGTAAAGCAAAAATAAAAACGCGGGTAAATGAATTACTAGAATTAATCCAATTAGCCGGACTTGGCGATCGCTATCCCTCCCAACTATCGGGGGGTCAAAGGCAGCGAGTAGCCTTAGCCAGAGCCTTAGCTGTGCAACCGCAAGTTTTATTACTTGACGAACCTTTTGGCGCGCTTGATGCCAAAGTTCGTAAAGATTTAAGAGCTTGGTTGCGGCGGCTGCATGATGAAGTTCACGTCACAACAGTATTTGTAACCCACGATCAAGAAGAAGCGATGGAAGTAGCAGACGAGATTGTGGTGATGAATAAAGGCAATGTCGAACAAGTAGGAACTCCCGCTCAAATCTACGATCATCCAGCTACAGGATTTGTGATGAGTTTTATTGGTCCTGTCAATGTTTTACCTAGCAATTCGCGAATTTTTCAAAATAATGGGTTTGATTCGGCTCATTCAGAAGTTTTTTTACGCCCTCAAGATGTAGTGGTAGAAAGAGAACCTAACGGCACTACCGTACCCGCTAGAGTTAGTCGGCTAATTCATTTAGGTTGGGAAATTCAAGCAGAACTAACTTTAGATGACGGTCAAGTAGTCACCGCTCATCTCAGCCGCGAACGATTTGACGAACTGCATATAGAACCACAGCAGCGAGTTTACGTCAAGCCCAAAGATGCGAAATCATTTCCGTTGTACTATTCAATTTAATATTGAGTAGTTAATCTAGAACATGATTGATTTTCGCTTGTTTGTTAAAAAATGGATATCTATAGTCAAGTTTTTAGGTTTAGCTTTTGTATGTTGTTTGGTTGTAGTTAGCTGTAATAGTCGCCCAAACACAACCCAAACTACTACATCGAGCAATGGCAATAATCCTCGTTTGAGCGTAGGCACAACGTTAAAACCACGCACTCTCGACCCTGCGGATAATTACGAACTAGCAGGTAATAACGTGATGACAAGTTTGAGCGATCGCCTTTACACGTACAAATTAGGCACGAGCGAACTTGAACCCCAACTGGCAACAACTTTACCAAAAATTAGCCCTGATGGTTTAACTTATACAATTCCCCTGCGTCAAGGGGTAATTTTCCACGACGACACGCCCTTTAATGCCGAAGCAATGGCATTTTCGTTAAATCGATTTATCAGCAATGGTGGTAAACCCGCCGCGCTATTGTCAGATGTCGTGCAATCGGTTACAGCATCGGCAGAGTACGAGCTTACAATCAAACTCAAAACAGCCTTTGCAGCTTTTCCTTCTTTACTTGCTTTTCCAGGAATGTGCGCGGTTTCTCCCCAAGCTTACGAACTTGGCGTAGGTAAGTTTAAGCCGGGTATTTTTGTAGGTACAGGCCCTTACAAATTAGTTCAATTTACGCCGCAATTGCTGAAAATGGACGTTTTTCCGAAGTATTGGGGAACAAAGCCCCCAACATCAGGCATTGACTTTCAAATTCTCAGTAGTTCGGCTAATTTGTATAATACCTTTCTTAAAGGCGGAGTAGATATTGCCTATCAAACCTTCAGTCCCGACCAAGTAGAAAGTCTCAAACAACAAGCAACTCAAAAGGGATGGCAAGCACTAGAAGAAAAAAGCAACGTTGTCACCCACATGATGCTAAATATCAAGCAAAAACCTTTAGATAATGTAGTAATAAGGCAAGCTTTAGCTTCTGCCATCGATCGATCGCTAATTGTCGAGCGCGTGTATAGAAATCAAGCAGAAGCGCTATACAGCATGATTCCTAGTACCTTTGATAGCTATCGACCGATCTTTCTCACCAAGTACGGCGACGGGAATGTAGCCAAGGCAAAAGAACTTCTAGCTCAAGCAGGATACACTGCTAGTAACCCACTAAAACTAGAAGTATTTTATCCCGCTAACTCTTTAACTAGAGAACAAATTGCTAGTACCTTGAGAGAATTTGCCAGCCAAACCCTAGAAGGAATCGTTCAAATTCAACCCCAAGCGGCAGAATCAACCACATTTTTTGGCAATATTGGTAAAGGATTGTATCAAATAGCTTTATTAGATTGGTATCCAGATTTTGGCGATCCCGATAACTATATTCAGCCCTTTTTAGGTTGTACCAAAGGCAGCGAGGCGGGGGGGTGCAGCGAAGGCGCAAGTCAAAGTCAAGGCTCGTTTTATTATAGCGATCGCATGAATAAGTTAATTGCCCAACAGCGCCAAGAACAAAACCCCGCAGCTAGACAAAAAATCTTTACAGAAATTCAAGAGTTGGTAGCCGCCGACGTACCCGTCATTCCTTTGGTGCAAACAAAAGACTATGCTTTTGGTCAAAAAGGACTGCAAGGCTTGCAAATAGACCCAATTTTAAAGCTTCCTCTCTGGCAAATGAGCAAAGGTTGAAATCATGTCAAGATCCAAATCTCTGCAATATTACATCCTCGTGCGCTTGCTGTTAGTACCGCTCATGTTACTAACAATTACTACCGTTGTCTTTTTGCTATTACGAGCGACTCCTGGCGATCCGGTAGATGCGGTGTTAGGAGTCCGCGCTCCCGAAAGCATTAAACAAGAGTATCGACTTCGTTTGGGTCTACTAGACCCCTTATGGCTGCAATACGTGCGTTACTTAGGTAGCTTACTGCGTTTTGATTTAGGAACTTCAATTACCAGCCAAGGCGAAGTAGTTTGGGACACTATTAAGCAATATTTCCCCGCTACGGTAGAACTCGCAGTTTTTAGTATGGCAACGGCTCTAATAGTTGGTATTAGTGTAGGCGTAATCTCCGCTTCTCGTCCTAATTCCTGGTTAGATGTAGGCGGGCGATTGTTTGGAATTATTACCTACGCGCTGCCCTTATTTTGGGTAGGAATGCTCGTACAATTAATCTTTTCTGTGCAGCTAGGTTGGTTTCCTTTAGGTTCGCGCTTTCCCGCAGCTATTAACGCCCCAGTAGGTATTACGGGACTCTATACCGTCGATAGTTTACTGAGTGGAGACTTGGGCAGCTTTTTTACAGCCTTGTACTACCTATGTTTGCCTAGCCTGACATTGGGCGTACTATTAAGCGGCATTTTTGAGCGGATTGTGCGGGTAAACCTCAAGCAAACCCTCCGCGCCGACTATGTAGAAGCCGCCCGTGCTAGAGGCATTCCCGAACGGCAAATTTTACTAAATCACGCTCTAAAAAATGCCTTAATTCCGGTAATTACAATTTTGGGATTAACCTTTGCGTCCCTACTAGGAGGAGCGGTGCTAACCGAAGTAACTTTTTCTTGGCCGGGGTTAGCAAACCGACTTTACGAAGCAATTTCTCTGCGGGATTACCCTACAGTGCAGGGAATACTGGTATTTTTTGCAACCATAGTCGTAATTGCAAGTATTGCGATCGATATTCTCAACGCCTACATCGATCCCCGAATTCGTTACTAATACTTTGAGCAATGAGTAATGGTAGGCAATTGCCAATTCCCAACGCCCTCCTACACCGATAATCCCTTGAATGCGATAAACTCAAAATATGGGCAGCCAAGTTTTGATTGCCCGTAAAAACTTCTTAGAAATAGTGTTTCAGGAAGTGGGTATCTGCCCACTTTTTTTGTGTTTTAAAATGGCTCATCCTTTAATTCCCCAAATTATCGAATTGGCGACACCAGTAGCAGAAGAACTGCAACTGGAAGTAGTTGGAGTAGTTTTTCTCACGAATCAAAACCCGCCCGTGCTAAGAATAGATATTCGCAATCCCCAACAAGACACCGGGCTAAATGACTGCGAACGCATGAGTCGGGCAATAGAAGCAACTTTAGACCAAACAAATATTATTCCCGATGCCTATGTATTAGAAATATCTAGTCCTGGGATTTCCAGAGAATTAACAAGCGATCGCGAATTTGGATCGTTTAAAGGTTTTACCGTTATTGTCAGCGCCTCCAGCCCCCACAAAGGACAACAAGAGTGGACAGGTCAGCTAATCCGTCGAGATGACAGCACAATCTACCTCAATATCAAAGGTCGAGAAGTCGCCATTCCCCGCTCTTTAGTCATCAAAGTGCAGCTAAACGAACGTCGTTAGAGACTAAAAATTTGCCCCCTATAAAGGTTTTCCTATGTCAATGGTTAGTATTCCCGGACTCAAAGACTTAATTGAAAATATCAGCCGCGAACAAAATTTGCCCAAGCATTCTGTCCAAGAAGCTTTAAGAGAAGCCTTAATTAAAGGTTACGAGCGCTACCGCCGCGCCCAAAACTTTGATAAACGCACTTTTGACGAAGAATACTTCAATAATTTTGAAGTAGAACTTGATGTCGAGTATGGCGGCTTTCGGGTGCTAGCAACTAAAACGATCGCTGAAGAAGTTAGCGATCTCGATCACCAAATTGCCCTCAGCGACGTACAAGAGTTTGAGGCAGAAGCTCAACTAGGCAACGAAGTAATTTTAGATGTCACTCCAGACAAACTAGAATTTGGGCGCATGGCGGCGATGCAAACAAAACAAGTATTAGCCCAAAAATTGCGCGATCGCCAGCGCCAAATGATTCAAGAAGAATACCAAGACCTCGAAGGCACGGTACTACAAGCTAGAGTGCTACGCTTTGAACGTCAATCGGTAATTATGGCCGTCAATAGCGGTTTTGGTCAGCCAGAAGTTGAAGCTGAGTTGCCCAAGCGCGAACAATTACCTAACGACAACTATCGCGCTAATGCAACGTTCAAAGTTTTCCTCAAAAAAGTTAGTACTGGTCAGCAAAGAGGCCCGCAACTAATGGTTTCTCGCGCTGATGCGGGTTTGGTTGTGTATCTTTTTGATAACGAAGTCCCAGAAATAGAAGATGAAGTTGTCCGCATTGTTGCCGTAGCAAGAGAAGCCAATCCCCCCTCGCGTTACGTTGGTCCCCGTACCAAAATTGCTGTCGATACCTTAGAGCGCGATGTAGACCCCGTAGGCGCTTGTATTGGCGCTAGAGGGTCGCGCATTCAAGTTGTTGTTAATGAATTACGCGGAGAAAAAATCGACGTGATTCGTTGGTCGCCCGATCCTTCTACCTATATTTCCAACGCTCTTAGCCCCGCAAGAGTCGATGAAGTGCGGCTAATGAATACCGATAATCGACAAACCCACGTTCTAGTCGCCGAAGATCAACTTAGTTTAGCGATCGGCAAAGAAGGTCAAAATGTTCGTTTAGCTGCTCGGCTGACGGGGTGGAAAATTGACATTAAAGACCGCGACAAGTACGATCGCGGAGCGGAAGATATGAAATTTGCCGAACTTGCAGCCCAATACCAAGCCCAAGCACTAGAACAAGAGGAGGAATACGACGAAGATGACGACGAGCCAGAATATCAAGAAATTTCCGCCGCCGAGCCAACAGATATCACTGCTTGATAACAATAAAATAAGTAGTTGAGGCGAAGTAGTATTTATCCAATTTTTAGCTGTTGCCCCCGCAGTACCCATGAAACCGAACCATCGCCGTTGTATTAGTTGTCGCCGTGTGGCACTGAAACAAGAATTTTGGCGAATTATCCGCGTCAATACCTCTGGGCAGTTACAATTAGATCGAGGCATGGGGCGTTCGGCTTATCTTTGTCCGCAAGTAGATTGCCTCTTGGCGGCGCAAAAGAAAAATCGCTTAGGGCGAAGTCTTCGTACATCGATACCACCAGGAGTTTATGACACTTTGTGGCAGCGTCTCAAAAACAACATCCCTCACTGACTCTAACCCAATCAACTATTATTTTTTGTTAATGACCCCAAGCATTTTGGCATTCCACCAACAGAATTACTTGTCAATAGATGTTAACTACTTTCCTAGTAGGTTAGTGCCAAAATAGTAAAATAATAGAGATTGAGATAATTTAATCTAAATAGGCAAGTTGACAGCAAATTTTTTTAAGTAGGCTAGTGCAAGAAAATAAAAACAGCCATACATATACTACAAGTTCCCAAAGGTGGAAGCTACTACCGCTATTAAGCATAATTGGCTCTCTAATAGAGAAGTATTGCAGTTTAATCGGTAGAGCAACTTTGGGAAGCATTGCCAAAAGTAAAGCACCTTTAAAGATTTTAGGTGCAAACTACTTGGCAGCGTGCTTTCCAAACAATGAAAACATCTCTCTATTCTTGGTTGGAGGCATGGGCAAAAAAATGAACCTCAACCAATAACCCATAACTTCAGTGAATGGAAATAATGTCAAACACTACGACAACCATTCAATTACAACAGCCAAGTAAAGAGGATGAATGGATGAACAAAGTCAGAATTTACGATTTATCAAAGGAATTGAATTTGGATAACAAAGAGCTACTAGCCATTTGCGAACAGCTCGACATTAGCGTGAAAAGTCACAGTAGCACGATTTCAGAAGATGAAGCAGAACGTATTAGGACAGCCGCAGAAAAACAAACAAAACAAACCGTAGGTATAGCTCCCCAACGCAAAGAATCAACAGCTAGTTCAAAGGCAAACATACAAATGTCCAACGTCACTAAACCAAAGCCTGCTCCTAACAAACAACAAATTTTGGAAATTCGTAAGCCCAAAATAGATAGCGCCAATTTAGATAATTCAGAATTAGCGATCGCCCAAACTGAATCTGAACTCAAAAATCCGCCTGCGTCCCGCCCTAACACCCCACCTGTTGCCCCAACACGACCCGTACAAGCAAGGTCAGCAAGGTTAGATGCGGAAGTTGGGACGACAACCCAAGAGGTTGCTCAATCAATACCAAGTGCGGGCGCGCCATCTAAACAATTTGAACCACCAAGTAGACCATTGCCAAGGACGGCTCCAACGGCTAACTTATCGGCAATACCAGAGCGACCAGTTTTAAGAAAAAATCAACAGCCCAATGCCCCAGAAACCACCCCAGCAGGAACAAGAGCCGACGCGCTTCCCGATCGACCGCGACGTACTAGCCCTAGCCCTGTAGGAGCAAGAACTGAGCTAACACCCAAAAGTCAACCAGGTGTAGAGCTAAATAAACCTAGACCAATTAGGGGTAGCGATGCCATTAGCCCCAAACCAATGCGCCCGAAAGCGACCGTAATTGGTGATGACATCGATCGCTCCGAAGACGATATCGATACGGCTCCGCTACTTGATGAAACCGAAGAACTTCTAAAGCGCCCCAGCTTGCCCCGTCCGGTTAAAGGAGGAGCGAAAAAATGGCAAGAAGAAGAAATCATTGATGACGGGCAAGATTCAGTCAAGACTGGCAAGGCAGCAACAAAACTCAAGCGTCTCAAGCCAATTATTGACTTAGAAGACGAAGAAGACCTAGAAGATGCGCTCGACCTAGACGCGCCCGTACAAGTTAGCCTCTCAGTTGCCCGCCCGCCCAAACAAAAAGCCGCCCGAGTAACGTCCGCCGGCAGCCCGGTAACAACTACCGCCGCAGTGCTAAGAACCAAAAAGTCTAGCTCGTCTCGCAGTGACAATCGTCGTCGCAACGAGCCGGAAGCAAAGCAAGAACGTCCAGAAAAAATCGTAGTTACCGGAAATTTGACCGTCCAAGAACTAGCTCAAGAATTGTTAGTTCCCGATACCGATATCGTCAAAATATTATTTATCAAAGGGATGGCGGTTAATATCACCCAAAACTTAGATATTCCTACAATTACGATGGTAGCGAGTGAATTAGGCACGGAAGTTGAAACTCAAGAACCCGAAGCTGAAGCCCGTAAAATAACGGAAATGGTCGAAGCAGAAGATTTAGATTATCTCCAGCGTCGTCCACCCGTCGTTACTATTATGGGTCACGTAGATCACGGTAAAACTACCCTACTAGACTCGATTCGCAAAACTAAAGTAGCTCAAGGAGAAGCAGGAGGAATCACTCAACACATCGGTGCTTACCATGTGGAAGTAGACCATGAGGGGCGGAAAATGCCGATTGTTTTCCTAGATACTCCCGGTCACGAAGCTTTTACAGCGATGCGGGCGCGGGGAGCAAGGGTAACAGATATTGCCGTGCTAGTAGTAGCTGCCGATGACGGCGTACGTCCGCAAACTATTGAAGCTATTAGCCACGCTCAAGCAGCTAAAGTGCCAATTGTAGTTGCCATCAACAAAATTGACAAAGAAGGCGCTCAACCAGACCGGGTTAAACAAGAACTAACTCAGTTCAACTTAACACCAGAAGAATGGGGTGGCGATACGGTTATGACTTCTGTAAGTGCGATTAAAGGCGAGAATTTAGACACATTACTCGAAATGATCTTGCTAGTAGCAGAAGTTGAAGAACTCTCAGCTAACCCCGATCGCTTGGCAAAAGGTACGGTAATTGAAGCTCACTTAGATAAAGCTAAAGGCTCGGTGGCGACGCTGTTGGTACAAAATGGCACGTTAAGAGTCGGCGATGTTTTAGTGGCGGGTTCTGCCTTTGGTAAAGTTCGCGCCATGGTAGACGATCGCGGTAAGCGCGTAGATGCTGCTAGCCCATCTTTTGCAGTGGAAGTATTAGGACTAAGTGAAGTTCCGGCGGCGGGGGATGAATTTGACGTATTTGAAAGCGAAAAAGAAGCCCGCGCGATCGCTGGGGTAAGAGCCGACAAACAACGCCAATCTCGCTTGATGCAGGGACGAGCTACTTTGACTACTCTTTCGGCTCAAGCTCAAGAAGGCGAACTCAAAGAACTCAATTTGATTGTCAAAGCCGATGTTCAAGGCTCTTTAGAGGCAATTATTGGCTCCCTCAAGCAACTGCCACAAAATGAAGTTCAAATTCGCTTGTTATTAGCCGCTCCTGGAGAAATCACCGAGACAGATATCGACTTAGCCGCAGCTAGTAATGCCGTAATTGTTGGCTTTAACACCACTCTTGCTAGTGGCGCTAGACAAGCCGCTGATGAAGCAGGGGTTGACGTACGCGAATACAATATCATTTACAAACTCTTAGAAGATATCCAAGGCGCTTTGGAAGGTCTACTCGAACCAGAGCTTGTGGAAGAATCTCTCGGTCAAACCGAAGTCCGGGCGGTGTTTACCGTTGGACGTGGTGCGGTTGCTGGCTGTTATGTGTTATTGGGTAAACTGGTACGTAACTGCAAAGTGCGCGTCAATAGAGGCGGTAAAGTTGTGTTTGAGGGCGGACTTGATTCTCTCAAACGCATGAAGGAAGATGTGCGCGAAGTCAATGCTGGCTACGAATGCGGTATTGGCATTGACAAATTTAATGATTGGGCAGAAGGTGACCTCATTGATGCCTACCAAATGGTAACTAAGCGCCGGACGTTGACCATGGTGGCGGCGGCCAGTAAGTAAATTTGCTTTTCATGACCCTAGAGGCATGAAAACAAACTTAAAGAAGTAAATACTTATATTTACTTCTTTATTTTCGCTCCAAATAACTACACCCATGAAAACTGAGGACTAAAAATATATGGCTCGTTTTCTAAATGCTAGCGATCGCACTGGCGCAGAGCAACCCCATATTTGGGAGCGACTAAAAAACGCGATCGCCTCTAGTTCGGGTTTCCAGCGCTGGCAAGTCGAACGTTATAGCTTTGACAATCAACTCCATCCCAGCTTAGATCATCAAGTGCGTAGCTATTTGCGCGAAACTTTAGAAACTCTCGCCTACTAAACTTAGAATAAAATAACGGGCAAGGTCGTCAAATAACGATCTTGCCCGTTTTAATTAGTTTAAATATAAATCTTTTAGATTCAGGTATTTAAAAATCTGGCGTTGCTGAAAGTGTGATGATTTTCAATGGTTGGTTTACGAAAAAGACAGAATTTCTGGTTTCACCTTCTTTATCCCATTACCAATTGACCAACGCCAAAAATCTTGCCAATAAATTATTCAATTCGTGATTAAACCATATTTATTGAGTTTGAGCAATAACCCAAATAAGTAAATATCTAACTATTAAAAATTTATTAATTGAATAAAGACGATAGGCTAATTTATAGTTAGTGTGCGAATTATCAAAAAATTTGCCATGATATATCAATAGCTCTGCTCCTTGATTTCGTGACTGCAAAAACGTCAACTGGTTAGGAAACGAAAGATGGATAAATTAGACCCTTCTAAAAATAGAAACGAAACTAGATTGGAGCAGATTATTGACGAGCAAAATAAATCCGTAGCGATCGCCGAATGGCAAACCGACGTGCAATTAGTAGCACCATCAAAAACTAGAAAAAAATGGCTAGGAATTTTAGCAGCACTATTACTAATTGGTGCAGGCTTAGGAGGATGGCGCTGGTGGCTTAGTAGCCAATCCTCACCCCAACAAGCTGCGCCACCTCCAAGTATCCCTGTAAAAGTAGCTGATGTGGAGTCGGGAACCATTGCTGAAAGCTCTGATTATGTAGCCAGCATTCAATCGCGTCAATCCGTAACCATTCAACCACAAATTAACGGTAGAGTAGAACAGATTTTTGTCCAGCCAGGAACTTTTGTCCGCGCAGGAACGCCAATTGTGCAAATAAATCCGGACGAACAACAAGCAGCCGTCAGTAGTTCGTCCGCCGCCGCTAATTCTAACCGAGCAGCGATCGCGCCCGCGATCGCATTGTTGAAATCTTTACAAGCACAAAGGCAATCTAGCGTATCTAGCTTGAGCTTCAACCAGCAACAATACAACCGCTATCGTAGCCTTTACCAGCAAGGAGCCGTTACTCGTCAGCAACTAGACGAAAATACTGATAGACTGCGATCGGCTCAAGCAAATTTAGCCCAAATTGATGCTCAAATTAAAGCCCAGCAAGCAACGATTTCTCAAGCTCAACAAACTCTAGAGCAATCTTTAGCAGATGTTAAAGAGCAACAAGTCCAACTCCAGTATTATCGAGTCACCGCCCCCTTTAGCGGTACGGTGGGCAATATTCCGATCAAAGTAGGCGATCAAGTTACGCCAGAAACTAATTTAGCTAACTTGACTGAAAATCAAAACTTAGAAGTCAATATTTCTATTCCCATCGAACGCGCTCCCGACTTACAGATAGGAATGCCTGTAGAATTACTCAACGCCCAAAACGAAGTTGCAGGTAGAAGTCGAATAGCTTTTATTTCTCCTAACGTCAATAACGAAACCCAATCAGTGCTAGTAAAAGCGCTGTAGGAAAATAGTAATGGGCAACTGCGGGCAGAGCAATTTAGCCGCGCTAGAGTCATTTGGGATAGACGACAAGGTGTATTAGTCCCGACAACGGCAATAGCTCGTGTAGCCGGACAAGACTTTGTTTTTATTGCGGAAACTAACCAAAAATCGCAAATGGTAGTGCGCCAACAACCAGTCAAATTAGGCGAAATTCAAGGCAATAGTTACCAAGTTATTGAAGGCTTGAAAGCTGGAGAAAAAATAGTAACTTCTGGCATTCAAAAACTTTCTAACGGCGCTCCTATAGTTCCAGAACCCTAAACCATAGCCTTTTCTTTAGTAACTAATATGTTTGTTGATTTCTTCATCAAGCGACCAATTTTTGCTACGGTCTGCTCTCTAATTATCATTTTGGTAGGAGCAGTTAGTTTAGTAACGCTACCCATTGAAAACTACCCAGATGTAGCCCCCACTGCAATTACTGTAACTTCCAACTATACCGGAGCCAGTGCGGAAGTTGTCGAAAGTGCGGTTACAACAGTCTTAGAAAGGCAAATCAACGGCGTTGAGGGGCTGGAATATCTCACCTCTACTAGCACTAGCGATGGAGTAAGCACAATAACAGTAACCTTTGAACAGGGACGAGATAAAGATATTGCCGCCGTTGACGTACAAAATCGCGTGTCAATTGCTTCTCCTCAACTTCCAGCATCGGTCAATCAAACAGGAGTCACTGTTGCTAAAGATTCTGGCAATATTCTTTTGGGGATTGGATTATATGCAAAAAATGGCGAGTATGACAACTTATTTATTAGTAACTATGCCGATTTGTATTTGGTAGATGCGATCAAAAGGTTGCCGGGGGTAGGCAACGTGCAAATCTTTGGTGAGCGGCGCTATGCCATGCGATTGTGGCTAGATCCAAATCGGCTGGCAAGTCGTAATTTGACGGCTCAAGATGTAGTTGATGCTTTAAAAGAGCAAAATTTACAAGTAGGGGCGGGGCAAATTGGTCAGCAACCTGCGCCAAAGGGACAACAATATCAAATTAATTTGCAAGCGGTTAGCCGTTTAAAAGATCCTACAGAATTTGCCAATATAGTCCTTAAAACGGGTAGCGACGGTACATTAGTTAAGCTTCAAGATGTGGGACGGGCAGAATTAGGAGCGCAAAGCTATAACGGTTTTTTACGCTTTAGCGGTCAAGAAGCCGTCGGGCTGGGCGTTGGTCAACTTGTAAGGTAGCAATGCTTTAGACATAGCACACGCAGTAAAAGCCGAGATGCTAAGGTTGTCGCGCACTTTCCCGCCGGGACTAGCTTATCAAGTGGCTTTTGACACCACAGAAGCGGTGGAAGAATCGGTAAAAGAAGTATTAATTACTTTAGCGATCGCAATTATCTTAGTTGTCTTAGTGATTTATCTATTTTTGCAAGACTGGCGCAGTACCTTAATTCCGTCTATAACAATTCCGGTTTCGCTCATTGGTACTTTTGCCTTTATTAAGTTCTTTGGCTTTTCGATCAATAGCTTAACTTTGTGGCTCAATAGGGATTCCAGGGAGCTAAGCAAGAAGGGTCTCCAACAAAGCACTCAGCAAGGCTTTTCCTCGCTTTTTAGCATTATAGACAAACTCGAAGAAGCCCAAGTACAAGGGTAATTTCTCTTGAGAGATGCCTCGATGGGGACGTAGCCACGAACGTAAAAGAGACCAAAACCCCTCCATTGTATTGACATGCACTTCACAAAAACCATCGCCGTCTTCATCACGGGCATACTCACCTCGACCATGACACACGGTTTTGTGTTCATAGCCCCACTTGACTACAGGAGCGTAAATGGCATACTCGTCAGTGTAGATGAGACGAACCGGGGCAATAGTTCAGGGCAACCGCATAAAAATTATTGAGTTAAAAGTTTGATGAGATAAGTCTGATCCCATGCTGATTTTTTGCGTCTGGCGGCAATGCCACGCTTGGATGAGGAGTCTTGGGCGAGAAGATTGAGA
>JAESGR010000511.1_pt1 | contig 25281 bp, 26 predicted proteins | sample 9269771 | NCBI WGS metagenome assembly JAESGR01 (sample SAMN15739572, study PRJNA653492) | algae metagenome | isolation source: Chroococcus sp. CMT-3BRIN-NPC107 and co-occurring heterotrophs from well... | place: USA: Clark Mountains Wilderness, California | collected 2010-04-18 | reverse complement strand
CCGAGCGCGGAGCCGCCGTCGCCGCGATTAATGAAACTGTTGACGGAAGCGTTTGGTTCGGATGCGACGGCGGCGCTCTGCGGCTTTTACCTGACGGGCGGCGCGTTCTTTACCCGATCAAAAAAGCCACTTCTTATGATGAAACGCGCTCGATCGTCGCGGACGAAGCGGGCAGAATCTGGGTCGGACATCGGAGCGGCGTTTTTGTTTTCCAGCCGGAGAGCCTGGCTAAAAGACTCCGCCAATGAGATTTTTGATTTCTTGGAAACTGTTAAGATTTAGAATGCCAAGAGACTTTCAGTTTGCCTGAAATAAATCTCGCATCCGGTCCACTTCCTTCTGTTTGGCAATTTATAAGTTCTATTTTAACCACAAATTGATAACCTCGAACTTTTATCTCCCGCTCGTTCGGAAAGTAATTGTCTGAAATATGCCAAGCATAAATTTGAGAAGGGGCTGAGCCGGTGGCCATTTTTTTGTGGTATATAAGGTTGGCTGAATTTATCCTGTAAGGTTTACGAACTACCTCTAATCGCCACCCGAAATTCTTCTGTAAAGCGCTAGACTCTTTAACTACTCTTAAAAGCAAGTTTTTATCAAAACTACGACTAATAACTTTTTGATTAGAGGTAACATCAATCAAAAGCGTATTACTTTGATTATTTTGGGCTTTAATGTTTTGAGCGCCGAATAATAACATTAGAATAAAAATGAAAAGAGAATATTTTCGCATAAAATAGTTTTCCTTCTTGTTTTACTGTTTTTTCACCGCAAGGTTGTGCTTGCTTTGAAGTCACTACAATAATTTTAATTAAACTGCACCCCATTATCGGTAAAGGTGATTTCATCCAGAGGGCGATCAAAGAATTGCGCCAAGATAGTTTTCGCTAAATCTTTGCCCTGTGCTGCTTTTTCAGGACTGTTTTCATCTTTCCCTTGTTGGTAAAGCATCGTTGCCAAACCACTGGTAATGACAAAGGTTTCATACATTTTCTGTTTTTCTATGTCGGGCAAATTCTTGAATTCATCGCTTGAAGCTAAGAGCGAGTTGATGTCCTGCAAAATGGCTTCGGCTTGCTTTTCACTCAGTTCATTTTTGCCGTCCGTCATAATCGAACGACTCATCAGTAGCGCAAAGGTCGCCGCTCCGGCGACATTGTTTTTTAGCCTGGTTTCTTTATTTGTAATCAGCATCTGCTCATAATTTTTGAGCAATTCCGTTGAAGCTTTAATCAACGTACGAATCTCTTCCGTGTTTTCATCGGCAAACTTTGCGACAAAAACGAAAGGCATGCTCGTCGCCGGATTCGATTTGAATGAAGTTGCGCTTAAAGGAGCGCGTCGCAAGACATTTTCATCCGTTTGCAGAGAAATGGGATTTGCCGTAGTTGATTGACTGTTATTCGAGCGCCTGCCTTCGAGCGCGTCGGCGAGCGCGGTTTTTCCGGCGGCGCGAATGCGAGCCGTCGCCCAGCGTTTTTGAAACAGCAGGTTCATATTGCTATTGACCCACAGGTTGCTGCTGTAGTTGTACATATATTGCGCCCTAGCGTTTTGCGCGAGTGACGAAACCGTAAAAACCGTCAGAATGATTGCGAAAAAATTAAAGATTGTCTTCATCTTTGTAACTCCTTTGATGGTCTGACCATCGATTGGTTAAAATCCTAATCACAAAAACTAATCACATATAAATGATTCCTTCAGACCTAGAACTTGATGACTATTTTCCCGAAATGACGCCCGCTTTCTAAGTATTTGAGAGCCTCGAAAATTTCGTCTAAATTAAAAGTTTTATCAATTGTCGGTTTAAACTGATTCTTTTCAATAAAACCGTTCATCTCCTCGAACATTTCTCGAGAGCCGGTTTCAATTCCATGAAGTCTGACGTTTTTGGTAACAAACTGGTAAGTATTAATAGGTGCGCTCAAGCCGGCAATCAAACCAATGAAACTGATTGTGCCGCTAATTTTGACTGCGTTTAAGGAGCGATTGAGATTTTCACCGCCCACAGTTTCAATCACATGATCGACCCCTTTGCCGTATGTCAGTTTGAGAATCTGTTCTTCCCAATCGGGATATTTTCGATAGTTTATAGTGGACTTCGCTCCCAGTTTTTTGGCTTTTTCAAGCTTCTCGTCGCTGCTTGAAATAACAAATGGAAGCCCGCCGATTGCATGGACAAATTGCATGGCAAAGAGCGCGACGCCTCCTGTTCCTTGAATTAAAACTGTTTCTCCCGGCTGAACATTGCTGCGGCGGGCGACTGCATGCCAGGCTGTCACAGCGGCAACCGGCAAAGTCGCCCCTTCCTCGTTGGATAAATTATTCGGAATTCTGACAACTGATTGTTCGTCAAAAGAAACGTATTCCGACAACACTCCGTCCGCCGCTGCACCACCAAGCGGCAAGACGTATTTCTCTAGGGTCAATTCACCATCCAGCCATTTAGGGAGAAAAACGCCCGCCACCCGGTCGCCGACTTTAAAACGAGAAACCCCTTCGCCGAGAGCAGCGATTTCGCCGGTTCCGTCGGAAATCGGAATGCGAGGTGTGATGGGTTTCCAGCTTTCAATGCCTTTAATAACCAGCAAGTCTCGATAATTCAAGGAAACCGCTTTCATTTTTACGAGAACCTCATTGGATTTGATTTTTGGTTCAGGTAATTCGTTTGATTTCAGCTGGTCTATGCCGTCGCCGAGGGTTGTATAAACTTTCATATTCAATCAATCCTAATATTTTTCTTCTACTTTATTAACGGGCAGGACCGCTTCATAAAAGAGCAGAAACCAACCCTGAACATGCTCAATTAAAGGTTATATTATGTCCGAGATACGTATTCATTCATCGCTTTCCAGGCGATTTCGACATCTTTTTCAGTTGTTCTCCAATTATTGAAAGCGGCACGGATGCCTGGCGTGCCGTTGTAAACCGTCGGCGTCAGAAACACTCGCCCGTCTTTACGCAGTTGAGATAAAAATTCTTTAATAATTTCAGCGCTCAGATTGTCCGAATTGAGAGTGAAACAAACGACGTTCATGCGCACCGGAGCCAGCAATCGAAAGTCGGAAGAGTTTTTGATTTTTTCTCCAAGCTGCTGCGCTGTTTCACAATTTCGCTCGACGATTTCGTGGTATCCTTCCTGCCCGTATGCCAGCAAAGTAAACCACGCTGGCAAAGCGCGCATCCGACGTGAGTTTTCCGGGGATAAATGAAAAAAATCCGGCGGTTCTGCCATTGCGCCGAGATAAGCTCCGCTGTTTTGAAAAACTTCGATCTGAAGATTTCTGTGACGCGTGAAAATCATTGCCCCGTCATATGGCACGTTAAGCCATTTATGAGCATCAATAGTAATACTATCAGCACCATCCCAGCCGTTTAGTAAATATTTATATTGGGGCGAGCAAGCTGCGAAACCACCAAATGCAGCATCAACGTGCAGCCAGAATTGGTACTTTTCTTTAAGAGCGACAATCGCTTGTAATTCGTCGAAATCAACGGTGTTTACAGTTCCAGCATTGGCGACGACAATTGCGGGAGCGCCGTTTAATTGTTGAAGGCTTGCTTCCAGGGCTTTGACGTCCACAGCTTCTCGATTGCCATCAACTTTAGGGACAATTTTCAAGCTGTTGCGCCCGATTCCGAGCATTGATAACGACTTAAAAATACTACTGTGTGCTTCACCACTTAAGACCGTAATAGATGGTATTGCCTGGAGCCCGTCATTAACGATGCTTACGCCATATTGGCTGGCAATCCATTCACGTCCCATGGCGAGTCCTGCAAAGTTGGACATCGTTGCGCCCGTCACAAATGTTCCGTGAAATTCTTCCGGTAAATCAAACAGCTTGCGCAATAGATTGATTGCCTCAAATTCGATGTTCGGCGCAACGGAATTAACGGCGTTGCTCAAATTCAGATCATAAGCGCTGACCAGCCAATCTCCCATTAAAGCAGCCGGCGTTGTGCCGCCGGTGACAAATCCCCAAAACCGTGCGCCATTGCTGGCGGGCATTTCATCACCGTACCGCTTAGTGAAAAGTTCGAGAGCCGCTTCAGCTCCGATTCCGTCTTTAGGCAAACTCAAAGGCGTTTTGCGAACAAACTCAGTAGCTGCAGGGCGTTCATCAATCGAGTCTAGATAATCGGCTGAAACGTCCAGAACTTTTTGCAATAAATTCTTTAGCTGAGAACTGTCTTTTTCAAGATTTAGGTACATAAAATCTGTTTTTGATGTTTAATTTTTCGGTTTTAATTTTTGTTTTAGACTTCTGCGATGTAAATGCCATGTGTGCAAATTTACCTTTTGGTCATCGGAGAAACGTTGACGGCTTCAGTGATATTAAGACCGGCATAAGCATACTTATCATAATAAATTGCAGCATATTCCGGTCGCCCCTCTCATCGTTTGCAACGCTACGCCTCATTCGTTCAATAATCCTTCGGTTTTCGAGTTTGATGTTTCCGATTATCAAATGGTCAAAAAAGGGTAGTCATTTCAATTTCTCCTACATAAAGTTATTTGATAGATAATTATTTGCGTCGTTTAAGAAAGGCGACAAAGTTTCCTTCTTTAGTCTGAAGAACTGTTACCAGTTCCCAGCCTTCTTCCCCGCGAAGATTCACTACGCCTTGCACGCTTTCCGGCAAGTTAGTGCCGCGAATGACCGATGTTTCCCATTGTTTTGCCGAATTGGTTTGTGCGCCTACGTTTTGTTCAAAGTTAATTGTTTTTGAGATAATTGCTCCAAAAACAATCGCTGAAATAACTCCGATTAACATTAAAAAACTTTTCATTTGCTTCATAAAATCTCCTTATTCTGTGCTTGTGACAGGTCAACTCTTTTGAAAAGTTGACCTGTTGTCATTTAGTTAAAGCTGCTCAAACAGTTGCTGACTTTACAATTTGCTCGACTGAATAACCGGCGTTTTTCCATTCCTCTAAACCGCCTTCATAGGCTCGGACGTTAGTAAAACCGAAATCAGTAAGTTTTTGAGCCGCCATCGCGCTTTGCGGACATTTCGGTCCGGCGCAATAAACAACTATTTCCGATTCTTTTGATAGATTTGAATCCTGTATTTCCCGTCCAACTCGGTCAAGTGCTACGCGCCGCGAGCCGGGAATCATTTCGCCATTAAAATAATCATCCGTTAAGACGTTCCATAATTGAAGCTCTCCACTTTTTTGCAGACGTTGTTCTAATTCCTTTGTTGAAATAGTTTGAATCTCAGATTTTTGTGTTTGTGTCATTTTCTTTTCTCCTTTTTGTTTTTGTACGTGCGCTTTTTATTTTTTGTGCTTACCAACTTGAAATAATCATTCCCTTTGTTCGCTTTTACTGAATCTGGAAATTTAGTAGTTGCATCGTCAACTGCCCCGTAATTTTATCTGGCAGTTTTAAAGACATCTTTCTTTTGAAAGAGCTTGTTATTACGTGCTTCTATATTTGTCGACAAATAAAAGCCTGTAGCTATTACTACCTCGCTAATTAGAGATGCTTTCCATTTCAGCGTTGATTGTTAGTTTCTATATTCCATTATTGCTCCTTTCCACTATCTCCCTTTAATAGACTGTCCTTACAAGGACTATTTGCGTAAAAATTTTTAGAAATTTTATTGTGCTCGCGTCCGTGCCTCTTCAACTAATTCATTGAGCGTTTTTAATTTCTTTTCGCCTAAGTGCCCGAGTAATTCATTGACCATATCCAAGATTGGCTGATCAATCTTTTTTAATATAGCCAATCCTTCTTTTGTAATTTTGACGGTAATCACCCGCCGGTCTTTTTGTTCTCGGTCTCTGGTAAGAAATCCTCGAGCCTCCAATCTATCAAGTAATTTAGTCATATCGGGATCGAAAGATATCATCCTCTGACCGATTTCGCGACAAATCAACCCTCCGTTGGATTTGGCTCCGCGAAGAATACGCAGCACATTATATTGTGGAGGCGTCAGTTCATATCCTTTCAAGAACTCCGTTTCTCTGCGTCTTAAAACTTCCGCCGTGCGGATGATGTTGATAAAGACTTCATCCTCTAAAGACTCGAAAGGTTTGTTTTGCTTAAGTTCAGCCTTCAAATTTCCCATATCGAAATCATAATAGTCCTTGCAAGGACTATCTGTCAATCTGTTTTTTTATTTTCGGACTTTAATCTACGTCATTATTAACGGTCATTACCAACTTGCCCCAAGTTTGCCCCGTCTCAAGCAAACCGTGTGCTTGTCGAATTGTCTCGACGGATAGATTTCCGACTTCCTGAATTACGGGTGGGCTGATAATTCCGGTTTCCAATAAATTCCGCAGCTCGTCAAGCGTTTTCCGGTAAAACTTCCAATCATCTTTGGTTCCGTAAACGGCTCGCGCTCCAAGCTGCACGAAATGAAAGGAGAGAGATTTCAGAACCAGCGGGCTGGTGTTTTCATCCCATAGATTCAAGACGAAATCGGCGGGCTCTTCGACGATAGATACAACCTCTCCGTTTACACGGGCGCACTCGAAACAAAGTCGCTTCATCTCTCCGCCGACAAAATCGAATGCCGCATCAACTCCCCTGCCTGTGCACATTTTTTTGATTTTTTGCGTTAGCTCATTAATTGATAGTCCTTGATATAAAAGAACGTGTTCAGGATTTATCTGTAAATAATCGGTCAAATACCGGGCGCTTCTTTCACTTCCCGCCGTCACGATTAACGGGTCGGTTTCCAAGTGCCGAAGCATTTGCACAGCCATCGAACCGACGCCGCCTGAAGCGCCAGCTACCAAAGCCGATTGTCCTCTGTTAACTCTGGCTTTGACGAAAACGGACTCATAAGCAGTCATACCGGCGACTGGGATCGCGGCAGCTTGTGAAAAGCTTAAGTTTGAGGGTTTACGGCTCAAAAATTCCTCGGCAACAGTTGTAAATTCTGCATAGGTGCCGGTACTGATTCTTCCGTAAACTTCATCCCCTTTCGCAAATTCTATGACGTCCTTGCCTACTTCTTCGATTACGCCGCTCATATCGCGCCCCAAAATCAACGGCAATTTTCCGCCAAGCTTGCCGATTCTTTGGTAAACGTCTACCGGATTAAAGGAAACCGATTTAATAGCGACCAGCACCTCGCCGATTTTCGGAGCGAACTTTGGTTGTTCAATGAGCCTGAAGTTTTCCGCCCCTCCGAATTCAGTTAAAATTATGGTTTTCATAATATTTCAGAAAATAAAATTTATATCATCTCTAACACAACTTTTTAAATAAACTCAAATTAGGTATTGCTGACGTGATCAGAGCGGAGTGACTTCATTAGATAGGCGTCCAAAAAGAACTCTTTTTGGACAGGCTATAATACACTCAAGAAAAGCCCGGTTTCATTGGACTTTTACAAGCCGTTTTTCGAGGGGTTTTTGGACACCCCTCAAATCATTAAAGTTTTTAAGATAATTCTCTAAATTATGAAAGTTGGAATCTATGCGCGAGTCTCTACACAAGATCAACAAACTCTGCCGCTTCAAATAAAAGACCTGCGCGAATTTGCTAAACGACGAAAGTGGAAAGTCGAAATTGAAATCTCCGATGTAGCATCCGGAGCTAAGAGCCGACCAAAACGCGAAGAGCTTTTGAAACTCGCCCGGCAAAGAAAGATCGATTGCATTCTTGTGTGGCGGCTCGATCGGTTTGGAAGAAGTCTGGCTGATCTAATTGCGACGCTCGATGAACTGAATTCTCTCGGAGTTAGTTTCGTCTCGTTAAATGAATCACTTGATTTAACCACCCCATCAGGAAAAGCTTTAGCCGGAATGCTCGCTGTTTTTGCCGAATTTGAACGCTCCATATTAAAAGAGCGAGTCAAAGCTGGAATCATTGAAGCAAGAAGCAAAGGTAAAGCGCACGGTAGACCACGAACTGCTTCAAATAAAGGAGAAGAAGTAATAAAATTATTTGCCAATGGAAAAGGGTTGAGTAAATCAGAAATCGCTCGACAATTAAAAATTGGCAGAACATCCGTGATTAGATTATTAAGTGAAAAATTGGACAGTTGAGTTATTTTGTCTAATTAATGTATATGAATATTTTTAATCTTGATTCAGTCTTATCAATTTCAAAAGAACCGGAAAATACTGAACACTTTAATAAATGGATTGAGCAGAATGATATTTCTCTTTTTCTAGAAGAAGAAATAAAAGACGACCATATAATTCTCTTTGCTTCATTGCCGCACGCATTTATTAATACAGCGCTGATACCTGCGGCTGATTTTAGCGAATCCGATATACAAGATTTATTGAAATGGGATATTTCCCCCCATTCTTCCTGGAGTGAAGTTTATTCGTCGGATAATGTATGGATTGAAAATCCATTAGCTAGTTCTAGTAGTGAAATATTAAGCCAAGGAGAACAGATCTTATTCAGTCGCCAATTCGATGGCGCTACTTTTAATCGCTACTATTATGAAATATCCCAAAAACTAACTCAGATTTTGGAAATACATTTTATGTCGGAAAGAGATGCTTGGTGCAAGCTAAACAGGTTTGGTGATATTGAAGATGTAATAAAAATCACAAGACTGAAATCAAAGAACAAGTGGAATAGTGGAGTAATTATTTCGATGCAGAAAAATGCAATAAGTAGATATACCACTCTGACAGAATCCACGCTTCTTAGAATGTTCGATTTTACTCGGTACAAAAGCGGTGAATTTAACGGCTGGAAGGAGGGAACAGAAAAGTCTCTTAAAGGAAATAATATTTTCGGACGGCTTGTAATAGAAGCTGATTATGGAAGTTATGCTCGAGGAATCCAATTTGCTGATATTAGGATTGATAAACAGAATTTAATAGATGAAATCTGGGGAAATACTATTGCCGAAGATGAAAAAGAATATGCTACTTTCATCGCAAATGATTGGAAACACAAAGAAACAAAAGAAATATCTTGTGATCCCTCTAGATTGGGTAACTATTTTGTAGAATCAGATTTGCCGTTTGAAACCTCTCCTGCCTTTTTTAGACCCGAAGTTTTACTAAAATACAAAAGTGACAGAGAAAAATACCAATTGAAAAATAGGTCTATTAGTTGTCGAGGCGCGTGGGAGTTACGGACTTTTGATGTTAATGATGCCGGACAAGTACATACTTATTTAATTTATCTAAGCTATCTTCCCTATGAAGAACAGCTTCATTGGAAACAATATAATGAGCCGCCCAAAGCCCCTATCTCCAAAAGAGCTTATAAAACTGATTTTGATGGTGAGTTTTACGAAGAATATGACTCTTTAGAAAGCTTGAAATATAAATTGGATGAACTCAGCAGGGAAAATATTTATTGGTGGGAATTAAAGGATTCACAAGCAATTGATAAAGTCCATTACCCTTACACGACTTCATTTGATGAATGGGCAGAAGAGATATTGAGTCTCGACCAAGTATTAATAGAAGGCTTTGGGGAAAAAGTATTAAAACGTAAAGCAAGAGAATTAGGAAGAAGCCCTGATGATAAGTTCCGTTCTTTAAAGCTTATAGAAGAGTGTCTTGTAGGTTTTGGTTTTGATGAAGATCATGCCAGACAAATACTTGGGTCATTTCACGACGTTCATAATTTACGAAGTAAGGTAAAAGGACATATTTCAGGGCAAGAAGCTAAACAAATTAGACAAGATTTATTGAAAAGCTTTGGAACTTTCCGGAAGCATTTTGAAGACCTTTGTTTCAGATGTGACGAAAGTTTAGAAATAATTATAAATGCCTTCAAAGCTTTTTAATCTAATTCAATTAGAAAACTTTCAAATGCGAATATAAATTACTTGGGGTTGATACTTTAAGACCAGTTGAATTCGAAAATCGCTGGTTTTTCAAGCATTAAATTTATTATTTTTTGTTGCTCAAATGAAACTATGTGTTATAATCGGTTTAATTTTGAGAGGTCATTTAACAATGTCAATTCCAGAATCACAACTACAAACTTGGACTAATCAAGGTTCAGTTACTAACTCAGCTGATACCCACACAGTTTTACGCAATGCGCTGTCGAGGCATAACTGGTCAGACGAGATGAGGTACGACGATTATTTGCAAGGCTCTTACGCAAATACAACAAATATTCGTGGGGAAAGTGATGTCGATATAGTAATTGAATGCACATCCATTTTTTTTCATGATGGAGTAGATGAGGCAGCGCAACAAAGTCTAGGTTTTTACCCAGGCGCACACACGTACGAGGACTTTAGAAATGAGGTTATAAATGCGCTCGTTTCTTATTACGGAAGTTCATATGTGGACACGTCAGGCGCAAATTCTATCAAAGTTCTACCATCAGATACTTCGAACCGTCTTTATGCAGATGTGATTGTTTGTTGTAGTTATAGAGACTATTACCAAAAACGGATTGTTGCGGAGGGTATCACATTTTGGAATAGAAAGAATTACTCACAAATTATCAATTATCCAAAATTACACAAACAAAACGGTTGGACAAAAAACGGATCAACTGGTAACTATAAACAAGTTGTCAGACTATTTAAGAACGCTCGACGCTATATGATCGAAGGCGATGAAGCGTTAAAGAAAAAGTTTTCGTCATATTTTGTAGAATGTTTACTCTACAATGTCCCTAATCCACATTTTTACGGTTCGTCGTGGCAGCAAATTTTTTTGAATATTCTTAATTATTTAACGGATGTTTTCGAAAGAGATGCAGTTGATAATTTCCACACGCAAAGCGAACGGCATTACTTGATAGGCAATCATGCTGTACAGTGGTCAAAGCCGGACGCAAAAGAATTCGTGACGCGATTGGGCAATCTTTGGGAAAAATATTAGTAAAATAGAATGCATTCTTATACTACTGATGTAGAAAAACTAAATATCTATAGTTTGATTGCATTTTTTAGTGTTGCTGCTTCTTTAGGTTTATCTGTTTTCTTTAAGTGGGTAAAAGTAGAAATCCCTTGGTTTATAGATGCACCTTCTGTAATAGGATTTTACGGAATCTTTTATAGAATTTTTGATAAGCATCTGTGGAAGAGAGCTAATTTAACAAACATACCGGATTTGAACGGTAGTTGGGAAGGGAAAATAAAAACCTCTTACGATAAAAACAGTAACGAATATCCCGCGACATTATCCATCAAACAAACTTGGTCGCATATTTCAATTGTGCTAACTACTGAAAACTCCCGGTCGGAAAGTACTGTAGCGATGATTTCCACCAAACCTTCAGACGGCGCGAAAATCCAATATGCCTATGAAAACAAGCCCCGACACAATGCCAAAAACACAATGCATGCGCACTCGGGAACAGCCGATTTAGTTTTGCGTTTAAAAGACAATATACAAATTCTTGAGGGTGATTATTATACTGGTAGAGATCGAAGAAATCACGGAATCCTGTTTTTTAAACAGGTATAATCTTAATCATCTTAGAAACATAAACCTGCAACCTATTAATCCGGACAGGTAGTTTTTTAGCTCTCTGTTGACAAAATCAGCCTGTTTGCTACGCTTCCTCCTCTTCCCCGTTTACCAATATCTATAAAACAATCAAGAGGATAAAAGCGAGTGCATCTGCTACCGGATGAACTGCGTGCGTAAATACCGAAACTGTATTCACAGGAAAAGGTTGAATCGCAGAATAAACAGGTATTTGCCAAGTTTTTCTTTCCTTCAGGAAATTGGACTTGGTTTGTTACCGAAGGCGAAGATGAAGGTTATGATTACGTCTTTTTCGGATTCGTCGTCGGAGACTTTGACGAATGGGGGTTATTTTACCTTAAACGAACTGGGCAGTATTAATTTTGCCGGATTAACCGTCGAAAGAGATTTACATTTCAAGCCTGGTAAATTCGCTGACGTGATTGCCCGGTTTCGCCGGGAGCAAGAACTATAACTTCCCTGCTCTATTTAACAATCTATCAAAATGATGGATTGTTTTTACTGGCTTGGTTTCATTTTTCATTAACTCTCTTATGGCAAATATTGACAAGAATTGCCAATTTGCTATTATTCCCTAGAAAAGGAGAATTTATATGGCGACAACAATGAATATTTCACTGCCCGAGACGATGAAAACTTTCGTCGAGGAAAGATTAACGAGCGACGGTTACGGCACGGCAAGCGAATACGTCCGCGAACTGATCCGTGAAGACCAGAAGAAACGCGAAGAAGAAAAGCTGGAAAAACTGTTGCTTGCAAGACTTGAAAGCGAATCAGAGTTCACTATCGAAGAAGTCCGGGCGGAACTCGGCAAACGCCTTAATAAAAGGAAGAAGCGATGAGGGTCGCTTATGCCGACGGAGTTTTTGAGGAGCTCGTCAGTCTTTCGTTTTACATTGCCGAAGCGGACGAAGACGCGGCGCAGCGTTTTTTAGACGCCTGCGATGAAACGTTTAGATTTTTAGCCGAGAATTGTTTCGTCGGGAGCATCAGAAAGTTCAACAATCCGAACCTGTCTGAAACGCGAATGTGGCGCATCAGCGGTTATAGAAAATATTTGGTTTTCTACCACCCTTTAAGCGATGGCGTCAAAATTCTGCATGTTATTCATAGCGCAAGAGACTATAATCAGGTATTTGAAGATGAAAATCCAAAAGAATAAAAAAGCGCAGGAAGAGCGAAAACTGGAAGACTTAATTCTGGAAGGCATCAATAGCGGGTTGCCGACTCCGCTAACCCATGATGATTTTGAAGCAATTCAAGAGCGCGGATTTGAGCGCGTAAAAAGTAAAGCCGAGGAAAATGATTAGTCGGAAGTAATTACCTTTCAATATTCTCCCGACATTAAAAATCAATTCGAGGACTAACTGCCTATTCAAACACAACAACAATTATTAAAAAACTACTCATACAAAAGGGTAGTTTTTTAATTTTCCCGGTCATCTATATTTCCCTCATACCCACCCAACTCTTTCTTCCCCGCTTCGAGTGAAGTGTAGCAGACACCTTCCTTTGTCAAGGGACAAGCCCCAAGCCGCTCCCGAAAGGAGCGGTTGACAAAGCAAGGAATCCGTCCGCTTTTTAGCCTGGTATGGCGGGGAAGAAAGAGAAGCCGCGCCGAAATAATTAAGAATGCCGACAGGCATTCAAGGAAAGGAGAACAAACAATGTTCCCCCGAAGAAATCAGCCGGAAACGGCACCAAGAGAAACTGCCAGCACCGCCGCAAGTCATACCGGTTATATGGCGAAACTTCGCGGTGGGAACATAATTGATCCTACCTCTGAAAATGCTGAGGGAAACCGACTAAAAGTTTTGAGGTAAACTCGAGCGACGAATAAAGCGCCCAGAAGCGCAAATCACATCTAAGCCTGATATCGAGGTCCTTTTTGACTTCAAAAACGATTTGCGGTCGGTTTACGCGCGAAATATACTGTTATTAGTGACAGTTTAAGAGCGGCGGCAACAATCGTTCTAGCAGATATCATTGACGGAAAAAGAAAAAGGCTGTCACCGGAGGTCACCCGGTTTTTGACAGCCTTTGATAACAGTCAAACGGCAATTTCGACTATGGACAATAATTTAAACGAAAAACCTGCTCGAAGCAACAAAAAACAGCTGCCTCATCTGCGACTTTTAGACAGCACGATCCGCGACAGCCGGGTTCTCTCAGCAAACGCATTCCGAATTTATATAATTCTCAGATTCCGCCGTAACCGAAAAACCGGGCAATGCAATCCGGCTGTCGAGACGTTAGAGAAAGATGCCAATATGTCTAAAAGCACTGTTCAGCGTGCCCTTAAAGAACTCGAAAAGCTCGGCTGGATTGCCCGTCAAAGCGGGAGAGGAAAGAAATCGAACAAATACAGTTTTCCGGCATCGGCGATTATGACTGAAACAATTTCTGCTGAAAAAGCAGTTCCTGCTGCAACTTTTCAAAAAACCGAGGATGGACAAATTTTTGAACCGTTTGCGGAAACCGCCGGCATCCCCGATCAAGATTTTCGTCTAGCACTCGACCGCGAACTTTTTTGGGTGCTAAAACAGAAGAATTTATCACGTCAGAGTTTCAAAGCGCAGCCCTGGCTCGATCTATTACTTACCTTGCACCAAGAAGAAATGCTTATATATTTCCAAGAATTTTATTTATCGACGGAGAAACAAAAATGGGTTAATAACGTCACGCCGCAATTATTAAGCGGACAAATTGGACTTTTCAAAACAGGTAAGCAGTTAGCGAATAAAAGACAAACAGAGTCGGAGACTAATGTGCAATATTTACAGAGGAAAAAAAATGAATATCCCGATTATCCAAGCGAAAGGTTTAATTTATCTTTGGACAAATGTATTGGGTGGAACGCAGATAGAGGAAAAAAAACTAGCCGCGAGTCTTTCGATAAATGGCTGCATGAAGATTATGAAGACTGGTTAGAGGGAAAGTCTTAGATTTATTTCATCCTTATTCATAGACATATTAATAAATTTTCAATCAATATTTCTTGTCACACTGAGGCAGTGATAATGCACAAATAGTTGCTGCAAAAAAGCAAACAAAAAAAGAATTTTTTAGACGAATTAGAAACTGACTTTTCCTTTAAGAAAAAAATTAGAACCCCCTCCCCACGCGCGTTTAAGAAATTAATTTTTTTCTGGTTATAAATTATCTTTTGGAGGTTAATTTCTTCTTATTGGTTTAAGGATCAAATTTGACGCATTTAAAATAGTGCAAATCTGAGTCATTTAAATGCGTCAAATTTGCACTATTTGTTTTGGCTTCCTGGCTAAGTTTGCTCTGATAATTCTAATTTTCAATCTTCGAGGATTGACCAGAAAATAGGTTTTCAGATTTTCTAGTCATTAGTAAGAAGCTTTATTTTCAGTTGTTTGGCGTATCTTACAAAGATTGTTTAATCTTCTTCAATCTTCTTCAGAGTGACACATCATTGTTACATCCTTTGTCCCGTTTTCTCCTTAATCAGGTCTACCAGGTAGACCTGATAAACCAGTATCACCGCTACCAGGTAGACGTGATATTCAGTATCAGGTCTACCTGGTAGACCTGATAAACCAGTATCACCGCCACCTGGTAGCGGTGATACTGTCACCAGGAAGCGACTATAATTGGGTAAACTGTGCATACACCGGCGTTTCCTTTACTCGAATTTGATGCGTCTTTTCCGACCGTGAAACTTTCGGGCGAAGCAGGAAAAACTAATAATAAAATCAGTCGATCTTGAAGACGGACGCGTGTGGATGGCAACAATCAATCACTACAAAGGTTGATATTTCGACTCGAATTTCAGCATTTTTATCAATCATTTGAATACTCAAAAATTACTAATCACGCATTCGAAAAATGTTCATGTGCATGGGGTGTCCGAATGTGCATGGGGTGTCCAAATTTGCCTGCTTTAATGAAACTGATATTTCAGCTTGAATTCGAGTATCCTGATGAAACGTTTTTAATATTCATCAGATTAATCACGCATTCAAAAAACGCTAACGTCCATGAGGTTTCCTAGCGTCCATGAGGTTTCCAATTCGTCCACTTTGATGAAGCTGGTGTTTCGACTCGAATTTAAGGCTTCTTATGAATCGTTTGAATGCTCGTGAAATTACTAATTCACACATTGGGAAAACGCTCATGTGCATGGGGTTTCCTAATGTGCATGGGGTTTCCAAAATGAGTGTTGAAAATTCTCTGATGATCAAGAGGTTTCCCAATGCTCAAGAGGTTTCCAATTTGAGTGCAGAAATTTCAACTCGTTTCACTTCTCTAGAGCGCTCATCTGTCAGACTAATCACGTATAAGAAAATTGCTTATACGCATGGGTTGTCCTCATACGCATGGGGTTTCCCTTTTGGGTGTTTGTAAATTTGTAAGAGAGACAAAGGTATCAAACCCATTTTGAGAGAATGGAAGATATTTAACCAGAGTATTCCATTGTTAAAATTCATCTGATAAATGAATTATCAAAGAACTACCAATTAAAGAAGGCTGATGAATTAAGTTGAACATCTTTTTCCCACGTAAGGTTATTCACACGCCTTGCTGATCCCACAATGGTTTAATCATTGCATCCTTTTTCGAGAGCAATAGTTGTTGCTCAAGGAACCGATTTTGTAGCAAATAAAAAACAGAAAGTTGGACACATTGGACACTCATAAAATAAGGAAAAAATGAGCAAGGATCTGCACAAAATGCACAACCATAAAAAAGAAATAAATAGCTAAGGATCCGCACAATTCGCACAGTCATAAAAAAGGAAATATAAAGTGGAATTCGGCACAATCGGCACAGTCCATAAAAAAGGAAATAACAACTAGGTTGAGGAGATTGTTAATTATGACGAATCCAAAATTTATGACGAATCCAAAAACAGACAAGTATCTCCAGAAGCACCTAAATAGTAATTTAGGATAGTAATTTAGGTTAGAGAACCGACAGCATTTGTGTTAGAGACAAATTACTAATTTATCTTTTGTGACACAGTTCATAGGGCAAATAATAAAACTTCAAATGTTAGTTCCAAGATTGCTGAGTCCTCCAAACTGAAAACTTTACGCATAGTTGATGAAATTTGACAGAAGTTCAATAAAAAATAAATAAATGCGTTAAAGGCACCTTAGAGTGCTTTGAAATTAAAAATGCCTATAGGTGATACTTAAACGGAGATAAAGGCTTTACAGGGCTGTTATGCGCCACCCAGACAGCTTACTCAATAGTGTTTTAGTGCAGACGATACATCTGCTTTTCACAAAACACTGTTTGAGAGAGAAATCAAGTTAGTCCTGATAACCAAGTTTGCCAATATTGCTTGCGTGTTTCTGCTATGAAAAATGAAAAAATGGTTTTTATTTTTGGAAAATATTCGAATGTTCAAGCGTGTGCAAATCTTTATTTTTTGTATTTGTCAATAAACTAATCGTTTGAATATAACCCTGCTTTCATACAATACAAATTATCAAATCATTAATCGTATTAGCTCCATCTTCTGCATCTTACCAATCCTCGCGCGTTGCCTAGTATAATCAACCCGGCTTGCCTTCCGGGCGCTGTCTAGCTTCCGGGCATGCCTAGTATAATCCGCACGCCCCGCTTCCAGGGCGGGCGTTTTATTAAAAGTATTATCGTTGAGTAGTTCTAGTTAGCGTCCCTCCGTATAAACTACACAGAGTTTAAATATTCAACTAGTTCGAGTTTATACGTATAAACTCGAACTAGTTGAATATTTAAACTAGAATTGGACAAATAAATTGAACCAAATTTACTTATGCTTTCGATGTAAATTCTTTAAAGAAACCAATCATCTTTAGCTTTCGCACTTTTTTTCTCTTTGAGCAGTTTTTTATTTTTTTTACGATTAATACGATTCTTTGACCAATGCAAAGCCATCTCTTTGGTTGGATAAATTTGATCTCCAGTTTCCGTTTTAGTGGTTGCATTTAATTGTGCCGGGCAGGTAAATTTGTAGTGATTAGTTTTGCCTTGAGTTTTATCGCGCTCTATCCATCCCCATTGTTCTAATTCTTCTAATCCTTTGGCAACTGCATTACGACTTAAGCCGCTCCACTCCATAATTTTTATATATCCAGGGAAGGGGTTATCATCAGCCTTCTTCTCATTTTTGAAGCTTCGGAGAGCGACGTAAAGCCATTTAGCCGAAGCGGTCAAATATCTTCCTCGATGAAGCAGCTCCCTTGAAACTTTAACAAACTTGTCTGTTCTTTCCGGTCCCTTATACCACTTGAGATCAACTCCCATTTCAAGATCTTTTTCTGAATTGTGTTTAGCCATACGTATTTAATTGTTGATTTTAGTAATTGGTTTTAGTAATTGATTTGCCAAATTAAGATTAGGCGTCTGATAAACTAACAAAAATCGCTTATTTAAAGTTAGATTGTGATACTGCTTGAAGTCTATATCAATAAGCTCCAAACAAAGACATATCATCTGGTTACTTGAATACAATCTATTAATTTACAACTGATGTTTTGAGTATCGCTTTAATTGATTCTCTTCTATTTTAGATCGACCGGTAGATCTAATCTATCTACGTTTTTTAGTTTTGGGTAGTAAATATATAGGGGTTTTATATTATCCGACGCAGATTGGTTAGGTAATCTTTAGTTCTTTCATTAACCATCTCCAGTCTTCTGTTGTATAACTGTCTTGCAAGCCCATTAGAAATTCCTTCTGCCCCTTTTCCATATATCCCGCAAACGCCTTTAACGTTGATTCCCTTCCCTGCTCGGTTAAAGATTCAGCTTCATATTGCTCGGTTGGTGCAGATGGCTCTTGTTTTCCAATTTGCAAAGTTTTGCTTGATTTGGTTGGTGATTTTGCTTCTTGACTTCTAGCTGGCATCAAACGGCGGCGTAAGTGCTCGGTTAAAAATGCCGGCACATTAGAAACGCTTGCGGTTCGAGCTGAAGCCACTTTCAGTTCCATCACTAGTAGTTCGGCTAATTCTTTCCAATTTTCTTGTTGATTTTTATTCGGCAATTTACCTGATACTTCTTCTGTAGCTTGAGCGAAAACTTCGTTGAGCGCGGCGAAAGCCTCATCATCATTCTTTGTATTTGTCTTTAAAGAAGTATTAGTGTCAGCGTAAGAGGCTGTTATATCAATAGTTTGGCTTGGGGTACCATTGGTACTTTCTACCGATGGTACCTTAGGTGCTTTATACCCAAAGGTACCACTGGTGCTTTCGGTACCTATAGTACCTATGGTACCAACAGTTGCATTATGAAAGGTCATTTGCTCAACGTTACTTGATGTCTTAATTTTATTATCAATTTCTTCAGGTAAAAGAACCTCATAAATGTTACCTTTCTGACTACCAAAGACAATATCGACTTTAAGCAAACCAACATCTTGTAATGATGCGACAGCTGCATCTAGAGTTTTGTCAGATCCAATACCAGCTTTCTTTAGTAAAGACTTCCTACCAATTTGAACTTTTCTGCTCGGTTGGATTGCACCTCTAGTTAGCAAATAAAGAGCGTCGTAAACATGTTTACAACTTGGACGAGTAAACATTCCACCCTCTAATGCAATACGGTTAATACTGTTTGGAACTCTATGAAAATCTCTAGTTGGTGCTAAAGGTGATTGATTTAGTACTATTGGTACCTCTTCTACCATAGGTACCGTTGGTGCATTGGGTACCACAGGTACCTCATCTACCGTAGGTACTAACGGTAAAGCTTGTGTTTCTTTATTTCGTGCTTCATTTCGTTTACCTAACTCACGAAGCGCAGCTGTCCCAACCCAGGGCTTCTCAACTTCTCCTTGAGCCTTCTTCGGTTTTATCTCAGCCTCAGGATTAAGATTCTCATTAGTAGAGGGTTTAAGACTATCTGGTTTCCTCAGTTTACCTGCGAGGAACAAACTTGATTCAGCCATTAAGAGTTACCTCCCCAGCAATAGGACTAACCCAGTCAGATGGGATATCAGAAACACCCATTTTAATCCCCTCAGCAAACATAACCTGGCAAATCTTTAGAACTTCACGCGGAACTCCGCCGCTCTGATCATATATCTCACGTAATGCTTCATTACCAAATGGACACTCTATACCTGCTTTTTGACAACGAAAAAGCACCATTGCAGATGTTTCCTCAGGTGAAAGGGGAGCTAAAAGAGAAGGGAGCAAAATTCGACTTCTAAGAGCTTTTTTAGTTGAATCCATTAACTTTGTTCGTAATTCAAGTTGACCACACAAAATAATCTGAATTAATTTATTTTCTTCTGTTTCAAAGTTCAAAAGCGTCCGTATAAGCTCAAGTTGTACGCCTTTTAGTCGCTGAGCTTCATCAATAAATAAAACCGCAGTTTTATCTTGAGCATCAAGTCCGACGAGGAATTCTCTTAGTTCTTGTTCCTGCTTAATTAATGAGCGTTTAGGTGCAAGACCAAATTCACCACATATAGCTTTAAGGAAAGCAAAATCAGTAGGATATGTAGGAGACAGAATGCCTGCTACTACAATATCATCACGCTCGGTAAATTCATCCATTAAAAAGCGGACTAGAGTGCTTTTGCCAAGTCCTATGTCTCCCATAATTGAGGTTAATCCTTGACCATAATCAACAACGTGACGAATTTTGTTCATGGTGCTCTCAATCGATGGAGTTATATATAAGAATTTAGGGCTTGGACTAATTGTAAACGGGGTTGGTTTTCTCATGACGCTTGTTTGTATCATTGTAACTTAGAAATGTCAATGATAATTTTAGGGGGAGGGGTCGGTATTTAGTTGACCTGCCTGTCTAATAAAGTTTTTTAATACCCATAAAGTGTCGATTAATTGGGATTTTTATTTTTATAAAATAGATTTTTAACAATTAAAACAATAGGATTTAAACAATCAGTACATATAGTTGGAAAGAAGAATTCAAGTTGGTAAATTATTTACTATGAAAAAATCCATCAATGTCGTCGGCGCGATCATTGAAAACGATTACCAAGAAATTTTATGTGCTCTTCGCTCAACCACAATGAGTCTGCCGAACCTCTGGGAATTTCCCGGAGGTAAAATCAATAACGGCGAATCACAATCAGAAGCACTAGAAAGAGAAATCAGGGAAGAGCTTTTATGCAAAATTGAAATATTGAGCCTTTTTGATGACATAACACATGAATATGAAAAATTCACCGTCCGACTCATCACTTATAAATGCAAGTTAATTGAGGGAACTCCAATTGCTACAGAACACGCCAAACTCGTCTGGCTCAAAAGAGAAAACTTAGGCTCGTTAGTTTGGGCACCGGCAGACGTTCCGACGGTCAATAAACTCATTAGGGAATGACGATCTGCGAATTCAGCTCTTCGTATAAAGCCGAAGAAATCGTGTTTTGCAGCTTCAATTGCAGAGTTATCGGCTGTTCACCTTCATATTCAATGCAATCGCCCTTACCAATATAAATAAAGGGCTGTCTTATCCCGTCGATATCTTTTATCTTTCGTACGAATAAATGTAAGTTGACGCCTCGGCGGATATTTTGCGTCAGGTCCCTGCCTCGATCGCTCGCTTGCATTGTATTGTTCGGAGACTGCCATTGGAAAACAGAAGGACTGATGAATTTATCTTTGTATTTAATTCGCTCTTCAATGTTTTCGTCCTTATGCAACTCGATGATTAGAAAACGATCATTCTTAAAGCTTAATAGGCCGCTTCCGCGAAAAGCGCTGTGCATTTTATCGTAATTCGAAAGCAGCGCCATATTTCGCCCATTATACGATTGATATAATTTGAAAAACGGCGTTCCGTAATCTTCGTTTCCGAATTCTTCTTCGTAGCGCAGTAAGGCGAATCGGATAATATCCGCCAAAGCCTCTTTTGTCCTTTTATCGATTAACAGATTATTGAACGGTTCAAGCTTAACCAATCGAGATGCGACTAATTGCAGTATCGGAAGTTTAATCTTATTGTCGGTCGGGTCGTCAAAACTTCCGGTCAGGAACCGAAACGAATGACGCAGCGTATCTTCGTCGATCTTTGAAATGTATTTTGAGACGACCAATTTCGCATGCTCAAAATCTAAATGCTCGTTTTCCAATAAATATTCGAGAATTGCAAATTCGTACGGACGTTTAATTGGCAGTTCGTTGCTCAACTGTCGCTGAAGTTTTATAAATGGCAGGTTTACCGTTAGGTTCTTATATTCCGTCGCGGAATTATCCACTTTAGTGACGAACTCCGGGTAACTGTACGAGTAATTGATAAACTTTAACGGATTTGGCGCACCGTCGTATTTTATAAAATCGACGAGCGTCGGAATCTTATTGCGGTTAAGAGTCTTGAATTCAAAATACTCTTCCTTCAAAAACTTAATCGCATTGAAATTCGTTTGCTCGATTTGTTTGAGAATACGTTCTTTCGATATTTTGTCGATTCGGACATTAGTGCAGCCCGGAATATCAGAAAAGTCGGTGGCGACCGCCTTTTTCAGACTGTCCTTATCGTAAGCCCGCGCCCCGCAAAGCGCCATAGCTATCAGAAACGTCTTCGCGTGATTGCCGATGAAATCGATGACGGTTAGAAACTCTTTGTTTTTCGCTTTTCTTAAACCGCGCCCGAGCTGCTGGATAAAAACGATTGGTGAGCTCGTCGGTCTCAGCATCAATATACAGTTGATGCCTGGGATATCGACCCCTTCATTGAAGATATCGACGGTGAAGATCACTTCTAAATCGTCCTGATCGTTTTCGAGGCGAGAGACGTATTGTTTGCGCTCTTCGATAGAATTACTGGCATTTAGCGCAACTGACTTTATTCCGCGCTCGTTAAATTCAGCAGCCATAAAAGCGGCATGCTCCTGGTTGGCGCAAAAGCCGACGGTTTTTCGTTTCAAACCATCATGTCCATAGAAATTCATTTTTTCAATAACGAAATCCACGCGCCGGTTAATCTGCAGCAGTTTGGCGATCTTGTCGACCTCATTCAAATTCACGTCATGCAAATCTACGGTCTCATCGGAGATTCCAAAGTAGTGAAAAGGCACGACGAGGTTTTCTTCGAGAGCGCCTCGAAGCCGGAGCTCGACGGCGATATTGTTATCGAAAAAATTAAAAATGTCGTTGCCGTCGCTTCTTTCCGGCGTTGCCGTCATTCCCAGCAGAAACTTCGGTTGAAAATGCTGGATAACGGTCTGCCAAGAAGGGCTCGTCGCATGATGCGCTTCGTCGATGATGACGTAATCGAAATAATCTTTCGGGTAATCAGACAAATGCTTGCTCATCGTCAAATTCGTCGAAAACAAGATCTCTTTATGCGGCTCTTTCACGTTGCCGGTCAAAAGCCCCATCTGATCGGACCTTTCGGGAATGATTTCGGCAAAAGCATTTTTAGCGGCGGCGAGGATTTGTTCACGATGCACGATAAACAAAACCCTGCTCGGACGGTGCATTTTAACGTCCAAGGCAGCCATGATAGTTTTCCCGCTGCCCGTCGCGGCAATCGCGATGGCTTTGCTTTGACGTTGGTCGCGAAGCCTTCGGAAATTCTCTAACGCAGCCGTCTGCATTAAATTGGGGTGGAACTCTCTTTTTAACTCAAAAATCGGTGAATGATCTTTCTTTTGGTAAAGGTCGTTATAAAACTCTTCATAGGAATCTAGAAATTTGTTGTCGGCGGGAATCGAAGCGTTCCAAAGCAGATCGAACTCATTAATGATCGAGCTTCCGAATCCTTGGTTTTCATTGAGCTGAACTTTTACATTCCATTCTTTATTACTCTTTAAGGCGCTTTGCGTGATATTCGAAGATCCGACGAAAACTTTCAGATTTTCAGGGTTTTGAAAGATATAGCCCTTCGTATGAAAACCGATGTTCTTTTGTATTTCAAATATTTTTAAATCGATATTTGAAAAAGTCTTTAATTTGCGTAAAGCTTTCGGTTCGGTGAAATTGAGGTAAGTGGAGGTGACAATCCGTCCGGGGACGCGGTTCTCCTCCATCATTTTCAGGGAATCTAAAAGAAGTTGTAAGCCGCTCAGATTGATGAATGCTACCGTAAAACTAAAACTTCGACATTCACCGAAAGAGGTTTGCAGCTCTTGATAAAAATTCCTTTCAGGATTATTAACGACCAGTTCGTTGGTTATTAATGACATTTTTCCAATAATGGGGATGATTTTGAAGTTAATCTTCTAGATCGAATTCAGAGCGAATAAACTCCTTGATACCGTTTTGTCCGCGAAGATTGAGCCACATTCGATTAGTATCTGATTCAACCGTCAGCTCGAAATTGAAAAACGGGCAGCATAATCTTTCGTAAACAATAAATTCAGCTGCAGCTTGAATCAATTGTGATTCAGCTTTGAAACGAAAAGCATGGCCGTCATTCAACTCTTTAACCGATTGTCTAAATTCATTAAGGATTCGAGTCAGCTGCTGATAGCGTTCCTTTTGAGAATCGCTTAGAGCATTAAGATTGCAGATGAAAGGTGTATCCGTCATGCTGGCAATCTTAAAACACATCTCTTTTTAATCGCAAGATAATATCTTTTTATTTGACTGTATTTCTTCACAGTCCTATTTTCAGCTTTCATAATTAATCGGTAAATTTAAGTCAATTTGCAGGTGTCCAAAAACCCTTCAAAAAATGGATTTGTTTAACACAGTGTTTTATTGAGTTGTTGGCAGTGTAAAACGAGATGTCCAAAAACTTAAGTTTTTGGACACCCTCTAGAACGGATTTGAAACTTTCATTAAACGATTCTTTTTGGACGGATTGTTTAAGCCAAAATAATGAGTATGAAGATTCAAACCTAAAAGCTATTGGAGAATGATTTGATTACCTTTTTGTCTCGCCTGAGAAAATGAGGGAAATTGTCCGGCTATTGATTGGCAAATTGAAGAATTTATCGAATCTGGAGAATCCGACTATTTTGCAGTAATCAGTAAAAATTCTTTTCATACTTCTAAATCTCTCGACATCGGCTGATTTTCAAGCCCCAAATATTTCACGATATTCGGCTTTGCAAAGATTCGCGCCAAATCGTCTAAATCATCTAATGTGAACATTCGCAGTAAAAGCCTGTTCGTTTCCCGATTTTGCATGCGTCGGTGTTTTAATTTACTAGAAAAATAAATGTCAGCAAAAGATTTAATGCCAAAAAAAAGGCAGCAGCGAAAATTTAACACTTCTTCGCTGCTGCCTTTTGATTTGATAATCTTTCGATCGATTAGCGCATTGAATTGGACTCGTCGCCGTTAACCATCACTCGATTGGTCATTGATTCCGTCGAATCACTGACGAGCAATCCGTCGCTGACAAGTAATCCATCACTGACCAGCAATCCGTCCCCCCAGAGGCTTCTGTCCATTAAAGCCTGAGTCGGATCGAACAATTTGCTCGACAGCATAAATGGCGTTCCGCCTCTTATTTGAGCCGAAGAATTGAGCAGCACCGAATCGCTGACAAGCAGACCGTCACTAACTAATAAGCCGTCGCTGACTAATAACCCGTCGCTGACTAATAAGCCGTCGCTGACAAGTAACCCATCGCTGACTAGTAATCCGTCGCTCAGCAAAATTCCATCACTGACGAGTAACCCATCACTGACTAATAAACCGTTGGCATACACTTTCTGATACTGCGAGATGAGCTGGGTTCCGCTTAATAATCCGTAACCGGCTGTGACGCCGCCCGACCATTGAAAACGCGTTCCGGCAATCGTTGAAGTATGATTCGGCAAGAGATTGGTCGTCAGCATCGGTGCGCCGAGCGGTGTCGCTGTCGTCAAATCCTGACGAACCAATTTCGCCAGACGAATCGCGCCTTCGACGTTCAAACTTCCCGCGCCCTGTTCGAGATGATTGAATCCGGCAAGCGGCTGCGCCGTGTATTGCAGAATCATCTTGATCATAT
>JAESGR010000510.1_pt1 | contig 25643 bp, 21 predicted proteins | sample 9269771 | NCBI WGS metagenome assembly JAESGR01 (sample SAMN15739572, study PRJNA653492) | algae metagenome | isolation source: Chroococcus sp. CMT-3BRIN-NPC107 and co-occurring heterotrophs from well... | place: USA: Clark Mountains Wilderness, California | collected 2010-04-18 | reverse complement strand
TAAAATAAAAAATTCGCTTGGATTGCAAGCGAATTGATTTAATTGGGTAGATGCGAATTATCGGTAAAAAGATGGTAGTCGGTACGGGATTTGAACCCGTGTCGCCGCCGTGAAAGGGCGTTATCTTACTTCCCAAGCCCTAATTTTACGATCATTTGACCATCATATGATTCGCTTCTAGAAACACTTTCAATATTCAATGTGTCCATCAATGTGTCCAAAAAAAGGATGACAATATGGCAAAAGATAGAACAGGCTATGTATTTCAAAATAACAACAAATGGTATGCAAGGATAACATTCACCGATATAAGCGGCAAACGCCGCAATATCAAACGGACTGCTCAAAGCGAAACAGAAGCTAAAAGGATCATCAAAAATGTCTTAAGGGAGCTTGAAAATGAAGGCGAACAATCATTCGATACCACAAGCTTAACTTTTAGCGATTTAGCTAATCATTACGAAAAACATTTCTGCCACCCCGCCGAATATGTGAATAACCGAAAGATTAGTGGTTTGCGTGATGTCGAAAGGGCAAAAAGCGTTCTTCCACATTTTCGAGAATTCTTTCGCCAGAAAAAGCTAAAGGCAATCACTTATGGCGATTTAGTTAGTTTTCGGCGGATGCGAATGAACACGCCAACTCATATGAAAACGCCGCGAACAGTTGGCACAATGAACCGTGAACTTGGAATTTTGCGCCGTATCTTTAACATAGCCCTAGCAGAAACTTGGATTAAACGAAATCCGTTTAGTTTGGGTGAACCTTTAATTTCACCGTCGGCTGAAGGTGTCCGCGAAAGGATTTTAACGGTTGACGAAGAACTAAGATTGTTGGAGGCTTGCGAAGAACCTTGTCGCGCTCATATTCGCCCAATTGTTATAGCTTTGCTTGATACAGGCGCGAGACGAGGCGAAATGCTAAAGCTAACGTGGCAAAATGTAGATTTTGAATCACGTATCATCACTATTATTGGTGAGACAACCAAAACTTACAAGGCTCGACAGGTTGCAATGACCCAAAGGCTATACGATGAATTATTACTGCTTTGGGCAAAATCAAATAAGAGCTTATCAATGCGTGTCTTCCCTTTTACAGTTTTTCGCAAGTCGTTTCAAACAGCCTGCAAACTTGCAGGAATCAAAACAGGTGGGTTGGACGGATTAGTAACACATAGCTTACGCCATTCAACAGCGACTCGATTAGTTAAGGGTAATATGCCAATTCAAATGGTTGGACGTATTTTAGGGCATCAGCAACCACAAACAACTTATCGTTATTTATCAGCAAACGACGAAACTTTGCGACAAGCCGCTTCAATCTTAGAATCACTTCAACAAACAGACGATTTAGAACACGATCAAAGTTAATTAACGAATTTTACACAACAGAAAAGTCGATGAGAAATAAAATCTTATCGGCTTTTTGGCGTTTTAAAGCTCTCTCCTCAAAATCAGTAGCTCTGACTACCTATCCGAGATAAAAGCAGCTTAAACAGCTTTAAATCGGTCAGAAATAATAGTTAAAAGCATCTATTCTCGTCCAGATTGCTTACGGTTATATAAAACTATTTAAGTCAAAAATGGATACACCTAAAATCCCACTAAAAACTAGACCTTTAAGCTAATGAATTAAAGGCTAACATCGCTGCCAGATCCCCTATGCTCTTTATATTTACTGCTTTTTAGCATTATTTATTTACCTGTATTCCAATGATTTAGCAGGCTTCAAATCACTTGCCAACGGCCTTCTATTGATTCTAGCTAAGTATTGTAAATAAACCACTTGCATTGACAAGTGTCCTTTTTCTTGGTATAATTTAAAAATGGAAAACAGCTAATTTCAGAGAGCCGTGGAAAGCAACGAAATTAACTGTTTAATTTTATTCTTCAATGAATTTTTGTATTCATTGATCGGGACTTTTTGTGCCTCGATTTGAACAAATTATATCGAATTCGAGCCGATTAATCAAGTAAAAAGGTTTTAAGAGGCTAAGGTAACAATTGATGGAAAACAGCACACAAATGAATTAGCAAACGGTAATTACACAAGAACCAAAGGTGCCAACAAAACGAAACATACAAACTAATAAATTACAGGCTAATACGCTTGAGGCATCATCTCTGCCCCTTATATTTGCTGCTTTTTGTCATTATTTTTTTTACAAGTGCTTCAATGATTAAGCGGGCTTCAGACCACTTACCAACGACTAAGCCCTGTTTCTGTAAGTGTTGTAAACACAACAAGTTACAAGGGCAAAAATTTGACAGATGGTCTTTTGTTTGGTATAATAGATATAGATAGAAAAAGGGCTAATTTCAAAGTAACGGTAAAGCGCAGGCGGCAAAGGCAACCAGTAAATAGAAAAAAATAAATTAAGACTATCGGAGCGATAGTATTTCTAGCAGTAGGATTTTCTTACTGTATGGCTTAACACGCCCTAAATTCGGGCTTAACGGAATAAAACAGGTAAATAATGACCTTCTTTATTCAAAAAATTAAGTAAATCTAAAATAATTATGCAAAATACGATACAACACGACACGCAACTTGATGATGTAGTTCTCCCAGAAAAAGAGTTTTTTCTTGATAGCAATGAATTAACAGAAGATGAAAAATTAGGCTCCGTACTCTATTTTTGTCTTTATATGAGGTCTCTCCGGACATTGGAACTCTTACCTCTGGTCAAAAACTTTGAAACAGCTTGTTTGATAAATTGGTTAGAACCTGAATTTTTATTTAATCCTGACGGCTTCTTTATGTTTAATGAGCCGCATCCTGAAAAACCCGATTATGTGGCTGGCGATAGCTTACCAGAAAGACAGAGGGTAAGTGCCCGTAAACTTGAATGGAACTTCGACCAAATTGGAATCAGGTATAAATCATACGAAGAGCTCAGTAGAGTTGAAGACAAATTTAAGGGTAAATACTATTGCAGTTATTACGATAAAAGCCGTGAGCAGGCTTACTACATTCGTAACAATGAATTAGTAGAAGAATCTCTCAGATCAATTTTTAATGGTATGACTTTGACCGAAGCATACGCAGCTTTTCGCACGGCAATGGAAGATGCGAAGGAACAGCTTTTAGCTGAAGAAGCCAAACAGACCCGAAAGTCCAGTCAGGATAAGCGAGAGTCAAGGCTCAAAAAACTTTTCAAATCGTCGGAATACTTTAAGCCATTGAAACCTATATGGAATTTATCAGTGTTAGAGTCTAAATCTTCGGGCACAATCAAGCGAAAAAAAGCGTGAAAAAGTGATTAGGCACCTGAATCTCAACCTTGATTTTACCGTGGTAAAATATGGTATAATATAGGTATCTGTATTTTGCTTAAACATTTTGTATCATACAGTTACAGGTTATTATTAACCGGCTATTCATAGTGAAGGAAGAGAAAAAAAATGAACGAAAAATCAACTAGATTGCTCACTGAAAGAGAGGCGGCGGAAGACTTCTTTGGTTGGAGCATTGAAAAGATGAGACAGATACGCAAAAGAGGCGAGATCGAGTTTTATCAGTTTAACGATCAGGTAATCAAATACTCGATTGAGCAATTAGAAGCGTATAAAGAAAGATTTGTAAAGCAAGCGGCATAAACCCTCTTTTTATAAATTAATAAAACTTGAAATCTTAAACTTCGCGGAGAAGAACTATCTCCGTATTGGCGGAGCTTTGCCTTTTTTCAGGCAGTCAGGGGGGCAAGGCTCTGCAAACTAAACAAAATGACTGCCCGAAGACAGACACGACTCGACTCGATAAACAAGCAGAGGCGTATAAGAAAATAATTATATGAGCGAACAAATAACAATAAATAAATTTTTGTCGGCGTTTTTCTCCGACCAACACGAAACGATTAACTTTAGAACATTTGGGGCTAAAGGAACTACGGGAATTCCAAGCAAAAACTATGAAACCAGTCGGAAAAGACTTCTGACTGATCAGCATTTAAGAAGCGCAATAGAGCAATCTAACAAAGAATCAGGAATTTACTTTGTGGTTAATTCTGGGGGGCATAAAGATGAAAATATTAACCGCTATAATGCATTTTTTGCTGAGAACGACAATTCGACTTTGGTAGAACAGCATCAAGCATTAAATACCGCGCCAATCCAGCCAAGTATTAGAATTGAAACTAAAAAATCAGTTCATTCTTATTGGTTGATTGATGGAGAATGCTCTGAAGACGAATGGAGAAACATTCAGGCAAGGCTGATTGCGTATTTTGACGGCGACAGAAGTATTAAAAATCCCTCACGTGTAATGAGATTGCCATTTTTCAATCACGTTTCTTGGAACGAAGAAACGGAACGATTTGGATACAAGAGAATTGAAGTAGCAGAATTTAACGCAGAAAGAAGATTTACAGTTGAAGAAATGAAAGAGTCTTTTCCATTACCTGAACACACAACTGAGTCAGAACCTAAAAAAGAACGTGATCCTGTGACAGGTGTGACAGGTGTGACAGGTGAAGATAAAAGTTATAGAACCTGGATTGAGTTAAATCTTGAGCTTGGTATGCGAGTAATGGATCAAGGCAGAAAAAACAGTGCTGGTAAATACGAAATGAGATGCCCCGCCCATAACGGAGAAAGCACAAGCTCACTATTCTTTGATCCTGAAACAAAAGCCATTAAATGTATGGCTGAGTGCGAGCATTCCGAAATTCTCAAAGCCTTTGGACTACCTGAGAAACCCAGTCAAGAAGTTTCTGGACAAAAAGAGTCTCAGGCTACAGTTTTAGTAGGCTTGGCTTCAAACGTTGAGCTTTTTATGTCAGAAGAGAACGTACCTTATGCAACGATTGTTGTTGATAATCATAAGGAAAACTGGGAGATCAGCTCTAAAATTTTTAAGGAATGGCTAAGTCGAGAATACTATCTTACGTATAAGGGTATTGCCAGCGAGAATTCCTTAAAGGACGCTATCTCAAGCCTGTCCGGTATGGCGAAATACACAGGTGAAAAGCATTCGGTTCACATTAGAAGAGCCGAATATAATGGTGACCTATACTTGGATTTATGTAATGATGAGTGGCAAGTCGTGAAAATCACCAAAGACGGTTGGAATGTAATCTCAGATTCACCTGTTAAATTTCGTAGAACAACTTCTATGAAATCAATTCCAATCCCAGTCAGTGGCGGTTCGTTATACGACTTGGACAGATTTGTTAACATTCACGGGAACGATCTTATTTTAGCTAAGGTTTGGCTCTTAACCACGTTACAAGTTGGCATTCCGTATCCGATATTAGTCTTCTCAAGTCAGCAGAAAAGCGGCAAATCAACATCTGCCAAAGTGCTCAGCGAGTTGATTGATCCAAACGTAGCTGCGCTAGTTGGAAAACCCAAAAGCGAACAAGATTTGTTTATTTCAGTATCAAATAGGTTAATGGTTGCTTTTGATAACGTTTCTTTCATCGATGAAAACTTTTCTGATGCTTTGTGTAGAATTGCTACTGGCGGATCATTTGTTAAGAGAGAACTTTATACTGACACTGATGAAATTATTCTCACTGCTAAAAATCCAATTCTGTTAAACGGTATAGGAGACTTAACAACCAGAAGTGATCTTTTAGATCGAAGTATTGTCATCAATCTTCCTACGTTAAAAGAAAAAGCAGATGAAGCAACTTTCTGGAGTGAATTTGAAGAAGCTAAGCCAAAAATCTTAGGAGCGTTGTTGGATGCAGTTTGTGAAGTATTGAAAAACTTCGACAATATTAGTCTCACTGGCTGCGAAGTACGAATGATAGATTTTGCGAAAGTAGGAGTAGCAGTCGGACGAAGTCTTGGCTTAAACGAAGGTGAGTTTGTTGAAATAGCTAACCAGAATTACAAAGACTCAAATAAAATTGCCTTTGAAAATAATCCGGTAGCAAACGTAATTATTGATCTTGTTAATCAAAAACAAATGTTGACGGGAACAGCTACAGAACTATACTCTCAGATTTACTTAAAAGCGGATGAACTAACCCGAAGAAATCCTGCATTTCCAAGAAGTGCGCACGCATTATCAACTTGTCTGGAAAGACTGACTCCAAATCTGGAAATAGAGGGAGTAGAAATTAAAAAGTACCGTGAGGCAGGAACTGGAAGGAGGATGATTTCTATTAAACGAAACGAACCGTCACACCTGTCACACCTGTCACAGGAAGATCACGATCATTCTGATGATGATCAGACACTTTTATTCTAAAAAATATGAAGAACAATAAATAAAACGCGCCCTTAGCTATCTAGAAGGCGCGTTCTTCTTTTCTGTTGTGATCTGAAATCAACAAACACCTTGCTTACTAAATCATTTTATTTTACATAGGGTATGGGGTCTTTTTTATTCTCAGTAAATGGCTTACAGTACTCAGGAAAAATCTGAAATTTCAAAACGGAGATATTCTACAAAATTTTTCGATCAAAAACGGCGGTTCCTTTTAGGCTATAAATTGCTAGGTAAGAGCGCGGATATGAAAAATCCATAGCTCCAGCATTTCTCGATTAAAAAGTTGGATAATATCCATTGTCTGATAGAAATTTACCAAAAGCTGAGCGTTGTCCCTCGTGCATTCTAGTGGGAAGGTAAACGTGACTCTTTAGAATATTAGATGTATTAAACGGAAACTGAATGCGTTCAATAGCTTTTTCTATCTGCCGATTGATCCTGTTTTTACGCTCCTCTTCTGATTCTCGATGAAAAAATATAGTATAGGCTTTCTCAAAAGCATCAAGCATATCAGACGGATCATAAAGCCAAGTCTTCGCACTTAATTGAGCTACCGAATCATCTTGACGCAATTGTTCAGGGGTTAAGGAGTAAGATGTCTCATCACAATCAATTCCGCCTTCTCTGACACACCAGCGACCTGCCCGAAACAGAACTTCTTCATTGTAATCTTCAGTTTCAAAACCAAACATTCCATCCCATCTTTGCGGTAAAAACACAGCAGTTAAAACTTTAACAGCCTTAGATATATCCGTTTTAACTGATCCATTCTTAAATGACTCACCTGAAGTGGGAAAAATCTGATCCCAATCTGAAGCTGTAAAATTATTCTTGATTTCATTCATAATTATTTATCTTTTTAAGTGCGATTCTTTTAAAGAAACGAATTACTCAAAGAAGACCCCTAATGAAGTTTTACCCATTGCACGATATGCGAGTGCGAGACTGGTGTATGCATTCAATTCTGATCTTTTTCAGTGCTGTATAACACTTACCTAACTATCAGATTCAATATACGCTTTTCGCACTTTTGGGAAGTTTCTCCTATTCCGTGAGTTTTCCATCTACATATCTATACTGATTAGTTTGGCTTTTAGTCTTATTCGCCCCTGTACATTGTTCAATTGGAGTAGATTCTATACAGGATATTAATGTTCCGTAAATCTTTTTATTAGCAATTTTTTCCAGATTAAATTTCCCTGAGTAAGTTCCTCCTACACCTTTGTAAGCTACTCCCCTGTAATATCCATTGTCATTTATAAAAAGCAAAATGATTTCAGCTTTTAGTTCGCCTGTATTATTAACTTGAAATGTAGTGTGAATAACTACATCTTCATCCTTATCTGCATCTATATCGCCAGATATCATTTTTCGTTTTCCATTTTCATTCCCAGTAACTTTTTCGACTTCCTGAATATACTGATTTACGGATTGTTGTAACTGTATCTTATTTTGCGCCGAAGTTGAGGGATTTAGTTTTTTTTCATTTACCAGTTTGTTTATTGAATTACCGACTGATTTATTAGAAGTTAAATTAGACAATTCTGTGCCTGATTTAGACTCAATTTTAGTAGGAGATTCAAATGGTAAATAAGCTATTAGACCTAAAATTGGAAACAACAACATTAGCATTGCATACATCATTGACCTTGAATCAATTGGAATTTTGGCAGGGCGTGATTTATCAATACCACCAATTTTATAGTCGAATAATCCAATTTTATCATCAAGAACGAAGCCTAACAGGAGAATAAATGTCAATGAAAATGAACTTAAAAGCCCATACCCCAATAGTTCTAGATTGCTTTGAGCTTTATTAGGATATGGTTTAATAATATCAATTATAAAAATCAGTGCTGCCGAAGCCACTCCGAACAACGACATTAACATCCCACATCCTATCAACAGTTGTAATGCTAACATTGTCCATTCTTTAATTTTTTCCGAAACTCGTAGATAGATTGAGTTTATCGTTGTCGTTGAATTAGAGGTTAAAATTGAGTTTGTTTTTGTAGATGCTTTATCTAGTTTGAAGCTTTTCAGAAAATCTTCTTTGTTAATGGGTTTCTCTACCGAAAATGTAAATTTACTCAATTTTGTGAAAAATTTAATCCTTTTATGTCGATTGGTGACAGTATTAAATCGAATTATTTTTCTATCATTTGGAAGTTTTGAATTTAAGTATTTTACTAGAAGTTTAGTGTTTTTAATTGGACTCAAATAATGCGTTCCCACAACCGAATAAGTGAGGACACGTAGATTCCAAAAAGCATCGTCTTCCGTTATATGTCGAATGGATGTATCTGATCGAGCTACAACCTCTGAAGCTGGAGCTTTTTGAGGAACAAAAGGTGAAATAACTGGTTGATTAATTTTGTGAATAATATTTTGAAGATTAGGTAAGGAAGGACTATTTTTTGGTTGATAATTGCTCCTTTCTTCATTTACATCTTTTGGCTTTTCAACAGACGTGAGAGGCTGTTGGATCTTTACTTGAGTTTCAATTTCTGTTTCGTCTTTTACTGTTAGTATTTTAGATTCAGCATAAGGATTGCTTTTATAACTTTCCGACAACTTCGACAACATCTCTTTTGCACTTTTGGGACGAGATGCAGGTTTTAATGCGACAGCACTCATCAAAGTTTCCGACACTTGATTGGGAAGACCTGAAACTAGTTGTTGAATTGGAATCAATGGATCTTGCTCATCATTGAAAACCGCCGTTGCTCTGGTTAAAGCATCAGGCGGTTTTGTTCTCGTCAGTAAGTTATATAAAGTTGCCGCAAGTGAGTATAAATCGCTACGTTCACTTGTTCTGTCACCTTGAATCTGTTCGAGAGATGCATACTGAAGAGAATAACCATAGACGCTTCGGCTATCCGTGGCTTTTGTCATCTCTCCTGCCTTTCCTTTAGCAAGCCCAAAATCCAGCAGAATAATTTTTCCTTTAGCTGATAATTTTATATTGGTTGGCTTTATGTCTCTATGAAGAATTTGCGGATCGTGGTTGTGAAGATAATCTAAAACTTCCAATAAATCTTTTGCCCAGCGCATTACATCATCAATTGAAAAAGGTCTTCCTCTTTTACTCAACATTGTTCCCAAATCGTCATTAGGAACAAAATCCATTACAAGATACTGACCTTTATCTTCAATAAAATGGTCGCTAACCCTAGGCAATGATGGATGATTCAAATTAGCTAGAAGTTGAGCTTCTTTTTCAAAAGCGCGGCGAAGGTCTTCAGTATCTGCCAGGGTTTCTTTTATGGCTACAGTGAGACTTAATCTTTGATCTACAGCTTTATACACTGTCCCCATCCCGCCTTGTCCGAGTTGGGCGGTAATACGGTAGCGGTTTTGCAGGATCGTTTCTATATGAGTCATTTCTTAAAACAAATTAAGCTGCCACTTGTATTCAATGTAAATGTCTTTCTTTGTACAAATCTTACTATTCCAAATTAAATCTTTTAAGGAAATCAGCTTTGTAAATTGGTTTATGTATGTTGAAACAAATTGTTTCTAATCTTGTAAGAAACTTTAGATTTTCACGTTCGCCCTCATCAAATGAGAAGTTATGAATTATTTTATCTGCCGATAAACGTGAATTGAGATATTTTGTTAAAAGTTCCATATTATCCTGTGGATTACGACAATGCTTGTCAAGAATGGATTGAGTTAGAACGCGGATATACCAATAAGATTCTGGCTCTCCCCAATATTTGCGGGGCATATTCTTTGGAAATCCTCTTTCTTCACCTTCCCTTTTACCCATTAAACGTTCACGTTCCCGTCGTTTATTTCGTTCATCAATTGTGGAAGGATGTGAAGTATTTAATCTTGTTTCTAATTGTTCTAGGGATGAAGGCACTACTAATTGCTTGATTTTAAGAATAATATTTTGAAGTTTCGTTGGAGGTGAAATTACTTTTGATTGAACAGAGTCCCTTTCTTCATTTACATCTTTTGGTTTTACCTTAGACGCCAGAGGCTGTCGAATTTTTACTTGAGTTTCAATTTCTGTTTCGACTTTTCCATTTAGTATTTTAGATTCAGTATCAGGAGAACTGGGCTTAACAAAATTTGTTTCTGTTCCTCCACGCAAAATTTTAACCAAATCTTCTCTCAGTTCGCTAACAGTTTTGTGACGAACTTCAGGCTGTTTTGCTAACGCTTTACCAATAACTTTTTTTAATCCTTCAGGAACATAGTCGGGTAAAGATATAAAATCGCGCATCATTATTGCAGTTATTAATGCTGAGGGCTCTTTTTGTGGGTACGGTAGGCTACCCGTTAGAAACTGGTATAGATTTACTCCAACCGACCAAATATCAGTCTGAATTGACCGTTTGCCATCTAAGGCTTCAGGAGACATATAAGCGAATGTTCCAGAAATGTTTTGACTTTGACTGGCAACAGTAGTTCTTAAAGCCCGTGAAATGCCAAAGTCAGCGAGTCTTGGTGTTTTACCTTGAAGTAAAATATTGGCAGGTTTTAGATCACGGTGGATAATGTTTCGAGAGTGAAGAAATTCTAAACCATCGAGAATTTGAATGGTGATTTCAACGGCTTTCTCAATTGACATTTTACCGTTTTGTTTCAGCCATTGTTCCAAAGATCCATCAGGCGCGTATTCGCTAACTATGACAATTTGTCCGTCATATTCGTCAGCATCAATAATCGGCAAGATATTTGGATGACCTGATGCTTGTTCCCAAAGAGTAGCTTCTTGTTTTATAGCTTCGTGGTCAACCTGTTCATCGAGCGGAAGTTTAACAGCTACTTTTGTTGTAACGAATTTGGATTTACGTTCTGCAAGCCAGACTTCACCAAATCCGCCACGTCCAAGTTTGCGGATTAAAGTGTAAAGCCCGATTTGTTGATTTTCTCTGAACATAATTTAGGGCTGAGGATAGACTGGAATGCATTTAATTTTCTTAATAATTTTACTTCTGTAATGTTTATGGAAGTTCAAAATAACTAAGGTTTGAATCCTCTTTCTTTAATCTGTTCTTTTCTAAATTTTTCGTATGTTTCCTTAACTGTTTGTATTGCCCGTATATTTAAGGGGTCACTTATTGTAAAAATGCTTATAGTTATAGTTATATGATTAGTAAATCTTGTAGCTGATAGAGTAAAACCCTTACATAAAGCTAAGCCGTGGTAATTGGATAAGCTTTCTGGAGGCATACCTAGCAAAATCGCAATCTCTGAATAAAACTTTTTGTCTGTTGCATCTTTATACTTTCCTACATCGTAAAAGATACTAAGCGTAAACAGCTTATCGTTAAAAAATTCCAACTGTATATTTTGAACATCCTTAAATTTTTCTGTATTTCTCTGAACATTAGTAGGTTTGAAAAATACTCTGCGGGCTTCGGTTGGAACTTCTAGGTATTGTTTTAATCCTTCGATATACATATCTCCTTTATAATAATCCAACACTTTTTTAACGGTTGGATCAGATTTATCCAATAAAAATCCAATTTCTTCTGGATCTAATAATACGTAGCTTTTTTTATCATCAAGTTGAACCTCCAGAACAGTCTCTATTTGTGATTTTTTCATTCCTAGTTTTATTCCGCGCAAAGTGGGAGAATCCTTTATTTCTAAGGGACAAAGCTTAATTTGCGCAAAGCACATAGTGGAGGAGAGAATCAAATAAGCTAGGATTGAAAATAATTTGTATTTCACAGGTTTTCTTTATTCTTCTATAAACTCTCTGAAAGCCTTTTCCGTAATCAATATCGGTCTGCCTATCTTTTCCCTTTGTTGATATATGGTCTCAAGGTTTAAGGTGTAATCTTCAAGAGCCCGGCTATTTCGGCTACGGTATAAAATTTAATGGTTTCGATCGTTGTTGGCATAAAATTAAATTTATTCTTGGATTATTAAAAAAATTCGTGCCAATTTCTTGGATTCACCAATATAATTCCTAAATCCTCGCAAAGATTGATCCACGTTTGATCCGTTGGCTGTCGTTCCGTGACTAAAACGGCTTGAACCAGACCTCTCCGGCGAAGAACTTGCCTGTATCTAAGAAGCTGTCCCAAACCAAGTCGCAACTGCTTCTCTTCGTTTGTTTGCGTGAGAGATTTCACTTCAGCAACCCAAATCACATCTTGCTGACTCCACCCGAGATCAAAGTTTGGTTCATCAGATTTTGGAGACCGAGGGGCAATTCCCTTGCCAATTAAATAGTTTGCCAGCGCATTTTGAGTAGAAGCGTGACTCCGTAATGCACGTTCAACTAAAGCCGGGTCAACCGAAAAAGGATCTCTTTCACCGACGGAAGTTTCTTCATCGGCATAACGATACAATGCTCCTATCTGCTCATCAATTTTGTTAACTTGTTTTTGTTTTTTTACAGCTACATCACCTAATGAATCAGAAAAAAGCTCAACAAAGAAACTTGGAAGCTTAAACAAATAACCCTGCATAGGGCGAATTGGTCTTTTCTCACTAAGTTCAAAAGGAAAATAAAGCGTCTCGCGTGCAGAAGATTGAAGTTGTTTTTTTAATTGAACTATTTCCAAGTACCTTTTTCGTATATCACTAAGCATTAGCGGATTTTCTAATCTAGAATAGTTTTCCAATCCGACATACCACCCGGCGCGAGTATGTGGTTTGATTCCTAAGTTTCGTGCTGAAGATCCCCTCGCTCCCCAAACAAGCACATCTTCCCAAAATCAGATGTAGCTATGGAACGCGAAAGAATCCCTTGTTCTCCACGATCGTAATGGAATACCACGTCGTTCTTTCGGATATGCTTCAAAAGTGAATAGCCCCAAAACTCTTCGTCACCGCTCTCATTTGTTTGAGGAGCTTTCAAGTTTGCACCTAGATCTTTCCGCCCCGTTACTTCCAACCAGAAATACTCTTCTGGTCGGTTATGCCACCACTCTCTAATTTCCAGTTTCATATCAAAAAAGTTTTTTGGCTAATATGAAAAAATCCCCTGCTATTTAACTGGAGCTGGTTTCATAACTCCGTTTTTCTTTTCGTATCTGGTTAAACACTCTTACAAATTTAGTTACTACATCTTTGATTAAAAGACATTAAAATTTGAAATAGAATAAGAGAATTCGGTAATAAAACCTATGAAATTTGGAACTAGTATTTTCATATTAATTGCCATTCAAAAGCCGTGAAACGATTAATCCACTGATTTCAACCTCTTCCAATCGTGCTAGTCGGATTGTTGTAGGTTTTTGTCTATTTGATACTGAAAACTGCAAGGCATCAGCATAAAGCTGAAAGTCGATAAGTTTATCCAATAAAGACACAACAGATTTTTTATTACCTGAAAATACAAGCCTTTTATTCGTAATTATGAAATAGCCATCACTGATTGGTATCAAACCGCTTTGCGATTGAATATGTCCACGTTGCTGTCCAATTCGGTAGGTAACGCCTTTCATTAATCGAATGCTTACGCCTTGTGAGCCTCCGACGTATTGGCGATTGATTACTCTTTCCTCTAGAAGCTGTGCTGGAATGCTTAAATGACAGACTTCACCTTTTTGCAAAATTAAATTAGGGGCCGATCCAACTGGCAGCGCACCGCCCGATTCAATGTTATGAAACAAGGCGTAATATTGAATTTGCTCCCTCGCCCATTGAACCCATTCGGGCGATAATTCCAATTGATGAGCAATAGTAAAAATCGTTTGGCTTTCGTGCTCAGTAACCCGTCGGTCGGCAATTGCTGAATGGACTATTTCCGTAAACAATTCAGACTTTAACTTCTGAAAATCTTCCGGGCTTAACGCGCTATCTGCGTAGAAGCCGTTGATATAAACAAGCTCCTGCTCAGTTAGAACTCCATCGGCAATGGCGTTTCTTAAACTTTCCCGTAACCGTTCAACTTGTTCCTTCTTTAGCTTATTATTACCGAATGATTGTTTGATTTTATCGAGAAAACCCATTTATAAACTCCGACTTTTTAATTAATACCAAACTGCCACTCCTCCGTGATGTGAGCAAGTGCCTCGACGATGAGCGCTGTAACTAAGGGTTCCGTCACGGCATTTGGCTGTAGCCCCTGAATTCTCCGTTGTCGTCTGAGGAGCGGAATAGTTTTTAGTAGAATATTGAGTCGAAGTAGGTAAATCTTTAGCTGCTTGACTTGATTCATTAAGGCGAATCATATTGCCGTGTATCCAACCTGTTTGTCCCGCAGCGCTAACATAAAACCAGACGCCTTTTTGTTTGATAATACTTAGACTTTCGCCTGAAGGAACGGCAGTAATAACTTCACCATCTTTACTTGCTGATGATCGCAGATTGGCATTTTCCGTAATAACAGTAGCGACTTTTTCGGCTGTTTTTGAAACTAGCGTTTTGGGAACCGTATCAACAGTTTTTGGCGTAACGGAAACAGTTGGGCTTGCTGTTGTCGTATCCGCATAACTTGAAGTTGTGGAGATTGGCGATGCGGTAGTTTGACTAACCCTATCTTGTTTACCTTTATTACTCAAAAAAGAGCAACAAATGCACGGGACTAAAGCTAAAACCAGCGCGATTAGCCCAGTCCATAAAACGGTGTTCTTTTTTGTTCCTAAGCTATTGGTGCATCTTGTACAGCTAGTCGCGGTCGGTAGATTATATGTGCCGCATTTTGAACATAAAATAGGTTGAGGATTCACTTGTTAAACTCCATATTTAAGAATTCAAAGGTAAGAAAAATGCAGTAATTATTTATTTTTATCAAAATTTCGGCTAATTCGTTGTAATAATCTTCATCTTCAATCAGTCGTTTAAATTTAACCGAATAAATAGTCGAGCAACATCATTTCTTGGTAGCAATTAGTTATGTCATTAGAATTGCTGAAAAAGTAGCCAATTCTATAGCATTCTTAATACACTGGAGCAGCATTTTTTTGGTCTAAAACAACAGAATTTTGTCCACTTTTCACTAAAGTCTTTAAATTCCAAATCACAATATCGTCAACTTCACTATAACCGAGCAAATAATATTCTCCAGGTTTTATATTCTTAAACTGCGCTTTGCCTTGAAAATCTGTAATTGTTGCGTAAACAGTATGATATCTAATTGCGTTCATAGTTTTCTGTAATAAAGCGTTAGACTCATCTTTTTTCGATTTGAACACTGGATCGTTAAAACTATTACCCTGTACGAACATTGCTATCACTGCAAACCCTCTTAAAGGATTTCTTTTGCTAAAACGATCTTTCAAATCATTTGGAAGTGCAGAGTTAAATTTCGTTTCCTGAAGAATAGTTTCAAAATTCTTATTAAGCAAAAAGAATTCCGTTCTCGCGATAGGTTTTACATCACCGGATTTTAATACAAGAGCCGCTTCTACTGACAAAATAGTTTCTTGTTTGGGAATCAAAGTAGTTTCTTGTTTTTCGATAAACGCTTGACGAATATTTCTTAATGCCAGATTAGGAGTTAAATAAAAATAAATACCAAATAACATAACCAAAACGCCTAAAAGTGAAATGGTTGCGATTTTCCAATTGTTTGATTTCATTGTTTATATTCCAAAATTACGAAAAGCCTTTGCCCAATAAGAGAGGTCAAAAATGTGAATATTAAAATAAACATTTGAAATAGCTATTTAAATGTTTTTAGTTTGAATGAGTTGTTTACCTCAACTGTATTAGGGGCAATTTCAGCACAAATCGCGGGAAAATGTTTAGAACCTAGTACGATAAAGCACTAAGAACAGTCAAACGATTAAATTACCTGAGTGAATAGCTGCTATTATCTGCGGATTCTGTTTTATGTCAAGAATTATTTTTCAGATTAACAAAGTAAAAAGCCGTAAGTTTTGATACCTACGGCTTTTCTTGTTTATTGAATTAAGGAACAAAAGAATTAGGAACAGGCTTATCTGTTGCATTACCAAATCCTAAAGCCGTAAATCCGGTTGTGCTGTTTAAGATAAACCAAACGCCGTCTCTGTAAACGGCTAAATCATTTTTACCGTCACCGTCGTAATCTCCGGGAACCGGTTTATCAGTTGATATTCCAAACTTAATTGCCGAGAACCGGTTGTCTCTGCTGTTCCAGACGTACCAGACTCCATCTGAAGGACGGAAAACGGCTTGGTCGGCTTTTCTGTCGCCGTCGTAATCACCGACAACCGGTATGTCTTCTGCTGCTCCGAATTGAATAGCGTAGAATCCGTCCGTGCTTCTCTGGATATACCACGCTCCATTTGAAGGACGGAACACTGCCGCATCTGTTTTACCATCTCGATCGAAATCAGCAGCAACGGGCTTGTCTCCCCGACTGCCCCACGGAATTGAAATAAAGTTTATATTCGGCTGTGATGACGGTCGGTAATAGAAATGCCCCTGCGGGTTAGCTTCCGTTCCAGGGCGGTAAACTCCAACGTCGAATTTGTAATCACCGTCCCAGTCACCCTCGACGGGAATATCACCGCTTGAACCGAATTGGACTGCTCGAAACGTATTATCTCTACTACTCAGAATATAATAATTAGCAAAGCTCGGATTTTCCGGGTTTTCTCTAAAGACGGCGACATCTGTTTTAAGGTCACCGTCATAATCGGCAGGAACAAGTTTATCTGTTGAAATGCCAAATGGAAAAGATGTATACCCGTCTCTCGAACGCTGCAAATGCCATACTCCGTCTGATGGACGATAAACCGAGACATCTGTTTTTCCGTCACCGTCAAAATCAACGTGTGGCTTTCTAATAATATCTCCACTGCCGCTTTGAGAAACAGTATAGGTCTGGTTACCAACAACAATACCCCAGACTCTAATACCACTGGTTTCACTGTTTGGCGCAACAGAATAAGTAACCGTTCCGCTTCCCGTTATAACACTTCCTGAAGTAATCGTTATCCACGGAGAATTATTCAATGCTGTCCACGAACAACCGGCAGCCGTATTAACAATAAACGAGCCTGTTCCGCCAGAATCCGGGAAAACCTGAGATTGATTCGCGCTTAAGGTATATGTGCATCCGGAGGCTTGAGTAATCGTAAAGACTTTATCGTTAACCGTTATTATTGCTGTTCTAGTCACACCAACGTTCGGCTGCAAAGTAAAAGTAACCGAACCGTTTCCTGCTCCTGATGATGCGCTATTGATTGTTATCCACGATGCGGATGACGTAGCTGTCCACGAACAACCTGCGCTGTTGGTTGTAATGTTGAAACTGCCTGTTCCGCCAGAAGCTGGGAAATTGGTTGATGAAGGCGAAAGCGTGTAGCTGCACCCGTTTGTCTGATTGATGGTAATTGAAACTGAATATCCGAGATTACGATCTCTGACTGTAATAGTTCCGGTTCGAGTGACCCCGAAGTTAGCAGCAACATTGAATGAATGCGTTGAACTCGTTAGTCCTCCGCCTGAGTTAGGTGTGATGTTAGTTATCCAATCATCGTCGCTTGTTATCAGGTAATTGCAAGCTGGATTTGTGTTATTGACTGTAAAATTACCCGCTCCGCCAGTGCCGCTAAAATCTAAGGTTGCTGCTGACACGGAAAACGTGCAGAAAGGAAACTGAGTGAAAGTGAAGGTTTGATTGCCGACTGTGATAGCACCATTTCTCACATCACCGTCATTTCTGGTAACTGTAAAATTAACCGTTCCGTTGCCTGTTCCAGTATTTCCAGATGTAATCGTAATCCACGGCTCGTTTGGCGTCGCCGTCCAAGTGCAACCAGCTTCGGTAGTAACAGTAAAGCTGCCGTTTCCGCCAGTAGATGGGAAATGTGTGATTGCCGCCGGACTTAAAACATAATTGCAGCCTGATGCTTGGGTAATTGTAAATGGTTGACCGGCAATTGTAACTGTTCCGGTTCTGGCTACGCCTGTGTTTGGTTGAATTGAGAGTGAAACTGTTCCGTTTCCGTTACCACTACTGCCTGTTAGTATAGAAATCCAATCCACACTGCTCTGTGCAGACCAGCTACAACCTGATGTATTTGATACATTTACTGTAATAGTGTTTGCGTTAGCCCCTATTTGTTGATTAGTTGAACTGATTGAAGGATTGCAAACGAACTCAAATTCAACAGCACCTATATCTATTGTTCCGCCGACAATTCGTGCAAAGCCGCGTTGATCGGTTGTATCTGGTGCATTAGCATTACTACCGGCATTTATTGCTGGGCTAATTGATAAAAGGGCGTGCGTTGGAGTTGGTCCGCCATTCATTCCAAGATCTGTAAGTGCAGCAGACCTATTAAGAATATCTGTAGACTGATAGGTAATTTCACTGTTAGGAGAACAACTAATTAAATTATTGCCAATAGATGTAATTGGTCCACCCTCGCATCCTTCAATAATGCTATTACCAACAGTGAGAATGCCGCTACTATGAATGAAACCCCATCCTGGTAGAGCCATTGTTCCTATTCTGGCAGAGTTATTGACAATGGTAACATTTCTTAAAGTTAAATCCCCAGTATTAGAAAAACCACCACCAATACCTCTAACACTATTACTGGAAAGTGTTGAGTTGACTATTGTTAAAGATCCACCTGATTTAGAGAATCCACCTCCGCCGGTCGAACCGTTGTCAGAAAAGGTGGAGTTTCTAATTAAATGGTTTGTTCCATTTTGAAATGCTACTCCACCACCAGATCCAGAAGCAGGAACAGTGCAGGAAGGTGAGTTTCCAGTTACGTGAACGCTATCTAGGGTCATACTGCCTTCATTTACTAAAATTCCTGCCCCGTTACAGCTTGAGTTTTGCATAGAAAATCTTGGACTCATTCCATTACCACCTGTTAAAGTTACTCCCATTATGGTGGCGACAACATTATCTGCGTAAAAAATCCTGCTTCTTCTCCCTGCATCAATGGTCAAAACATTTGCGCCAGAACCTATAATCTGAATCGTCCCAGCGTTGCTAATAGTAATCTCACCTAGAGTAAGAGTTATTACATATATTTCCGAATTAAAGGTTATTACATCATTACTCGGTAAAGCATTTGCCTCTTGTATGGCTGCACGCATAGTGCAGTTTCCGTTAGCATCGGCACAAACACCATTTCCTGCAATAGCATCATTGGTATCACCGTTGTTATTTACAACAAAGGATGCAGCAAGTGTGAAGGAGGAAAAAGCAGCAAGGAAAATTAAGGATAAAAGAATTTTTTTCATTTTAATTTTTGGTAAGTTGTCTTTGGTTTAATTTCAGTTAACTCGTAAATTTATCAATGCCAGTCAAAAACAGAATTTGAGACAAGATTAGATAAGGCACGGTGAAACTCTTTAACGATTCTATTAGTGAAGCCCGAAAACTGACGAAAACTTATATAACTATCCTCAGATGATTCGTAGGTCAAACTATCTACTCAAACAAACCGGGTCAAAAGCATTACAGATGTATAAGGGGATGCATCTTGTAATCCGGTAAAACAGACAAGAAGGGGTAAATTTGAATGATTAAATTATTTGAGTGAAAGAAAGAACTATTTTTAATGGTTTTATATGTAATGTCAAGCCGCAGTTAACACATAAACCTTTATATTATAAATAGTTCGGAGGATTTAAAAAGAAAAGCCATAATAACAGTTTCCAATATTAAGTTAGTTTTCTAACCTGTTCATCTTGTTCATTCTGTTCAACACACCAGTGTTTTAACATTTAATAAATTTACAATTCTTCAATCTCACAGGATTCTGAGACTTCCTCTAAAAACTCTGGCTTAAGATACCTTACTACCGATGCAATTTGGTTAACTTGCTCTCTTAAAGCATCGAAAGAAACATAACGGCACATTTTAGACATTGAAGGAGAAAGCCTAGAAAATGTAGGTCGATTAACCTCTGTAAAAACTTTATCTCTTCGCTCGTTTGGAGCAACCAGATATAACGGGTTAATCCTAATGTCGAAATGCCATTAGAAGAGTGAGTTGCTCACTTGCTCTCCCATTATAGTAATGAACAAGAGTAACTTTAACCAAACACTATAATAAGGCTATTATTATAGTTATATATTAATTAATAACCTTCTTTCTTCTTTGTTTTTTTCCTCCGGTAGCTAATCAGGTAATTAATTAATCATTAACTTACAATAATTGATTATCAGTAATAAATAATAATGGTTTTCTCTTTATTGAGTTTACTTTCAAAAGTAGAAGTAAAGGCGAAAAGGAAAGTTAAACTGAAACGCGAGCAACTTGTCTAGAAAAAGTAAAAATTAGATTAAAATATTTAGAAAAATTACATATTACAAATTCTTGACACGGTAAATTGTAGTAGTTAAGATGGGCTTTTTTAGACAACGAGGCAATATGGTTTTTCGGGCATTTGTATTATCTTTAGCTTTGTTAATCACTGCTGGCACAGCTATTCCTCTCGTAACTAATTATACGGAAGCCGGTTCCGGAAAACATAAGAATTTCAGAAAGAAATCTAAGAAATTCAAAAAATACTCGAAAATGTGGTGGCGTGCGTATCACAATCGCCTTCGCAAGAAAAAAGCTTCGGAAGCTCGTAAGAGAATTATGCGATTGCGCCGGACTAGGATTGCCAACAAGTTATCTGCACAGATAACTAATCAGAATGCTGCAGAAATTGTCGCAGTCAATCCACCTATTCAAATTGATAACTTATTTTCGCTAATCGAGGGAAAAGTAAAAAACGTATTAGATGGAGATACCATTAATTTAGAAATAAAGGATGGAAGCGTTTATTCAATCCGGATGCTAGGTATTGATGCCCCTGAAAGGCAACAAAATTTTGGATCTCAAGCACAGAAAAAACTGAGTGATTTAATTCTAGGCAAAGATGTCACAGTAATTATCCGTAAAAGAGATTCATCTGATCGTTTTGTTGGAACTGTTTATTATGGTGGACAAGACATCAATCTCAAACAAATAGAAACTGGAATGGCGCGGTATCTTCAGATAAACGGTTACGAACCAAAGGAAGGTGACCGTAAACTTTATGAAAAGGCAGAACAGATGGCACAAACCAAAAGAAATGGCTTATGGCGAAGACAGAAATTAGATTTCGCCTTAACTTCAAAGAGATGACTTCTAGTTACTAAAATAACAAAGCTATTAAGACATAACCAATAAAATAAATTCTAAAAAATTACCTATACCCTCCCCCTGTTTTAATCTAGATTAAAAGCCTCACAGAATTTTCTAAACTTTCTCAATTTTGGTTGAAAAGAAGCGTTTATATAAATATATAAATCATTATTTAATAACTTCCAATTTAATAGAAGCTATGACGTAGCGGTATTTACAGGTTATAGAGAGTGAAATTTATTCGGTATTGTAGAAGAAAATATTTTTTCGGCTTGAAGATGAAGTTAAACATTCCATTTAAAGGATTTATGGCGATATTCTTGGGTAAGGTGTTCTAAATGTGCTTTTTTTAGGAAGCCAGAGATTTTATATTCATAACTACTGAAATGAATGGGTTTATTTTGGACGTTCGGAAATAGCCTATCCTACTCAGTCCTATCGGAGATAAAACGGGCTTATATGGCTTTAAAAAGCTGAGGAAGGCTATATTAGGGAGGAGATTTTACTAGTAGAAAAAGTGGAAGGCAACCGCTTACCAATATCTGTAAAGCTATTTCTTAGGTAGTTCCGTTTACAAAAAATATTAACCTAAGTATTTGTCGAGCATAGATTCAAGCTTATCTGTATCAAGCGGCTTCATTAACAAGGCATCACATCCAGCTTCTATGGCTTGTGTGTGAATAAATTCTCCGGATGCTGTAAAAGCAATTATCGGTATCTTTGAAGTTTCTTTGAATTTCCTGATGATTTTTGTAGCTGTTAGTCCATTTGTATTAGGAAGAGCCATATCCATTAGAATAAGATCAGGAGTCTGCTTTTTAACACTTTCTACTGCTTTCCAACCATCTTCGGCTTCAAGAACATTGTAACCAAGTCGTTCAAGCAGAAACTTCATCATTACCCGCGTATCCTTAAAATCTTCAACTATCAAAATTGTTTTCGACATTATTTTTCCTTAAGACTAAAAATTACATTTTGTATTTCACTTTCATTTCCTTGAAACACTCATCGATAGTATTCCAAGATTATCTAAACTGATTCAAATTTTCGTCTATCATATAGAGCAGGATAGGAGATTTGGATAATACAGATTTATTTGCAATAGCGGATTTAAAAATTGTTACTCGACAATTAAAGGAGCTTTTTATAGCAGAAGCAAGCAGACGTTAGTTGAAGACATTGTTAGTAGTCATATACCAATGACTAAACTACCACAAGATAACAAACTTATCCATAAAAACAACAAGTTTTTACAATCACTTAAGTTATTAAAGTTTTTAATTGTGTAGCGAGAAGGCAATTTTGAAATAATGGAAACATAGAAAGCTTTCTATTTTCAACTCGTCTCAAAAGCAGCAAAGAAAACTTTGATGGATGTAACGTATCCAACAGAAACGGTTAACTTATCTATGATAAGTTAACCTGTATTCTATCGCTCAGAAGTGATGGATAAGTAGGGTTTAGCTCGGCGAGTAACCTAACTTTCATTAAAGACTGGAGAACCTAAGCCAACTTGCCCTGCTTTTTTTGTAATCTAAATATTTATTAATAACAGGTTCAGTAAAAAACATTTATATAATCATACGTTGACACAGTGGGCATATCTTTGAATTAGCATCAACCATTTTGGCACAATGCGGACATTTTCTAGTTCCTGTTTCCGATCCTGATTTTCTTCGCCTTACATAACGATAAATTAGCCCTGTTCCGATTAGGATCGGAAATACTGTTAATAGGATTTCTGTTGTTCCAATGGATTGAAATAGCGTATCCGGAGAGTATTGCGCCATAATTTTATTGTCCTTATAACTGGTATTATTTATTAACATAAATAGTCCAGTCTCACGAATATCTACTAGACACTTCGGATTGAAAGTGTAGAAGTTAAATGAAAATAAAAGCAGGTGAGCGATTAATAAAACTCACCTGCTTTTGTGTAATGAAACTATTTCTTAGAAGTTCTAGAAAGAGCTAACACAGCTTGTGCAATTAGGACAAATTTATTTTCCGCTAAATCCCGGATAGTTCTAATGTTCAATGCCTGTTTGAGGGCATCGGCATCAGCTTTACTAAGTCCTGCAATTGCATCGATTGGAGATTCAACTAAATCACTGAAATCCTTCTGCTCAAATTCCTTATCAAAAAACTTGGTTACGTCTGCCATTTGGTATTCTCCTTTTTTAGTTAAGATACAGATAAAACAATATGATATTTACAACATTTGAAAGTTTCAAACAAGTAATTGTCTGAGTTAATTAGGCTAATCAAAAGTTTATGGATTTAGCTTCCAAAAGTGGAGCTTATGAAGACAATTTCCAATTATTCTCAGATTCTAAAACTTCCTCTAAAAACTCTGGTTTAATATACCTGACTACCGAGGCAATCTGATTAACCTGCTCTCGCAAAGCATCGAATGAAACATAACGGCACATTTTAGACATTGCAGGAGAAAGTCTAGAGAATGTTGGACGATTAACCTCTGTAAAAACTTTATCTCTTCGCTCTATTGGAGCAACGAGATATAGCGGAATATTCAATTTCGACTGCATCGAAATCAAATCAGACATTCTGAGTAAGCCAGAATGAAAATTTCATAAACTCCCCTACAAATAAATAAGAGTTCTCGTTTATCTAAAAAATATTGAAAAAATATTTGAATAAGCAGTTATAAAAACTATAATTCTATGTAAACCGTTAATTAAATACGACCTAGAGACCGAACACAAAATCAATTAGCTTTGCGAGGAATTTATGAATTGCAGGTCGTTAGCCCTAGTTATTGCTTTCATTGTTTTGCCTCTTCATTACGTTAGTGCGCAGGACAGTATTAGATTGCCGGAGATTAAAGGCTCTCACTCTCAAGAATACCAAGAACTCCAGATTGAGATTACCACCATAAAAAGAATGAAAACGTATCAGCCTTACTGGTACAAATCAGAAAGACTGCGTGGAAATAAGATTACTGCAAAACCTGGCTTTGAGATTGCTTTAGTATATATTCAGACAACAAGACTTGGCAGGAATCGAGGCATAAAAATCAATCAGTTATATCTTTATGATTCAAACGCAAAAAGATATGAAGGAGACTTAACCTCTATTTATTTTATTGGATCACGTAGTGAAGCAGAATCGGAACCGAAAGAGCAATCCTATGAGTTTCCTGTAATTGTTCCGGAAGGAGTTCGGTTTTCAGCAGTACAATTGCAACAATTTACTACCAGCAATACCCAACCTTTCTTTGTGTTTCAAGATTTAATCTTCGATGTCAGCAAGTTTAATTGGTAATCAATAACATCAATCCCAAACAAACCTTAACTGTATTTGGTGCAGTATCAGCACAAAACGCAGGAAAATGTTTAGAACCCAACACATTAAAGCGCCAAAGATCGGTTGAATTACCTGAGTGAAAAGTATTTGCTATTATCTGCAGATTCTGTTTTATGTCAAAAATTATTTTTACAGAAGAAAATCATCGCTGTGGATAACTTAAAAAGCCGCAAGTTTTTATTCTTACGGCTTATTTCACTTTGAATCTCTAACTTCTAGTTAATTCAATACAGGAGCTTCAACTTTAATGTTCGGATCTAATTCCCAAACTACGGTGAGCCGGTTATAAAGAGTTACATCTACTCCTTGAGTTTCAGAGACAGTATCCTCTTTCAATTTTACACCGTCTTCACTAAACCAATATTTTTTTGTAGTAGTTGACAGCGCTTCGCTTTTGGTTGCTTCAACGATCCGTTTTGTTCTCCAAATAGTTGCATAGACACTTGCAGTTTGATTATTTAACCTTTCAGTGCCCAGATATTTATACTCAATTTGCCGCTCTGCTTGTTTATTAGCAGAAGGTGAAGAAGCAGCTGTTTCTGTTGTTTTCGGCGCAGGTTTAGCTTCAGTAGTTCCTTCAATCCACGCTCCCTCTCCCTGACGTTTATAAGTTTTATCTCCGATGCGGATTTGTTCACTTTTTGTAATTTTAGATTCTGATCTGATTTCGGATACTAAGTGACTTGTTGTCGGCGAGGCGAATTCAATGACGGTTTTTCCTAAAGCGGCTTCTTGATCTTTTCCTTCTCTTCTGACTTCACTGGTTTGTGTCATTCGGATCGCTTTGCCTTTCCATTCCGAAAGCGCCCATTTGCCGTTTTTAATAACAGCATCGAACTCTGCTTGAGACATCGTTCTTTCTTGAGCAAAAACACCCATCAATCCACACAACACTAAAACTGTGCACAATATACTTTTCATTTTTCTTTTTTTCCTTTAACAAAATAGATGTAATGGTTACTACGAAAGGTTAAAACGCCTTAATAAATAAAAAGTGGCAAAATTATTTAGTAAAAAGCTGCAAATTTTAACGCTTATATCACCCAATACTCTGAGAAAAAGTTCTCCTTGAAAATTTTAGAAAGATATATTTAATTAAGTACAT
>JAESGR010000509.1_pt1 | contig 25679 bp, 21 predicted proteins | sample 9269771 | NCBI WGS metagenome assembly JAESGR01 (sample SAMN15739572, study PRJNA653492) | algae metagenome | isolation source: Chroococcus sp. CMT-3BRIN-NPC107 and co-occurring heterotrophs from well... | place: USA: Clark Mountains Wilderness, California | collected 2010-04-18 | reverse complement strand
CCCTGGCATTGATGCTTATGAACAGCAGTCTCACGATCGCTTGCTGAAAAACCTTAAGAAAAAAGCTCAAGCTTTCGGCTTGGAACTCATCCCTATTTCAACCCCGACGGAATGTGTTTCTTAAGAGAACTTGACGTGCCGCCGATTGGAGTTGTTTAATTGTTTGCGCCCCTTAATCCGAACGCGGAATAAAGCGGCAATTAATGGTGTTACCCACTAGGTCAAAACCTAAAGAATTAATGCCATCGTTAGCTAATCCTCGAATGTGTCCGAAGCTTGCTTTAACTAACTAATGCGTATCTGCGATCGCTTTTTCGTCCACTTTATCTAGTATCTTTGCCAGAAAAAACTTCGCATTTTACAATTTAAAGTTAGTCTACATACTTTTCAGCAACTCATCATACTCATCATGTGCGCCAATCCAGTACCAGTAAATGCGATTAGACTCCAGCAAACCTAGAACACGATAGTTAAGACTGATACGGGCAGAGTAGATCGTCGGCTGTCTTTGACTTACTCGTTTAAATTGAAGACTAGGTGATAAGGATCTTCAATCTAGAGCGCATAGGCTTTAGCAGTCTGTTCCTGAACCGATGCCGGAAGTAGCGCAAGTTGTTTGCGAAATGTTTTGGTTACACTCGATTCCATTTTCAAGAAGGGAAAACAGAATCAATTGGAACTGTTTCGCCCCTGGCGATATCTTGTCTAACCATTGCCGCCATTCGATCCCACCGATCGTCGGTTGTTGATGCAAAACGAGTTTCCCATTCTCGATCGCCCTTTAATTCTGCCAAAAGCTGAGATGCGATCGCATCTTGCCGATCGGCGGGCAGTTTTTCAATTTGAGAAATCGCTTGTCGAAGCAATTCAGTCATAACTTAGTAGCAGTGCTTGCTGCAATTTCCTACGACTTCCTAATTTTACCTGTAGTTTTGAGCATCTTTGCAAGAAGCGCGATCACATCTAGTCAACCACTAATTTGTCATACAGCGAAGTCTTAACTATTATTTTGGGATATGTGATCGCCTATTAACATCTATCGATCTCACATCCATCGGAGTATCGAATCATGGCGATTTTACCTACCAGCCCTCAACACCTGTTCAGCCGTAAGCTTTAAAGCTGGGAAGGTTGTTAGAGAAACGATGGTCTGATTGCCCCGAAACTGCTGAATTTCCTACTCCCCGTTCACTAGCGTACAGATAGAGAGAGTGGGTTGTTTGGGCTTCCCAATGTGTCGAGTACCACCATTACCTGCATAATCTGCAATCCAATATTCAGGAATACCCAGAGCCGCATAGTCTTCGACCTTACGGGCATAATCATTTTGCCAATTGCTACTCACAACTTCTGCCACAAATTTAATCGAACTACCCAGCGTCAGGATCAACTGGTCAGACCAAAGCAGTTTCTCGGTCAGTTTGTCTCGATCGACAACTACAACATCAGGTCTAAATGCTGTCATACCCATGTTAAAAGGTCGCAATAATCCCCGTTGAAGGACAAACCAAGGTAAGCCTGTTCTGTCGATCTGGACACAGATTTTTGTGGTGATGAAGGCTGCAACTTCTTTATGTAGTCCTGTTGGCTCCAAGTCAAAGACCTCTCCATCGATCAGTTCATAGCGGCGATCGCCACCATAACGGGCGAGAAACTCGTCAAAGCTGAGTGGCTTCTGTTGTATTGGTTGGTCGATTGCAATCGTCATAGGTCAACTTAGCCCAATCAATGCCTTCAGTCTACCAGATCGAATATGTGATGGATGCGTGATGGATTAAACCCTTGATATTGATGGATATTCGGCATAGCGATCGCACTTTTGAATCAACTGCTAGTCAATACCTGTTTTTTTAACTTTTTAAAGTAGGGATTTTGAACGGGTTGAGTAAAATCGTATTCATCTTTCATAGGGACATACTACCGTCATTAGTCTCTATGTAACGACGCAAGACCCAATTGATTGAAGCTTGGTATTCTGTGCTGTGAGCTTTGAACCACCTCAGAACCTCTGGATCGATCTGAACTAAGCGATGGGCAAGATTTGCAGGAATTCTCAAGGTTGCTTTTTCAAAAAATTCCTCCGTCAATGGTGGAATGTCAGAGTAATCAATCTCATCATCTGTCATCGCTTCCAGTGCTTCCCAGTTAGTCCGAGAGGTATTGCTCAAATCTTCGTCGCTCATATCGATTTGCCCTTCTTGCTGAAATAATTCGCATTACATCATTTTGCCGTTCTGTCCAAACAACAACCGCGATCCCATTACCGAGAAAGCCGATACCGAACCAACGATCTTCGCCATAGTCAAAACGAGCGTCTGGCTCAATTAGCATTGGACTATCAAACATTTTGGAGACATCGGCGAAGTCAATCTCGTGTTTGTCAATATTGTCTAGATTCTTCGCTTCATCCCATTCAAACTGCATAAAAGTCTGAGTAACACTAATTGAGTTTATCTATATTATCGCCTAGTCATCTGGGCTTCGCTCTAATGCGTATCTGCGATCGTTTCCCCCCAATTTATTTAGTATTTTTGTTTTAGTGTATGCAACTACTAAACATTTTTAGTTACAAGCAAACCAATAAACCCAAACTCAAGAGTAAGCGCAACAATATAGATTAGAATTTCACGTCCTAGTAGAAAATAGTAATTGATTTGAAGTTTACAGGGTACTAGCTTATTACGAATTCTGCTTATCTCGCCTTTTACATGATCGATATCATCCACATTTTCATATCGCTTAAGAATGTCACTATAACGCCTATTAAATTCACAGTAATGCTTCATGCAGTCAGCATTACCTTTAAAGACTTTCATATCTCGATTTAATTCATTAAGTTCAAGTCCAGCCTGATACATTTTCTCCCCACGCAATGAATAATTACTTGCCCCAATTAGAAGAGAAAACATTAGTACAGCTACAGCTAAACTTACAGATGCAAAATCTATAACGTTCTGCTGAAAGCGAAGTGGGATCTTTGTAATTGTGAGAAGTGGAATCACAATTAATCCCAGTGATAAAAGCGACAAAGTCCATTGAGAAAAAGAATTATGAAACAAAAGACGTTTGTTTGCAGCAAAATAACTCTTTAAAACAATGTAAATATTATCACTTAGCTTTACATAAGCCTCTGAAGAGAAATCGCCTTCTAAAGTCATACATTTCTATATATCTACTCTGTAAAAAATTTTTACGAAGTCAACTCAATAATCTAAGCGCGATCGCCCTCCCGTATTTCCTAACCACCACTTAAACGCACTTGGTCAAAAGCATATTTATCTTTGACAAATTCATTAAAGTATTGACCTGCTGATGTTGCAGTTTCCAATCCTTGAGCAATACTCGCTGGAACATCTTGATACTTGTAGATACTGCCATTGTTAAACTTTATAGTTAATATTTGCGTTGCAACATTGTAGTTATGCTCTTTCACAAAGCTGCTAGAACTTTTTAGCAATGGAAAAGCGATCGCATCTCGAATACTGGCACAATCTGTTAATACCATTACTAGGCGATCGATCCCTATTCCCAATCCTCCCGTAGGTGGCATTCCATACTCTAAGGCGGTTAAAAAGTCTTCGTCTACTCCGTGCGCTTCTAAGTCTCCCTCGGCTTTACGTGCTGCTTGGGCTTCCAGGCGTTGACGTTGTTCGATGGGGTCGGTAAGCTCAGAAAAACTATTAGCTGTCTCTCTACCCACTATAAATAGCTCAAAACGTTCTACTAAGCCAGGTTGCGAACGATGGGGTTTAGCTAAAGGTGAAATTTCGATGGGATAATCCATGATGAAGGTAGGTTGAATTAAGGTTGTCTCAACCTTTTCCTCAAAGACTTCGTTTAGCAATCTTCCAATAGAATTTACTTCGGGGGAAACTGCAATTCCTGCCTTTTCTGTAGCTGCTTTTGCTTCGTCGAAGGAGGAAAAAGCATTAAAATCTATATCTGTGGTATCTTGAACTACTTGGTGCATGGTGATTCTACGCCAAGGCAAACTAAAGTCGATTTCTTGCCCTTGATAGTTGATTTGCAATGTACCTAATACTTCTTGGGTGACACTTGCGATCGCATTTTCCGTTAGCGCCATCATATCAAAGTAGTCTGCGTATGCCTGATATAGTTCAATGGTTGTAAATTCAGGATTATGTCGGGTGGAAATGCCTTCGTTGCGAAAAACTCGCCCTAATTCAAAGACTTTTTCGAATCCACCCACAATTAACCGCTTTAAATGTAATTCCGTTGCAATCCGTAAATACAACTCCATTTCTAGAGTGTTGTGATAGGTAATAAACGGACGTGCATCCGCTCCCCCAGCTTCTGATTGCAGTACGGGGGTTTCAATTTCAATAAAGCCCAAATTGTCTAAATACCGCCGCAATGCTGCCGTTATTTGCGCGCGACGGCGAAAAGTTTGCCTTACTTGCGGGTTAACAATTAAATCTACATACCTTTGACGATAACGCTTTTCTGTATCGGTTAATCCGTGCCATTTGTCGGGTAAAGGTAAAAGCGACTTTGTTAATACGGTGTATTGATTGACATAAACCGATAATTCCCCTTTTTCCGTGCGCTTAATTGTACCTTTAACGCCGATAATATCTCCCACATCGGTTAGTTGCTTGATATGGTTAAAAGCATCAGGATCGATATCTGCCATGCTTTGGGAGATCCGATTTTTGTCTAGGTATAGCTGAATAGTCCCAGTTTCATCTTGCAGAGTGAAAAAAGCCAGCTTACCAAAAACACGCCGTGCTAATATTCTGCCTGCGATCGCCACAATAACATCTACTTCCTCACCACTTGCCAAGTCTGCATACATTTCTTGGAGTTGCGCCGCGTGATGGGTAGATTCCCAACTATAAGTATAAGGGTTTATCCCCGCCTGTTGGAGTTGGGCGACTTTTTCTAGTCTAGCGGCACGAAGTTCATCTAGATTTGAGCTACTTTGGGGTTGAGTTTGGTCAGGAGACATAGTTGATAAGTTGTTAAATCTAGATAATTAGTTTGTTTATTGGTCAGACTGAGACTTTTTAATTTCTTCAATTTCTGCTTGCAAGTCTTCAATTTCTTTGCGTAATGCGTCTACTTGGTCATTGGCAGCAGTTGATTCTACATTAACAGCAGATGCCCTGCAATAATTTCCTTGACGAATTTGTCCATACTCTGACGAATTTGCCCATTCTTGAATAAAAGTTAAACGTTCCACCGTAAAAGGATGCGTCATAAACACACCTTGAGAAAAATTATTATAGAGGATAAATTTGTAAACTTGGTTCAAACTATCGCTATCTAAGTTTTGATAGTTTTCGGATTGGCGGATAAATTCATCTAAATTACATTCGTTTGCATATTTGTTACTACCACCTGCTAGCCTCATCATGCTATACATAACGGGGTTTAGCTCGTCCATAACTAATAAAGCGGCTCTATCTGCGGACAATTCGGCTTTGCGTTGCCATTCATGAAAAGCATATATTAAACCCGTACCGAGCAGATTACCTAAACCAAAGGTTCTTTGACCGATAAAAGAGGCGGTAGTAATTGCCCAAATCGCCATTTGAATTAGCAAAGTATGACCGCATTTTAAATGACCTAATTCGTGAGCAATGACGGTTTTTAGTTCAGCTTCGCTCAGTAAATCTAATAATCCGGTATTTAAAACAACGTAAGGATACTCTTGTCCGAGAGCGTAGGCGTTGACTAAAGGCGCTTGCGAAACAAACAAATTTGGTTCGGGAGAAATATCTAAATCTCTCACGCACTCTCGAAACATTTGGTAAACGCTAGAATACTGACGCGGCCCTACCTGAATGCTATTGCCCATATGGTAGACAAATTGCGGACGTTCGTAGACAAACTCAACAAATTTACCTGCAACTAAATCGAATCCGGGTAAGCTGCGTAAACTCTGCTCTGCTTGACGGTCGAGGGGATGTCGGAAAGCTTCGCTAGAAATTCCTGTATAAGTTGGCATAGGGAAGGCATTGGAGGACTAGGGAGTTTAATTTTTACAGTTTACGGGCAAATCAATAGAGTCACAATTCCTTACTTGTCTTTCATACAATAATAGAACTGGCGATGCGAGAAGAAGCAAAACCTAGCTGTTTATGAGAAGCGATTTGTGATTGAAGCAGAAGTACACTATTCATTACATAATTTTTTGCGATCGCATTCTTCGCCTTCTTGGTCGCATCATTTAACTATGGCAAGGCTTGTAGCTAGAGCTTTGCGAGTCGGACGCAGTGCCTTAATGCAGGTAGGCGCAGCTAGTGGCTATCAAGGGCGTTATCGTCTTAGTTACCTAGCACCCGCTTTAATGTGGACTCAGCCTGTAGTGTTGGTTGCCGAAGAAAAAGTACAGCAGCGCATCAAAGAAATAGAAATTCCCAGGTTGCAAGACTGGTTAGGGGCAAATAAAGCTATCCGTACAGGCGATATTTTCCCGGATGATAACTTTCAAGGTTTATTCATTACGTCCCCTTCTAGTTGGCTCTCAGGGCAGTTAGATGAAACGAGATCGCCCTTTCCTCCTAATATTCCCACAATAATTGATGGTGCGGACGATTTGGAAGATTGGGTTCGCAAACAACTAACTTTAAATATCTATCCTCAAAACTGGGACGAACTAATGTTAGATTGTCCTTGGCAAAAAGAAGCTATCCGCACTTTTAGAGTGCAAATTGCTAAATCTATCTTTCAGCGTCCTGTAAATCCTTACGAATGTTACCTAATTTCCCCCGACGAACGAGAGATTTTAGTTAGTTTGTATAAAAGCTTGGAAAGTCATTGTTTACCCCCAATTTGGCGAAAGTTTGGCCAAGATTTGCAAGCACCTAATCAGCTACTTTATGCGCGTGTAGTTCGTTCAATCGGCTTGTTTTCTATACATTCGTCTCCGGTACAAATAGCCCAAAGTCTCGCTCCTATATGGTCTAAGCAACCAGTAGTTTTAGTTGCTAGTGCAATAGAACAGGAAGCCACCGCGCCAATTTTTCGGCAATCTATCGGTTTAGAAGATGTAACAACTTTAAAATTTTCCGACGATCGCCAAACTAACTTAATTCAACTATACTTGCCCAATCGCCTACCTTTACCCAATACTCCCGAATACCAAAGCGCACTCATTGATAAACTTCATTCGCTGCTGAGTTTAAGTACAACAAATCTAGGATTAACAGTAATTTTAGTGGGTGATGTGCCACTAAAAGCTCAAGTTGGGACGATTTTGGCGGCGGAATTTGGTTCAAGAGTACAGGTAGAAAAAACTTGTTTGGATGACAACGGCATTTTAGTTAGCGGTTGGGAATTTTGGCAGCAACACCAAGAAATTTTACCCGCACCGCAATTAGTAGTAGTTTCTACTTTACCTTTACCATCCTTGGAGAATCCATTAGTTGCGGGGAGAGTAGATTATTACCGCAAGTCTCATTTAGACTGGTTTCGCTTGTATTTATTACCCAAAGCTTTAACCGAATTAACTAGAGCCGTTGCTCCAGTACGCGATCGCCAAGGTATAGTTGCATTATTAGATAGTCGCGTACTTCATCGCAGTTATGGTGTTCAGGTTCTAACGGCGCTTAGTCCTTGTGCGAGAGTCAATTATTTAGATTCTAGTTTGTTTACCAACTTTAAAGATTCATGACTACTACTTGGACTCGTCGCCATGTCTTATCTCTAGCGGATTTCACTAGCGATGAATACAACACAGTATTGCAAACCGCCGCCAGTTTTAGCGAAGTTTTATCGCGGCGCACTAAAAAAGTGCCAACTTTGCAAGGACAAGTAGTTGCTAACTTATTTTTTGAATCCTCTACTCGGACTCGTAGCAGTTTTGAACTTGCAGCTAAACGTCTTTCCGCCGATATCCTAAATTTTGCCGCCGCTAATTCTTCTTTGTCTAAAGGCGAGACAATTTTAGATACAGCAAAGACTTATTTGGCGATGGGTACAGATATGATGGTGATTCGCCATAAAGATGCTGGCGTTCCTAGTGCGATCGCGTTAGAAATGGATAGATTAGGTGTAAAAGTTGGCATACTTAATGCTGGCGACGGTCAACACGAACATCCATCCCAAGCATTACTAGATTTATTTACTATTTGTACGGTAATAGATCCCCAACAGCCGCGTTTAGAATTACTAGCAGGGAAAAAAGTTGCTATTGTTGGCGATATTTTGCATTCACGAGTAGCAAGGTCAAATATTTGGAGTTTAACCGCCAGTGGTGCAGAAGTTCATTTAGCCGCGCCACCAACGCTTTTACCGCAATTATTTACAGATTTTGCAAATAATAGACCTGGTAAGTTATTTTTGCACTGGAAGCTAGAAAACGCTCTGCAAGAGGCGGATTTTGTCATGACATTGCGATTGCAAAAAGAGCGGATGACGAGCCATTTATTGCCGAGTTTGCGAGAATATCAGCAATTATTTGGAATTACGCGGCAAGTATTGCAACTATGCAAGCCTACCGTTAAAGTATTGCATCCAGGCCCCGTAAATCGCGGTGTAGAAATTAGTTCCGACTTAATGGATGACCCGCGTTTAAGCTTAATTTCCACTCAAGTAACTAGCGGTGTGGCAGTACGAATGGCTTTACTGTACTTAATGGGTAGCGGTAAAGCTTAATTATTTAGCATTAAGAACCTTATGAAGCATTAGCAATAAGTCTTTTGCCGAAAAGGGTTTAGATAAAAAATCTGTTACGCCACTAATAGCGGCGGCGGCTAACTTGTCACTCGAACTAAGTCCGCTAATGGCAATAACTTTGACATCACGATTAATTTGTTGCAAAGTGCGGATAGTAGTAGGGCCATCCATGACTGGCATCATCATATCGGTTAAAACTACCCTAATTTCTGCTTGGTGTTTGGTATATAAAGCTATAGCTTCCATGCCATCACAAGCCGTAATTACTTTGTAGTTATAAATCTCTAAAGATGTTTTAGTAACTTCTTGAATTGCACTTTCATCATCAACTACTAAAATTAATTCTCCTTGTCCCAAAGGCAAATCAACATCAGAATTTTCTTGAATAGCGTTGGCTTGAATAGCAGGCAAATAAATTTGAAACTCTGTCCCTTGTCCTACTTCGCTATACACCTGAATAAAACCACCATGACTTTTGACTATACCCAAAACCGTAGATAAACCTAGCCCTGTACCTGCGCCAATACTTTTAGTTGTAAAAAATGGCTCAAAAATTCTCGTTAAAATTTCTGGAGCAATTCCCGTGCCAGTGTCGGCGATCGCAATTGTAATATAAGCTCCCTCCTGAGCGTCAATATGTAATTGGGCATAGTTTTTATCAATATATATATTTTTGGCGCTAGTTTTCAAAGTTCCGCCCTTGGGCATCGCGTCTAAAGCATTGACTACAAGATTCATCAATACTTGATGCAGTTGCGTAGCATCTCCCAATACCGTCCACAAATTAGATTCTATATCTGTAGAAAATTCAATAGATTTAGGGAAGGTTTCTCTAATTATTTGCTCGATTTCTAAAATTAAATGTTTGACTTGCAATGTTACTTTTTTGCCTTCAACTCCCCGCGCAAAAGATAAAACTTGCTTAATTAACGCAGCACCGCGTTTTACATTGCTTTCTAGCATGATTAGCAACGGTTGGTGTTGAGGTTCGGGAAACTTGATTTTTAATATTTGCACGGACATCAAAATTGGTGCAAGCACGTTGTTGAGATCGTGAGCAATGCCACTTGCTAAAGTTCCCACACTTTCCAAGCGTTGAGCGCGGAGACACTGGGCTTCTAGCTGCTTTTTTTCGGTAATATCAGTATTAACTACTAAAATCGATGTCGGTTGCCCCAAGCGATCGCGCACTAGAGTCCAGCGACTTTCGACGACAATGTTTTTATTATCCTTAGTAACTTGCTCTAATTCCCCTTGCCAAGCACCACTAGAGAGCAAAACTGCCCTTGCTAATTCTTGCATTTGAGGCAAAGCGTTTTCATCGCCAAATCGACTGATAAAGCTGCCCACAACTTCGGTTGCTGAATAACCATACAAGTGTTCTGCGCCTTTATTCCAAAACAAAATTTTGCCCTGCAAGTCTTGCACCAAAATCGCATCGGTGGCAATATCAAGTAAAGCTGCTTGTTCGCGGATTTTTTGCTCGGAACGTTTGCGTTCGAGGGCATAACGCAGAGATTTTTCTAAAGCTGCGGAGTTGATTAAACTTTTTTCTAGATAGTCTACCGCCCCAGCTTGCATTGCTTCAAGGTCGATTTGGTGTTCGTCAAGCCCTGTAAGCATAATCATCGGCGCAGTACAACCACAGGAAATTGCTTCGCGGAGTAATTCTAAGCCGTTGCGACTTCCCAAACGGTAATCAAGCAAATAAATATCGTGGCGCTGTTGAGCAATTTCTGCAATGGCGGCGCTGTAGGTTGATACCCATGCCAACTGAAATTTGGCATCTTGTGCTTCGCTCAACCAGTCGCCAATTAGTACGTAATAGTCCTCATCGTCATCCACTAATAAAACTTTAACTATATGGTTGTCCATTACCTATCTCCAACCGATCGCAACGGTAATTCGACGATTTCAAACCAATATTTACCGATAGTCTTCATCACTTCTACTAAACCACTAAAAGTTACGGGTTTAGTAATAAATGAGTTTGCCCCTAAATCGTAGCTACGGTAAATATCTTCATTAGCTTTTGAGGTAGTTAAAACCACAATCGGAATCTGCCGTAAATTTGCATCAGCCTTAATTTGTTTCAAGGCTTCGCGTCCATCTTTTTTTGGCATATTGAGATCGAGTAAAATTAGTCCCGGACGCGGCGAACTATGACTGTCACTATATTTGCCACGACGATACAAATAATCCATTAGCTGTTCGCCATCTGAAACAAAATGCAAAGCGCTAAAAGCCAAACGACATTCTGCTAATGCTTCTCGTGCTAGTAGGCAGTCATCATCATCATCATCAGCTATGAGAATTGTTACCACCCTTCGCCGACCTCTCACAATAGATTATCTCCTCTTGCTATTTTGCCAGGAGGAGGAGGGAGGGTCACAATAAATGTCGCTCCTTGTCCTGGCTTGCTTGTGGCAGTAATACTCCCACCATGACGTTCTACAACTTTGCGACAAATTGCTAGTCCCATTCCCGTGCCTTCGTACTCGCTGCGACTATGCAAGCGTTGAAAAACGTTGAAAATACGATCTAAGTATTTTTCGTCAAAGCCGATGCCGTTATCTTCTATAGTAATTTGACAAACTCTAACTACAACTTTTTCTACCGATTCTTGTTCAAGCTTAATTATTTGACTATTAACTTTAACTACGGGTTTGATGTTGGGGCGGTGAAACTTTAAAGCATTACCGATCAAATTTTGGAGTAATTGGCGAATTTGCAGAGGGTCGGCTTCAATTGTTGCTAATTGCCCTACTTCAACTTGCCCGCTCGTCTGTTCAATAGTCAATTCTAAATCTATTAATACTTCTTGAACTATCAAGTTGAGATCGACCTGCACAAAGGGTTGTGCCTTGGTCGTTACTTGAGAAAGAGATAATAAATCGTTAATTAAAGCCTGCATGCGTTCGGCGGCGTTGTGCATTCGTTCTAGGTAGTCTTTACCGCGATCGCCTAATTTCTGGCTAAATTGTGCCTGTAAGCGATCGCCAAAAGCCTGAATTTTCCGCAGAGGTTCTTGCAAGTCGTGGGAAGCAATGTAAGCAAATTCTTGTAATTCGGCGTTAGAGCGAGCAAGTTCTTGCCTTTGGCGGCTTTCGTCTTCTAGTAGTTGCGCTTGGGCTAAAGCTACCCCAATTTGATTAGCTAATTGTTGTAAAGTATCAATTTCAAAGTTTGCCCATTGCCGGGGCTTGCTACACTGATGAACAACTATTAATCCCCAAAGCTGTTGTTTAAGCAAAATTGGCACTACTAACTTAGCTTTAACTCCAAAGCTCTGCATAAATTCTACTAGGCAAGGTTCTATAATAGCTTTTTCAATGTCATTGATGATATAAACGCGCCCTTGGCTGTATTTTTTTAAGTAAGTTTCCCCAAAACATTCGTCAGTGATGTTTTGCTGCAATACCGAAGCGCAACTAGGCACAACTGCTTCTACAACTATTTGGCCGTAACCATGGTTAAATAGCCGAAAAATTACCACTCGGTCTGCTTGCAGTAGATTTAATACTTCTGTAGCAGTAGTTTGGAGAATTTCGTCTATTTGCAAAGACTGGCGAATTTTTAAAGTAATTTCTGAGATTAACTGCAACCTTTTTTGCGATTCAAGCAATTCAACTTCGGCTTGTTTGCGTTCGGTAATCTCTTGAAAATAAACCGATAGTCCATCTTTTGCGGGATAAGCGTGAACGGAGAACCAACCATTGAGCGGTGGCGGGTAAAATTCCTCAAATTGAACGCTTAGTTGTTGGTCTACAGCTTTGTGATACTGCTCAAAAAAAGCTAAATTTACTGCTTCTGGAAATTCTTGCCAAATATTTTTGCCTAGCAGGTGCGATCGCGTTTTTTGTAAAAGCAACTCGGCTTGATAATTTACATAGGTAAATTGCCATTGTTTGTCTAAAGTATAAAAAGCATCGGTAATACTTTCAATAATATTTATAATTCGATTGCGGCTAATTTCTGCTTGACTTCGTACCGCCTGCTCTTGAGCTAATAAAATAAGTCGTTCTTGTTCTGCTAATTTACGGGCGGTAATATCCATTGCTATTCCTAGCAGGCGCATCGGTTTACCGTTGTCATCATAAACTTGACCTCGATTTACTACCCAGTGGATGCTACCATCAGCCCAAACAACGCGAAATTCAACGCTGTAGTTGCTACTGTTATTAATAGCTGTCTCTAGCGATTGAGTCACAGCTTGGCGATCTTCAGAATGAACGCAGTCTAATAAAGCTTGATAGGTGCGGTAATTCACGTCCGCAAGTAAGCCAAATATCGATTTTAGTTCTTCGTTACAAACAACTTCATTGGTTAATAAATTCCAATCCCAAGTACCCATACCCGCCGATTCTAGAGCCAATCTCAATTGTTCGGCTTTGAGGTGCGATTTTTCTTTCTGAGCTTGCAATTCCACCATTACTTGACTTGCTTGGAGTAAATGGCGCACTCTTTGGCGCAATACCGCCCAGTGTATCGGTTTAGTTACATAGTCGGTAGCACCTACCTCAAAGGCTAAATCTACCGATTCTGGGTCTTCTAAAGCTGTAATCATAAGTATAGGTGTGCGATTTCTATTAGGAAGAAATCGCATTTGCTGGCAACAATTAAACCCATTCATTACAGGCATCAAAGCATCTAGCAGCACAACATCGGGATGCAGTTTTGTATATAGTTCCAAGGCTTGTTCGCCGTTGTCTGCTTCTGTGACTCTATAACCGCCTTGTTCCATTGCTAGGCGTAACTGGAGGCGCATAAATTTATCGTCATCAACCACCAAAACCAAAGGAGGATTTTCTACTAATTCCAGGGCGTTCATAATTAACAAAGGCTTCACTACTAGCGTAATAAAAAGCGCAAAGCGGTTTTAACTTGTTCGTATTCTGCTTGTAGTTGCGCCAGCTTGTGCGCTCCATCTTCAGTATGACTCGTACGGCTGAGGGTTTCCAATTCTTGACAGATAACAGCTAAATTTGTTGCGCCCAAAGTTGCACTACTAGACTTTAATGTATGGGCTGCACGGCGCAATTCGCTTTTATTATTTTGAGAAATCGCGCTGGCTATGTTTTCTAGGTGTTTTGGGGCATCTTCTAAATAGCAGTGAATTATTTCTACTAAAACTGACTCGGCGTTTTCGCCTACCATAGTTTTAAATTCTTGCATAACGTTGATATCAATGGGATTAGGCAGCGCTGTAAGTAGGTTGCTTTTTTTGCACTGATTCAAAGCTGTTGCTAAAGTTTTTAACCTGATAGGCTTGCTTAAGTAGTCATCCATGCCAGCATTTAAGCATTCTTCGCGATCGCCTTGCATGGCATTAGCTGTCATCGCAATAATTCGCGGGCGGATTGGATTACTTGCAACAATTTGGCGCGTAGCTTCTAAGCCGTCCATTTTTGGCATTTGCACGTCCATCAATACTACATCGTAAGGTCGATTTTTGAGAGCGGCTATTACTTCCAATCCATCATTAGCTACATCGGCGGTATAGCCTATTTGCTGCAAAAGATGTAAGGCTACTTTTTGATTGACTATATTATCTTCCGCTAATAAAATTTGTAGAGGTGAGATTGTCAGGCGATCGCTTATTTTATTTTGTTTAGTCGGTAAATTTGGCAACGGTACAGTTTTTTTGCTAAATATTTGATTTAAAACGTTATACAAATAAGCTTGCTTAATTGGTTTACTAATAACAGCAGCAAAGTTGACATGAGGAAAAGTTTTATCTATCACATTAGCTTTATCGATGGATGCCAGCATTACTAAAGGTAGATTTGTCAGCTTAAGCTGGTGCTGAATTTCTCTAGCTAATGTTAGTCCATCCATTTGCGGCATTTGCATATCTAAAATTGCTAGCTCGAAGTAGTTTTGTTGTTGCAGCAATTTGAGTGCTTCTGCACCAGACTCTACCGCCACAGGCAGCATTTGCCAATTTTGAGCTTGTAAAACTAAAATTTGTCTATTAGTAGCATTATCATCAACAATTAATAAATGTTTTCCTTGTAACTGACCCTTATCAGTAGCAATTGCCAAATCGTATTTAGCAGGAGCAGTTATTGTAAAATAAAATGTAGAACCGCCATTGACTTCACTTTCAAACCACATTTTTCCGCCCATTTTTTCGCTCAGTTGCTTACCAATAGCCAGTCCTAATCCTGTTCCTCCATACTTGCGAGTAGTAGAAGAATCAGCCTGACTAAAAGATTTAAACAAGCGATCTTCTTGCTCTTTAGAAACACCAATACCTGTATCTTTAACTGCAAATAAAAACTCGTAATTAGTATCTTCAGCTTGCTCTTGAAGTTGACGGGCTGCCACCGAAACTATTATTTCGCCGCTAGCTGTAAATTTAACCGCATTACTTAGTAAATTAACTAAAATCTGCCGCAAGCGCGTGACATCTGTTACAATAATATTAGGAACGTCGGGATTAATTAAGCAAGCTAGTTCGAGATTTTTTTCTGCGGCTTTGAAAGCTATTAAATCGAGAGATTCTGCTACAAAATCGCCCAGATTGAAGGCATATTTTTCTAACTCTACTTTTCCCGATTCAATTTTAGCTAAATCGAGAATATCATTAATTAACATCAATAAACTATCGCTACTAACTTGAATTGTATTAATAAAATCGCGCTGCTGCGAAGTTAATGGCGTTTGAAGTAAAACATCAGTTAAGCCCACAATTGCATTCATAGGAGTACGAATTTCGTGGCTCATATTTGCCAAAAATTGACTTTTAATTCGAGTTGCACTTTCCGCCGCAACTTTAGCTTGTTCTAACTCTTTATTAGTAGCAATTAGCGCTAGGTGTCCAAAATATTGTTCGCTAATATCATCAAACAGCCATAGTTTACCCGGTACATCGCCCGTGCGCGTTGGCGTACTAGAAACACTCAAAACCTTTGGCTGTTCGCCGCCAATAATCCAATTCCAGTTGCGAATTTCGCTTTGAGGTTGGCTAAAAAATTGCTGGGCTTGGGTGGTAATTTCGGCTTGGTTTTCCGCACTCATGCGTAAAGCTGCCATCGCTTGAGCAAGTATTGGCGGTTCTACATAGCCTGGATTCAATTGCAACTGACGCGCCGCCGCTTGATTGATCCAACCTTGTTCGCCGCTTTCATCAATAAATACTACTCCTTGAGGAATTGTCTCTAACATTGCCCCAAAACGAGCCTGTAGCTTGTCGAGACTGATAGTTAAATCGTTAAATTTTAACAGCGTGCGTAAATTTCCCACCAAAGAATCAGTAAATTGTCTCAAATAAAAGGAAATTTTGTTAGGTTGATACCAAATTAGTAAAATCGCTCCTTTTCTGCCGTCGGTAGATACTAAAGGCAATACTGCTAAAGATTTAGTGCCAATAGCAAGTAACGTGCGCGCAGCGTTGGGAGTTGAAGGGTAATTAGGATAGTACAAACATCGGTTAATTGCGATCGCATCGGCATACAAAGCTGGATTTGTCAGGCTATTAGGTAAAACATTTTGCGGCAATTGAGCGATCGCCACGGCAGTAACATCATCAATTTGACGTAAAGCCAACGCCACATCTGCACGAGTAAAGTTACGCAATAAGCTTGTGGCTTTGGTAACCAGAGCAATAGGTGTAGTAGTATCGCGATCGCTCAAACTAGAAAGCACTGATTGAGAAGCCAAACGCCATTCGATGGGTCGCAAAAAGTAAACTAAAAAAATACTGCTGGTGGCGATCGCACTTAATTCAATTAAATGCAACAATCCGCTTTTAGAAGAAATTATCAGTAGTAGTAATATCAACCCAAAAGATAAGGCTGAAATTGGCAGCATTGAGCAAAAAAGCAACAATACTAACCCCAAAACTTGGGTAGCTGTCCATCTATCTAATATTGCCAATAAGACAAAAAGCAACACCAACCCTAGTAAAACCGGGGCAAAAGTAGGAAAAAAATCTGGATGGCGGCGCAGAGATTTTAAGTATTTTAGATTTATGCGCCAAGCCATGATGCGATCGCCTTTGTAACAATGTCCGGCGCACTAAGATGAGGTAAATGTCCCTCAGATTTAACGAGCATAAACTGATTTTGGGTAATTTTATCTGCCATGTATCGTCCCACTTCTTGGGGTACGGCGGGATCGTTACTTGGTTGTAATATTAGCGTAGGTACTTGCAAGCGCGGCAATTCTTGGCGGTAATCGGATTCAAAAATTACTCGTGCTACAGCTTGGGCAATATCTGGACGAATCGCCGTTAAAGTTCTGGCAAATTCTTCAGCTAATTCTGGACGATCGCGGTTGCCCATAATTAGCGGGGCAAAACCACTAGCCCAACTATAATAATTAGCTGACATCGCTGCGTACAAAGCATCTAAATCGGTGCGGGCAAATCCGCCTATATATTCGCGATCGTTGAGATAACGGGGAGAAGCGCCAATAAAAATTAGTTTGCTGAAAAGATCGGGTTCAACTAAAGCTGCTAATAAACTAATCATGCCACTAACCGAATGACCGAGCAAAATACAGTTAGTTAGCTTTAACTCGGCGCACAAATCGAGCAAATCTTCCGCATAACTATAAAGGCTGCTGTAACGATGAGGACTGTAGGCATTAAAATCTGATTTTCCCGCACCGACATGATCGAATAATACAATGTGGTAATTGGGTGCAAAAGCTGCAACTTGATGTCTCCAAGCTGATTGCTCGGAACCGAAACCGTGAGCAAAAATTAGCGTTTGTTCGCCCTTGCCCAAAATGTTGACATTATTGCGCTTAAGGATGCTAGTTGCCATAGTTTACCAGTCTCGATCTTTATTAAAAAAGGTAGAGCATTTAATACTCTACCTTTTCTTTAGTTATGCCTTGGTCAGCTTGTAATTAAACTCTACGCTCCTTTAGTTAAATCGACGCCTTGAGGAAGCAACTCGCGGGTCGTTGGCTCGGAAACTACTTTAACTGTTCCCGTTTCATCGACATCAACTAAAGCTGTATCGCCATCGCGGACGCGACCGGAAAGAATTTCCTCAGCTAGGCTATCTTCAAGCAAGCGCATAATCGCGCGGCGCAATGGTCTAGCTCCGTAGCTGGGGTTGTAACCTTCTTCTACCAAGCGATCTTTGAAGCGTTCGGTTACGTCTAAAGTGATGCCTTTTTCCATTAGACGATTGAATACTTCCTTGAGCAAGATATCGGCAATTTCCTTCACTTCGTCTCTGGTCAACTGACGGAAGACAATAATCTCGTCTAGTCGGTTCAAGAATTCTGGACGGAAATATTGCTTAAGTTCTTCATTAACTAGCGACTTAATCCGATTGTATTGAGATTCTGCCACGTCTTGAGCCAATTCAAAACCTAAACCTGCCGCGCCTTTTTCAATGACTTTTGAGCCAATATTAGAAGTTAAAATCAGCAATGTATTTTTAAAGTCTACCGTGCGACCTTTAGCATCGGTCAATCGACCGTCTTCCAATATCTGCAAGAGCATATTGAATACATCGGGGTGGGCTTTTTCAATTTCATCGAAAAGTACCACTGTGTAAGGACGACGACGCACAGCTTCAGTTAGCTGACCGCCTTCGTTGTAACCGACATATCCTGGTGGCGAACCAATGAGCTTAGATACGGTGTGACGTTCCATGTATTCCGACATATCGAGCCGAATCATTGCGTCTTCCGAACCAAAGAAATAAGCAGCTAGAGACTTAGTTAGCTCGGTTTTTCCAACTCCAGTAGGACCAGAGAAAACAAAACTTGCAATTGGTCGGTTGGGGTTTTTTAAGCCCACACGAGCGCGGCGAATTGCCTTAGAAACCGCTCTAACTGCTTCTTCTTGCCCGATTAAGCGCTGGTGCAGGGTGTCTTCCATGTGCATCAGTTTTTCGGATTCCGATTCGGTCAGCTTGCTTACAGGAACGCCTGTCCAGGAAGCAACAATGTGAGCAATATCTTCTTCGGTGACGACAGGTAAATCATCCCCGTCGGTACGAGCAGTGTTAGCTTTATTTTGCGATAGCGCCCGGATTTCGCCTTTAATTTCCATTTCGCGATCACGCAATTCTCCAGCTTTACCAAAATCTTGACCCCGGACTGCGTCGTCTTTTTCTTTCAAAACTTTCCGCAATTCTTTGTCTAAGTCTTTGGCGGCGGGTGGAAGTGCTGAATTAATTAATCTAACTCTTGAACCAGCTTCATCAACTAAGTCGATGGCTTTATCGGGTAAAAAGCGATCGCTTATGTAGCGGTCTGATAGTTTAGCTGCTGCAAACAAAGCTTCATCAGATATTTTAAGTTTGTGGTGTTGCTCGTAGCGTTCCCGCAATCCGTACAATATCTCGATAGTTTCGTCTACCGAAGGTTCGCCGACCATTACTGGCTGAAAGCGTCGCTCTAAAGCTGCATCTCGTTCAATGTGCTTGCGGTATTCATCTAGAGTTGTTGCACCAATACATTGCAATTCTCCTCTCGCCAAGGCTGGTTTAAGGATATTTGCCGCATCGATTGCGCCTTCTGCCGCACCCGCACCGATGAGAGTATGCACCTCGTCAATTACCAAAATTACGTTCCCCGCCGAACGAATTTCGTCCATGATTTTTTTGAGGCGTTCTTCAAATTCACCGCGATACTTAGTACCAGCTACTAATAATCCAATATCGAGAGTGACTACGCGCTTTTCTTCTAGGATGTCTGGTATATCTTTATTAGCAATGCGAGATGCTAACCCTTCAGCGATCGCTGTTTTACCAACGCCGGGTTCGCCAATTAATACAGGGTTGTTTTTTGTCCGACGACCCAATATTTGAATTACCCGCTCAATTTCTTTGGCACGACCAACCACGGGATCGAGCTTGCCGTCTGCTGCCATTTGCGTCAAGTTTGAACCAAATTCATCTAGTGTAGGTGTTTTGGTGCGTCCTGATGGCGATCCGGCATTAACTTCGGCTGTTTCTCCTAGCATCCGAATTACTTGGGTGCGAACTTTCGATAAGTCTACCCCTAAGTTTTCTAATACTCTAGCGGCTACCCCTTCTCCTTCGCGGATTAAGCCGAGGAGCAAGTGTTCTGTGCCAATATAATTGTGTCCTAACTGTCGTGCTTCTTCTAGAGATAGTTCTAGAACTCGCTTTGCGCGTGGTGTAAATGGTATTTCTACCGCCACAAAGCCCGAACCACGACCGATAATTTTTTCAACTTCAATCCGAGCATCTTTGAGATTTACACCCATCGATCTCAGAACTTTTGCGGCTACGCCCGTCCCTTCGCCGATCAGACCCAGGAGGATCTGTTCTGTTCCTACGAAGTTGTGACCCAGGCGGCGGGCTTCTTCCTGGGCCAGCATGATCACCTTAATGGCTTTTTCTGTGAAGCGTTCAAACATAGCGTTTTGGGTTCCCCTGAGTCCTGCCAGTACGCTGATTTTAGCACAGGCTAGATTTCTGGCTGTCTTATGATAATAGCTACAACCAGTACGGTTTTCCCCACTCTTAGGAAACAATTTTTATTTTTTTGTAAAAGTATGCTGTTCTAAATAATTTTTATAAGTATAAGTTCCTATTACCCTAAGTTAGAGTAGCAGCGATCGCCCTTTGGGGCAACAAAAATCGCAAATAAGCCATACTTAAAGACATCTAGGCGTTTCCAGGCTGGATTGCTATGACTATTACTACCTACAAATGGACAATTGAACGCTACCATCAAGCTATCGCTGCGGGGCTTTTTGAGAACGAATCTGTTGAGCTATTGCGCGGAGATATTATAGTTATGCCCCCAGAAGGTGAAGTCCACGCCTACTACAACAGCGAAGTTGGGGATTATTTGCGGACATTACTAGGCTCAAGGGTTAAAATCCGCGAAGCGCACCCCATTACCCTCGCCAATAACTCCGAACCTATCCCAGATTTAGCGATCGTCAAACCACTAGGAGCAGTTTATTTAGAACATCATCCCTATCCCGGAGATATTTTTTGGCTAATTGAGTTTTCCCTTGCTACTCTTAGCAAAGACCTAAATGAGAAAAAAGCGACCTATAGTGAAGCCGGTATCGCCGAATATTGGGTAGTAAATCTTAAGGATAAGCAAGTGTCAGTTTTTCGAGACTTGGAAAACGGGCGCTACATAAAAGAAGAAACATTGACAACTGGTGTTGTGTCGCCTCAAGCCTTTCCTGATGTCCAAATCCAGGTAAAACGATTGATAAATCAATAGGTATTTGAAATTTAAGCTAATTGCTTTCAAACTCTATCCAATCAAAGTAAATGAGATACGGACTGAGATAGGAATACTTTTTCTGTCATAATATATCTTGTGAGAGTGGATACCCAACCATACTACGTGCAATATTTGAACACAATAAAGGGCGATCGCATTTATCTTGTAATAATTGTCGCGCTTGCTTGTGAAAGTGCAAAGTCTTATACTTAACAAGCTGCAACTAATGCACTTTTAATTGGTAGCCTGTAGTTGTGACAATGCGCGATCGCACGTTTTGCCGCCAAGTCTTTAAATTCTGGATAAATTCGCTTTCTTGTAAGCCGCCGCGCCACAAAATTAGCGCGTCTTCCCCGGTGTCGCAGTAGTAGCGCTTCCTAATTCCTGCCGTTTTAAACCCAAATTTTTGATAGAGTGCGATCGCGCCTTTATTAGAAGTACGTACTTCTAAACTTGCTCGTTCTAATCCCCGCCTTTGGGCAGAAGTAAGTAGTGTTAATAATATAAATTGCCCGAAACCTTGACTTTGGTAGCGGGGATGCACTGCCAAAATTGTAATATGAGCTTCATCAACAATTGACCATAAACAGCCCATACCTACTAATAAAGGCGGATTGCCAGGGAAGGATAAACCTAGCAAATCGGTATTAGGGCTATCTATCTCTCGCTCGTAGCCGTCTAGCGTCCACAAACCGCCAAAGCATAGCAAGTCTAGTTCTACTACGGCTTTGAGCATTTGAGTTGTAATTGGTTTAAGTTCTAATAAATTCACACGAGTTATTGGTACGAGCGCTTAGTACACTAGAAACTAACAACTAATTTCTGTCATCAATTCCCACAAGGAATATTTTGTAAATTATGATATCTACGTTTCACCCAGTAGAAAGCAAAAATTCTGGCACTGGTTATTTACCCAATTCAAATAATACTCTAGTAAAATCTCCTAACCAAGAATTATTACCCCTTACAGCTAAAGTTAACGACAAAGATGCTCTAGAAATTGGCGGTTGCGATGTTCCAAGCCTTGTAGAACAATTTGGTTCGCCACTATATATTTTAGACGAAGAAACTCTCCGCACTGCTTGCCGTCAGTACAAACAAGCCATGGAGCGTTATTATCCGGGCGAGTCGCAGGTACTATATGCTTCCAAAGCTTGGAGTTGTTTAGCGGTATGCGCGATCGCATTTTCTGAAGGTTTGGGCATTGATATAGTATCGGGGGGCGAACTTTATACCGCATTAAAAGCTGGAGTCACACCCGATAAACTTTATTTGCATGGCAATAACAAATCTGTACAAGAATTAAAGGAAGCGATCACATCAGGTTGTGCGATCGTGGTAGATAATTGGCAAGAATTGCACAATTTAGTAGCTATAGCCGATCCTGCCCGGATTATGCTGCGGTTGACTCCTGGGATTGAATGCCATACTCACGAATATATCCGCACGGGACACTTAGACAGCAAATTTGGTTTCGATCCCAATCAACTAGACGAAGTATTTGCTTTTGTAAGTCAGCAAGAATGCTTAAATTGCGTTGGATTTCACGCTCATATCGGTTCGCAGATTTTTGAGCGCCAACCTCATCAAGACTTAGGTGCAGTGATGGTGCAGTGGATTAAAAAAGCGGCGGATTACGGGCTAAAAATTAGCGAATTAAACGTTGGCGGCGGTTTAGGTATACGTTATACCGAGTCTGACGATCCACCAAGTATTGACCAATGGGTGCAAACTATTTGTCACGGCGTAAAAGATGCTTGCGTAAATGAAAACTTACCTTTACCTAAATTATTATGCGAACCAGGGCGAAGTCTGGTTGGTTCTGCTTGCATCACAGCTTATACTATCGGCTCGTCGAAAGTAGTTCCCGAAATTCGGACTTATATCGCTGTAGACGGAGGTATGTCTGATAATCCTCGTCCGATTACTTACCAATCTGTTTATCGCGCCGTAATTGCCAACAAAATGTCTGCACCTTTAACACTAACGGTTACAGTGGCTGGAAAACACTGCGAATCTGGCGATATTTTAATCAAAAACGCCGCTTTGCCCCCTACCAACCCCGGAGATATTCTCGCTGTCATGGCGACAGGTGCGTACAATTACAGCATGGCATCTAACTACAATCGCTTGCCTCGTCCGGCGGCAGTATTGGTTAGCAATGGCGAAGCAAATTTAATTTTGCAGCGCGAAACTTACCAAGATTTAATTCGCTTTGACCAATTGCCAGAACGATTGAGCAATCAATAATAAGTACAGGTATTATTTACCAATACTCCCTTTAACCCCCACTGATTCCCTAAAACACAAAGGTTAACTTGCAACTAATGAGAGATTTGTGGAAGCAATGGCTGACAAACTTAGGCTGGGTGCAGCCGTTGTTGCTTCAAACTCTTGATTTGGGCTTGGTGTTGGCGCTCACCTATATGGTGCTAGTAATTGTTGGCGAACGCCGAACTTTGTGGATGGTGCGGGGATTTATTATTTTAATTCTCGCCTCCGCTTTAAGCGCTTACTTACGTTTGCAACTATTAAATTTTGTTTTAGAAAAGTTAGTAGTCGGTTCGGCGGTAGCAATGGCGGTGGTGTTTCAGTTAGAGTTTCGGCGATTTTTGGAGCAATTGGGGCGGGGAGAATTTAAACAGTTGTTGCAACCTGCTACGAGCATTGCTTTTAAGCCAAATAGCGTCGTTGATGAAATTGTTGATGCGGTTAAAGAATTGTCGCAAAACCGCATCGGCGCTTTACTAATTTTAGAAACCGATAGCCCTCTAGACGATCGCTATTTTTCTGTACCGGGAGTTAAGCTGAATGCAGAAATTTCTAAGGAACTATTGCAGACAATTTTTCAGCCAAAAACCTTATTGCACGATGGCGCAACCTTGATTCGCGGTTCGAGAATTATGGCATCGGGGGTAATACTGCCCCTTTCTGAGCGCACGGCTTCCCGGCAGCTAGGAACCCGTCACCGGGCGGCGATGGGCATTACCGAGCGGGTAGAAAATTGCGTTTGTGTTGTGGTATCTGAAGAAACAGGTTCAATATCTTTAGCAGAACGGGGAATACTAAATAGACCCCTTACCAGCAGTAAACTAAAGGAACTATTGGAGGCGAGATTTTCGCCTGTAGTGGAACGAGAAGCTGTGGCTCCTAGTCTACGAAGTTTGGGGCATCAAATTATTACTAGAGGGAAACTTCTAACTTCACGTTTACTCGGTCTACCATCATCAGCATCTCGAAAGAAAAAATGAAAACGCCAATATTGCAACAATTGCCCCCAGATTTAACTCTAGAACGTCTGCCCAAGCACGTAGCGGTAATTATGGATGGAAATGGTAGATGGGCTAAAAATAAAGGTTTACCACGCATTATGGGGCATAAAAAAGGCGTAGATGCCCTAAAGGATCTGTTGCGCTGTTGTAAAGATTGGGGCATTAAGGCACTGACAGCTTATGCTTTTTCTACGGAAAATTGGAGCAGACCGTTAGAGGAAGTAGATTTTTTGATGACTTTGTTTCAAAGAGTGTTGCGTCAAGAACTGCGGGAAATGATGCAAGAAAACGTCCAAATCCACTTTGTAGGCAAATTAGACGCTTTGCCCCACTCTCTGCAAGTGGAAATTGAGCGCTCGATGAATGAAACTCAGCACAATCAAGATATTCAATTTACCGTAGCGACAAACTACGGCGGTAGGCAGGAGATTATAGAGGCGACAAAAGCGATCGCTCTTTTAGTTCAGCAAGGTAAAATTGAACCCCAAGATATTGATGAGGCATTGTTTTCAAGTCATCTATACACGGCGGGAAGAAGCGACCCCGATTTAGTAATTCGTACCAGTGGCGAAATGCGAATTAGTAATTTTTTACTTTGGCAAATGGCTTACTCAGAAATCTACGTCACCGATACCTTGTGGCCCGATTTTGACCGCGTAGAGTTTCACCGAGCTTTAGCTAATTATCAACAGCGCAATCGCCGATTTGGCAAAGTGTAAATCAAAACTTACGATTATTCGATCCAAGCCCAAAATGTTTTTAATGTAAAACCATTTCAGTTTTTGCGATTAGTCTAGATAAGTTTAGAAAGTCTTTTTTATCTCCTTATATCTCAAGAGTAGGAGTTGGAGAATCAGAATATCTAACTAGCGTAATGCTCTCATTAGTTAAAAAGACTGTACCGAGCGCACAAATCGTTGTAAATGCTTACTTTCTAATTCCAAAACCCGGCGGGCAAAATCTGGGTCTTGGTCGAGTAAGTCGTCAAAGGCATCGATGGAATAGCTAAAATTCGAGTAGTTTCGCTATCTGCAACAATTGTATTTTCTGAGTTACTGTGTGCTAAAACTTCTAACTCGTCTAGGGTTTGCCCAGGACGAACCTGCTCGATACGAGCTAAACCGCCCGTTTGATAGTGAATCTTGGCATCCCCTTCAATTAATAGCAATAATTCTCTACAGGTATCCCCCGCTTCTGTAATTGTCTGACCCATAGAATAGTTTTTTACCGTCACTCGGTCGGCTAGGGCGATTAGAGTTTCACTTCGCATCCGGTGAAAAAAATTGCTGTTGTATAAATAAACTAACTTTTCTAGAAGTGGAAATTCGCTCAGAGATGAGCTTGGTGAAGATAGTATCTTTTTAGCGGTTTCTTGGATTAAAGCAGAACTAGAGTTGGAATGCTGATGGAGGGCGATCGCCGCGCCGCGTGGATCTAGTTGAGAAATTATATGGGTATGACCAAAATTTAATGTAAGGATTCAGCAAGAGTAAACCCATAGCGATTAATTTTTGACCAGAATTGCTGCCATCGACCTTGGGTGTAAGTTAAGGTTCGCAGGCTTAAGGCAATCTCAGC
>JAESGR010000508.1_pt1 | contig 25781 bp, 11 predicted proteins | sample 9269771 | NCBI WGS metagenome assembly JAESGR01 (sample SAMN15739572, study PRJNA653492) | algae metagenome | isolation source: Chroococcus sp. CMT-3BRIN-NPC107 and co-occurring heterotrophs from well... | place: USA: Clark Mountains Wilderness, California | collected 2010-04-18 | reverse complement strand
GCTTCCGATGCGCGCCGCGGTGGCGGCCAGACCGGTCGACTTCCCTGGCTGCCTTACGCTTTTCAGCTGGGACCTTACGGCGCTCGATCTGGGTCACCAGCCGCAGATCGGCGTGGGCGCAGTGCTGCTGACCGTGGAGACCTGCAAGGATGGGTTCCTGCAGCTCGGTGTCACCGACGACGCCGCGCCTTACCGACGCGCGCGGCTGGTGAGCCACTTGGAGTTGTCCTTCTCTGCTGCGCGTTACACGGCTTTCAGCGTCGATCCTGAACTGGGCTTCGAAACGCAGGACGCGTACACCGCGCGTGGCCGTCCCTGGACGCTCGATCTCGGCACCTCCGAGCCCTGCCTGTTGAACATCGTGGAAAAGGCGAGCCAGTACAGCAGCCGCCTGTTGCAGATGACGCTCAGGCTCCCTCACGAGGGCGAACGCAAGACCGATGTGCTGCTGATCGATCCCGCTCCGCTCACTGTGGTGCGCGTCAACGCCAGCGAAAAGCAGCACGGAAAGGAGATCCTGGCCGAGTACATCGACGATGCCGACCAGGCACCGGAATGGCGCTTTGCGTCCGTGCAAGGAAAGATGCACGCGGTGCTGCCGCCGCAAGGCATCGGCGAGGAGATGGTCAAGGGCAACCTGCACCTGCTGCGGGACGGCCAGCGCCTGCGCGTTCCGCAGGACGACGAGCTGTTCGACTTCCGCCTCACGCCGGTGGCCCGCCTCGTGTTGGACCGCACCGACGTCGACATGGCCCGCTCGGAGGCGCCTTGGTCGCTGCGCCGGCTGCTGGCACGGCGGCTAGGTGCCGTGGGGCTCGGCCTGGACCGCGCCGACTTCGAACTGCTGTACGGCCTCAGTGCGCGGCTGCAGGCGCCGGGTTTGCGCATCGCGGAGCTCGATGGCTTCGTCGGGCGGGTGCCGCTGCCCCAGGACCTTCGCCGTGCGCGCGAAGAAGACCGGGAAAGCGTCGAGCGGTCCCACGGCAGGAACGCGGCGCTGTGGATCGAGGGGCTGTGGCGCCGGCCTTCGTGGTGGCGCGTCTACGCCGACATCGCCCAGCGTGGCAGGCTGGTGCTCGATCGAGGCATCGAGTACCGCTTGCGGCCCACCCGGCAGACGGCGGATCCTTTCGAGATCGGCAGCTACGCGGTGCCGAGCTCGGCAGACGCGAGCCGCGAACCCCTGCGCGGCGGCGTCGACTGGCCGTTCCAGTCGCGCAACATCTACAACGAGCTGCAGCCCACCGCGCCGACCGTGTCCTCGGCGGGCAGCATCGAGGGGCTGGCCTTCGGCAGTCTCGGCGGCGAAGGAGCGCAGACCGCCGCTTTCAACAACGGCAAGACGCTGATCATCACCAGCAGCCGCCAGGGACGCATCGACTCGCTGACGCTGATCCGGGTCGGGCGCATTGCCATGTTGTGGAACAAGGCACGTCACGTGATCGTCTACGAACGCACCACGCGCCGCTCGCCGCGCTACGACCCCTATCCGGGCCACGACCTGGCCGCCGACGACCTGGAACTGCAGCCGGATTTTCCCGGTATCGCCGCCCTGCGCAAAGTGCGCGAGTACGTGGAGATCACCGAGCCGCGCCGCAGCTACCCGGATGCGCGCAGCGAGCGGCCCACGGCCGGCCCGCTCACGCGCAGCGTCTTCAACAGCACCACGATCCCGGTGCGCTCCGACTGGGGGCGAGACATCCGCGACGGCTTCGTCATTGCCCTGCGCGGCCCCGTTCCCCCTTGGCGCGACGACTTCTTCCCGGATCCGCAGGTGTTCCTGGACTTCGCCCGCGCGGCGGACAAGGGCGAGGGCCACATCGGCCAGCGCATCCGCAACACGGCGCAGCTCGTGTTCTTCACCAGCACCCGTGCGCAGGATGGGGGTGACACGGACCTCTGGCCGTCGTGGCCGGAAGTGGACTTCCCGCTGGTGCGACCGATGACGCCGCCGCCGGTGCCCTTCAGCAGCAGCTTCCAGGGTCGCAAGCGTCAGCCCGACGCGGCGCCCATCGAGCTGGGGATGGGCCCCTACACCTTCACGCTCGAGCCTGCAGAGGAGGCGGCGAACCTGCTGCACCAGCGGCCCGTCAAGGGGCTGGAATCCAAGATCTCCAACATCAACCTGGCGCGTGGCCTCCCGGCCGCCGAGCCGGTGTTGAATGCCGCGCAACGTACGGTGGTGCAGGTGACTGCCAATCTCGCTGCCACGCAGTCGGTCTTGCTCGATGGCCTGCAGGAGCTGCGCGCAGAGTTGGCTGAGCGGGTGCGCGGCGGCCAAGCGTTCCCGCTGTCGCAGCAGCCGCAGCTGCAGGCGGACGTGCGCAAACTGCTGGACAACTTGCTAACGGCGGCGGGGACGGTGGGGCCGACGCCGGGCACCACGGTTCCTCCGGGGCGCAGCTGGGCGGACCAGCAGCAGCAGCGCCTGGCCGACTACACGGCGGGCGTTGGGCGCGAGGTCCAGCGGCTGCAGGAGCAGCTCGCGCAGCAGGCTGCTCGGTTGGGCAGTGACCTGGCGCAGGCCCGCGGGGAGGCGTCAGCCATCCTGGATACCGTCGCCAAGCAGGCGCAGCAGCGGCTCGGAGAAGTGGGCTACGTGCCGCAGCACGCGGTCTTTGCGGTGCGCAGCGGCCTGGATGCGGCGCTGAGGCGGCTGCAGGGCCAGCTGTCGCATCTCTTGCTGGTCAACCTGCAGCTCCTGGAGGACCTGCAGCGCCGGCTTGCGCGCGACCCTGATGCCGCTGCGGTGCTCGATGCGCTCTGGCGCGAGGCCATGACGGACCTCCCAGCGGGGCTGCGCCTCATTCCGGAGACCTTGCGCAAGGTCCTGGACGGCGACTTGGCCGCCTGGTTCTCGCGGCTGCCGATGTCCGGAGGCAGCACGGTGTTCGCGACGACCGAGGGCGCGGCCGCGGCCCGCATCGAGGTCACCGCGGGCTGGTTGGCGCGCTGGGCGGACACCATTCCGCCGTTCGACTTGGAGGAGCCGGACTTCACCAACTTGCAGGAGGTCCTGGACCGGGAGCTGTCACCGGCGCTGATCAGCGAAGCACTGGCCGGGCTGCAGAAGTGGATCGACGAGGCAGTAAGGCAGCTCGCGGGTTGGGACAACCAACTGGAGCTGGCTCTGAAGGATCTGCGCGACTGGGAGCTGGGGCTCGCAGCGCGAATCGCCGGCGCGGGAGACCTGAAGCAGCTGCAGGACGCGCTCGCCGACGCTTCGCTCGGCTTGGACCAGAAGCTCAAGCAGGCTGCCGAGGAGGTCCGGAAGAAGATCACCGAGCATCTCGGCGGGCTGGTCTTCGCCATCGACCAGGGCACGCTCGACTCACTGGGCAACTTGCAAACGACTGCCAAGGACGCACTGCAGCAGATGCGCGACCAGCTTGGTGGCGACCTGGCGGGGCTGGAGCAGGCGGTGCGCACACAGGCGGACCTGCTGGAGCGCCACCTGCAGTCGGCGGCGCGCCAAGCGGAGGACTGGGTCAGCCAGCAGGTCGGCAGCGCCTACACCATCGCCAAGGAGAACATCGACAACGGCCTGGAGACGCTGCGGGTGCTGGCCGAAGGGCCGGTGACGGATGCCATGCGCACCACGCGTGAGCGCATCGGCTACTACTTCCACAACTCGGGGGCGGGCGTGCTGCTCACGCGCGCCAGTGCAGTGTTCAACGAACTGCCGGGCGACGTGCTGAACGCGCTGAGCGTGCAGATGCCCTTCGACCAGCTCACCGATCGGTTGAAGGCATCGATCGGCGGCATGCAGGTGCGCGACCTCTTTCCGCGCCTGGCCGGCATCGACATGACCTACCTGCTGCCGGACCTGGACGTGCCGCTGGAAGGGGACCACCAATACGAGTGGCTGCGGCTGCAGCATGGCTTCGACAAGGACCGGCTGCGTGCCTGGGCCAAGGTGCGCATCAACAAGCGCTTCGAATCGGATGCGACGCTGTTCGATCTCGGGCCGGTGAAGCTCAAGCTGCTGCAGCCCCTCTTCGCGGGCGACAGCGACATCCTGATCGAGAAGAATGGGCAGCGCACGCAGCGCACCTCGGCCCTGCTGAAGGCCGACTTCGAGCTGTCGCTCAACGGCCGCGCGATGGTCACCATGCGCGAGGGCGCGGTGAGTTTCGACGAAAGCGGCAAGCTGGATTTCGCGGTGGACGCCGAGAAGATCGAGCTGGCGCAGGAGCTCAAATTCATCACGGATGCGGTCAAGCAGCTGATGCCGGAAGTCGAAGGCTTCACCCTGACGCCGCTGCTGCCCGCCGGCGTGAGCAGCTCGCTGTGCCTGCCACTGCCTGACATCGGCACCGGCGCCTTCACCTTGACCGGGGTGACGCTCAATACCCACCTGGACCTGCGCATGGCCGATGGGTTCGAGATCTCCACCGGGCTTTGGCTGAGCAAGCCCGATCGTCCCTTCGGGATGGCGGTGCTGTTCCTGGGAGGCGGCGGCTGGTTCGGCATCGATGCCACCTACCGCCCGCCTTCGCGCTTCGTCACGCGCGTGTCCATCGGCATCTCCGCGGGAGCCTTCATCGCGCTGAACTTCGGCTTCGCCCGGGGCAGCGCCGGCATCCTGTTCACTGCGTCGGTGGACTTCTTCCGCGACTGGCAGACCGGCGGCGGCTCCACGGCGGTGTCGCTGGGCATCCTGGTGTGGGGCGAGTTCTCCGTGCTGGGCATCGCCTCGGCCTCCATGCGCCTGGTGCTGCGGGTGACCTACGACGATGCGGGTGGCATGGTCGGCACGGGCCAGTTCAGCGTCTCGATCCGGATCTGCTGGTGCTACACGCTGCGCGTGTCGCGCCAGGCGCGCAAGGAGTTCGCCAAGGGAAGCGGCGAGCGCCGTCAGGGGAGTGCGCACACCGCGGCAGCCCTCGGCGGAGCAGGACTGGCCGTTCTCGCCGCGCCCGACGTCGGGGCCGCGCCGCCGCTCCTGGTGCCGCCTGCCGGCGCTCCCGGGTACGCCCAGCTGCTGCGTGCCGCCGACCCATTGAGGGCGGTCGACGATTTCCTGGAAACCCTTGCCATCGTCTCTCCATGAACCCGATTCAGCTCGATCTCAGCTTGTCCGTCGTGGGCCCGCGTGAGCGCCTGCCACGGCTGGAGCGCTGGTGCCTGGCGCTGCGCATCTCGGCCGGCTTTGCGGCCAATCCGGTCACCGACAGCGATGCCCACGCGCTGATCACCGCCAGCCTGCCGTGGAAGATCTGGCCGGGCGACTTGCCCAAGATCCTGCTGGTGGACGAGAACGGCCACGAGCACACCATCCAGGCCGAGCCGCCGCAGGTGGAGGCGCCGGCGTTCCTGGCCGCCCTACAGGCCGCCGTGGAAAGCCAGGGCCAGGCCTTGTCGCCGCACCTCGACTTCAAGGTGTCGGCCGGCCAGCACGAGCGCGTGGTATCCGACACCGAGGCAGCGCCGCGCGCGGTGCCGTGGCCCGGACTCCTGCAGACGCTCACGGATTTGTGTCCGCCCACCCCCTCGGCACTGAAGGCGACCTGGTTCTTCCAGATCGACCGGGATCTCCTGGGTGCCGACCAGGGCGATGGCGCAGGCTGGCAGCTGCGCGATGGTGCCAGCCTGTCGGCAGCCCCGCTGCAGCTCGGGGACGGGACCGCGAAAAAGGGTGCGGCCGCCGGGGGCGCTCGCGAGTACGACTATGGCAACGGGAGCAAGGCCTGGTGCAACGTGCTGGCGCTGGACGGCACCTTGGCGCACGGCCTGGACGAGTTGGACAACTACTGGCTGTCGATCCGGGACAGCCGCGACGACAGCCTGCTGGAGCTGGCGCAGCAAGTGGAGGACGCGCTCGCTCCAGCCGCCCTGGTGGCCACACTGAGCGTGCAGGAGTGGTCCGAGGTGTGCACGGTGCGCGGGCCGGATGGCAGCCGACGCTGCACGCCTGCGGAACTCACGGCCGCACTGGCCGCCTGGAGCAGCAAGGAGTGGCTGCAGAAGTTCGAAGGTAGGCCCGCAGACTTGCGGCGGACGGTGATTCGCGAGACCCTGCAGGGCACCGGTGCGCCCGCCGCCTTGCTGCGCGAACGGTACCGGGTGCATGCCAAGTCACTGCTTGGAGCCATTCTCGACTTGCCGGGCCTGCCCGGCATCGATGGCGAACACTGGCCTCGGGTGGTGCGGCTCCTGAGCGACCGCCTGCTGCCGTCGCTGTTCGAGCGCAGCGAGCCCGGGCCGTGCCAGTCCGGCGAGGGCATCCGGCTGGTGGTGGGCGATGAGCGCCTGCGGCTGGCGCACGAGACCGGCTCGCCAGTGCGCGCCATCGATGACGTTGCCGCCATCCAGTTGTTCGGGCGGCGCAGCTCCGACGCCGCTGCGCTGCGGCCGGATGCGGCCAAGCCCGCCCCTTGGCACCCACTGACGGCGGGCCGGTATGCGATGACCGCGGTGCCTCCCAGGGGCCAGGACGGTCTTGCCCGCATCTTCGGTTGTGGTGCGGCGTACCTGGATGGCGTGCTGTACCGCGAATTCGATTTCGTCGGCGCCAACCTGGTGTGCCGCAATCCCCTGCAGGGCGCCCACGCCGAGGCACTGGAAAACGCGCTGGAGGCGCAGAAGGTCAGCCTGTTGCTGGCGCCGCCCCTGCGCCTGGCCAGCAGCGATTGGACCTTGCGCGCCGTGCCGCTGCGCTACGGGGACCATTACGAGTTCGCCGCCAGCGTCATCGATCGTGCCGGCGGGCAGGCGCTGGAGCTCACAAGCCCCGGCAAGCCCTGGCTGCCGGACACGGAGCGCTTGAAGGACCTGGATCCGCCGCAGCGGGATGCGGTGCATTTCCTGCGGCGCGTGCCGGTGGGCACCTGCAACGTGCTGCCACCGGCAGGTGGCTGGCCGCAGACACCTGCGGACGTGGTGCTGCGTTGCCTGGAGCAGGCCGGCCCGCTGGCACCGGGGGATCGTGCCGTCTCGGTGTGCCTGGTGCCGGATCCACAGGAGTTCGCCGCTCCCGCGGAAGACGCCCTGCGAGCGGACTGGCCCACGGAGGTGAGCTTCGTCGTGGAGCCGCCGCGCGGTGACGAGCACACGGTGTCGCGCTGGATGATGCCTGCCACCGGACAGACACAGGCGCAGCAGGCCGAGCAGCTGAAGCGGCTGGCCGACACGGTCAAGCACATCCTGGGGCGGCGGCACCTGCGCATGCAGGGGCTGGCGCCCGATGACCAGCCCGACCTGGTGCTGGATCCGGCCGTGAGCGCCATTGGCGTGCGCTGGCAGGCCGACGCCGGGGGCGCCCCGCAGGACCTCGTGCTGCCGCCGCAGGCCACCACCTTCAACGTCGCCATTGGCAGCAGCACGGGCCGCGCGAGCGGGACCGAGTTCACGGTGGCGCCGGGCAGCTGGTTGCGCCTGTCCGTTTGTGCGTTGGTGAAGAAGGCCGACTACGAACGGATGGACGCGCGCGCGTTGCAGGCGCTGGTGCAAGCCGGCGAATGGAACGGCACCGACGGCACTGCGTACATTGCTTTCGAGGCGGACGTGATCTACGTGGAGTGCGCGACCGCCGCCATGCCGGAACTCGATGCATCGCTGCTGATGCTGGCCGAGAACGGATCGGGGGACGTGGAGGTACGGTACGCCTTCGAAAGCATGCCGCCGCCGCAGCGCGCCTTGCTGCCGCACGTCGATCAGATGCGCCTGGACAGCGAGCGCTGGAAGTGGCGAAACCTGCCCATCCCACCGCAACGGCCTTCGGACTTCACCGTGGGGACCGCCGAGTGGCGCCGTCGCTTGGCCAGCGGGCCACCGGCTGCGCTCGTGGATGCCGTCCGGCGCGACAAGGATCCGGAAGTCGTCGGCTACTTCGACCGCCTTTCAGCGCTCGACACGGGCTTCGTGCGCCGTGATCCGCGCAAGGCGCGCTTCCCGCGTGACGGCACCGGCGAGACGGTGCTGTTCACCGACGGCCGCGAAGGCATCACGCCGGCGGACTACCTGCGCTACACCTGGACCTTGCGATCCCGGTATGCCGGTGTGCTCGTGCGGCCGGAGCGCAGCACGCAGGACTGGCGGCGCATCGCCACGGCCTTCCGGGGCGACAGGACGCGCATCAAGCCGCCGCGCGTGCTGGCGTTGATGCCGCTGCTGCAGCCGGTGCAGGCCTCGCCCCGCGCCAGCACGGCGGGCGAGGGCACCCCCTTCCTCGTGGTGTTCGATGAATCCTGGTTTCGCGAGTACGGCCTGGGCGAGCGCGTGGGAGCGCGGATCGCACGCGTCAAGCGCGAGATTGGTGAAAAGACCCAGCCGCAGGAGCGGCGCTTCGGGCCGCTGCCGGACCACAGCGTCACGCCTTCGGGCATGCCGGACCGGCTCTTGGAAACCGAGCTGGATTGCTTCGGGCCCTTTGGCTTCACGCTGGACCGTGGCGACGACCAGGCGCTGGCCAACGCCGCGGGCTTCGTGGTCTACCCGCCATCGGGCACGCCCGCCCACTACAACCTGTTCGTGGAGTTCGAGCGGCTGCTGGATCTGCCCTCAGGTGGCGGCACGCCGCTGCACAGCGAGTTCACCGAAGCGCTGGCCCTGTACACCCTCCCGGACAGCGCCGCCTTGTGGCCCGAGGCCGGGGACAGGCTCACGCTGCGCGCGAGCAGCGCGCAGGCAGGCAACAAGAAGTTCAAGTACAAGGCGGCCCGGCTGTCGCTGGTGCCCTTCACCGGTGCCACTGGAGCGGTGCTGCACCAGTACCGCTACCTGCTGATCGTGGGACGGCTGGCGCTGGACGGGGGACGCGCAGTGGAGGTGTTCCTCCCCGCCAATGGCCTGTGGCTGGAAGCTGGTCAGGCCCACATGCTGGCGGCGGTGAAGCAACCCGCGTACACGCACGGGGTGGTGCTGGAGATCCTGCTCAGTGGCCGCCACGCGCGGGGCGCACCGGGCGGGCCGCTGGCCCGTGCCGCCGACCTGCGGGAGCTGTTTCGCATGCTGCTCCCGGCGCGCGACCCTGGGGCGCAGTTCGAAAAGGACGCGCTTGGGATGATCCGCCGCGTGTCGCCGGTGTCGGCGCTGCGCTTCGAGTGATCGGGGGAGTGCGAAGTGGCAGCTGGCCGGGCATGCAAGGGCAGGCGCAGCCTCGTTGATCCGACGGCGGGACTTCACGGTCGCGGGCATGCGTCGCAGCCGGCGAGGGTGCGCGCATGACATTCACGCGCCACTCCTATCCGGGTCTGGTCTGCGAGCAAAGCCAGGCGCAGCAGCGGCTGTTTCGCCATTACCGCGGCGCCGGCAACGCCTTTGACGTGGTGGTCGTGGGCTCCGGTATGGGCGGGGGCGTGCTCGCTGACGACCTGGTCGAGCGGCTTGGCGCGCGCAAGCGCATCCTGGTGGTGGAGGCCGGCTCCTTCCTGTTCCCCACCCACGTCTACAACGTCAGCCGCTTTTCCAATTCGGATCTGGCGCGGCGCTTTGGCTGCCGAACCTTCGCACAGCCAGCAGGCGACTCCGGCGCCTACCACCACATCGGCGAGGAGCTGCAGCTGAACCTCGGCGGTCGCTCGCTCTTCTGGTCGGGGCTGATTCCGCGCATCCAGCCGTGGGAACTGCAGTTCTTCCCCGAGCGTGTGCGGCAGGAGCTGCAGGAGGCGGGATGGCTGGCGCGTGCGGGCGACCTGATGAACGAGTCGCGCACCATGGGCGACACGGCGCGCGATGTCGTGCAGCGCCTGCGCGCCTCGCCGCTGAGCGAGGATTTCGACATCCGCCAGACGCCACGTGCCCTGCACCAGCCCTACCTGAACGAGGACGGCTCGCCCGCCAATAGCTTCTTCACCGAGCCCACGGGCGTGTTCAACACCGCGGAACTGCTGATCAACCAGATCGGACAGCCGTCGGCGCACCCGCAGCAGGACGACCAAGGTCCCGGGTTGCACCTGCTCCTGAACCACTACGTCGAGGACCTGCAGCGCCAGGGCAGCGCCTACCGGCTGCTCGCGCGCAGCACCCTGGACGAACAGGTTCGCTGGATCGAAGCGCCGGTGGTGGTGCTGGCCGGCGGCTCCATCGGCAGCGCCAAGCTGCTGCGCCGCTCGACCTTGTTTCGCGACCTTGATGCAGACGTCCAGCGCCTGGTCGGCCGGGGACTCACGGACCACCCGACGACGCACACCGTCAATGCCTTTGCCCGCGCCATCGGCGGCGTCCCGCTCACGGGCGACGCGCACGCCAAGATCATCTTCTACTCGCGCGGGCGGCGCGGCGCGCAGCAGCAGGTCCTGTTTCCTTTCAACGTGGAGATGAACATCAACCACGAGTACTGGCATGTGCGCGATGACGATCCATCGGAGAACGCTCCGCCGCCTCGCGACCGCCCGGCACGCATCGACCTGAAATTCAGCTTTGGCAACTGCCTGCAGGACGAAAACGAGATCCGGGCCGCTCCTCCCTATGGCTACCTGCCGGAGATCGCGTTTCGCAACCTGAGCTGGGCGGCGCACCTAGCACACGAGCGCTTCCCGGCGCTGGCCGGCTGGAACAAGTCGACTGCGCAGGTCTGGGACACGCTCAACGACACGGCGCGGGCCATCTTCTTGCAGTTCGATACGCACGGCGTGGCGGCGCGTGCCGAGCACGATGCGAAATACGGACAGAACGGGCTGGGTTTCGGCTGGGGAACGGTGCACCACGCGGTGGGCACACTGCGCATGCCATGGCGCCCTTCGCTCGATGCACCCTGGGCAGCGACCTCCGTGGTTGACGAAGACCTCCAGCTGCGTGGAGCCGACAACCTGCACGTGTGCGACATGTCGGTCCTGCCTTTCAGTTCGGCGGCCAATCCGGTGCGCACGCTGGTGGCGCTCGCGCTGCGCTTGTCCCGACGCCTGGGGTGAGTGGGCGCGCCCTGTGGTGGCTCGTGCGCACAAGGAGGCACAGGCCGCCGGGGCCCCGGTCGCAGGGAAGGTGGGTCAGTTGCGTGCCGTCAGCGCCCTTGGCCTGGCTGCCGTTTGCGGGTTGTGCCTTCGGCCGGTTTGGGCTTGGCGCCAGCCTGCTTCTTCGTCGTTTTGGCAGCGGCCTTCTTCGCTGGCGCGCGCCTGCTGGCGGGTGCGGATGCAGCGCGCACCTGCGCGCTCGCGAGCACGAGCGGCTGCTCGGTCGACGGAACGCTGACGCCGCGCAGTTCGTCCACCAGCCGCGAGACGGCCATGGCCGCTGGCAGGGTCTGCACGTCGCGAGCGAAGTAGCTGATCTTGCTGTCGCGAGCGACCTGCGCGCCGAAGGTTTCCGACACCCGCTTGCGCTGCACGCGCGCTGCCGGATTGAGGCTGCCGGCATAACAGATCGGCACCCGCACCGTTCCGGAGTTCTGGCCGTCGTCACCCACCACGATGGCCAGGTGACCGTTGCTGCTCTGAAGTTCGGAGGAGGTCATGCCGGCCACCACGAAGCGGCCCGCCTTGGCGCTGGCGATCGCCTGGTCGTGCGAGGTCCCGAGTTGCGTCCAGTCGCCGGACTGCCGCAGCAGCGCAACGATGCGGTCGGCGTTCATGTTGGGGCCGGTGAACAGGTCCGGGTCGAAGAAGGGGGCCGAGACTGCCTTGACGTACTTGTTGCAGTCTTCGGAGTTGGGTCCAAAGGCGAGGGCGCATTCGGCCAGGATCTCGTCGCGTGCGTCAGGCATGGTGTGCTTTCAGGAGGGGGAGGAGTACCGGTGTTCCGGGCACGCTTCCGCGCGCGGTCAGCCGTAGAAGTCGCTCCAGGTCATGCGCACCATGCCGGGAGGCGTCGCTTCCCCGGCGACCGCGAGCCGCATCGGAGCGTCCTCGCCGACCGGCCGCGCACGCGTGTCCCAGTCGTCCAGGAAGACCTGCTGGTAGTACTGCGCCACTTCCGCGTTGTGGATGATCACGCCTGCATCACGATTGCGCAGGACGCCGTCGGCCGACCAGTTGGTGCTGCTCACCAGGACACTCTCGCCGTCGACGATGATGCCCTTGTTGTGGATGCTGCCCTGAACGCGGAACACGTCCTGGTTGAAGCCGGCCTGCACCAGCAGCCGGATCTTGTCGGCCGCGGCGTTGTTGCCAAGGATGATGCGCATGTCCAGGTCCTGGCGGGTGCTCAGTTCGGCCAGCTGGAGCAGCAACTTGCGAAAGCCGGCGTCCTGCTCCTTGTCGCTCCAGTTGATGTAGGCGAACTGCAGGTACAGCGACGAGGAGGCGCGGTCCACCAGCTTGTTGACGTGCTTGAGGTAATTGTCCGGGGTGAGCACCGGCTGTACCTTCACCGGCTGCTTCTTGAGTGGCAGCCGCGCCGGCTCGGTCGGATCCGCGGGAGCGGCAAGGTCCACCGCCACGCTCACCAGCGCGTCCAGCGGCACGAAGACATCGGGCAGGCCCGTGTCCATCGGCACGGACAGGGCGGCGTCGCTTGCGCCTTCCTCGTGCTCCGCTTGCGAGGCCTGCAGGTCGTGCAGGATGTACTGCTCGAACACGCGCGCCAGTTCCTCGTTTTCGCAGACCACGTGCCATTCGCGGTTGCCCTTGCTGAACATGCCCTTGGCCTGCTTGGGATCGGCGATCGGGTCCAGGTCGGGCTGGCTGCGCTTGCTCCAGTTGCCGCTGGACAGCCAGAAGGCCTTGTGGTCGCGCACGGCCACCTTTGGGTGGTAGGCGCTGGCAAAGCGGCGGCCCTTACCGCATTGCACCAACCAGGCCGTCAGGCCTGCCTTTTGCAGCGGTCGAAGCTTCTTGCGGACCTCCTGCTCCTCGGTGTTCATGCCACTGTCCCAGCTCAGGGCCGCGGTGACGCCGCCCTTGACCACTTCGACGAAGGTCTTCAACACGTGGCTCGCGTTGAAGTCGTACATCGCCACTGTCAGATCCTTCTTGGTGGCTTCGAGGAAGGGCTGCAGCACCGGCCAGCCGGCGTCCGGCCCGACGTGACACAGGAACGGTTTGTCCACGGTGTAGATCTTGTCGATCGGCTTGCCGGCGGGGGGTTTGTAGACAAGGTGAGTGGCACTCTCCGCTTGCGCGGCTGCGATCTCGTTGAACTCGGGCCTGGCGGCCAGCTGCCGTTCCGGGTCGGCTTGCATGACGCTGACCCGGTAGCGACCGAGCTGGCGCGGGACACGCTCTTCAGGCAGGAGTTCCGCCGGGCGCCTCTTGTGATCCACCAGCACGATCACCGCGGGCTCGCGCAGGAAGCGGCCGCCCACCAATGGGAAGCCCGGTTCGGCAGCGACGAATCCTGGCAGCTTGGCCAGCGCGTCCAGGTGCTTGGCTATTTCCTGCTGCACGGCCTGCTTGGCGGCAGCATCAAGGATGTTCATGGATGCTCCTGCGGCGAGATCGCGCGCGGACGAGGCTTGGCTGGTGGCCGGCAAACGCCGCCCGCAGGCAAGATCAGGAGATGGTGGGGAGCTGGCGCGAAAGAGCGACGGACTCGACAGCGGGATCTGCTTCCAGCCGCTTGAGGTCGCCCACGGTCATCTCGGCGGAGAACAGGTCCGGTGCGATGCTGGAGCGCACCGCCACGTAATCCGGCTGCTCGGCGCCCGGGCGCAGCTTCACCAGCACGAGCACGCGCTCGCCGAGCACCTTCACAGGTGCGGCGGAGAATTCCATCTTCTTGAGCGAACGCAGGTCGAAGGCCATCCAGTGGTACGTAAGGGCGGCAGCCCAGAATACATCCCCTGCAGGCATTATGCAAAACACAGGTCCACCGGCGGCCCGCAGCAGGGGGTAGGGTAGGGGGGAAGCTCATCAGGTCAAACGGCCGCGGCCGAGGCCCGCCCATCCCCGAGCTGTGGATCCCAACCGGCGGGGCCAGTACCCGGCTTGACGCCGGCCTTAAGCCTGGCCCGGATGTCGTCCGCGCTGAGGTCCTTGCCTTGCCGCCTGGCCTGGGCCAGCATCAGCGCGATCAGTCCGGTCACCGCCGGTGCGGCCATGCTGGTGCCCGACTTCTTGACGACACCGTCGCGGGTGCGCGACTGCGCGGCGCGCACCTGGGCGCCGGGCGCGGAGACTTCCGGCTTCGGGCGCCCATCGCGCGTGGGGCCGGCGCTGCTGAAGGACGCAGGCGGATGACCGGTCTTTGCGGCGTCATAGGCCCCGACCACGATCGTGCGGCGGCCGGTGGAGAGCGAGCCGAGCAAGTGTGACTTGACCGGCGCCGTGAAGGAGGCCTGTCCGCGGTCCTGGCGCTCCAGCCAGGCATGGAAGGTGATGCTCGCCGGCGTCAATGCGGTCAGGCGCACCTTGACCAGGCCGTCCGGCCATCCCGGCGCCAGCCAGATGCCGATCACGTTGTCCTTGTTGTTCGGATCCGTGATGCGGCTGCTCAGAAAGGCCGCGATCTGCCCGTTGGATCCCAGGGGGAAGTTCTCGCCAGGTCCTACGGAAGCCAGCACCGTGCCGTCGGGGCCGAGCAGGTCGGCCCGTAGCCGGCCGTCTCCCGGGTACCACAGCTCGAACTCGCCGCCGATGCCGTTGACCGTTTCGATTTCGACATCCAGGCTCTCGTCGGCTGCGACGGTGCCCATGGTGTGCACGTCGTCGCGCTGCGCATTGCCGGCGGCGAGCACGATGGCGCGGTTGGAACGCTGGGCGACCAGGGCGTCCATGCCTTGTTCCACCAAGGAGCTTCCGTCATGCGGGCCGCCGTTGGTTCCCAGGCTCAGGTTCACCACGCAGGGACGGTCTCCCGCCGCCTCGAAGATGAACTTCACCGCCTCCAGCATCTGCACCGAATCCCCGAAGTTCTGGAAGACGGACTGGTGACCGCCCCAGGCGATGTCGCGTGCAGCCATCTCCACGAAGATCAGGTCTGCTTCGGGAGCCACACCGGGCAGTCCGCTGCCGCGACCGTTGCCGCCGGCGATGTCCATCACGTGGGTGCCGTGGGACCCCGGGCTGCCGGCGGTGCCGATGCCGGGGTCGTAGCCGAGCGCGGCATAGGGATCGGACTTTTTCAGCGCCTTGTTGATGTCCGCCGCCGTGAAGAGGCGGCCGTAGCCCAAAGGGCTGGCCGCGTTCGCTGGCGCGCCTTGCTGCCAGAGCGCCAGCAGCCGCGTCTTGCCGTTGGCCTGCAAGAAGTTCTTGTGGGCGAAGTCGCCGCCGCTGTCGACGATGCCGATCACGACGCCGGCGCCACCGCCTGTGGCGGCAGCATCGAGGGTGCCAATGTCCATGGCGGGCAAGGTGTTGGCGAGCGTCGGATGGACCGGCTGCGAGGCCTTGAGGCTCAGGACCGCGGGGTGCTGGCGCACGGCCTCGGCGTCCATCACTGGGATGCGGCCCGTGACCAGGACGCCACCGAGCTCCGAAGGGCCGATCTCGGCGCCCGGGTCCACGTCCGGAACGTCCTTCCAGTCGGCGAAGCTCGTGACCCGCGCGATCACGGCTACTTCGTCGCCGCTGGCCGACGAGATCGGCATGCCTTCCTTGCCGGAACGCCGGTTCATGATCGCCAGCTGCAGGCGGGGATCCATCGAGGTGGCCACATCCAGCGGCATCCGGCTCAGCGCGCTGATCGCGAGGTCCGCCACCGGCGACAACTTGGTGACCAGGGCGTTCGCACTGCCCGCAATGGACGCAGCCAATGCGGCGGTCGCCGCCGCGAGCGTGCCGGCCGCCTCGCCGGCCGCGCCGGAGACACTTTCCACCTCGCCTGTCATGGCGGCAGCCATGTCCGGCGGGATCGGTACCCACGTGTTGCCCAGTTTCAGTTGGCCCGACACCGCCAAGCGTACGGTCTCAGAAGCGACCACCGGAAAGGAGGGCAGCTGCGGGAGTCCTTGCTTGCTGACAACGAGTGCTCTTGTGGGCGACGAAGACTTGCTGCTCTTCTTACGACTGGCCATGGAATGCCTTGTGGTGGTGCGCGTGCGCAGACTGCGCACTTATAGAGAGGCTCGCGCGACTCGCCATCCCCTAATTGCAGGGAGCCGAGCCGCGGCAGCAGCGATAGTCGGCATTACCATGCCTGCTCTCCTAGGAATGTTTGGTTGGCTGGTCGCAAGCAACACTACATCCTTCTGCGCGGCTTCGAAGCTGCCAAGGCCGGCAAGCACTCCCAAGTCCTTCTGTTTCGCAAGGACCGGCCGCCCTATCTCTGCCGTAGAGGGCGTCGCCTCGCAGGGATTTCTATGCCACCCCTGTGGCCGGCGAAGTCACCCTGGACGATCTGATCACCGATTACGAGGCTGCGGTGCTCACCCCGGCCATTGCAGCATTGCGGGACGGCCCGGTCGGTCCAGTGGACGGTGAGGTCGCCGCTTCCGCCATTGGTCACCTGAGCATCCGCTCCGCGTTCATCCGCGGCTCCTTTTCCGGCGCCGCCAAGCGGTGCCTCGAGCACTTCGCCGGGCGGCTCGAAGGCCATGAGTCCACGCGAGAGTTACTGGGCCTCGATGCGGCCGATCCTCAGTCGCTCTTGGAGAAGGCGCTGCAGGAACAAATGCTCGCCGACCTGGGTTTTCTGAGCGAGACGCAGCGGGAACAGCTTGGTCGAATCGTGAAGTTCAGGCTGCGCGAAAGGTTCCAGGAGGCGTTCGGCGAACTCAGTGCCACCATGCGGCAGCACATGTCCACCTTTTCCGAGCGCATGCCGCAAGCGCTAGCCGGTGGGCATGTGCGCGCGCTCGAGAAGGAGCTCGTGCCGAAACGGCGTGCACAGCGGCTTCGCTCCTTCTCGTGGAACTTGCACGAACTTGACGTCCGCGCACACCTCATCTTGCCAGACTGCCTCGCGATGGCCTCGCCGGGGAACAACGGCGCGAAATGGATGCCCTATGTGTCGGAGGACGACGAGACGATCACTGCCGTAGCCATGCCGGTCAGCGCGACCCGGGTGCTGATTGGCGGCGATGGGGACGGGCCCCCCGACTGGCACGCTCTTAACAGAGCGAGCGCCGCATGCGCCCTGGACTTCTTCGTCAGCTCCCGCAACGAAGAGAGCATCGCAACCCTGGCGGATACCATCGGCGAAAGCGTCTCGGGGTTCTCGCTTCAGATGGTGGAAGACGAAGCCTTTCTGGCGCCACCTGTCCCTGACCTTAAAACGCATGCCGGTCAGGCGAGCGCCCTGCCACGCGTGCAGTCCGAACAGGGCCACTCGGTTGGGCGTCAGGTCGAAGAGGCACTGCTCGCTCAGATGCGCCGGCTTGAGATCGCCCGATGCCTATCATATCTTGATGCAGTGGTGGTGACCCCGCACGTCGCTGATGCGCTGAAACGGCGCGGCGTGCAGCTCAATGAGGTCGGCGCCCAGAGCGAGCAATATGGGAGCTGCTTGCCAGCAAACGCGTGATCGCGCCTGTCCTGCGTGGTGTTATTTCCGCTTGAATTGGCAAAGCTGCTGGCCCGTGGGCCGGAGGCACAGGCGAGAGCCATCGCCCCCCTTTTTCGGCATCACCTTGGGCGAGCAGCCTTCTTGCATTTCCTCGCTGCTGCAACGGCGTCTGAGGAGCTCACGCGTTCCCGGGAGCCTCTGGAAGCTGCTGCTTTACCTGGCGCAGAACGCCGCATCCAACTACTTCGGTGCTCGACTGGCCAATCCCGAAACGATGGATGCCGCAACGCTGCGCCAGGCCTTGGCGGCGCCCGCCAGCTTCTTCGTCATGCACCTGGCCGCGTTGCAACGTGCGCGGGCCGAGTTCCAAGCAGATGGCAACCCCGATGCCGTGTTGCTCGCCATTGCAATGCATGTTGACGGCCTGCTGTGCACTGCGGCTTCCAGTTGCGTCCTCCGCGGGCTGGACGAAGGCGCTTGGAAAGATTCGGAGTGCGCGCATGTTCTAGATCGTGAGGGTCTCACTGACTGGTTTGCGTTGTTCGCGCGCGATCTGGAGGCTTGCTTCGCGTCCCCGCACCGCTGGCAGGGCTTGCAGGAGGTGATTTTCAGGTGCTCACGCTGAGCGCCTGCTCTGGGGTGTCGGACTCTTCCTGTCGCCCGCCCCGGGGCAGATCTGGGTGGAGGCCGCCAACGAGCAGGGCTTGGCAGTGGTAAATACCCTGCTGCGGGGACGCGGCTGCAGCGTGAAGTCCTAGCGCCACGAAAGGAGCCAAATGCTTCGTCATCAGGCGGCTGGAGCGGGTTTGCCGGCCCGGCGGGGCCGCGGCGGACCTGCGAAGCAGAGCAACTTCGACTTCGATGCCAGTAGATCGACTGAGCGGAGCCAGACGACAATCGGCTGACATGGGAACGTTTACAAGAATCCACCACTCCACCGGCTCCACTGCTTTAAACGTCGTCTTCGTCCACGGGCTAGGGGGCGATTCCCGACAGACGTGGACCCATGCCCCGTTAGCTGCGGATTCCTTTTGGCCCTCCTGGGTCGGAGCAGATGCGGATTGCAATGTCTGGGTGTATGGCTACGGCGCTGCCGTTTCCGGGTGGAGCGACCCCGCGATGCACCTAGCCGAGCAGGGCAACGCGTTCCTGCAGGGCCTAGCTCTTGACCCTGCGCTGCGCGGTGGCGGGCTCGTTCTGGTGGGGCACAGCCTGGGCGGATTGGTGATCAAGACCGCGATGGTGCATGCAGCCACCTTTGGCGACGAGAATCTGGAAGGCGTCCTTCGGAGAGTTGCTGGTGTGGTGTTCATTGGTACGCCCCATCAGGGTTCCAGCTTGGCGAGCATTGCCGCGCTCGTTGGCGGGCTGCTGCGCACCAATCCGCAGGTTGTCAACATGAAGGCTGACGATCCAGCGCTTCAGACCTTGAACACCCAGTTTCGAAACGTGGTCAGCTTGCGGGCTGTGCCCGTACAGGTGTACTACGAAACACGAGGCGTTCTGATAGGCCGGAACATCTTCAAGTTTCGGCTCGGAAAATCAGTGGTGGTCGTCGACCGCAACAGCAGCGACCCACAGCTGCCGGGCGTCACCCCGGTGCCACTGGAGCTCGATCACATCCAGATTGCTAAACCACGCACGCGCAAGGACCCGCTCCACACGGGAGTGCTGACTTTTCTGCGCACCGTGTCGCAGGCGCCGAACACTGTGGCGATGACACGTGGCGGCGAAGCGGACCTGCTGTCCGCCCAAGCGCGCCTCGCGTCCCTGGAGGTTCTCAACTGGCCCAGCACGCTTCCTGGAGGGGCCTGGATCCACCGACCTGAACTGGAGCAGGTGCTGACTAGTTGCGCCGCCAGTGAGACGTCCATCACGCTGCTGCTCGGCGAGCCAGGTTGCGGCAAGTCGGCGCTGCTTTCACGTGCGTCCAAAAGGAAGATCGATGACGGCTGGAGTGTCCTGGCGGTCAAGGCCGACCGGCTGCCGGACACTTGTACGGATGCCGAGGCGCTGCGCCTCGCGCTTGGCTTGCCCGTGCCCGTGGCACAAGCCGTTCAGACGATGGCTGCGCATGGTCCCGTCCTGCTCGTCATCGATCAGCTCGACGCCTTGGCGGATCTCGTGGTGCAGCATTCCGCCAGGTTGCGGGTGTTGTTGGAGGTCATTCAGACCGTGGCGGGTGCCAAGAACGTGCATGTGCTTGCGTCGTGCCGCACGTTCGAGCATCGCCACGATCCGGCCCTGCGCAATCTTGAGGCTCAAGCGGTCACCCTGCAACTTCCACCTTGGAGCTTGATCGAGGCGGAGTTGCAGGCCCGGGGTGTCGCCCCAGGCGCTTGGAACGTGGAGTTGCAGGAGGTGCTGCGCTCGCCGCATGCGCTGGACCTGTTCCTACGCCTGCTCGGAGGTGCAGGCGAAACGCACCTGCTACGTAGCTTTCAAGCGCTGCTGCAGGAGCAGTGGACCCGTGAGGTCGTGCTGGCGGATCCCTCTGGAGGCAGAAAGGCGGCGTTGCTCGAGATCGCCAATGAGATGGCAGCACGCGAAGTCTTAGTACTGCCTTCTTCTCTGGTGGAACATAGGGGCGCGCAGATCACCGCCTTGGTCGCTGCGGGAGTGCTGCGCCAAGAGCCGACGGGTCGCATCGAGTTCAGGCATCAGACGCTGTACGAGTTCGTTCGCGCCAAGACCTTGCTGGAGGAACCAGGCAGCCTCACCAGCACCGTGTTGCGTGGCCAGAGCAGTCTGCGCATCCGCCCGCAGCTCTGGCACGCCTTGGGCTATTTTCGGGAAACGTCGCCGGAGAGCTACTGCGCGGAACTGCAATCGCTGTGGTGTGCGGATCTGCGTACCCACTTGCGCCTCCTTGTGATCGAATTCCTCGGAAAGCAGCAGGACCCGTTGCCATCGGAGATCGCATTCATTCACAGTCACTTAGGCGAGGACCTGTTTCGTTCCCGCTTCGTTACCGCGGCCGCAGGGAGCCGAGGGTGGTTTGCCATTCTGGCGAGAGACTACCTTGCAGGGTGGATGACAGCCGCGCCAGAAGCGCTGGGCTCAGTTGCAAGACTGCTGGAGATGGCGATTTCCTCGAATGCCGACGACGTCGTTCGCTTGCTGGGCGCAGGCTGGCTGCAGGATCCTCAGTACGATGCTCTGAGCTTTCGGGTCCTCGCGCTGGGCAACGCAGTTCCCGCTCCCGGTGCCTGGATGGACGCCGTGTCGCTGCTGCTTCGGCGGATGCAGCTTGCGGACTGGGCTATCGATCATGTGGTGAGCGTTGTCAGCGCCGCTTACCCGAGGCTGGCGCCGGCACTGTTCGCGCATGCTTGGCACGGCCGGGTGCTGCGGGTGCGCGCGATCGAGAACGCGGAGGAGCGCGAACAGGGCAAGTCTGCGCTGCTTGGCGGCACCTTGTACAGCCTAACTGCTGTGGCCGAGGCAGCACCGGAAGCATTCGTGCGCGAGGTTTGGCCTGTCTATCGGGATGTGCATGATGTGCTCGCTGGTGGCGAGGCTTCTCCTGTTCGCTACAGAGGATCGCCGGGCTTCGATCCCGCCGACCGGGCCCACCGATCCGAACGACCTTTGCGCGAAGCGATGCGGATGGCCGCCGTCGAGTGGGCCAGCGCCAGCCCGTCCGACTTTCTCGCCTTTGTGCAGCAGGAGCAAGCGACCGATTTATTGGCGTTGCACCGCCTGCTGGCGCACGCACTCGCCTTGTGCGCGGCGGCCCACCCGGCTGCTGTCTTTGACTACCTCAGGGAAGATAAACGCCGCTTCTGGCTGGGCTCCTACGAGGACATGCACCGGGAAACGACGGCGCTGATCCGCGCGATCGCTCCGGTGCTTACCGCCTCCGATTACGCAGCGCTCGAGGACCTCTTGTTGCAGTGGCGGCCGTATGACGGCCTTGCCCCGGACGACGACGCCGTCCAGCGGCAAGAGCGAATTGCGTCAGGACGTCGGCATCGACTGCGCCTGTTGCGGGCTTTGCCGCAGGAAAGAATGAGCACCGCTGCCCGCAACCATCTCAGGGAGGAGGAGCGTGCCTTTCCGCATGCGCCCGATCATGACGTGAGCTTCAGCGGGGTCCATTCTGTGGGAAGCCCTGTCTCGTCGGCAGAGATGGCGGTGGCAGCCGACACGCACATTGAGAACTTGTTCGCAGAATTACCCGACGGCACCGGTTGGGATCACCCCCGATCGCGTTTCAAGGGCGGCGCGATCCAGGCTGGTACGGCCCTTGCGGAGTTGCTCCCGAAAGACCCGGCGAAGGTGCTTCGAATCACCCGCCGGATGCGCCCAACTGTCAATGAAATTCCAGCAGGTGCTGTCGTGCGGGCGCTCGCGCGATCCAATCAGCCACCGCAAGTGCTATTCGATCTGGTGCGGGACTTGGTGGAAATGGGGTTCAACACGCCAGGATTTCGTTCTGATGTGGGATTTGCCCTGGAGGCGGTGGTGAGTCGGGAAACCCCGTTGCCGGCCGCGCTGTTGTCCACGGTCGAAGAGTGGCTGGCAACCGGCGATCCCGGCGAGGCGGAGGACGAGAACGGCCCAGCGGCGGCGTCGCCAGAAGCTGATGGGCCGGGACGGGCGTCCTACTTGTGGGGAGCGCCCCGGATGGCTGCAGTCCCAAGCGGAAGTTTTCCGCTGCTCGCAACGCTCAGTAAAGCGTATCTGTCCGGAGACCCGCCGCAGATCGGTCGCTGGCTCAGCGTTCTCCGCCAGCAGCTTGGCCGTCGGCACCCGGCCGGCGTGTGGAAAGCTATGTCTTGGGACTATTTGCACTGGCTCGCACAGGCCCCGCGCGTTGAGGCCGAAGAGTTCCTGAATGCGCTCTTCGAGCAGTATCCCGAGGTCCTTGCAAGTGCGGATGGACTCAATCTTCTTGCCGCAACGTTCAAGTGGGCATCGACCGAGCGCGTCTATGCATGGCTAGATTCCCTGACTGCGCTGCCCGGCACTCAGCAGGCCGCGGGCGAGTTGCTGGTGTTTCGCCACGTGCTCTATCCGGCGGACCGTCGCACTTCCAGTGCAGTGGTAGATGCGGTTGTGGCGAACGCGGGGCCGCGCACTGTGGGGATCGCGCACGGGGTGGCGCACATGTGGGCGCAGCCGGTGCCACGGCCGGTGGTGCATCCATATCTGCTTGCCTTGGCTAGGTCAGAAGACGTGGAGGTGCTGACCGCACTGGCCGAGGTGTTCCGTGGCTCCGGCTTTCGTCCGGGTGCAGAGACTGGCGAACTGCTCGATGTCTTGACGGACCACGCCGGCTTGTTGCAATGCGCCGAGGCAGAGCGCATACCGGAGTTGCTCGAGACGCTCGTCCTCGCCGAGCCCGATCGAGTGTGCAAGCTCGCCAACAAGATCCTTGACCTGCACACCCGGGAGCTGGGCGACATAAGCACTTCCTGGTATCTGCGCTCGGATGCGCTGATTGGAGTTGCCCTGCGGCTGCAGGATCTTGCGGCGCACAAAAGCGACGGCGCACTCCTGTTCGAGCGGATGCTCGACAGCAACCTTCCACAGGCCATCGAAACGTCCATCGCGCTCGACAAGCGAACTGTGGCGGGCGCCCATGCAAGCGTTCCGAGACGCCGAAGGCAGCCGCGCCGCTAAGCGCGTGGACTGCGAGGCGGCCAGCCACCTTGTTGTCAGCGCAATCTCCTGTTTTCGTGGTGGCGATTTGCTCCCAGTGAATCTGCCCCTAAGCTCCATGCACGTCCACCCGCAGTCGAGTGAGGTTGGCGCGCTCGTCCGCAAGCCGCTCAATCCCGGCGTGTTCGATCAGCGATTCCTGAATAGGGCAGTCTGGGTTAAGGGCCACAAAGGGGTAGCCGCGGTAGTGATGGCCGGTCGCGAACGCTCCTGTACTGATGCCACCCGGCGACGCTTGCCACGCTGGCGCATCCCCGAAAGCAGCGTGACGGAGGATTTCGTCGCTAGCGTCATGGTCATGGGCTCCCGCTCCAAAAACCCCGGCTGTGCCGCAGTGCGCGACGCGATCGCGGCGGCCGCGAAGAACCCCGCGCGGGTGAACCTCATGCCCGCATTCGACGCGTTGAGGAGGCATGCCGACAGGCTCGAGGAGTCCGAACGGCTGCCGATCTACGAGGATGTCGCGGTTCTGAGCCAAGAATGGGACCAGTTCCTCCGCGCCGCCACTGGCGCCAAGAATCTGGCCGCGTTCATCAGCAGCAAGGCCCTGGGCGCGACGCAGTACGCCGCCCGCAAGGGAGTCGCCCTTTTGACGTTGCACTCCTCGCAATGGCAGGAATTCGACGTCGTGTTCATGGCGGGAATGGCCGACGGCGTGTTTCCGAACTACCGCGCGACTGCCTCCAAGCAGCGGGCCGAGGAGACACGCAACGCGTTCGTGGCGGCCACTCGCCCGCGGCGCCTGTTATGTCTCACCTATCAGGCCTCGTTTAATGCCGTGGGGCGACGAGCGCCGCAGAGACCGTCTCCTTTTCTTGCGGGCGCGGAACGTTAGACGCGCGCGCCGCGCCGGGCGCGTTGACGTCCAACCTAGGCCCGGGGTACATTCGCAATCGGCGCATGTCGGCGCCCGCTGCCCACCTCGGCGAACCCTTGCGGGACGATGTTTATCAACCTTCATCTCCTGATTCCCTTTGTAGGCGAGTCTAGGCAGTGGGCACCCGTGACTCGCATACAGAAGGAATCTGTCTATGCGCTACATCCCGACGCCCGACGAGATCGTCGAGCGCCTGAAGAAGCAGGCCAAGAAGCTCCAGCGCTCCGGCGTGGGCAAGCACTCGGACCTGCTCAATCGCGTCGCCAAGCAGGCCGGCTACGACCACTGGCACCACGTCGTCAGATGCAACGCGAACGGCCTAGCGATAGCACAAGTCCGAACGCTCCGCGACGAGTGCGAATCGGTGTCGGCGGTCGAATTGCGCGGCCAAGCGAAGGCCGTGATCACCAAGGACGGTCCGGCGTGCCCGCCCTTCGTCATCTTCTCAACCGGCATCGGCGACGCCTGGTTGCTTGAACCCAACGAGCACCTTGCCATGTGCCTCGTGTGGCAAGGCAAGCGCCAACCCATCACGCTGCGTGACGATCCCGACTGCATCGAGGTCCAGTGGGACGGCGAATACGAGCTCCTAGGCGACTTCTTCCGCATCGACACCGCCCACCCTGACATCGGTGAGCGGGCGATTGCCGGCTACCCGATGGACGACCTGCGGAAGGCTCTCGACAAGGCCAAGTCCACAACGTCCAAGATGACTGACGTCATCGGGCAGTGGGATGTCGTGGAGATCACCGATGAGGTCATAGCCAGGTTCATCAAGAAAGGCTGGGCGGAGAAGGTAGTGCTCGATCTCAAGGCGCAGGGCTACCGCTACTCGCCGGGCCGTGACACCCTGCTTGGCCCGATCATGAGCAGCGACGACATGGATCTTGACGAAGACGATAAGGAGGCGCGCAGCCAGTAGCCGCATTGGCGCGCAGCAACTCCGTGGCCGTGCTCGTTGCGTCGGGGGGAACTTGGCAATCTCCTCGAACGCTGCGACCTTGCGAGGATCGAGGGTGAACTCGATTTCCCCCATCCGAACGGAGTGCTCGGACGGTCCGGCGATGATCGCCTCGGCGTCAACATTGGCCCGCAGCAAGACCGCGCCCGACCCGACCGCGTTCAGCCCCCTAGCAAACATCTCCGCGGTGTCTGGCTTCGGGGTCCACGCCCAACCCACGCGGCCGTCGCGGAACCTGTCCGCGTTCTCGCCGCGGAAGAGGACGAGGCCGCCTCCGGCGTATCGCGGCAGCCACATCCGAGCCGCCTCGATCAGAGCCTCGTCGTCTTCGACAAGCTCGCGGAGCCAGTGGTGGCAGACGTGCCACTGCACATGGAATTTGGTCGCGAGCTCAAAAGAGGACGGCGGATTGATTCGGAGTTCGCGAACGAATTGGCGCCAGCGCTCGCGGTGCTTTGGCCGATCAGGGCTTTCGAGCAGGGGCACGAAATGAGGGTCGGCCAGAAACTCGCCCAGCATTGCGGGAGCGGGACTCACTTAGGGTCGCTTCTGGTCAATCGCGCTTGGCCCAGCCCAGGTCGCGCAGCGTCAGGCCCACTGCAGCGATCGCGAGATCAGCGTCCTCCTCAGTGAGGTATCGCAGCTCCTTCTTCTGCACGACGTTCTCCTTGGTGCGATTGTGAAGTTGCCCAACCGTGCGAGCCATGTTCGCCGGGCAGAACCGCTCGTGCTCGGCAGCCGCGTCGGCGACCTTTGCGATGTCGAGGTCCAGCACCTTGCGGTCGTAGCCGCGCTGCACAAGCCAGCGCGAGATCACGACAGTCAACGCGTTGCGGCAGTAGTTCACCACCGAGTCCGGCGTCTCCCGGTAGGCGCAGTCGAGCACCTTTTCCAAAGCGCGCTTGACCTCCGGCCGGAACTCCTCGAGCACCTGGATCTCTTCGAGCTCGGGGATGATGTTGTAGGACGACAGGGACTTGAGCGTGACCATCACCGCATTGGTCACAAGCAGCTCCG